>Ga0224555_1000286_pt1 | contig 76457 bp, 63 predicted proteins | sample 714S23034metaG_FD_180687 | JGI IMG/M metagenome (GOLD analysis project Ga0224555, IMG submission 180687) | Peat soil microbial communities from Stordalen Mire, Sweden - 717 S2 30-34 | ecosystem: Environmental > Terrestrial > Soil > Wetlands > Peat | place: Sweden: Norrbotten County, Stordalen... | reverse complement strand
CAGGCGCCACCTCTCCATCGCGGAGACCGTCTGCGAAGCCACTGCCCACGCCGCTGAAGACCTTGACCTGCGCGCCATCGCACTCTTCACTGAGTCGGGATCGACCGCCCGCCTGCTCTCGAAGTACCACACCACCAAGCCGATCTATGCGCTCAGCCCCATCGAAGCTACCATCAATCGTCTCAACCTGCTGTGGGGAACCACCCCCATCCTTTGCGCCAAGGTTTACAGCACTGAGGCCCTGGTCGATCTGGCCGAGAAGATGCTTGAGCAAGGCGGCTACGTCCGCAATCGCGAAGTCATCGCCATCGTTGCCGGCACCCGCACCAAATCCGGTTCCACTAACTTCCTCCGCCTCCATGTGCTGGGCGAAAAGAGAGAAGGCCTCCGCTTCTTTACTCCCCTCGCGGAGGAGCCAACTCCCGATCCAGGCCCTCGTTCCTGAAGCACAATCTGCCAACTTGCCAACTCGCCAACCCCGCTAGAGCGGGGGCCAACTTGCCGCATTTGTTCCAAGACTCCCCGCTGCCAATTACTTCACCGCCAACTGCCGCACGCCCATTAGCCAAACCCTCCAAATAAAATAAATAAATCAGTCATAAGAAGCCCCGTGCCCCATCCTTTCGCGTACTTTGCGAAAGGGTGGGAAACCACAAAACTAAACACCGGGTGCCCCCATGTCTCGCTTCTGAGACATGGGATCAAATCCACACAAAAATAATCTGCAACCCATTTGCAGATAATTACCCTCCGTAAGCGCAAAATTAATTCATCAACTAAATCGCAAACGGAGAAGCCCACATGATCCAAGCCATCCAAATCCCGGCCGAATTCTCTGCCGGAGACAAATCCAGCCCCGCCCGCCAGATACCGGCAGTCTCACATTGTTGCGAAGCCTGGGAGACCGCATTCCAGGCCTCATACCCCCATGACAAAAATCCATACAAGGCAAGCAGGGAAGCCGCTCAGGCCTATCGCAACGCCATGCCTCCACTCTTCGGCTACCAGAACATCTGTGACTTCATAGCCTGTGCCACCCACGGCCTGGCAATCGGTGCAATCAAGGATGCAAGTGCAAGCAAGCTCCTCTACGCCTCCCAAATCGCATTCGGCACCCTCCGCATCCAGCCCAAACCCACTCAAACCGGTCAGGAATGAGGCACACCCCCACCCCCTCCCCCCCTTTTCCCGCAAATCAAAGAAACAAAATATGTTAGGTCTAATTTTTACAAAGAAAAAGCGAAAGTGCCAATTTCAGATCCAGACTGTGGTCAATCCACCACAAGCGCAGCCTGTTCCTCACAAAATGTTATCTAAAAGTAACTGACGAGTCGGCGACAATATGGGCAGAAGTATGCCGATCAAAATCGTAGGGGCGGGTGCGGGTGCCCCAGGTGCCTCGCTTTTGGGCACCTGGGAAACCACCAAACTCAACCATCGGAGCCGCGGTTTCCCATCCATTCCGCGCATCCTGCGGAACGGATGGGAAACCGACCAACTACTTAGCCGCCAACTGCCGCAGCACATACTGCAAGATCCCGCCGTGCTTGTAGTACTCAATCTCCTGCGGAGTATCGATCCGGATGCGTACTTCGAAATATTTCTTGTTCCCGTTGGCGTCAGTTGCAGTGACGGTGATTAAGCGTGGGTCCGTGATAACGCTCTGCCCAATGTATTTCTTTTCGCCCTGCCCTGGTGCTGGGCCAATGGTCATTAGTTTCTGTCCAGTGCGCATTGCCTCCAATCTGACTTGAAGGTCGCGGAAGTCGTAAGTCTCTTCCCCGGTAAGCCCGAGCGACTCCGCATTTTTCCCGTCCTCGAACTGCAAAGGCAAAATCCCCATGCCCACCAGATTCGACCTGTGAATGCGCTCATAGCTCTCTGCAATCACCGCGCGAACACCCAGCAGCTTCGGTCCCTTTGCCGCCCAATCGCGCGAAGATCCGGAGCCATATTCCTTGCCCGCCAAAATCACCAGCGGCACGCCGCGCTCCCCATACTTCACGCTGGCGTCGAAGATCGACATTTGCTCGCCCTCGGGAAGCAGTCGCGTCACGCCGCCCTCGGTTCCCGGCGCAAGTTTGTTGCGCAGCCGCACATTGGCAAAAGTCCCGCGCACCATCACCTCGTGATTGCCCCGCCGCGACCCATAAGAATTGAACTCCGCCTGCTTAACTCCGTGCTCCGCGAGATACTTCCCCGCCGGCCCGTTAGCCTTGATCGACCCCGCGGGAGAAATGTGATCGGTAGTCACCGAGTCGCCCAGCACCGCCAGAACACGCGCGCCCACAATATCCGTAACCGCCGCGGGAGTCGCAGTAATCCCATCGAAGTAAGGAGCCTTGCGGATATAAGTCGAATCCGGCTCCCACTGGTAAACCTCGCCGGTAGGAAACTTCAATCCCTGCCAGTTCGCATCGCCCAGGCTCACCGTCGAGTACTCCTTGCGAAAGCTCTCGCTCGACAATCCTTTTTCAATAGCCGCATCCACCTCGCCTTGCGTGGGCCAAATGTCCTTGAGATAAACCGGCTTCCCAGCCTCGTCCGTGCCCAGAGGGTCCGTCTCGAAGTTGTGACCAATCCGCCCAGCCAGCGCATAAGCAACCACCAGCGGAGGGCTCATCAGATAATTAGCTCGCACGTCCACATTCACGCGCCCCTCAAAGTTCCGATTGCCGCTCAGCACGCTCACTGCAACCAGCCCATGCTCGTCGATGCTCTTTGAAACGTCGGCGGGGAGCGGCCCTGAATTTCCGATGCAGGTAGTGCAGCCATAACCCACCACATTGAAGCGCAGCTTTTCAAGGTACGGCAGCAAACCCGCCTTTGTGTAGTAGTCGGTGACCACACGCGATCCCGGCGCAAGCGAAGTCTTCACCCATGGCGGCACGGTCAATCCCTTCTCCACCGCCTTTTTCGCCAGAATCCCCGCCGCCACCATCACCGAAGGATTCGAAGTATTCGTGCAACTGGTAATCGCCGCAATCACCACCGATCCGTGATCGAGATACTTATCCGGATCCACACCAAACCGCTCCTTAACCGTGGTCGTCACCTTCAAAGCATTGTCATCCGCTGCCCCATTCCCCAATGCACTGTCATCCTGAGCGACCGAAGCGTTAGCGGAGGGAGTCGAAGGACCTGCGGTTGCTTTTCCAACTGCGGCATCAGTCACACTCCCGCGCTTCCACTCCTCCGCCGTCCGCGAACCCAGCGGCTCCGCCGTAGGCGCCAGCAGGCTCGGCAGTTGCTGCTTGAAGCTGGCCGCCGCGTCCTTCAGCAGCACGCGATCCTGCGGACGCTTCGGCCCCGCCACGCTCGGTTCCACTTTACCCAAATCCAACTCCAGCGTTTGCGTATACTCTGCCTCAGGCGAACCGGCCGTATGGAACAATCCCTGCTCCTTGTAGTAAGCCTCCACCAGCGCAATCTGTTCCTCGCCGCGCCCCGTCAGCCGCAGATAGCGCAGCGTCTCCGCATCCACCGGGAAGATGCCGCACGTAGCCCCATACTCAGGCGCCATATTGCTGATCGTCGCCCGATCCGCCAGGGACAAATCCGCCACGCCGGGACCAAAGAACTCGACGAATTTTCCCACCACTCCCAACTGGCGCAGCGCCTGGGTCACCGTCAGCACCAAATCCGTCGCAGTCGCTCCTTCGCGCAATTTCCCAGTCAGCTTGTAACCCACTACTTGCGGCACCAGCATGGATACAGCCTGCCCCAGCATCGCCGCCTCGGCCTCAATGCCGCCCACTCCCCAACCCAGCACGCCCAGCCCGTTAATCATGGTAGTGTGCGAGTCGGTGCCCACCACCGTATCCGGATAAGCAAACCACTCCCCATCCATCTCCGTAGTAAACGCCACGCGCGCCAGGTACTCCAGATTCACCTGGTGGCAAATTCCCATCCCCGGCGGAACGGCCGAGAAGTTGCGGAACGCCGTCTGTCCCCACTTCAAAAATGCATACCGCTCCCGGTTCCTCTGAAACTCCAACAAAGTATTGGCCGCAAGAGCGCCCACGGCGCCAAACTCGTCCACCTGCACCGAGTGATCGATCACCAGCTCAGCCGGAACCAGCGGATTCACCCGCTCCGGGTCGCCGCCCAGGGTCTTGATAGCGTCACGCATCGCTGCCAGATCCACCACTGCGGGCACGCCGGTAAAATCCTGCATCAGCACCCGCGCCGGCATATAGGCGATCTCCCGGCTGGGCTCCGCCTTCGCGTCCCAGTTGGCCAGAAACTCAATATCCCCGGCCGTCACATTCACGCCATCCTCGCGGCGCAGCAGGTTTTCGAGCAGTACCTTCAGGCTGAAGGGCAGCCGGCTCAAATTGAAGCCGCGCGCTTCCAGGGCCGGCAGGCGATAAATCGTATAAGTACGATTATCGGAGCGGAGTGTCGCCTTGCTATTAAAACTATTCATCTTGGGGTGAACCTTTCTATCCGCTCACAGGCGGATGGATCTCGAAAACACTGGGTGCCCCAGGTCTCGCATTTGAGACCTGGGAAACCGGATTGCTGGCAACCCACATCTCTACCGCCGCAGCGGGAGACCAGGTAACCACTAATCAACTGGAATAGATTCGTCAGCGGGAAGAACGCCGTCCACGGTCAGGCCGCCCGCGGCGAAAGCGCCTGAGCTTTGGCATACCGGAAATGGTGAAGCGGCTGCGCATAGTTCTCATCTAAATTTTAACGCGAAACAACCACGCAAGGGAATAACTCGCCATCTCGAAGCCAACTGGCATTCCTTTTCCCTTAATCCCTATCCCGCATCGCATCTATACTGGAATTGTGAAGTTATTCAGCAGTAAGGACTCGCCAAAATCCAGTTATTGGGTTGGCTTCCCCGGTCTCTGCTCAAGATTCATCGCCTGGCTGATGCGCCGCATGCCCAACGAGCGGCAGCGCTTGCTTGCGGTCACAATTCTTGCCGGCGGGCTCTGCGGCCTGGCAGCCGTCGCCTTCCATCTCAGCATCGCGTGGGCTGAAGCTTTGTTCATCAACCACGCCAACGCCGCACCCGGCCACAGCTGGATCTTCTGGACCATCCTTACCCCCGGCCTGGGCGGACTTGTTGCCGGACTCGGTCTCACCTATTTCGCTCCCGCAGCGGCGGGCAGCGGAATTCCCCAGGTCAAGTTGGCTTACGCTCTCCGTTCCGGCCTGGTCACCGTTCGAGAAACAATCGGCAAGTTCATACTCTGCGCGTTGCAGATCGGCTCCGGAGCTTCGCTTGGTCTTGAGGGCCCAACCGTGCAAATCTGCGCAGGCGTCAGCAGCCTGCTGGCCCGCGCTGCCCGGCTCAGCCCTAAAAACTGCAAGCGCATGGCCTCTGTCGGCATGGCGGCGGGCATAGCCGCCGCCTTCAACGCGCCCATCGCCGCCATCACCTTCACGCTTGAAGAACTGATCGGCGACCTGGACCAGACCATGCTCGCCGGCGTCATCGTCGCCGCGGCCCTCGCTGCGGTTGTCGAGCACTCAATCCTCGGTTCCAATCCTGTCTTCCACGTGAACCACGTCTATACTCTGGGCAACGCATCGTCGCTGGTTTGGTACGCGCTCCTGGGGCTGCTGGCGGCCATCGTCTCCGTAGCATTCACTGATTCGCTGCTCTGGCTGCGCGCCCAATTCAAGCAACTAACCACAGTGCCCCGATGGGTCCATCCGGCCATCGGCGGTCTGGCTACGGGCAGCATGGCCGCGCTTGCACTCGCGCTTTTCCATCTCAACGGGATTGCCGGAGATCCCTACAAGACCCTCACCCTCGCGCTTACAGGCACTCTGCCCGTGCTGTGCATGCTTGCATTTTGCGTGCTCAAGCTGGCCGCTACGGTCTGCTCTTATTCGAGCGGCGGCTCGGGCGGCATCTTTGCCCCAGCGCTTTTCATGGGCGCCATGCTCGGGGGCGCGGTCGGCTACCTCGACGTAACCGTCTTCCACCACTCCTCCGACGCCATCGGCGCATTTGCCGTGGTAGGCATGGGCGCAGTCTTCGCCGGCATCGTCCGCGCACCCATGACCTCAGTTCTCATCGTCTTCGAGATGACCGGCGGCTATGGCCTGGTGCTGCCCCTGATGATCGCCAATATGAGCGCCTTCGCTCTGGCCCGCCACTGGCGCCACACCCCGGTCTACGAAGCGCTGCTCGCCCAGGACGGCATCAATCTGCACGCCAAAAACAAGCCCAGAAACCCGCCCGAGGCCACTCAATTGCCAGCGCCCGAATTGATTCGCGACGATGCAACCGCATGAGCGAACCGTTCCGGCGCATGAAGCATACAGCGTCTCCAACCGGTTCCGCTTAATTGCTGGTCGATGGCTCGCTGACCTGTTCCGGCTTGATGTTGTACATAAACAGGGCGCGCAACTCAAAATAAGGCCCCTGAAACTCTGCGGGAAGCGGCGGGTAATTTGATTCGGTAATCGCGTCCCAGGCCGAGCGATCCAGAGCCTCATCGCCGGAACTGCTGTCCACTGTCAAGCTGCCCTCCATCAGCCGCCCGTCAGGAAGGATCTTGAAGTGGATCACAACCTTTGCCGGCTTCATTGGCGAGTTTACTTCTTTAGGAATAAGCTCGTGCCAGGTCTGCGTCGTCATCGAGCGCCAGTTATCCAGCCAGGGCTTCAAATCAACCCCCTGCGTATCGGAGAGGACTTCAATCCCGCCACCGGACTTTTGCGGTTCGGCATTTTCAGTCCTGACCGGCGGAACTCCTGCCTTCACAGGCCTGGACGGCACAGCTTGCGCGCCGGCGGCTATCGCACCTGACAGAACTGCAACTACAAAAACCAAAGCAGATTTTCGCATTGAAAATACCCGCTTTCAACGTCACTGAAAACAATACGGCAGAGAACACGCGCGGAGCAAGCAATCTTTGTCCAGGCTCAGGCTGCTCGCCGCCCTACTCCGGCTTGATGTTGTACATAAACAAGGCGCGCAACTCCAGATAAGGCCCGTGAAAATCCCTCGGCAACGGCGGGTAATTGGAGCCGACCAGCGCGCCCCAGGCCGCTCGATCCAGAGCCGTATCTCCGGAGCTGCCCTCCAGCGTCATGCTGCCGTCCATCAGCCGTCCGTTGGGAAGGACTTTGAAGCGGATCTGCACCTGTCCCGACTTCAGAATCGGCGCGTTCACCTCATCCGGAATCAAAGGATCCCACGTGCGCATCGTCTCCCGGTGCCAGTATTGTAGCCATGCGCTGAAATCCACGCCCTGCGTGTCAGACAAAATCTGAATGCCGCCTGAGCCGGCTCCAGGATGACGAGGCAGTCCACCACCCGATCCCAGGTTGCCCATGTTGCCCGTGCCAGGGTTGCGAGAAGCATTTTTCATGGCATCCCGCAACTGGTCGGCCGGGTTGAGCGAGCCCATGGCGAAGTTGGGCCGCGCCGGCACCGCCGCGGGATGCGGCGCTTCAAGCTGCGGCTGGTTGCTCGACGGAGGCGGCTGAGGCGGTGCAGGCGCGGTGGGCTGGGGCGCGGGGGCCGACGCGGGCGGCGCCGTGGCCCGGTTCATCGCCTCCAGCGTCTCTTTGTCGATCACCGGCTGCTTTACCGGAACCGGTTTGATCGCCACCTTGGGCGGCGTTTTCAGAAATGCTTCCGGCGGCGAATCCAGATAGGTGAAATCCTTGTGCTGATTGAGTGCGTTCCGATCCACCACCTGAGGCACCTTGAAAATATACTTCGGAATCCACGTAACCGCGGAGAGCAGCGCCAGGTGGAAAAGAATGGCGATCCAGATGCCCTCGCGCAGCCGTGCCCAGCGCCGCTCGTCCTCCAGCTCGCTGATCATGGTCAGCAGCTCGTGCGTGTCGTAGTCAATCCAGCGCGACCCGCGAACTACCGGGGACAACGGCTCCGGCTCTAAAGGACGCAATTCATGATCCGGAGCCGGGTTGCCGGTCTCCTGGCTCGTCTGCTCCGGCCCTTTGGGCTCGTTCATTTCGGTTGGAATATCGCTGGGGGGCATTCGTTCCTGTGAAGCCTGCCTGGGCGCATTCGCCGCCCACCGGCTCCGTTTGAGTCCTTTCTATCTATTCTCTCATCCCCTGAATCTTCGTGGGGTTAGCCCGGACCGTACAATGGTTCCTGATCATAAGACGGATGAAAGGCCGGAAGGGGACCCCGTTTGAAGTCGTTTCTCTCACGAATCATGGCCAAGTCGAAGCTCGTGCTGTTGCCATTTGCGGCTAAATTCGGCTTTTGGGGCATCGGTGCGCTCGCTCTGCTGGACTCCTCCACCATCCCTATTCCTATGGATTTTTTTCTGGCCGGCTATGTCTGGGCCGACAAAAACCACTTCTGGCTCTATTGCCTGCTAGCCGCCATCGGTTCCGCCATTGGCGGCCTGCTGCCTTACGGCCTGGGCCGAGCCGGCGGCGAGCTCTTCCTGCTCAAGCGCGTCAACCGCGAACGCTACGAGCGGATACGCACCCGCTTCGAGCGTCAGGAGTTCCTGGCCGTCATGATTCCTTCCATGCTTCCTCCGCCCGCGCCCTGGAAGGTATTCATCTTTGCCGCCGGCGTTTTTGAAATGAGAGTGATCCCTTTCATGCTCTCCGTCTTTGCCGGCCGCATGGTCCGTTGGCTGATCCTCTCGCTGCTGGTGCTCAAGCTGGGCCCGGGCGCGGTCGAACTCGTGGCGCACCACTCGCTGTCCCTGGTTGCCATCGTAGGCGGCCTGGCGGTGGTTGGCTTTATCTGGTGGTTGATAAGAAAAAAACGAGCAGGCAAACTGCTTGTGGATTAGATCACCGCTGGAAGACTAGCGCTCTGCAAACGCAGCCCAAACCCCAGGTATCTCCACGCAACCCGCCAACTTGCCAACTCGCTAACTCCGCGAAGCGGCGCCAACTCGCCGCTTATCTATAAAAATCCGCAAACGGCTACTTCACCGCCAGCGCCGCCTGCCCCTCTGCCCCATGCATCCGCCTTACCAGCACCGGAACCCCAAACGCCACTCCAACAACGATCGCCGTCGCGATCAGGTCATTGCGATAGAAGGGCAATCCGGCCAGGTAGCACACTCCAAGCCCGTCCAGCGTGCGCGGATACATTCCGCCGCCAGCCCAGACCGCATAGTTCGAGACCACAAAAAACGAAGTCGGCCCCAGCAGCGTCGCCGCGCCCGCGCGTACTAACGTGGTTTTCGTCTTGAGCAGAATCAGCCCCAGCGCCATGGCCATCAGGTACCAAGCCCAGGTGGTCACGTAGAACTGCCAGCGAAATGCGTAGTGGTAAACGTATGTGGTCAGGTAAAAATCCGTGGCCATCAGCACGGCCAGCGGAGCCAGCATCTCCCGCCACGGCCGCCGCGCGCCAAAGTAAAGCAATGCGCCGCCCACAGCGGTAAAGTTGAACCACCCCGCATGGGGCAGCAGACGGCTCAGCACGGCTACCAGCAAAAGTAAATAAGCAGGCATTTGAAACCTCAGTCTCATGAATTCCTGGGTTGATCTCTCATACCAGGGGGGAGCGCCCCGTCAATGCGGCAAACCTATCTTCATTCTGCGGTCCACGGGCCAGCCGGTCAACCCAAAGTTTCACAAGATGAATAATTCTTATTTGCCTTCACGGTCTGCAAGGGACGACCGCACCGGCTGAGAAGGCACACCATCCTGTTTCGCCGAGCGCGAAAATAATTCTTGACACCAACTGTACTATGTGCATAGTACACACATGGTTCCATTCCGCATCACTTTTCGCGCCGGCGTCTCGCTCTTCGAGCAGGTCGTCTACGCATCGAAAAAAGCCATGGTCTCCGGTCAATTGCGCCCGGGCGACCCCTTTCCCTCGGTTCGCGCTTTGAGCAAAGAGCTCAAGATCAATCCCAATACAGCCCATAAGATCGTTGCCCACCTGGTGAACGAAGGGCTACTCGAAACTCTCCCCGGCATCGGCACTGTAGTCGCGATTCTGCCCGACTCCACGAGCAAAGAGCGCACTCAACTGTTGGGGCACGAGATCGAGGAACTGGTGGTTGAGGCCAAACGGATGGGAATCGACCTTGCGGAGATGCACGACGCGATCTCCGCGCACTGGAAGCGCCTGAGCGGCGATAACACGGCCAGCGCCAACAACCCCGCCAACAGGCCCAACGACGGAGGAAGCAAGAAATGACGCAACCCACCATTCACACCGAAGGTCTGTCCAAACGATTTGGCCGCACCGTCGCCCTGAACGGCGTCGATCTGGCCGTGCCCCAAGGCGCGATCTATGCGCTGGTCGGCGCCAATGGAGCGGGCAAGACCACTCTAATCAAACTGCTGATGAAGATTCTTCGCCCCTCCGCGGGCCGAGCCCAGGTGTTGGGCATTGACGTTCATCGGCTTGCCGGTCAGGCCTTCCAGCGCATCGGCTACGTCTCGGAGAATCAGGAGTTGCCTGAGGGAATGACCGTCGGCGGAATGCTCGACTATTTCCGCGCCTTCTATCCCACCTGGGACCGGACGCTCGAACAACAACTCGTCCGCCAGTTCGATCTCCCGCTCCAGCGCAAGCTCAAGCATCTCTCGCGCGGAATGCGGATGAAGGCTGCCTTCGCCAGTTCGCTGGCCTACCGCCCGCCGCTCATCGTCCTCGACGAGCCGTTCACCGGCCTCGACCCGTTGGTGCGCGATGAACTCATCGAGGGTCTCATCGAGCGCGCACCGGAGACCACCATCTTTCTCTCCTCCCACGACCTGGCGGAGATTGAAACCTTCTCCAGCCACGTCGGCTATCTGGAACAAGGCCGCTTGCTCTTCTCCGAGGAGATGACCGTCCTCGCCGGCAGATTCCGGGAAGTCACCGTCACGCTCGCGGCTCCCGCACCGCTGCCCGCGAGCCTGCCGCCCATCTGGCTGCAACCGCAGACGGCGGATTGCGTCGTCCGTTTCGTCCACAGTGGCTATAACGAGCAGAGTTCTCCGCGCGAAGTGGCGGAGAGATTCCCCTCCGCGCGCGATATTTGCTTCGACCCTATCTCTCTTCGCGCCATTTTTCTGGCCATCGCCAAAGCCAAACGCGCCTCCATGAACCAACAGATCCCTGCTCAGGAGAAAGAAGCATGAAACAGGTATTGAATATCTTCGCCAAAGACGCCCGCCGCTTCTGGTCCGAGATCGTCGTAGTTCTGACGCTCGTGGCCAGTTCCGTTTCGATCTACTCCTACTTGTTGGCAATCGTTCCTCAAATCCGGTATGGCAACTTGGATGCCGGCGGAAAGTTGGGGGGGCTGCTTCTTTTACTCGTGCTTCTCATCCCCATAGGATGGTGGCTCCTGATCTCCCGCGCTATCCATGAGGAAAGGCTGGTGGGCGATACGCAGTTCTGGATCACGCGCCCCTATGAATGGAAGAAGCTCCTTGCCGCAAAGCTGCTCTTCCTTGTGATCTTCGTGTATCTTCCCGTCCTTGCGGCATATTGCATCCTGCGGGCCGAGAATGGCTTTGCTCCGAACTCGGATATTACGAGCATCCACGGTTTGCTCGAACGACTGCTGTTCATGACCGGCATTGTGCTACCGCTCGTCGCGATTGCCACCGTCACCTCCAACTTTGCCCGCATGACGGTCGCTCTTCTCGGCTCGATTCCTTGCATGATCCTCGCTGCCGTCTTACCGGTAGCTTTGAGGCCAGGCAGTGTTTCCGGCCCTTTCAGCAATAAGATTTGCTTCGCTCTGACTTTGCTGGTTTGCAGCGCGGTCATCGTGATTCAATATGCCCGGCGCAAGACCCGTCTCTCAGTTCTGCTGCTAATTGCGATTCCGGTGCTGATCTGCGTCATTGGCCTCATCACGCCAGAGCGCTTCCAGATGAATCGGACCGATCCGCCTCTGGCAACGGCGAGCAAGCCAACGTGAACAGAGCTTCACCGCTGCTCTCGTCCCCCCATCGCCTCGCCCGCGTCGTCGCGCCCGTCAACGATATAAACCCATCCGCTCAATGGGCTGCTGCCGATCACTCTCCCCGATTCCAAAAATGAGTAGGCAAACCGCAAATCCGTAAACTCCACCGTCGTCCAGATTCGGTTCGGCCCCAGATGCGGCGGCTCCATGCCGGCCACAGGCTCCGATCCCACATCCCGCACCACGGCCCAGGTCCCCCAGTCCATGTAAACCTGCCCTAAGAAAGTGCGTTTGGCGGCCTCGGTGGCAGCGGTCACGGGCGGCTTATAGAGCACGTCCTGATGCGGGTCGCTAACTATCTCTCCGGTCCATGTATCGATTTCGGCGGTCTGATAATAGTCGGCAGTCTCCAGAATCGCGTGCCAGCGGTAGGGATTGATGGGGTAAGGCTCCAGTCCAATGCGCTTCACCAGTGCGGCGGCTACCTGCGTATTTTCAAGCATCTGTCGAGCCTGCGCCTGCTCCATCCATCTCCAGCCCCACAGCAGCACCATGCCAGTCAGCGCAAAAATCGCCCAGCCCCGTCCGCGAAAGGCCTTTCGCCGCACGCCGATCTCCGCATCCGTCAACCCCAGCAGCCAGGGCACAATCAACGCCACTGCAAACAGCGCCCAAAGCACCGGCTCGGCAATAAACACAAAACTCCCCGCATACCAGCGCGGATTGAACGGGAAAAACGGCCGCAACCCATAGTTATTCGTCCAGTCAAGCAGCAGATGGCTGAGCGCGGCAATCAGCGCCGTCAAATAGAGCCACCCCCAATGCACCGGCTGGGGCGCTTTAATACTTTGGTCGAGTGCACGAGATCTATTAGAACGTCGCCCCTCCCGCCACCGGTGCAACAACCACACCACCCCCACCACCACCCCAGCCACCACCGGCACAGCAATAAACGTATGCGTAATACCGCGATGGTGTTTCAGCTCCTCCACCGGCCCGGCCAGCCCCCACAGCACGTCGATGTCGGCCGCCTCGGCAGCCAGCACCGCGACCAGCGTAGCGTAGGCCGTCTTGCGGTTCAACCCCGCCCTGCCGATGCAGGCTCCAGTAAGAAAGTGGGTAACAGGTTCCATTGCGCTCTCGAAACCATACTATCCTGCCGCGCACGCATCCTATAATTCACCCCATGGGCAAACCATCCAACCCGGACTCAGCCCCAGCCCGCCGCGCAGAGAAACTCCGCTCCGATTTGCGCCGTCACGAGCATCTCTACTACGTCCTAGACGCACCGGTGATCTCTGACCCCGAGTACGACGCCCTGATGAACGATCTGAAGCAGATCGAGGCCGCGCATCCTGAGCTGCTCACCCCCGACTCGCCCACCCAGCGTGTAGGCGGCAAGCCCGCCGAAGGCTTCAAGAAAGTTCGCCACTCCCGCCCCATGCTCAGCCTGGACAACGCCTACTCCGCCGAAGAACTGGCAGCATGGGACGCTCGCGTACGCATGCGACTGGCCCCCAAAAGGTTCGCTGCGGACTTGAAGGATGGCGGAATAGACGCGGAACTGTCGGCTCGGATGGAGGCCATCCATGTTCAGTACGTAGCCGAACTGAAACTCGACGGCCTGAGCGTGGCGTTGCGCTACGAACCTACAGCCAACGGCGGTTCGAGACTGACAACCGCGATCACGCGCGGCGACGGACAGATCGGCGAAGATGTGACCTCGAATGTTCGTACCATTCGCAGCGTGCCTCTCACGATCTCCGCCGATCGGCTCCAAAAAGTTTACGTACCGCCCGCATTCGAAGTCCGCGGCGAAGTGGTGATGCCCGAAGCAGCCTTTCAGCGCCTGAATGAGGAGCGAGAGCGGGAGGGGCTGGTGCCGGCCGTTAATCCCCGCAACGCTGCAGCCGGCACGCTGCGCACGCTCGAGCCCAGCATCGTTGCCAATCGCCGGCTCGTCTTCTTTGCATACTTCCTGCTAGTCAATGGCGACTACTTGCTCCAAGACCAGCACGCCACACTCGACACACTGGCCGCACTCGGTTTCCGGGTCAATCCCAACCGCAAACTCGTCGACTCGGTCGAAGAAATGGTTCAATTTATCAATCAAGCCGAAGCCAAACGCGAGGCGCTGGGCTACGAAATCGACGGCGTCGTCCTCAAGGTCGACTCGCGCGCCATCCAGCAGGATCTTGGCTACACTGGTCGCGCCCCCCGCTGGACCATTGCCTACAAATTCACCGCCAAATCCGGCGTGACCCAGGTCCTCGGAATCACCGTGCAAGTGGGCCGCACCGGCAAGCTCACCCCCGTAGCCGAACTGGCGCCAACCTTCATCGGAGGTACCACCGTCAGCCGCGCCACGCTCCACAACGCCGACTTCATCGAGCGTCTCGGCCTTCTCATCGGCGACTGGGTAAAAGTCGAGCGCGGCGGAGACGTAATCCCCAAAGTGGTCGAGGTAATTACCGACGCCGACCACCCCAGGGGAACCGAGGCCTTTCAATTCCCCACCCATTGCCCCGAATGCCACAGCGAAGTGGTTCGCGTCGAAGGCGAAGTGGACTACCGCTGCGTCAATGCCGACTGCCCCGCCAAGCTCCGCGAGAGCCTGCTTCACTTTGCCGCGCGTGGAGTCATGAACATCGAGGGCCTCGGCGAAGCGGTAGTGCAGCAATTGCTCGAAAAGAAATTGGTAAAGAGCGTCGCCGACCTCTACTCGCTGACTGAAGAGCAGCTCACCAACCTGGATCGCTTCGCCGAAAAATCGGCCCGCACTCTGTTGAGCGAGATTGAAGGCTCGAAGCGCGCGGGCCTTGCTCGCGTGCTTATGGGCCTCGGCATTCGCTTTGTCGGGGAACGCACCGCCGAGCTGCTGGCCCAGGAGTTCGGCTCCATCGAAGCAATGGAATCGGCAACCGCCGAGGAATTGGAACGCGTGGAAGAAGTCGGCCCGCGCATCTCGCAGGCGATTCTGGAGTTTTTCTCGCAGCCCGCAAACAGGGAACTGGTTGAACGGCTAAAAAAAATAGGCGTGGATATGACGGCGGAGAAAAAGCAGCGTTCGTCCCAATTGGCTGGTCTGACGTTTGTGCTCACCGGCACGCTGCCCACGCTCGCTCGCGATGAGGCCAAGGCGAGGATCGAAGCCGCCGGTGGAAAGACCGCCGGATCAGTAAGCAAGAAAACCAGCTACATAGTAGCCGGCGAGGAAGCAGGCTCCAAGCTCGACAAAGCTCGCGAGCTCAAAGTCCCGGTTATTGACGAAGAGGGACTGCTGGAGTTGCTTGCGGGTCAGCCAGTGCCAAAATAGTGCTTCGCGCGGCTCAGTCGCGGGACAAAACGGCGTCCAGCGCGTGAGACAGCTTTCTGAAGGGCAACGGAAGCAATGTCGGCAGACCCAAGGCCAAGTCGAACCACGCAACACGGGGAGGAAAAATTTCCGGCGTTCAAAAACGCGAAAGGTTGGGCAGTCGTCGGACGCGTTAATCCTTGCAGGGATACAGTTGGACCAGGGCCATTTTAATTCCGTCATCCGTCGCCTTGTCCACGGTCTCGGAATGGGCAGCGAGCCACTCAACTACTTTGTGCGTCAAAAGGTTCACGTCGTTCGTTTCTTCCCCCGGGCACCACTCCTTTTTCGTGGCGTTGGTAACCAGCATTGCGAAACTAATATCCGCGACCTCATCGACGCATCCCTTGTTACCGGCTTTACAATAAGCGAGAAATGCGCCGGTCTTGGGCGGAACACCGGGGTTTATGGGTCCTTCGTCTGCCGCAATCGCCATCGAGGGCTGAAGCGCTGCACACAACGCAATCAGAAAAACTACTCTATGTAAGCCTGTCATGCTCTTACTCCTTCTCGGTGTAGGCATCGTAGCACACTACAGGAACCAATGCGCCCACCTATGGCGCGCCTAACTCTGGAGCGGAAGATTGCCGCCATCACTCTGACCGTCCGGAAGAAAGGAGTGTGTTTCGACCCCGAACACTCCGAAGCAATAAGCAGTTTGACAGCACTCCCCTTCGCAATCATGGTCAGGAACCCGAGCGTCGCAGTGCGGTCAGCATCGGACGCCGTTCGCCGGCACGCGCTGCACGCACCCGCTCCCGGTCCCAGGCTTCGGCACGCCAGTTGCGCGAAGCATAACGTGGAGGCTCATCGGCAAGAGAAGCCGCCTCTTCCGCGTGTACTCTTGCCGGCATCGGTACCAGCTCCACCGGCTTCCGTTGCGGCGGCCGTACCGGAACAACCGGCGCCGGAGCGGTAATCAGCCGCGCGGAAGACTCAATCTCTCCGTACGCAGTATTCGAAGTCAGGCTCGCATCGGCGCCCGCTGCCTGCTCCATCACCTCATCCTCGGCGGATGGCCGCACCGGCATCGCCAGTGCCTTGGCCATGAAGTTGTCCACCAGCTTGTGCAAACACGTTTGCCCGCAAAGATGCTTCGACCCAGGACGCAACCGATTGCGCGAGCTCCACCCGCTCACCCGCAGCTCTCCTCCCTGGTCATATGCCACAAACCAGTGGTTCGTCTGCTTCTTCTCCGATCCGCAAATGTCGCACGATATCGCCTGCCGGATCACCGCATCTCCCTCACTCCGCACAGTCTTGCCGCGGATCAGTCGACTCCGGCTCACCCATTGATTCCCATGCAGCGGGCAAACTCGGCATTTCCTAAGCCGCTCGGCAACCCCATCGAACACTCTTGGAGCGCCTTCTTCCTTTACATCGGCAGAAAATGAAATTCGTGAGAGCGGAAGGGCAAGATTCTGTGGATGAGGCGGATAGGAATAGTTGGCGCGGAATTGTCCCGAAACGGCACACGCCCAGTCTCATATTGAAAAAGAGAGTCGAAAATCGCAAGGTTCAGGCCAGCCGGGCATCGAGCGGTCCTGTGCACACAATAAAAAAAGCCCGGCGGCAGAAGCAATCTCTGCACCACCGGGCTTGTCCCGCAGCCATCTCTATCTACTGTCGCGGCGCAAAGTACCCCTTACGCGCTCGAACCTGATAGTGCCTGTCGTTGCAATAGAGATAGATAGTTCGGAACTCGCCATTCATCTTGAAGTCCGCCGGCGTATAGGTCAATGCGTATTGGCTGCGCAGCTCTTCTTCAATATCTTTGAAGCTGTTCGAGACCTCTTCCACCGTAGGCGGGAAGAAAACCTGCCCGCCGGTATCCTGGGCCATTTGCGTCAGCACCTTATCGCCCTTGCCTCGGCTGGGAGTCCAGTTGGTGCTGATCGCGTAAATGATGGTCTCCGCCCGCTGGCATTCCTTGATCGCCTCGTCCAGGTAAACGCGGCTCTGGTTGTCCTCCCCATCGGAGAGCAGCACGATAGCTTTGCGAGTCGGCTCATGGCCACGCGAAACGTCCAGTAGCTTATCGCGGCAGGCGGTGTAGACGGCGTCGAACAGCGCGGTACCCCCGCCGGGACGCAACTTGTTCACGCCCGTCTCCAGGCCATCGATGTTGTTGGTCCAGTCCTGGGTAACCGTGGGCGTCACATCGAACCCCATTACGAAAGCGCGATCGTTCTTTGACTTGAGCATCTCCAGAAAGAACTCGTTCGCCGACTGCTGCTCAAATTGAAACCGCGAGCGTATCGAGGTGCTGGTATCGATCAGAATCCCCACGCGCAGAGGCAGATTGATCTGCTGGTGGAAGGAGTTCACCCTGGCCGGCGCCTTGGAGTCGTCCAGCAGCGCAAAGTCGCTCTGCTGCAGGTTGGGATTGTAATGCCCACGCTTGTCTGTCACCGTGAAGATCAGGTTGACCTCATTCACGCCCAGTTTGATGGTAGGCGTGTTCACATCCACCTGCTCCGCAGCCTGAGCATCCGTCTGTGGAGCCGCCGCAGCCTGGCCAGTTCGAGCCGACGCAGCCTGCCCAGCCGGCGTTGCTGACGGGGCTGCCGGTTGTTGCGCCGCCAGTGCGGCTGAAAGAAACGCCGCCGTAAACACGAGATAGAGAATCTTTCTGTTCATAGCTTCCTTATTTTAGCAATCGTACCCATAGGATCGCATCTGCCTCAACCCGTCCTGGCCCGTCCGCCGGGAACGTCGCCGGTTGCGTCTTCCAGCCGGACCAAAAAACTCTCCAGTTCCACCGGCAGCGGCGCCTCCAGCTTCAGCAGCTTACCCGTCCTGGGATGCGCGAACTCAAGCCGCGCCGCGTGCAGAAAATTCCTTCCCAGCCTGAGCCTTTCCGGATTCGCTTTACGCCGCGCGGCCTTTGATTGTGCCGCCTGCGCGGCCACCTGGTCTGTCAGTTGCCCCGAGCCGCCATACAGCGTATCTCCTACCACCGGGTGCCCGATCGATGCCATGTGCACCCTGATCTGATGCGTCCGTCCGGTCTCGATGCGCACCTCCACCAGCGTGAACTTGCCAAACCGAGTCGCCAGCCGCCGCACTACCTCGTAGTGCGAAACCGCCGAGCGCGCATTGTCCTGGGGCTTCGCGGTCATGCGCGTCCGCCGCACCGGATCGCGCCCCACCCCGGCGTTGATGGTGCCCTTCTGCCGCTCCACGACCCCCTGTACCAGCGCAATGTAAGTCTTCTTCATTTGCCGGCTCGCGAACATCTCTCCCAGTGCGGCATGCGTGCGATCGTTCTTGGCCACTACGATCAAGCCGCTGGTATCTTTGTCCAGCCGGTGCACAATACCGGGACGCAGCTCCCCGCCGGTCGTGGAAAGTTTATTGAAGCGAAACAGCAGCGCATTCACCAGCGTCCCCCGGTTGCGCGCGTCCTCATTCTGCCCTGACCCGGCGTGAACCATCATCCCCGCAGGCTTGTTCACCACCGCCAGGTCGCTGTCCTCAAACACCACGTCCAGCGGAATATCTTCCGCCGTGGCTTTGAGCGGCGCGGGATGCGGCTCGCCGGTAATCGCGATCCGCTCGCCCCCGCGCAGCTTCATCGACGCCTTCTCCCGCTCACCGTCGACCAGCACATCCCCCTGCTCCATCAGCAGTTGCACCCGCGAGCGGCTAACCCCGTCCATTTGCGCAGCCAGAAACTGGTCGAGCCGCTGTCCGGCTGCCTCCGCGGGAACTTCGATGGTGCGCAGTTCAGTCATTTGCAGCCTCGTCTTTAACACCGAATCGTTCAGATTTCGATCCCGATCCTTCAGTTTTCGCTTCTGATCCCCCAGAAGCCCCGTGCCCCATCCTTTCCGCTTCTTTCTGCGGAAAGGGTGGGAAACCACTGTCCTCGACCGTCGTCGCGCGCTCCATCAGCACCAACCCTCCAGCCAGTACCATCAAAATCGCCACTACCTGCGGCCCATCCAGTGCACCGCCCGACAGCATGCCCCGACCCTCTGGATCGCGCCACAACTCAGTGAGAAAAACCACCACGCCGGTTCCCAGCAGCCACACCCCAGCCACATCACCCTGCCGCCGTCTCTCCGGCAGCCAAACCAGCAGCAAAATCGACAAACTCAAAAAAGCCAGCGCCGCATATCCCTGCACCGGATGCAGCGGAATGCCCAGCGGCGTCCCGCTCCACCGCGCAGCCAATGGATTGGTATAAATAACAGCCCAGCGCACGGCAGCTTCAGTCCCATATCCCGATCCCGCCAGCAGCGCACCCAGTTGCTCAAATGCCAGTCCCAGGGCCACGGGCGCGGCAAGCGCATCGGCAGTGTTCGCAATCGGCAGCCGCCGCCAACGCGCATAGAGCACCGCCGCGCCCGCTCCCGCCAGCGCTCCCGCCGCCGCCAGCAGCGGATGGTGAATCATGGCCAGCGTCAGCAACCACGCAGGATGAACCCGCAGGTCCCCCCAGTTGAGCGCCACCAGCAGCAAACGCTGTCCCACAAGCGCCGCAAACAGAGCCACCACGCACAGGTTCCAAACCTGCCCGGCGTTCAAGCCCGCAATGCGCGCCGTCCGCTGCGCAAGAAAAAGCGCCAGCAAAACGCCCACGGCAGCCGAGGCCCCATAAGCCGGAATCAGTATCGAACCGATATGAAAGAGAACTGGATCCACAGAGTCAGCATACGGCATTTCGACCGTCAGCCGTAGCCGCCGTGATCGCGAAGGAAGGTAGAATCCGACCCACTGGGCCGTGGGTGATGCGCTGGTGAACCCTTCCTAGGAAGGTGGAGCTCTCCGCGGTTCATTAGGCATTCCGGACTGGCGGACACTGCACACAGAACCGATTTTCGAGTTGAGCCCCTGTTCATTGAATGTTGGTTCAACCAGCGTTGACCACCCACCTGCTTTGCAGGCCGGTTTCTATTGCGGATAGTAGGGGTACCGGAAAGAAATTGCAAGTCTTGTGCAACCGGGGTTTGCTGTGCTAAGTTGCCAAGCCGCCGCTTTTGGGAACCGCGGGCCCAAAATGGAGTAGCCAGTTACGACCCCGTCTGGCGCTCTTCCTCAAGCACTTCATCCAGCAGCCCGCGCAAGCTTGCGGCGCGCGCATGGCCCAGCCGCGCATCGGCCCCGCCGGCCTGCGAAAGCTCATCGGCCAGGTTCAAGGCGGCCAGCACGGCCACGCGCAGCGAGTCCACGGTGCGCCCCTGCGCGGCTACGGCGCGCATCTTGGCGTCAACGCACTCGGCCAGTTCGCGGATGTGCGCCGCGTCCTGGCCAAAGAGATGATACGTCTGGTCGTAGATTTCAACGGTCACGTAACCGGTTGCATTGCCGCGCTGTTCCTCAGCCATGCCCTGCCTCCATGACGTACCTTACAGCTCCAGTGCGTCCAGTTGCGAGAGCAACCGTTCCACCCGCTGCCGCACATGGTCGCGCTCGGCGCGCAGCACATTCAGTTCCTTCTCGAAATGCTCCATCAGCGGAGCCTGCTCGTGGAGTTGGGCCTCGGCTTTCGCCGCGCGTTCCTCCGCTTCGGCGCGAGCCGACCGCTCCCGCTTCAACAAGTTCACGGTGCGCAGAATGCGCTCTTCCAGCGCGGAAAATTCGTCCCCGCTCACGGCCAGCGCGCCAGAATCCGCAACCGGCTCTGCCGCCTGCTCGTGATGCTGTTCTTCGGCCTGCTCGTAATGCGGCTCTTCCGGCTGAGCCTGGTACTCGGGCTGTTGAATCTCGGCATGCGGCTCCGCAACCTGCTGTTCCGGATGCACTTCTTCCCCGACCTCAGTCTCCCAGAAAGATTGGGACATAAGAATAACCTCCGCGCAAATACGCGCTTGACGAAGCAAGTATAGAGCTTGTCGAGACAATTTCTACGCTAAGTTCGCAGCCGCGCCCCAATCTTGCCAACAGCCTCCACCACCCGCGTCTGGAAGCTCTGCAGCTCTTCCTCGCGCAGCGTGCGGTCAACAGCCTGAAACGTAGTGCCCAGCAACAACGAGTATTCGCCCGCGCCCAGTTTTGCGTCGCGGAAGACCTCACGTACCCTCCACTCCACCAGTTCCGGAATCCGCAATCCAGCCAGCGCTCGGTCGATTTTCTCCCATCCAATGCTACTATCCAAAACCAGAGAAAAATCTCGACGCACAGGCTGAAAGCGCGAAATCTCCTGCGCAATCGGCTTGCGCAGCGGCAGCTTGTAAAGCCGGTCCAGATAAAGCTCGCCCACCAGCACCGGCTCCTTCAGCTTGCGCTCGGCAGCCACGCTCGGATGCAGTTGCCCGAACCACCCCACCGTCGCGCCCTCAACGGCCACCCGCGCAGCCCGGTAAGGATGCAGCCACTCCGGTGTGAGCCCAGCCTCGGCCGGAAAGCGATCGAAGTAAACAGCCCGCGCCTCAAACTGCGCCAGCACCTGCTCCACCGCGCCCTTCACATCAAAAAAATCAATGCTCCGTGCGGCGTGCAACGCCCCCACCTCCGGCAAACTGCCCACCGCACCGAAGGCCACAGCCGGCCGCTCCTCCACCTTCTCCGTTGTTCCGCTGAAGACCGTGCCCAGCTCAAACAGCCGCACGTCGCTCACATCCCGATGCAGATTCCCGGCAATCATCCCCAGCATTCCCGGCACCAGCGACGGCCGCAGCACGCCCGCCTCTTCGCTCAGCGGATTGCCCAGAGGCACCACCAGCCCCGGTTGCGGAGCCGTCAATGCTGCCTCCGCCGCCGAGCAGAACGTGCTTGCAATCGCCTCGTGGAATCCAGCAGCCAGCAGCGTCCGCCGCACAGCCGCCTCACTCTCAGCCCAAGGCAACGCCCGCACCCCCTCGCCAAACTCCGGCAGTGTATTGGCAAAGCGGTTATACCCATAAACCCGCGCGACCTCTTCGATCAGATCGATCTCGCGCTCCAAATCCAGCCGCCAACTCGGCAGCGTCACCTGCCAAGCTGCATCGTCTTTTGCTAACCCCGCTAACTCCGCCAGCCCGCACCCCAAAGCCGTCAGCACATCCTCAATGATCGCAGCGGTAATCCCTTCCGCATCCAAAGTCGCACCAAGAATGCGCCGCACTTCGCTCAACTTCAGCACCACCGGCAAGCGATTAGCCGTCCGCGCTTCCATCTCCGCAACCCGCACGTCCACCAACTCGCCCTCAATCCATCCGCCATTCTCCAGCAAAATCCGGCACACCAGATCTGAGGCCACCGGCGCGGCATTGAAGTCCGCCCCGCGCTCGAAGCGATGACTGGCGTCGGTATGTAGCCCGTGCCGCCGCGCCGTCCTTCGCACCGCCATCGGCTCAAACCACGCCGCCTCCACCAGCACGTTGGTCGTCGCCGGCGTAATCATCGTCTCCCATCCGCCCATCACCCCGGCCAGCGCCAGCGCCTTGGCATGATCGGCCACCACCAGATCATCCGGATCGAGAACGCGTTCCACGCCGTCCAGCGTCTTCAGCCGCTCGCCCTTCTTCGCCCGCCGCACCACAATCCCGCCTTCAATCTTGTCCAGATCGAAAGCGTGCGTAGGCTGCCCCATCGCCAGCCAGGCGAAGTTCGTCGCATCCACGGCATTCAAAATCTGCTTCTGTTCCAGCAGCCCAAAGTAAGCAGCCACCTCCGCGCCCGCAAACCAATCCCGCGACTCGCCAATCTTGATCCCGCGCAGCACCCGCGCCGTAAACCGCCCGCAAGCATCCTCCGCCTCAATCTTGACCTGAAAATGCTTGGCGGCCGGCCGTGCTTCAGGCAGAGCAAAATCGAGCACCGGCAGCGCCAACCCATAAATCGCCGCCGCCTCCCGCGCCACGCCATAATGGTTCATCGCATCTACGCGGTTGGTCGTAATATCCATCTCGTAGAGAGACCCGTTCCCGTCGCCAAGCGGGTAAATTCCGTCGACGGCAATTCCGCGCAGCGTCAAATCTTCCGCCAGCCGCGCATCGTCCACCGGCAATCCGGGTAAATAAGCTCTAAGCCATTTAGTCAGTATCTTCATCAGAATCCCTTGCCGCGAGTGAGCGCGTTACTCTCTATCAAGCAAATTGACTCAGGAACCGCATGTCACCTGCATAAAAGCTGCCAATCTCGCTGATCCCATACTTCATCATCGCAATCCGCTCCACGCCCATCCCAAATGCAAACCCGGAAATCTTCTTCGGGTCATAAGCAGGCTGCTTCTCCGCCGCAAACGCAAATACAGCAGGATCAACCATGCCGCAGCCCAGCAGCTCAATCCACCCCGACTGCTTGCACTTCCTGCACCCGTTGCCCCCGCAGAAAATGCAGCTGATCTGCACGTCGGCACTCGGCTCGGTGAACGGAAAGAACGAAGGAAAGAACCGCGTCTTCACCGCCGCACCGAAGAGCGCCTTCATAGCGTGGTCCAGCGTTCCCTTCAGGTCGCTGAAGGTAATATTGGTATCCACGCACAGCCCCTCCACCTGGTGGAAGATCGGCGAGTGCGTCGCATCCGCCGCGTCGTTGCGGTGCACCTTGCCGGGAATAACGATCCGCACCGGCGGCGGCTGTTGCTCCATCGTCCGCATCTGCACCGGCGAAGTGTGCGTACGCAACAGCAGCCGGTCGCGCAGTGGGCGCCGCTCCTGCCCGGCCACCACCAGCGTATCCTGCGTATCCCGCGCCGGATGCCCCGGAGGAAAGTTCATGCTCTCAAAGTTATAGAAATCGGTCTCGACCTCAGGCCCCACGCCCACCGAGTAACCCAGCGCCGCAAAAACGCTGACGATCTCATTCAGCGTCCGCGTAATCGGATGCTCGGCCCCGGTCAGCCGCCGCGTGCCGGGCAGCGTAATATCGATGGCCTCACCGGCGAGCGCCGCATCGCTCGGCCCCGCTCCGGCAGCCAGTTCGAGCAGACCCTCCACCACCGCCTTCAGCGCATTAAATCGCTGTCCGAGCGCCTTTTTGGCCTCCGGAGGCGCAGCCTTCAGCCACCGGCCTGAAACCTCGTTGAGCCGGCCCTGCTTGCGGCCCAGCCACTCCAGCCGGAAGGCCTCTTGAGCCTCCTCGCCTACAAGCGCGGCAGCATCCGCGCGCGCCTGTTTCTCCAGCGCCGCAAACGCTTTATCCAGCGCAGCCTCGTCAAATGCCGTCAGATTAGGTATCGCTTCGTTCGTCATGCGTAATCAGCAGGATAAACCATCGCATGCAGCAGCCGCGTGCGCTTCCGCACCCGACGCAGCGCCTGGTCCAATCAAATTTGGTGCGGCCGGCAGAATGCGGAGCTCACATTCCAGGCGCAAAAATGGCCCCAAAAGCATCGCTTCGGGGCCGTTTTTACGCTGACTTGCTAACTCGCTGACTCGCTCTTACGCCGCTGCCTTCTTCTCCGCAGCCAGAGCCGTCTTGGCCTGCTCCACCAACTTAGTGAAGCCCGCCGCGTCATGCACGGCAATCTCGGCCAAAATCTTGCGGTCCAACTCAATGCCGACCTTCTTCAGACCGTTGATGAGCTGCGAATAGCTGAAGTTATTCAGCTTGGCCGCGGCCGCGATGCGCACGATCCAAAGCGAGCGGAACTGGCGCTTCTTCTGCTTGCGGCCGGTATAGGCAAACTTCAGGCCGCGCTCCACGGCTTCCTGGGCTGCCTGGTAGAGTTTTGATTTGGTAAGGAAATAACCGCTTGCTCTTTCGAGGATCTTCTTGCGGCGGTCACTCCGTTTGGTACTGCGTTTTACGCGGGGCATTTGTTCTTCTCCATTTTGCGTTCGGTTATGCGGCTGGAGGCAGGAGGGCCATCAATGCTGGCCTATAAACCTCTTCACTCGCTCTTCAATCCTTGATCTCTCGGCTCGCTCCGGACTAAATCATCCGGTCCGCCGGGGGCCCGTGCAACGCGTTGGCTGGGGCCCTGATGCACCGATTCCCTCACCGGGAGCCGGCACAGCGATCAGGCATAAGGTATCATGCGCGCTACCTTCTTGTAGTCGCCATCGGAAACCATCAGGGTCTTTCCCAGTTTCCGCTTTGTCTTCGGCGCCTTCGAAGTAAGGATGTGCCGCGTCTTCGTCTGGTGCCGCTTGATCTTGCCGGTCCCAGTCTTGCTGAAGCGCTTCTTCGCGCCCGTATGGGTCTTCAACTTGGGCATTTTCTTCTCTTTTTTGGCGGAGAGTTTCGCCCTCCGCATAGCCCGTGAGACAGGGGTTTCCCTGCCCTCTTGAGGCTTCAACCAGTATACAGCAAAGGAGTTTCCGGTGTCAGACAGGGGTTCCCGTTTCGGCTCACGATTCCAATTGCGTACCCATGGAACCGATCTACAGCGTTCTATCCTTGCCCCGCCCTCAACTCCGGCCTTAGTGTTACACCGTGGCCGTCCTCTCCGTCGATCTCGCCTTCCGTCGCTGGTCCGACCTGGGCATCGTAATCATCGAACGTCCCCGTCAACCGAATTCTCCCCTCCATTGCGAGATCTTCCCCTCCCTGGCTCAGAACGATCTTCCCGGTCCCGTGGACGCCAATATCCTGGCCGGGCGTCTCAACCACCTCTGCGCCGGGCGCGGAATCCGCGTGATCATGCTCGACGGACCCCAGGCCTGGAAATCCCGCTCCAACGGCCTCGTTCACTCCCGAGTGAGCGAGCGCCAGTTGAATACCGCTGCCAAAACCGGTCTGCCCGGCATGGTAAAGCCTCTCACCTACCGGCCCTTCGCCGAGTTCTGCCTGGATGTGTATGATGCCCTCTGCCGTCGCGGCTGGCGGCGCCTGGAAACGCGCGATCAACCCAGTTCGACTCAAGCCCGCGTACTCGTCGAGAGCTACCCGTTCGCTGCCTGGAAAGCCCTGGGAATCAAGCCTCTGCCCGCCAAGCGCCGGGCGCGGGTCAGCGACCTGGCCGAGGCCTATGCCGCACTGCACTCCCTGATCCCGATCACCACCAACCGCCCTCCCAACCACGACCAGTTGCAAGCCATTGTGGCCGGCCTGCCCGGACTGGCTCTTGAGGAACACAATCCCGCCGGCGCCCGCATCGTCGGCAATCCTCCTCGCCGCGAAGAGGGCCACTGGCGCGAAGGCTTCATCGTTCTGCCCCTGCCACCAACCCGCGCCATCGGGTTGCGCTGGCTGAACTAATAACGAGCCTGATCAACGAAGTTATCTCCACCTGCAGAGTTAAGGCCGCCCGAAATGGGCGGCCTATTTTTCATTGCGAGATTGAGTCCTGAGTTGAGGGCCTTACTGCACTCGCGGAGCCGCTGGCGCTGCAGCCTGGACCTGCGGAGGCGCTGGAGGCTTGGGCTTGGGAGCATCCTGCCTTTTGGCCGGCGCAATGATTGCGTGCAATATCGTTCCTTCCATGCGCGGCATGAACTCCACAATTCCGGCATCGCCGATATCCTGAATCAACTTGTTGATGATGTTGTAGCCCAGATCGCGGTGAGCCATCTGACGGCCGCGGAATCGCAGGCTGGCCTTCACCTTGTCTCCACCAGTAAGGAACTTCACCGCCTGGTTTTTCTTGGTCTGATAATCGTGCTCGTCCACGGTCACTGAAAACTTGACCTCCTTGACCACGATCACTTTCTGCTTCTTTTTGGCGGCGCGTTCGCTCTTGTCCTTCTCATAAAGGAAGCGGCCGTAGTCCTGAATGCGGCAGACCGGGGGAACTGCATTGGGCGAAACCTCCACCAGGTCCAGCCCGCGCTCGCGGGCAATCTTCAGGGCTTCAAAAGGCGCCAGAATGCCCATCTGTTCGCCGTTTTCGTCGATGACGCGGATTTCGCGCGCGCGAATCCTGTCGTTGATGCGGATAAAGGACTTTGCCGAACGTTTGTCGAGTGCGATGGTGCTCCTCCAAGAGTCGTTCCTGCCCGCTTCAGAAATCGCCGCAGGTCAATGAACGCACACTGAGTATAGCATCGGCTTGGCCCCAATGAACAAAGGGTTTACGGCGGATTCAGCCCGGTTGTGTGCCGAAATGACAGCTACTTCAGTAATACATCTCGAATCGGCGCGCCTGACTTGGGCACCGCCGCGTGGTAGTCCTCGCCCAGCAGCGCTGCCAGCGTAGCCGCAATCTGGCTTTCTGTCACAGGACCGGCCTGTTTGCGCTCGCCCAGCGCGGTTGTATCCGGTCCCAGAAACGCCATCCACGTCTGCTTCGACTCGGGAATCTTTTCCCCGTGACTGGTCCACAAGTCGCCCATTCCGCGGCCATGATCGGGCAGAACAATGAGCGTGGTCTTGCCGCGATACTTGGGCATCGACTGCACCAGTTCCCACAACTGCCGCAAATAGCTGTCGTCCCGGTGGGCGGCATTCAGGTACTCGGGGTAGGAGCCGCGATGGCCCCAGGCATCGGTCTCGAGCAATCCCACAAACAGCACTCGCGGCTTTTTCGCCTTCAGGTACGCGACCGCGGTGTGAAACGGAAGCGGATCGGGTGCTTCATCGAGCGAGATACGTGAGTCCTCCGCCTTCAGCGCATTCAGCAGTTCGATCTCCCGGTTGCCTGGAACCGCCATCAAAGGATCGTAGCCCGCGTTGACCACGAAGCCGCACCGCTCTTTGTTGAAGATGCCGTTATATACATTCCATGCGCCAAATGCCGCCACCTTGCCCGCGAAGGCCGGCTTTGCGTTCAGCCATTCGAAAACGGTCACGTTAGGGTTGGGCACGTTGTCGTTGGAGTGAATGCGTGGATCGGCAAAGCCGGTCAGCGTCTCGTTGTAGCCGGGATAGCTGAAGTTCAATCTGTTGGTCACCTGCGACTCAGAGCCCAGGTCGCGGTTGCCGAAGATCTGTCCCTGGCTGGCGATCGTGCTCCACAGGAAAGGCATCAACGCCTCACGCCGCTCCTGCGGAGTCTGCCGCCAATAGTCTTGTTGGGCCTGGGCAGTCCGCACCTTTTGTGCGCCCAGCCAATCCGGCCCCAGCGTCTTGATCAGTTCCGGGTCCGCGCAGCGGAAGACCTCCTGCCAGCGTAACCCGTCCATCATCACGAGAATCACATTTTGCGTCTTGTGCGCCGGAACCTGCGCTGCTCCGTTCAATCCACAGACCAGAAATATTCCGGCCAGCAGTCCAACGATCACAAGCTTCTGAAAAAAATTCTTTATTCCCATTTTTCTAAACTCCCACAGATGTGTTTCCAGCAAATGAATAAGCAGGATAACAAGCAGACCCAACCTCGACAGGCGCTGGCAACTCCGCCTCCAGCGTTCCCTCGACGTTCAAGCCAACCACGCGCACCTGTACCATCCGATTGGCTGTCAGCCGGCCTTCAATCTCCACCGGCAAGAAATTCTCCGTCAGGGCAGCGGTCCTGCCTCGGTTATCCAAATCCACCGGCGTATGAAGCGTGATCGCATCCAGCTCCCGGCCCACAAACCATCTTCGGTGGTTCTTGCTTTTTTCGGCTGCCAGAGCACGAAGCGCAGCCATTCGTTCTACCACCGCCGCAGCCGGAACCGGCGACTCGGCGTGGAGCGCCCATCCCCGCGTTCCCGGCCGGGGCGAAAACGGAAACAGGTGCAGATAACCGAAGGGTAGCGCTCGCACCAGTTCCAAAGTTTCTGTGAACTCGCCTTCCGTCTCGCCAGGAAAACCCGCCATCACATCCGCACCCAGCGTCAACTCCGGCCCTGCCGCGCGAACCAGCGCATCCACCTTTTCCGCGTAATGCCAAGGCCGGTAGCGCCGGTGCATCCGCCGCAGCACGGCGTCGGAGCCGGACTGCAACGGCAGATGCGCGTGCTTCGCCAGACGAGTGCCGCCGAACTCCGCCATCAGCCCAATCAGCTCCGCATCCCAGTCCATCGGTTCGATGGAGCTGATCCGCATACGAGGCAGCGCCGTCTCATCGAAGATTTGCCGCACCAGCCCAGCCAGCATGCCACCAAAATCCCGTGCCCCATCCTCCTGAGCGGAGCGCAGCGGAGTCGAAGGACCTGCGTTTCGCAACTCTGCGGAAAGGGTGGGATACCACAAATCTCGGTCTGCCCTTCCACGAACAGGCAAATCCCGTCCCCAGCGCCCCAGATTGATCCCGGAGAGCACCAATTCGTTGCCACCGGCGGCCACAAATCCCTCCACCTGCTTCAGAACGCTTGCTGCGGGCAGACTTCTGGACGAGCCTCTGGTTTGTGGAATTACGCAAAAGGAGCAGCGGTTCCCGCACCCTTCCTGAATTTTGAGGTTGGGGCGGGTTTGCGTACCCGGCGCCAGTTGCGCCTCCTCAAGAAACGAATGCGCAAACCGGTCGTCAGCCCAGATGGGAACGCCGCCCGAAAGCAGCGACTGCACACTTACCAACTCCGGCGGCGCAAAAGGGACAACTCCATCCCGGTCTCGAACCAGATCCAAAATAATACCCGGCGCCAGCGCCTTGTGGCTGTTGCCCACCACCGCGGTCACGCCAGCCAGCCCGGCCAGCTCTTCGGGCGCGCGTTGCGCATAGCAGCCGGTGACCACAACGCGCGCTGCGGGATTCAGCCGGTGAGCCCGACGAATAAAAGCCCGCGCTGCCCGATCCGCCTCCGCCGTCACGCTGCACGTATTCACCACCACCACATCAGCCGCTGCCGGATTCCTCTCATCCAGTCCCGCCGCGCGCAGACGGTCGCTCACCGCCTCGCCATCGGCGCGCGCCGCTCTGCACCCGAAATGTTCCACATGGAAGGTGGACGCCATGATTTCAGTCTAAGACCTGCCTATATTAGCTGGATACGGCCTTTGGTGCCTCAGAGTCTGAACTGAGCTTGCCGAAGGATCTCAATATTGCTATCTGGGATCACGCACACCTCCTCCGATATAATTGGAAGTGACCGCTCAAATCCGCAGATTCCTGCCGCAAAAGATGCAAAATTCTTCAGTTGATAGCACCACAGCCTCGTCTACTGTCGCCTCGCGCGGCAGCACGTGGCATATTGTCAGCTTTACTTACTTTACGTTTGTCTGCTACCTCTCCATCGGCTTGCCGCTCGCCGTCCTGCCACCTTACGTTCACTTCCGCATGGGCTACAGCGCGGCGCTGGCCGGGCTGGTGGTCAGCATCCAGTACATCGCCACACTCGCCAGCCGACCGTGGGCCGGGCGCATCTCAGACCGCGCCGGGGCCAAGGTCTCCGTGCAATGGGGCATGGCCGCCTGCACCTTGAGCGGCGTGCTTCTGGTGGGCGCCGCCGCGCTGCATCACGCTCCGTGGCTGAGCATTTCCACGCTGATTCTGAGCCGGCTGGTCCTGGGCGTGGGCGAGAGCCTGGGGTCGACCGGATCGACGTTGTGGGGCATTACCAGCGCCGGACCCGAGCACACCGCCAGAGTCATCTCCTTCAACGGAATCAGCACTTATGGCGCTATGGCGCTGGGCGCTCCGCTGGGAGTGGTTCTCGATCAGCAGTGGGGCCTGGCTTCGCTGGGGCTGCTGACCATCCTCATCGGGGCCGTCAGCTTCGTGATGGCCAGCCGCAAGAGCCCGGTGCATGGCGCCCACGGCGAGCATCTGCCCTTTCTCCACGTAATGCTGCGCGTCGCCCCGCACGGCATGGGGCTTGCTCTGGGCGGAGTGGGTTACAGCGTGCTCGCCACGTTTGTCACTCTCTTCTACCTCAGCCGCCACTGGGACGGCGCGGCTCTCTGCCTGACCGCATTCGGACTGGCCTTTATCGTCGCCCGCCTGCTCTTTATCCACACCATCGACCGCTTCGGCGGTTTCCAGGTGGGCATTGCCTGCCTTGCGGTTGAATCGCTGGGTGCGCTTATGCTGTGGCGCGCGCCGTTGCCCTGGGTTGCATTTACCGGAGCCGCCATCACCGGATTCGGCTTCTCGCTGGTCTTTCCCGCGCTCGGAGTGGAAGCCGTCAAGCGCGTGACAGAAAGCAATCGCGGCACCGCTCTAGGCGTCTATACCGCCTTCGCCGACGTCTCCTTCTTCCTCACCGGACCGCTGGCCGGCGCAGTCATCGGCATCTACGGATACGCGAGCGCGTTCCTCTTCGCCTTGGTCAGCGTACTCACCGCGTTGGGAATCGTTCTCGTGCTCAAGCAAATGCAGGAACGGGGAATAAGGACTAAGGGACTAAGACTAGGTCTTTGACCGCTTGTTGTTATACCAACTCCGTGCCCCATCCTTTCGCCTTTTTTCTGGCGAAAGGGTGGGATACCTCGAATCCAAAAGAGATAGAATCATGTGGTCAGAGACCTAGGGAAAAACTTCCGCAAGCCGCCTTATCTCGCGTTATATTCCTCGTCTGTTACCTGCTCCAACCAGACCACGTTCACACCTTGCGCATCCATCTCCTGAATGGCCAGATGCACCATCGTATTGTTCGCGGATGCACCGTGCCAATGGCGCTCGTTGGGCGCAATGACTACTGTATCGCCGGGATGAATTTCCTTCGCCTTCTGGCCTTCCAGTTGCACCAGGCCGGAGCCGGTGAGAACATGCAGGGTTTGGCCGACCGGATGCGTGTGCCACGCGGTGCGCGCGCCCGGTTCAAAACTGACCCGGAAGAAACCCAGGCGCGACGGTTCCACTCCAACGGCAATTTCGTCGAGCCAGACGTTTCCGGTAAACCAGTCAGACGGACCTTTGCGGCTGACGCGGTCTTTGCTGCTCAGAATCTTCATTGCTGTTCCTCTTCTACTCCGCTGATTCATCTTAACCGCTGTATGGAGTTGACCATCCTTCGAGCGCGGGTGCCCCACCCTCGCCGCGTCTTTGTTTTTGCGGCTAGAGCTAAACCAGAGTTGTTGTACCCTATTGAATTCTGTTGAATTGTGAGTGTGAGTGTGAGTGACCCAGCTTCGGCACACTCACACTCACACTCACACTCACACTCACAATCACACTCACAATTCTGGGTACATCTACTCTGGTTCCGCTCTAGGGTGGGATACCAAATATTCACCCCGCGGATTGCATATAATAACCCCACTTCAGCGCACAATATGAACAGAGAAAAAATGAGCCGTAATGAACAGGAATAAGGAGCCGCATCCCCCATTCTCCACCGAACTTTTCCGGCATCAAAAAGGAGTGAAATCCAGTGCGATTTGGCGCCAAAAAGCGCACTTTTTGCCAATTTTCGAGGGTAAAAATGGGTCGGATCAGAAGGAGAGAAAAATGCAAACTCATGAAAAACAAACCTTTATATCGCAAGCACTCCCCGCCAATCTTAGATACCCCCTCCCCCCCCAAGGATCAAAATGTCGACTGTGAAACTGTAACGCCATCTAACCCAAATAAAACCAAGGGGATAGAACAGAAAACCTCCGGCGCATACAGCGCCAGTACCGCTGTAAAATCAACGTAACCAAAACAAAATAAACAGTTTCTACCGGTCTGTGGTTTCACTGCGTTATAACTGAATTATGGAGGAAAGATGAAGGTCCTTTTTATTGGCGGCACAGGAATTATCAGCACGGCGGCGACGAGATTGGCTGCGGAACGCGGGATTGAACTCACGCTGCTGAGACGCGGGCAAACTTCAGCCGATCTGGCGAAGAATGTGGAGACGATTACGGTGGATGTCACTGATGAAGCGGCAGTGACGCAGGCTCTCGGCAATCGATCGTTTGACGCAGTGGTGGATTTCATCGTTCGCGCGCCTGCCGATGCGGAACGGGATATCCGCTTATTCCGGGACCGAACGAAGCAGTTTATCTTCATCAGTTCGGCCAGCGCATATCAAAGGCCGGTGGGGCACTACCTGATTACGGAATCTACGCCGCTGATCAATCCTTATTGGCAGTATTCGCGCACCAAGATTGCCAACGAAGAGCGGTTTATGCAGGCCTACCGCGAAGAGGGATTTCCGATTACGATTGTTCGGCCTTCGCTGACCTATGGCGATACGCAGATTGTGCTGCCGATAAACAGTTGGGCGAAATCTTTTACGTTGATAGACCGGATGCGGCGGGGCAAGAAGGTGATTGTGCCGGGAGATGGTTCTTCGCTGTGGGTGATTACGCATAACAGCGATTTTGCCCAGGGACTGGTAGGGCTGCTAGGGCACAAACAGGCCATTGGCCACGCCTTCCACATCACCAGCGACGAGGTGATGACCTGGGATCAGTTCTACCGGATCACGGCGCAGGCCGCGGGCGCGGAGGCGCGGATTGTTCATATCGCTTCAGATTTCATTGGCGCCTGCCTGCCGGATACGGTGGGGAGTTTGATTGGGGATAAATCGTCGAGCGTGGTCTTCGATAACAGCAAAATCAAGCTTTTTGTTCCGGAGTTCCGCGCCAAAGTTTCGTATGCCGAAGGGGTCAAGAGAACGATCGATTGGTTCGATGCCGATCCGCTGCGAAAGGAGATCGATGAGGATGCGAATGCCACATGGGATAAGCTGATCGATGCTTACGAGAGCGGGCTTGGGGAAGCAGTGCGCGGATTTCAGAAATAAAGTGTAGAGCTTCGCTGCTCGATTCGCGAGCCAATCTCCCCATGAACAACGGCCACCCCGAAGGGTGGCCGTTGCTGTTTTGCACTTCAAAAAAACTACCGCTCGTTCTTGCGCATGTTGATCAGATCGCCAAGGGTCGTGGTCGAGCTGGAGACTGCCTGTTTGCGAGGCTCCGACTTGTGGTGCTCAACCGGCGCGTGGCTGGTTTCGTGACCGGCGGCGCGCAGGCTCAAGCCCACTTTCTTCTCTTCCACGTTGATCTTGATGATCCTGAACTCGTGCTCCAGACCGGTTTCAAGCTTGGCTTCGCCGCCTTCACCCGCTTCGGAGACGTGGCACAGACCTTCCACGCCTTCAGCGAGCTCGACAAAAGCGCCGAACTGCGCCGTGCGAAGCACCTTGCCGTGCACCATATCGCCCACGTTGTGTGAGGCGAAGAAGCTCTCCCATACGTCGGGCTGCAACTGCTTGATGCCCAGCGAGAGGCGGCGGTTCTGCGGCTCCACGCCGAGAACGACGGCCTTCACCTTTTCACCCTTCTTGACGATCTCAGAGGGGTGCTTGACGCGCTTCGTCCACGAGAGATTAGACACGTGAACCAGGCCGTCGATGCCGTCTTCAATCTCGATGAAGGCGCCAAAGTCAGTGAGGTTGCGGACGCGGCCCTCGACGATCGTGCCGGTGGGATAGCGCTCGGTGAGGTTCTCCCAGGGATTATCGAGAAGCTGCTTCATGCCCAGCGAGATGCGGCGGTCGGCCGGATTGACGCTGAGAACTACCGTATCCACTTCGTCGGCCGGCTTGACCAGCTTGGAGGGATGCTTGAGGCGCTTAGACCAGGTCATCTCAGAGAGGTGAACCAGGCCTTCAATGCCCTGCTCAAGCTCAACAAACGCGCCGTAGTCGGTGACGGAAAGAACGCGGCCATGGACGTGCGCGCCTACCGGGTAGCGCTCAGTGGCATCGAGCCACGGGTCGGGCGTCAGCTGCTTGAAGCCCAGCGAAACGCGCTGCTTATCTTTGTCGAACTTGAGCACCTTGACCTGAATCTCGTCGCCCACGTTCACAAGGTCGCGGGGGTGAGTGAGACGGCCCCAGCTCATATCGGTGATGTGGAGCAGGCCGTCAATGCCGCCCAGGTCGACAAACGCGCCGTAGTCGGTAAGGTTTTTCACCGTTCCGGTGAGGATGGAATCCTCGCCCAGATGCTCCATGGTGGTGGAGCGCTTGGCGTTCTGCTCTTCGTCGAGGATTTCCTTGCGGCTCACAACGACGTTGCCGCGCTTCTTGTTCAGCTTGATGACGCGGACTTCAATCTGCTGGCCGAGATAGCCGTCGAGGTTGCGAACGGGACGAATCTCAAGCTGCGAGCCGGGCAGGAATGCCTTGAGGCCGATATCGACGGTGAGGCCGCCCTTGACGCGGCTTACCACGGTACCCGTGACCGGCGTCTTGTCGGCAGCGGCTTTTTCTATTGTGTCCCATACGCGCAGGCGCTGAGCGCGCTCATAGCTGACCAGGTAGCCGCCTTCGGGCTCCTCGCGCTCGATGACCACGTCAATCACGTCGCCGGGCTGAAACTTTACCGCACCGGTGTGGTCCTGAACCTGCTCCAGAGGCACCAGCCCCTCGGACTTCAGTCCTACATCCACCACCAGGTGCTTTTCAGTCTGCTTGATGACTGTGCCGGAGACGATTTTGTCGCCAAATGCCTCGACGGCTGCGGCCTCGGCGGCCAGTTCGCGTTCAAATGCCGCCAATGCGGAGGAGAAATCTTCAGCGGACTCGGTGGAGTGCGCTTCGTGAGCCGGGGCTTCGGCAGCAGCCATGATGGCGGGTGCGGCTTCGGCAGGGGGCTCTGCTACAGAATCGGATTGCGCGGAATCGACGCTTGCAATGTTGGCTGCAGGCGCGGCCTCGACTGCTGGCTCGACTTGCGTTACGGCCTCGGCTTGAGGTTCAGCCACAGGCTCTGGTTGGGCTACAACTTTCGTTGCAGCTTCGACCGTGGGCTCGGCCTCGACTGTGGCTTCCACAGGCGCGGCTTCGGCTACAGGCACGGTTGGGGCATCGGCGTCCAGCGCGGGTACTTCGATAACTTCGGCGATCTCAGGGTTGGACGTGGATTCGTACGACGGCTGCTCTTGCTCCGTCGCAGGCTCTAGCGTAGGGATTTCCAATTCGGTGTTCAGGGTTATACTCTCGGGTTCTGGATTGAGGACTTTTGCCATGGATGAAACTCCGGAATTCCTTGCTCCCGCGGCGGACTTGTCTGCCGCTGGGCGTGGCGTCAGCGCGGCGATTTCTGCCGTCGGAGAGGCCTTCGGACCGTTTCCCTGGCGTCGAGTCATCTGCGTGTACCGGTAGCTTCTTCACGAGGGGCAATCCTCCCAGCCAGTTGCGCTGGAGTCGTATATATAAGACGACGAGGCTCCTCGGGAAACACCCGGCAGGCAACGGCTTGCTGGAGGGCGGTCGCAACTCACTGCTGGAATCCGCGCAGCAAGCTACGCTTACGAGTGTAGCAACCTCAGCTTTCCTGCGTCAATCCAACGGATTGAGACCACCGCGCCGCAACCGGCAGGACAGCCGAAATTTCACACTCCATATGACCTGACGAATGGACTTGCGGCCTGTGACGGCGCAGGCAGCCACAAAGCATACTTAGCGGGCATGCCTCTATACTGTACTGTTTAGAACAGCGTAACCGGCGGAATTGATATGGACCATCTGTGGACTCCCTGGCGCTATGCCTACGTCACCTCGGCGGACGATGCGGCGCGCGCCGGCGTGCCCGCCAGCCTGACAGCGTGGCCGGGCGACCTGGGATGCGTCTTCTGCAATCTGATCGCTTCGATCGACTACGCCATCGCCCACGGCATGAATCGAGACCAGGCCGAGGCGGCCGGCGGGCTTATCCTGCGCGGGAAGCACTGCTTCATCTGCCTGAATGCGTTTCCGTATACCTCCGGCCACGTGATGGTGATGCCCTACGCCCACATCGACCGGCTGGCTGCGCTGGACGCAGAGGCCGCGCATGAGTTGATGGACCTCGCCCAGCTTACCGAGAGGGCGCTAGACCGCCTCTACCATCCGCATGGATTCAACTTTGGGATGAATGTGGGGCAGGCGGCGGGAGCCGGGGTGCAGGGACACATCCACCTGCATGCAATGCCGCGCTGGAGTGGGGATACCAACTTTATGACTACCGTTGCGGAGACGCGCGTGCTGCCCGAGGACCTGGAAATTACATGGAAACGGATGCGGCAGGCCTATGCGGAAGTTGCAAAGTAGCGAACCGGCAAATCGGCGACCGTGCCGCTAATGAACTCCGAAAAATAAAATCTTTGCGCCCGGCTTTTCGAAGGTTGCCTCGATCTTTGCGCGCCCCTCGCTATCTCGCGTCACGGTCACGCCGTCGCTGGTCCAATGCTCATCCACTACTTTGTGGCTGGTTATATATCGATAGGTACCTGGCTGCGTGGCAAAAATCACTACTGCGCCTCGGCCGGTGGCGGCGGAGATTTTCTCGTGAATCTCGGGACTGCTGGAGACGATTCCGGTGACCACGGGATCGCTCGCCGTAATATCGTCACGAACCTGCTTATACCTGGCAATCATGCTGCCAATGTAGGCGACGCCGGAGTCTGAAACTTCCGGCAGGTCGCCCCAGATTCCGTTTTGGCCAAGGATGAGCGATGCAACATCCATCTCCTGCCACTGCTGGGGATCGTCGGGAAAATAGTGGGTGAGAAAGAGGACGGAGGGAATCCATTTGTCGAAGGTCAAGGGCGTGCGAGTGATCCATGTGCGCGCCTGACCCTGCTGGACAAATATGTTGGAGTAAGTCTTGTCCCAGTCAATCGGCATGTCATAGTTCGGGTAATAGGGGCCGTTATTGACGAGGAAGAATTTGCCGGAGGAGAGGAATTCGAGGCCCATGGCGCGGCCGCCTTCGGTCACGTCGAAGTCCACGATCGCGCCAGGGACGGCGGCGGCAACTTTGTCGGCTATGCGGCTCATGGACTGGATGAGTTGAAATGCATAGGAGTCCGCTCGTTCCTGGTGAGTATTGTTCTCGCCTCCGTGGTTGTGATGCGGGTCGCTGCATCCATACTGGTCGACGCCGTCCCATTTGAAATAGGTGACGCCGGTTTCATGGGCAACACGAATGAGTCGGCCGGCTAGCACGTCAGCATAGCCGCTGACTAAACACATCTCATAACTCTTCTGTGGTCCCCAATCGTTGCGGGGCTTGCCTACTATTCCATCTTTTGATATGCGCCACTCGGGGTGGTCGAGGACGACTTGGCTCGAGGTTTCCGCCCAGGTTGGCCCGAACCATAGACCCAACTTCATGCCGTAGCTGTCCAGTTTGGCCTTGATTGACTTCAGGCCGTTGGGGAAGCGATCTCTGCTCACCGTCCAGTCGCCGGCTTTCTCGTACCATCCCGAATCCAGAACAAAAACCTCCACGCCCATGCGGTGCGCTATGTCGATCTCCTTGAGCATACGGTCTTCATTCATCGAATCCAGAAAGGTTTTGTTGTTCCAGAACTTATTGCGCTCCTGAAAGTTCCAGGTGTTGTAGTATATGTAGGGTTTTCTCGATTCTGTATTCTGCGTCAGATACTTCAGCACAAATTTTCGATAGGTGGAGGCAAGATCGTCCAGGTTGCCCTGCTGTGCCGCGGTTTCAAGCCAGACGGTTTTGTAAGGATGATCGGCGTCGATGGTCTGGCCGGGGAAATAGTTGCCCTTGACGGCATTCAGACTGACGCTGCGGTCGGGGCTGAGCCGGTACTCGAGGAACGCGTCGGGGACCATGGAGCCGTGCTCATAGGCCAGCAGAAAGCTGCGGCTGCCGTCTGTCGCGGCAAGAATGGGACCCATGAGGGCACCGCTATCTTCGAATTCCCTATCGGCGATTTTTTCTTCTGAAAGCTCGTAGGAGTGGGTGAGTTCGGCAAAGTTCGATAGCCTCACTTCTTCAGCGAGCGGAAATTGCTTGAGCGAGGTTTGCAGATATATGAGGCTGTTTGCGCCGGATTTCGCGGTCAGCGATTTTGGCTGATCGGATTCGAGCGTATAGCGGAAACGAATTACCGACGTTCCGTCATTCACCTGGAACTCAACGCCGAGATGAAGATGAGGGTCCTGGGCTAGTGGGCCTTCGTAAGAGTATTGCGTGACTCCATTGCCGAGATGGACCGGATCTGCAGCGGGCGCAAAATGACGAACCTCGGCTGAAATCTGTTTGCCGTCAAGTTGAAATGATGGAGGTGCAAATTGGTAGGCGACGGTTGACCCGGCAGAGCGATAGCTCCAGGAGCAGCTTTGCCCGCAGGAAAGGGAGATGCTCACCTGGCTGTTCGTAATTTCGGGTTTTTGGTCGGGGTTCTGCGACCAGCCGAAGAATGGAATCGCAAAGAGCGCAAGACTGCAGATTGCGAATTTATTAATTTTGCGCATGACTGCGGTTGGACCTTTGGGCAGACATACGCATGGGTTCTGGGGGTTCATTATTTCCTCAATCATTCCTTCGCGATCTTTTGGTAGTGGATCAATTTGAATGAATAAACCTCAGGGGCTAAAGCCCACATTAATTCGATTGTGGTTATGTCCGGGATAAATCCCGGACCTACCGCACGGACGAGTTTTTCCGCAGCCTGTGAAGTCGTGCCCTGATACAAAACAACTTTCCCTTTTATCTACTCTGCCTTGTCGCTTTCTTCTGCTTCGGCGGCTAATGCCAGGCCGGGCTGAGACCACTCCAGCGACTCCATTTCGCGCACTTCCAGTTGCAGCTTTTCCATCTCCACTATCTCTTCGTCGCCATGTACCAGTTCGCCTAGCTGCCGGCCTAGTGTGAAAACACTTCCACCCTTCTTGCCTTCAATCGAACCGAGGAACCTGTTGTAGTAATCGACACTGCTACCGAGTGCATTGCCCAGCTTAATAACATGCCCTTGCGCAACCACTAGTTTGTCATAAATCTTCCGGCCCATCTCGTGAATGGCCTTTGCGTTCTTGGTAATTTCCGTCTGCTGCCAGCCAAACTCTACGGCTCGCAGCAGTGCAATCAGGGTTGTGGGAGTTGCCATAACCACATGGTTCTGCGCGCTGAATTCAATCAGCGATGGGTCGGCTTCGAGCGCCGCACTAAATAACGCTTCACTAGGCAAAAAACAGACAACGAAATCCGGAGCTTTTTCAAATTGCTTCCAATAGGCCTTGCTGGATAGATCTTTCAGATGCTTTTTTACGCGCTGCGCGTGGGCAGTAAAACGAAGATTTTGAGCTGCCGGGTCTGTATTGCCGCTGGCATCAAGAAAGGCATCGAGAGGGGTCTTGGCATCGACGACGATCTCGCGGCCATTGGGCAACTGAATCGTCATATCTGGGCGCAGCATGTTTTCGTCCTCGTCTCGAGCGGTAACCTGCTCGGAAAAGGAACAGTACTGCACCATTCCGGCGTACTCCACACAGCGCTTTAGTTGAAGTTCACCCCAGTTGCCGCGCGTCTTAGGAGACCGCAAAGCAGTGATCAACTGCGCTGTCTCGTTTTTTAATGCATCGAGTGATGCAGGAATCGTCTTCTGCATCGTCTCGACGAGGGTTTCTACTTTTGAATATGCTCCGGAGCGCGCTGTTTCCATGGCACGAGCCTGCTCATCGAGTTTCTTGAGCGCCGCCTCAAGCGGGTCTACAAGATTCTTGATCGCTGTCTCCTTTGTCTCAAGGGTTTGCTTTGCCTCATTGGCTTGGGCGCCTAGTTTTTGTTCGGCGAGTTGAAGAAAACTCGCGTTATTGTCGCGCAGGGCCTTGGAGGCAAGATCCGCGAAGACTTTATCCACGTCTGCTTTCATTTGCGCGTATTTTTCTTCTTGCGCTCTTTCTCGCTCCTCCGCACGGGCAATTTTCTCCCGGAGAGTTCCCTTTCCAAGCCAAATGCCAGCAAGCAGCCCAAAAACGGCAGCGATTCCAATCGCGAATGGAAGAATCAGAGCCTGCATCGGAATTCCCTTTCCATACTTCGCCTAATATACGCCTTCCGGCTGTTGATTTTTGGCCAAAGTCCGCCTGTTTTCAGTTCCCTGTTTTGCGCTTTCACTCCGCGGGCCAACTTCCTGCTCTCCGTGCCTTTACACACCCCCACCAGCCCGGTAGACTTGAAGTTTCGGGGCCATGCGCAAATTTTTTGGCGCGATGGTTGTGTTCCCCTGCCACGGGCAGGTATCGTAGGCAAGCGGAACGGGAATGAATTTCCCCCCGAAGGTACTCTTTGAGTTCAAACAATACGAGGAGAAGCACGCATGGCAGTTGAAGAGAAGGTAAAGCAGATCATCGTTGAGCAGTTGCAGGTGGACGAAGCCGAAGTAACCCCCGGCGCCAGCTTTCAGGAAGACCTGGGCGCGGACTCACTGGACGTGGTCGAGCTGGTAATGCAGTTCGAAGAGGCCTTCGACATGGAGATTCCGGACGAAGACGCCGAGAAGATCAAGACCGTGAAGGACGCGATCGACTACATCGAAAAGAACGAGAAGAACGCGAAAGGCGGCAAGTAGCCCTTGTCGATTTCGCCCCGCAGAGTCGTCATTACCGGACTCGGTCTGGTGTGCGGTGTGGGCAACACCGCTCCCGAGGTATGGCGGCAACTGCTGGCCGGCGCCAGTGGCATGGGCCCTATCAAGGGCTTCGATACCACCGGCTTTCCGGTCACCTTCGCCGCCGAGGTCAAGAACTTTGACCCGCTCAATTTCGTTGACAAAAAGGAAGCGCGCAAGATGGGGCGCTTCATTCATTTTGCCTTTGCCGCCGCCCAGGAAGCCATGGCCCAGTCGGGTCTGCAGATAACCCCGGAGAATGGCGACCGGGTGGGAGTCTTTATCGGCTCCGGCATCGGCGGATTTGAGATCATTGAGCGCGAGCACGCCAACCTGCTGGCAGGCGGCCCGCGCAAGATCTCGCCTTTCTTCATTCCTGCCGCAATTGTGAATATGGCCGCCGGCCAGTTGAGTATTCGCTACGGAGCGAGGGGCCCGATTTCAGCCACAGCCACGGCCTGCGCCACCTCTGCCAACTCCATTGGCGACTCCGTGCGCATGATTCTGCACGGCGACGCGGACGTGATGATCGCCGGCGGTGCGGAGGCCGCGGTCACGGCGCTTTCTGTGGGCGGTTTTGCAGCAATGCGAGCGCTCTCTACGCGCAACGACGATCCCACGCATGCCAGCAGGCCTTTCGACAAGGATCGCGACGGCTTTGTCATCGGCGAGGGTGCGGGGATTCTGATCCTCGAAGAGTTGGAGTTTGCCAAGGCGCGCGGCGCAAAGATTCTGGCCGAGGTGATCGGCTACGGCATGAGCGCCGATGCTTACCATATGACGGGCATCGCCCCCGATGGCACTGGCGCGCAGCGCAGCATGAGAGCCGCGCTCAAAGACGCCGGCATCAAGCCGGAAGAGGTGGGCTACGTGAACGCCCACGCCACCGCAACACCGGCGGGAGACGGCAACGAGTCGCGGGCCATCGAGGCGGTTTTTGGCGAGCACGCCCTCAGCCACAAGCTCAAGGTGAGCGGCACCAAGTCGATGACCGGCCACTTGCTGGGCGGCGCCGGCGGCCTTGAAGCCGGCATCTGCGTGCTGGCGCTGGTGAACCAGCAGCTTCCGCCCACCACCAACCTGGTAAATGTCGACCCCGAGTGCAGGCTGGACTACGTGGCCAACCACGCCATCCCGCACAGTTTTGACGTAGCCCTCTCCAATTCATTTGGATTCGGCGGCATCAACGCTACGCTCATCATGCGCCGCTGGACGGAGTAGCAACGCCTGTATCAACGAAACAAAAACAGCGCGAACCCTAATGCGGTTCGCGCTGTTTGCTTTTTGCGAGCAGGATAAAAGCCTCAAGAGAAAACTGCCGCTGTACCTACGCCGAACAAGACAATTAAAGCCCACCATCCGAAAACCGCGATGTATCCAGAGGTTCGCTTCACACCCGCCACGATGGCAAGCCCCATTCCCATCAGGACCATGTACCAGATGGTGGTGATATCCAGCGCAGATGCCAGCTTGTACAGGGCCGCATTCGTTTCAAGCGGGTTCAGAAATGCTCCAACACTGGTGGGCGCAAAGTTGTTCAGGTTGAACGTCTCCGGCGCACCGCCCGCAAAGAGCACAACTGCTCCGAGCAGTGACTTTATGATTCCGGGCAACGCCGCGAACATCCACACGGCAAATACACTTCCGAATGTTGCTTTGCCGCCAAACACAAAATTGATGGTACCCCAGAGCACTACCGTAATGATTACAGCAAAAAGCAAAAGCAGTACCGGGCTGGCTGCAAAACTGCCTTCCATGCCATATTCAGTCCACTTCATTGATATATCTCGCTGGGCCTGAGGTGCTTGCGCCATCCGTTCTTCAGTCTTGGGACTGAGATGAATCGAGTTTTCAGCCACCTGCGCCCAGCCAACCTTGAAGGTGATGGCGGCGAACAGTATGTAGCTGGCGATTGCCAGAATCACAAACGGCAGCCACCAACTGCGATTGCCGCGCTTGATATCTTCAAATGTCTTCGAAGGCGCGGTAAACGTGTTCGTCACGCGTTGCAACTGGGAAAGACCGGCCTCTTCATCAGCTGGCACTCCTACGCTTTGATTTTCCTGATCGTTCATGATTCGCCTCGCTAGCCTCTTCCGGCTTTGCCAGCGATTGTAACCCTGAACAGCTAATCCTGCACAATCAATTTTTTGCGTCAATGCTGGCAGCGACGGGGAAACGTCTTTACTGGGCGCGCGCAACAATCTGAACAGGCTGCGGGAACCTTTGATGTTTTGGTTTTCCGGTCACCGCCGGTTTAGACGGCAGATAGCTCTTATAGACCGTGATGTGGAAGCAGGCCTGCTGGAATTCCTCTTCGACGTCAATCATGCCGGCTTGCTGGAGTCGCAGCAGACGGCTCCGCATCCAGCCCATCTCCTGCCGGCTCATCCCCTGCTTGACAATATCGATGGTCGCCCCGGTCAGGTGCGGGCTGGCTATATCGCCCTCGGCTGCCGCAGCGTTGCCGTTGCTCTCCATTAGCCGCTTTTGGTATGCAACCGTCCGCACCGCTGAGCTGACTTCGAGTGGTTTATGGAAAGCCGCCCCATGAACGCGCGCCAGATCGGCCAGGAAGCGTGCCGTCCATGGCCGGCAATAGCGATAGTTTTCCGGCAGGTTCCCATTGACAGTGAGCGACGCCGAGGCCGGAACCGGCACCAGCATCTTGCGTGCAATGCGATCGGCCAAATCGTCGTCGTCCTCGATCCGCTCCAGATTGTCGTTCTCGGTCTTCTCGTTTTGTCGTTCCAGCGACGTGTAGCTCCCGCGTAGCGGAGGCGGCATTGCAGCACGCGCCATACTTCGCGAATAAGCCTTGGCTGCCATGGGGTGACCAGTAGCGTCCCTCTTCGTGGATAAATGGGATTTCTCAACAGGATAGGAGTTCCTGGCCCGATGGGATTTTGCAGTTGGATGGGAATTTCTGACTTGATGGGAGCGGGAAGTGTGCCTGGACGACGCCGCACGCTCTTCTCCACCCATCGCGTGCTTGCTTGAGGATGCTTTACCTGATGGATGCCCGGAAGCGTGGACAGCCGTGCGCCCGGTTGCATGGTTCGACGAATGCCTTGCTTTGTGGGAGGCGCTTACCGGCACAGTGCTGCGTTGCGGCTTTGCCGAAAGGTCCGGCAAGCCGTTAGCCGCGCTCACACTGACAGCGGCAAGGGCAAATACGATAAATAGAGTCCGGCACATAAAGGAGTGTGCGGAGAACCCAGAGCACCTTCAATTGTAGGTCCGTTCGCGTGGTTTTCCGAGTACCCGCGAAGATGCGCTTTTGTCTGATAATACGCTGCCTTTCAGCACTTGGGATGCCCGGCTGGTCTGCAGTATGACGAGGTTCGCTCCATGGTTTGGGCGATGGAAGCTCGACTGGTTTAGAGTATTGAGTATTCAAGAAATGCCAGCCATTTCACACCGGTTGTGAGCAATATGATTATGCTACCTACGAGGAGGACAGGGCTCTGAGCAAAACTAAATCTAAAAAAAGAGGGAAAGCCGCAACGGCGTCGGCAGCGCAGGCGAATTCGAGCCCTGGCGCAGGCTCCCGGTATGTACCCTGGATCATGGTAGGCCTTGCCATTGCGTTCGCGGTCGCCGTTCGTATCCGTCTGCTCGATATTCCTTTAGAGCGGGACGAAGGAGAGTTTGCCTATGCCGGTCAGCTTATGTTGCAGGGGATTCCCCCTTACAAGCTCGTCTACAGTATGAAGTTTCCCGGCATCTATGCGGCTTACGCCGCAATCATGGCCGTGTTTGGTCAAACAATCGCCGGGATTCACATTGGATTCATACTGGTGAACGCAGCAACCATTGTGCTGGTTTACCTGCTCGGAAAGCGGCTGTTTTCGGCCGCGGCCGGCGTTGCGGCGGCCGCGGCATATGCACTGATGTCGATGGGGGCAGGCGTTCTAGGTATCCAGGCTCATGCTACCCACTTTGTAGTGCTTGCAGCGTTGGGTGGAATATTGCTGCTGCTGCGCGGAATCGAAAATGGGCGATGGTACACACTGCTGGGAAGCGGCGCACTCTACGGCGTTGGGGTGCTGATGAAACAGCACGGCGCCTTGTTTGTGGCCTTTGGCGTTTGTTATCTGGCTTGGGATTATTTGTCCCGGCGACGCAACGCGTTGCTAGCCGGGGTGAGAGATATGGCAATATTCCTCGGCGGAGTGGCAGTGCCGCTGGTGCTCACTGGCCTGGCTCTGTGGTGGGCGGGCGTCTTCGACAAATTCTTGTTTTGGACGTTTACTTATGCACACGAATATGCGCAGGAAGTTTCGCTTTCCGGCGGTCTGATCATGTTCCGCACATACTTTCCCAACGCCGTGGGGCCGAACCTCGCAATTTGGATTGTCGCACTGGCAGGACTGGTGCTGATCTGGTTGAGAAAGGAGAATCGCATCGTTGCGACTTTCTCAACTTTTTTTCTGGCATTCAGCTTTCTGGCAGTCTGTCCGGGCTTTTACTTTCGTGAACACTATTTTGTTCTCATGCTGCCGGCAGTCGCTTTGCTGGCCGGCGCGGCAGTCGGCGTTGCCCTGAAACTATGGCCGGGCATATCCTTGCTAACGTATGGTGTGTTTTGTGCAGCGCTTGTGCAGTCGGTGGCGCAGCAATCCGATTATCTGTTTCAACTGAGTCCATTAGAGATTACTCGAGGGTTGTATGGTGCAAACCCTTTTCCTGAAGCTGTAACAATCGGCGAGTATCTGCGGACGCACGCGGCCAAGGACGCCACCATTGCAGTGCTCGGATCTGAACCTGAAATACCTTTTTATGCGCACCGGCACTCTGCCACTGGCCATATTTATATGTACGGCCTGATGGAATCCCAGCCTTACGCGGCAACAATGCAGAAAGAACTTATAAGCGAAATAGAAAAGGCCAAGCCGGAATATCTAGTTGTGGCAACGAGTACATCATCCTGGCTGCGACGGGATACTTCGCCGCAGGATATTTTCGAATGGTGGGACAAAAACCGGCCGAAAGAGTATGCACAACTGGTCGTGGTAGCAGACATTGTTGCAGCCGATCACACCGAATACAGATGGGAGGATGCCGCCAACTACCGGGTTCAATCGAATTCGGCTGTGATGGTTTACAAGCGAACGGATTCACAGCTTAGTCTTGCCGATAGTCTCCAGAAGCAGGGAAAATTTGACGAGGCGATCGAGGCATACCGCAAAGTGCTTGCCAACGATCCGAATAATAGCAATGCACATAACAATTTAGGTAGTTTATTGGTCAGGAAGGGATTGATGCAGGATGCGCTGAAGGAATTTCGGCTTTCTCTGGCCATCAAGCCTGACCAGGCAACGGTACATACCAACATCGGCTATATCCTTGGGGAGACGCATCATCTGCCTGAAGCGGTGGAAGAGTACAACAAAGCGTTACAGCTCAATCCTGCAGACGCCCATGCGCATAATGACCTCGGCGTGGCGCTGCTGCAAATCGGAGAATATGAAAAAGCAGCCGAACAATTTAACGACTCGATACGAATTAATCCGAGCTATTCCGATGCAAAGCGAAATCTCGAATATGCTCAATTCAAAATAAAAAATAAATAGGTTGAACAGGCGGGAAAGTGAAGAGCGCCGGTTGCATTTTCCTGTCTGTCCCTGTTCTCGAAAAACTGAGCAGCTCTTTATCTAGATATTATTCGAGAGGAAAACAACTCATGTGGTCTTACCCACAGCCTGGAGCTTCTTCGCGTCAAGAAGATCCTGTTCTCTTCCGCTGGCCAGCTTGTTGCAGATCAGATCGTCTCTCGAAATAACCAACGTCGGAGTATGTTCGTCGATGAACCCCTCCAAGCGGTGCTCCCAGGCTGTGTCGAAATCCAGTCCTGAAACCTGCTGCAATATGTCAATACGTTCCGGCGGTTGACCCATTTGAAATATCGTTCCGTCCATAAAATCGTCCGGGGTCATTCCAGCTATCGGAGCGCCGAAGTCAGCGAGTGCTTGAAAGACTGCCTTTGCATTCTCCGGATCTGTGCGAATCCAAAGATCGATATCCTTCGTGGTGCGCGGTTCCAAGTGCACACCAAAGGCGAAACCTCCAACAACCAGGTATTTAACTTTGTGGGTGTCGAATGCGCGCAGGATGTCTTGAAAGTCCTTGCTCATCATGGGCTGGCACTCCTTTGAAGGCGGCTGCAAATGCGTATGCTTCCTGACTCAATTCCGAGACGGCAATCAAGCGCGCGCCGATTGACTGGCTTTGCCAATAGCGATATGTCTCGGCCTGCTGCTCATCAAGATCGGTGATGCGGCGCAGTGTTTTGTCCATACGGTTTCTCTTTACTGCAGCAGTGTCGGTTCGTCGTCCTTGAGTTCTTCGGGCGGAATGATAACGGCCGCTGCTACCTTGTCTTCCGGCTCCAGATTCAACAGGCGCACGCCCTGCGTGGCTCGGCCTGCGGCGCGGATGGTCTTGGTGTCGATGCGGATGATCTTGCCGAACTGGCTGATCACCATCAGCTCCGAAGTATCGTCCACCAGTTGAATGGTGTTCACGCGGCCGATACGCGGCGTTACTGCCATGTTCTTGACGCCTTTGCCGCCGCGGGTCTGCAAGCGGTACTCTTCCACGTCGGTGCGCTTGCCGAAGCCGTTCTCGGTGACGGATAGAATCCGGAATGCGCCTGACTCATGCTCCTTGGGCGTTACAGCTACTCCGACGACGAAATCGCCCTTTTTCAGCGAAATGCCGCGTACGCCATAGGCTGGCCGTCCCATGGAGCGCACATCGCTCTCGTCGAAACGGATCGCCATACCCAGATGCGTGGCCAGAAAAACAATCTCGCTCCCGTCGGTGATGCGCGCTTTTACCAGCTCATCGTCTTTGTCGATACCGATGGCGATGATGCCGCGCGCCATTACGTTGGAGAAATCCTTGAGCGGCGTTTTCTTTACCGTCCCCTTTTGCGTGGCGAAGAAGATGAACTTGCCCTCTTCTTCAAGATCGCGCACGGGCAGAATGGCGCGCACATTCTCGCCGGGTTGCAAATCGAGCAGGCTCTGCATGGATTTACCTTTGCCCGCCGCGCTCACGTCGGGAATCTCATAGACCTTCAGCCAGTAAACGCGTCCCGTGTTGGTAAAACAGAGCAGAAACGAGTGCGTCGAGTTCACGATCAACTGCGCGACAAAATCTTCTTCGCGCGTTTTCATCCCCGTGCGCCCGCTGCCGCCGCGGCGCTGCTGGCGATAAATAGAAATCGGAGTCCGCTTCAGATAGCCCTGGTGGCTCACGGTCACCGCAACCTGCTCGTCGGCGATCAAGTCTTCCAGTTGCAACTCCGCGCTCTCGTCCACAATCTGTGTGCGCCGCGCATCGCCGTACTTGTCGCGAACCTCTTCCAGTTCCTTCACGATCACCTTGCGCAGCTTCTTCTCGCTGGCCAGAATCGACTCGTACTCCGCGATCCGCTCGCGCACCTGCTTCAACTCGTTCATCAGCTCGTCAATGGAGAGCTGGGTCAGACGGTAGAGCTGCAACTCGAGAATGGCATCGATCTGGCGCAGCGTGAGGCCGCGCTCCTCGTGCGTCTGCCGCTCCCGGTCGAGCGTGACCACTATCTCAGTGCCCTTGCCCCAGGCATACAGATTTTCGCGCGCTTCGGCTCTCGAACCCGAACCGCGAATGATTTTGATTACCGTATCCAGGTTGTCGAGAGCAATCTTGTAGCCCTCGAGAATGTGCTCGCGCTCGCGTGCCTTGCGCAACAGGAAGACCGTCCGCCGCTGAACCACGTCGATGCGGTGATCGATGAAGGCGCGGATGGCCTGATCCAGGCTCAACTCCCGTGGCTGCCCGTTGAGCACCGCGAGGAAGATCATGGAGAAGCTCTTTTGCATCTCCGAGTGCTTGTAGAGCTGGTTGAGCACAATCTCGGGCTGTGCGCCGCGCTTGAGTTCGATGACGATTCTCATGCCGTCGCGATCGGATTCGTCGCGCACGTCGCTAATCTCGTCGATGATCTTATCGTTGACCAGCTCAGCGATGCGCTTGATCAACTCCGACTTGTTCACCTGGTAGGGAATTTCGGTGACGATGATGGCTTGCTTTTCCTTAGTCAGGTTCTCCGTGGCTACGCGCGCACGCATCATAAAGCGGCCGCGGCCGGTCTTGTAGGCGTTGGGGATGCCGGACTTGCCGTAGAGAAACCCGCCGGTGGGGAAGTCCGGCCCCTGCACGTGCTTGAGCACCTCGGCCAGCCCGGCTTCAGGATCCTTGACCAGGGCAATGGCCGCGTTGACCACTTCGGTCAAATTGTGCGGCGGAATATTGGTCGCCATGCCGACGGCGATGCCGCTGGATCCATTGACAATGAGATTGGGAATCCGCGTGGGTAGCACCGTGGGCTCGAATGTGGACTCGTCGTAGTTGGGCACGAAGTCCACCGTCTCCATCTCGATATCGGCCAACAGTTCGCCGGCAATGCGCGCCATGCGGCACTCGGTATAACGCATGGCAGCGGGTGGATCGCCGTCCACCGAGCCAAAGTTCCCTTGCCCGTCCACCAGCGGATAACGCAGCGAGAACGGCTGCGCCATGCGCACCAATGTGTCGTAGATGGCCGAGTCGCCGTGGGGATGGTAGACGCCCATCGCCTGGCCCACGACCTTGGCGCACTTGGCGTATTTCTTGTTGTACTCCAGCCCCATCTCGCTCAGCGTGTAGAGCACGCGACGGTGCACGGGTTTCAATCCGTCGAGCGCGCTGGGAAGCGCCCGGCCGATGATTACCGACATCGAGTAGTCGAGATACGAGCGGCGCATCTCTTCTTCAATGTTGATGGGAATCAGGTTCGTACCGCTGCTGGGCGGCGTACCGCCTTCAAGAGGGAGTTGGGGATTCTGATCGTCTGGCATAAGGGTTTTCAGGCCCGCAGCAAAGCGGCAAAAAAGTTCCGGTGAAAGCAGGGCCGGACTGCTCGAGCTATGGTTCTATTTTACGCGTTCAAAGGCCGTTTAAGCAAGGCTGTTGACTAGAAATAAGTCCTTATTTTGCTTGATTTTATAGCTACTTTTGAGTGTTCTTCCCAGCGTCTGGCAAACTCACGCGGCCCGGCGTGTACCTGCCTTCGATTTAGCAGGAGTTGCAGCTTTCTTTTTCGTCTTTTTTTCGACTTTATTCACGCATGCAACCTCGCCTAATCCTGCTAAAATTACCGGCGGCCGGTCAGGAAATTCGACGATTAGAGAAAGTTTACCTCCCACTCCCTCCACATAGCTACGCAAAGTGGAGAGGTACAAATCCGAGCGCTTTTCGATGCGCGAAATCCCTTCCTGCCCGATTTTGAGCTTTCTCGAAAGTCGCGTCTGGGTCAATTTCCTCAAGCGACGCATCTCACGCAGGTTCATTTCTGCCCGCATCTCAGCCACCAAATGCTGAATACGAGCCCTGCTATCCACGGATTCCTCGGCAAGCATATGTTCCAATGAAACTGTCATCTGGACTACCTCTTTAAACGAAGATTTCGCAAATGCTGATCGAACCGCTCATCCGCAACATGCAACAATTTTCGATAAAAGCGTATCTTTTCGGTTCCGCTCTTATCTCCGCCCACCAGCAAAATGGCCTTGCGCTCTGGATCGAAGGCGTAGGCTACGCGCCATGCGCCTCCATCGGCATCAAATCGCAATTCCTTCATGTTCGCGTGGCGTGAGCCCTTGAGCGTATCTGCCAACGGTCTTCCGAGCAGCGGTCCATCCTCGCCGAGGATAGTCGCTGCTGCCTTCAACTTCTCCCGAACCGCTTGGGACAACTGCCGGACTTCCGCCGCAAATTCGTCGTGGAAGATGACCCGCCACTCTTGCTTTTCCATGATAACTCCTTTGCTTTATGCCGTTTACAACGGTGCAGAGATTTGTAATCCGGCTTTCGCCGCTTCACCAACCCAGAGGGTTCCGCCTATAGGCTTCCCTCTGAATCATCCCTATATCCGTGTTGGCTCCGCAAAAGACTCATGCTTCCAATAACGAGTACAGTGATGCGATTATGCTTTCAAATGCCTAATGTCGTCAAGTGCATTTTTGCTTCTCTACAGCATCCCTGGCAAGCTCAACACGCAGAACACCGCCTGAAGCAGCACAATCGCCCCCGCGGCGCCCATAGCCAGCCGTCCTCGCGGCCCTTCGTAGGCGTCGGCAAAGACTCCTCCCACAAACGTGAGCAGAAACGGTAGCGCCCAAAGCCACGGGCTTCCCTGAGCGCCCGTCATAACCAGAACGATTAAAATCGCAGCACAAAGTAAGGGAGCCGTATTGCCGAAGTACCATGATCTGCGCACGCCCAGATAGAGCACCAGGGCAGCAGTAGCGGCCACAGTAATTCCGGCATTGCCCAGCATGGAGAAGAATCGCCAGGCCGGGTCCAGTGAGAACCATAGAAAGCCCGCGGCCGACCGGAAAAGATAGCTGAAGGCATCGGGCGAAAACCCGTAGCAGACAAAAACCAGCACCAGCGCCCCGGCTGAAGCCACGAGCACCACCGGCAATACCTGCGATCGGCGTCCCTCGGCCACCCACAGCATGGATGCAAGCCCCAGCAAAGCCGCCACCGGCAGCGCCACGATATGCGCCGTAGCCGCCACGCCAAACATCGCCGTCAGCAGCACAATGCGCGGCCGCCATTTTCGCCGCGGTCCCAGCATGGCGTGCGCGACGCCGATCGATGTGTACACGCCCCCATATACCCCCAACGCTGCGAGCACCTCGGCATTGGGTGCCACGCAGGCCTTGAGCACAACCGGAGAAAAGCAGTAGAGCGCCAGTGCCGTATAGCCGCCCAGGTTGCCGTAGAGCCGCCGCGTGACCCACCACAACCCAGCGCCAAGCATGCACCCGGCCAGCAGAAACGGCAGACGCACCAACAGCAGCACGTGCGTAAGCTGGTGGCGCAGCTCCCAAGTGCTCAAGTTTGAGGTCCCAAACTGCACTACCCGGTCCTCGGGCTTGCGGAAATGATCCAGGCCCTGCTCCAGCAGCAGGTTCAGCGTAAGCGGCAGCCCTGCCAAACGGTACGCCAGAATGCCGTCGTGAATGTTGCCACAGCTGGTAAAGTAGCCGGCCAGGGGCGAAGGGCGCTCCCACATTTCGCGTCCGCAGCGGGCATACTGGTAATCGCGATCCGTCAGCGTCTGGCGACCGGTAAGCCACAGCCCCTGGAGGAGAAACAACGCCAGCAACCCTGCCGCAATGCGTTGCGGCGGATTGAAACGAAAACGGCGAAGAATTCCAATAGGAGGGGTCATCGCATTCAGAGGAGCAGGTTCCAGTCTAAACGTCCCAACCTGCCGTTCCTTTCAACCGCGGCTGGTAAGGCGCTCCTGGACGCCTTCTTTCCAATGCTGACAGAAGGACAGCGCGACGGCGTAGATACTGCGACAACCTCCACAACGACGGAAAGCCGCCCCGAAGGGCGGCTTTCTCTCGATCGCCACGAATTATTCTTAGTTGCTGTTGTTGAAGATGGCTCCGACGGTTTCGTTAGCCTGCGTTGGCGTTAACACGCATTGGTTTTGCCCGGTTGCAACTGGAGGGTCCGGGTTCGGCGTGCAGTTCAAGGACCATCCGCCGAAGGCGACACCCGCCTGGACTGGCGCGGTCAAGGTGATCTGCGTGCCAACGGGGTAGGTCGCCACGCAAACCGAGCCTCCAGTGTTCCCATCGCCTACCCAGCCTGGTCCGCAATGGATCACATTCGCCGTGCCCGTGGCTGAAGGGGCCGTTATCAGCCAGTTTGTGGTGTTCAAGCCTTCGTTATAGACGGTCACGGTCGACAGGAGTGGATTGGTTGCCTGCGAACCCGGAAAACAGGAGCCTTGAACGGGACCGGTTGGGCAGCTCGTGATGGGAGGGTTGCATCCGTTTTCGATGTAGCACGGGCATGGCTGAACAAAGGGGCAAGAAAACGAAGCTGTTTGGGTCTGGACCGAGCCGTCCGCGTTTGTCGCTTCGGCAATGATTGTGGCGATTCCTGCACCGTAGGCGGTGACAATCCCGCCTGGAGCACCTGGATTCGGGTTTCCGTTGTCGCTACTGACAGGGAACACGTTGGGGAAGGAGGAGAGCCAGATAGCCGTGTTGGTCAGATCCCTCACGTATGGAGAGGACGAAAACGTTCCGATGGCCAGGAAATTCCCTGTGTCCTGAAGATTGCCAACCGTAATAGTGCTGGGAATAACGGAGAGCGAAAGCAGAGGCTCCGGCGCGGGGGTGGTTGTGGTGGTGATGGTCGCAGGGGATGCCGTCACGACAGTGTTATCGGGTTCGTTCGTCCAATACGCCGTAATCGTTGAAGAACCAACATTCAGGCCTGTGACAAGTCCGTTCGTAGTTGCAGTGCAGGATACGGGATTAGTGACGGGAAGACCGTTGTTACAAATTGAGGCAACCGAGGGAGTGCTGGAGCCCCACGTGAGGTACCCCGTGGTCGTGCTTGGGGTTGTCATGTTAGTCAAATTCATTTGAAGGCCGGTAGTTCCCGAAGTGCCAATGGCGATAAGCTGACTGGTTTGCCCCTCCGCTGACAGCGACTCACTGCTCGGGATGATGCTGACCGATGTGATTTGTTCTTGCGCACCACTGAGCACCGTGAGCATGGCTTGTCCCGTCGCCACGGTATTGTCGGCATTGTTGGCAATCGCCGTGATGGTGGTGGTGCCCTGGTTCGCTCCCTGGGCAAGCCCGGTTGAACCATTGATGGATGCTACTGACGAGTCGCTCGAATACCAGGCGGCTGTGCCGTTCAGGTTCACCGTAGTTCCGGCTGAAGTTACACCGATGGCGATGAATTGGGTGGTCTGATTCGGCGTTGCAACCGATTGTGTGCCTGGGATGACCGTGATTGAAACGATATCCGCGCCTGCGCCGCCCGCGCCTGAAACTGTGATGAGGGCGCTGGAGGAAAGGATGCCCGTATAGCCCTGGATGGAGGCGGTAATCGTCGCTGTGCCCGCGGTCTTCGCCAGTATCACTCCGGGGGACTGCACGCTTGCCACGCCAGAAGCGCTGGAGGTCCAGCTCGCCTGGTCGGTTACATCCTGGGTGGTGGCAGGGTGACTCCCGTGGTTGTAGGTTCCGGTCGCGGTAAACGCCGCGGTCTGGCCTACGGCAACCGATTGAGTAGCCGGCGTAACCGCTAAGGAATCAACCATAGACGTACCGCAACCGGCAATTGGCAGAATAAGACCAACCAGTAGCATTGCACTCAAACAGGAACGGTCAAGCATGGGTAATCTCCTGGGTTTGAGACCGGCTTCGGCTCTGTAGGGTCACGAACAAGCCTCTTCCGCCATCAATTGTTGGTCTCCCGGTTACCGAACCGACCGGTTCGCAAGAGTCCTCTTTGTTCATGGTAAATCAAGTCGGATCATCAACTTCATTTAAAAACGCCCTCAGCATACACCCCGTTAGAAGCACCGGTCAATACACATTGGTGTTAGTTGGCAAAGGAGAAAAAGCGCATGGAATCCAACTCTGCACGGTCTGGAAGCCCCTCGGCGCGGAAACGCGTTTTGCCCTCATAGGCAACACCCGCTAAACTGCTCCCAGCATGGCAATTGCCCGCGACAACACTCCAGAACGCCTCGTAAGCGCCGCGCGCGCCGACGAAGAACAGGGCTTTGAGCTCAAACTGCGCCCGCGATGGCTGCGCGAGTTCATCGGCCAGTCCAAAGCCAAGGAACAACTGGCCATCGCCCTTGAAGCCGCCAAATCCCGCGGTGAGGCCCTCGACCACGTCCTGCTCTTCGGCCCCCCCGGGCTGGGAAAAACGACCCTGGCCACCATCATTGCCAACGAGCTCGACGTCGGCTTCCAGCAAACCTCCGGCCCCGCTCTGCAGATCCAAGGCGACCTGACCGCCATCCTCACCAACCTGCGCGAGCGCCAGGTGCTCTTCCTCGACGAAATTCACCGCATGCAGCCGGTGCTGGAAGAAAAGCTCTACACCGCCCTCGAAGACTACAAACTCGACATCATCATCGGCCAGGGACCTGCCGCGCGAACGCACGTGATGGAGATTCGCCCCTTCACATTTATCGGCGCCACCACGCGGCCCGGCCTGCTCAGCTCGCCCTTGAGGTCCCGCTTCGGCATTCTGCTGCGCCTGGAATTTTATACGGAAGAGGAGCTGAGGGTCATAGTCACACGCTCCGCCGAGGTGATGCAGATTCCCATCGACGAAGACGGAGCGGCCGAAATTGCTCTTCGTTCCCGCGGCACACCGCGCATTGCCAACCGCCTGCTGCGCCGCGTCCGCGACTACGCACAGGTCCGCGGCACCGGCATCATCGACCGGCCCATCGCCAACGCCGCATTGACCATGCTTGAAGTGGACGCTCACGGCTTCGACGAAATCGACCGCCGTCTGCTGCTCACCATCATTCAGAAGTACGACGGCGGACCCGTTGGCCTTGGCACGCTGGCCGCAACCTTGGCCGAAGAGGAAGACGCGCTCGAAGAAGTCTACGAACCGTTCCTTATCCAGATCGGATTTCTCGACCGCACACCTCGCGGCCGCATGGCCACGCGCCTCGCCTATGAACACTTCGGCCTGCCCATGCCGGGAAGACAGACTGGTCTATTTTGACGGCTCGACCAATTCGCCAATCCGCTGACTCGCTGACTCGCTAACTCGCTAACTCGCTAACTATTACTTCCACCGGAGGAAGATCATGGCACTCACCGAATCCACCATGCTCGAACTGGGAACCACCGCGCCGGATTTTGCGCTCACCGACGCAGTCACCGGCAAGACAGTACGGCGCGACGATTTTCGCGGACAGAAGGCTCTGCTGGTCATATTCATCTGCGCCCATTGCCCCTATGTGAAGCACATCGAAAAAGGGATCGCTGCTCTCGGCAAAGACTACGCCGGACAGCCCATCGGCATCGTCGCCATCAGCAGCAACGACGCAATCACGCATCCCGCCGACAGCCCCGCCGGCCTCAAGTTACAGGCTGAAACCCACGGCTTCGTCTTTCCCTATTTATATGACGAAACGCAAGCCGTGGCTCATGCCTACAAAGCCGCCTGCACTCCGGATATTTTTCTCTTTGATGAAGGCTTCCACCTCGTCTATCGCGGACAGTTTGACCAGAGCCGCCCAGGCAACGGAGTTCCCGTAACCGGCCAGGATCTGCGCACCGCTATCGACCAGGTGCTTGCAGGCAAACCCGTCCCCACAGATCAGCAACCATCCGTCGGCTGCAATATAAAGTGGAAGGCATAAGATAGCGAGTCAGCAAGTTAGCAGGTCAGCTTGTCATTGCTGACCTGCTAACTTGCTGACTCGCTGACCCGCTGCTTTTACAGTTCCAACCCTTTCAAATACTCGCGAAACTTCGGCCCGAGGTCGGCGCGCTTGAGCGCAAACTCCACCGTCGCCTGTAACATGCCGAACTTATCGCCGGCATCGAATCGCTTGCCTTCAAATATATAACCATAAACTTTCTCTTCTTTGAGCAGCGCCTTGATGCCGTCAGTAAGTTGTATCTCGCCCCCCGCCCCGGGAGTCGTCTGCTCCAGTAATGCAAAAACGCGCGGCGTAAGAATATAGCGCCCTATGATCGCCTCTTTTGACGGCGCATCCTCGAAATTCGGTTTTTCCACCATGCCGGTGCAGTTGAAAATCCGCCAGTTGCCGGGATCCCGCGAGCCGGCCAGCACGCCGTATGCACTGATCTCCGGCCCCGCAATGGTCTGCGTCGCCAGCACCGAACCGGCTTTTTCATCGAAGACGCCCATCATCTGCTTGAGGCACGGAACCTCGGAGTCGATCACATCGTCGGGCAAAATCACGGCAAACGGTTCATCGCCCACCAGATCTTTAGCGCAGAGCACGGCATGGCCCAGGCCCAGCGGCTCCTTCTGACGAACGTAACTGATTTTCGCCAGCGCAGAGACGCCTCGCGATACCGCCAGCAGTTCAAGCTTGCCCCGTTTTTCGAGGGTCGCATCCAATTCAAAGCTATTATCGAAGTGGTCTTCCATTGCGCTCTTGCCGCGGCCGGTAACAATGATGATATGCTCAATCCCCGACGCGATCGCCTCTTCCACGCCGTATTGGATGATGGGCTTGTCCACCACCGCCAGCATCTCCTTGGGGATCACCTTGGTTGCAGGCAGGAACCGCGTGCCCAGTCCGCCTGCCGGAAAAACCGCCTTCCGAACCCGTTTGCTCATCTCATCTCCCTCATCTCGATAGATATCTACGATGGGTATCCCACAAATTGCCCCGTGCCCCATCCTTGCGCTTTCTTTCTGGCGCAAGGGTGCGAAACCACGAATTTACAGCGCCGGCGATCCATCGCCCAGCATGGCTTCCCTCACAATCTTGATCGGCGGAAATCCCTGCCGCAAGAAGTCATCATGAAACTCCTCCAGCGAAAACGCCGCCCCCTGCTTCTTCTTCATATCTTCGCGCAGCTTCATGATCTCCAGCTTGCCCAAAGTGTAATAAAGATAAGTCGGGTCGCCGGCTCCGCGCTTGGTCTCGACTATCGCCGTCTCCTTCGACTGGTAGCCTTCTTTCTGAAAGAACGCGACCGACTCATCGAAGCTCATTTTGCCGGTATGCATCTCGATGCCCACGATGAAGCGCGCATTCCTGAGCAGTGCATCCTGCAGTTGCCCCAGGCGCAGGAATTTTGCCTCGCGCTCATTTTTAGCACCGACTTCAGGTTGGCCATACCCTTCGTCCAGCATCATCTGCTCGCAGTAATGCGCCCAACCTTCAACGTCAGTGTTCGCGCCCAGCAACTTGCGCACCCGGCTCGGAGCCTGCGGTAGCCAGAGAAATTGAATATAGTGCCCCGGATAAGCCTCGTGCACAGCCGTCGAAATCACCGTGCCCACGTTGAATGAATGCATATAGCCTTCCACCTCATCCGGCTTCATCGAGGGATCGGGCAACGTCACGTTGAAGTAAGCCTCGGTCGCATGTGTCTCAAATGGCCCCGGCGTATCCATGCTGGCAAAGGTGGTTGCGCGCATGAACGGCGGCGTCTCTTCCAAAATCGGCCGCACATCCGATGGGATGGTCACAATATGATTCGCGCGGATAAAGCTCACCAGCCCGTCAAAGGTAGCACGAAAGGCATCCAGGAGATGATCGGGCGCGGGATGATTTTCTCCCAACTCCTCCAGCACCGCGCTCGGAGTTTTGTCCGGCTCCAACTCTTGCGCAACCTTTTTGAAATGCTCTTGATTTTTGCGCAAACCCGCCCAGCCAATTTCGAGCAACTTATCCAACGGCAGATCCACCATTTCGTCGTATGCAAGCTTCTTTTGAAACGTCTCCGCTCCAATGCGGAAGTCCCCATTCGATTTCGCCAGCAAATCTGTCTTCAGCCAGTCTTGATAGCTCTTCAGCGCCGTAATTACCGTTGCATTGGTCTGGGCAAACTCTGCTTTAATCGCCGGATCTTTCGCATCGGCAAAAGCCAGCGGCACGTCATGCTCAAAGAAACTCACAATGCCCGGCAACTGCTCAATGGCAATCTCGGTAAAGATGCGCGGCGGATTCTTCAGGTTCACGCGCGCGTTATCGAGCAGCGCCGGCATCTGCTTCTCCCGCGCAATCAGCGACCGCAGCCGCTCGTCCGGCGGAGCAAACTTGCGCTCCATCAGAACAAATGCCCCATTCGCGCAGACGCTCGAATAATTATCCGCATTCTTTTCCCACGGACGAATCATCTCCAGCGTCAGCAGCATCGAGCGAATGTTCGCGAGCACCATCTCACGGTCGCTCCGGGGAACAAAATCAGACGCGGAATTGTCTGGATGAATCGCCTCGATGCGTTTTTCAAAACGTTTCAGATCTGCAATCTCCGCATCGATATTTTTTCGCGAGTAATCCTCCAACTGCCCGTCGTACTGGTGATAGCCAACCAGCGTCCCGTTTGTGGGAGCATAGGGAAAGTACACTTGATCGAAATATTCATCCGAGACCCTGTTGAATTTCTGCTTCCAGTCTTCTTTCGCCGCGTAAGCAGTCAGTGCAGAAAACATATAAACTCCAATCGCTAAGACTGTAACAAATTTCTTCATCTTCCCTCTCAGTATTCGATGCTCACAAATTATGCGCTAACCGGTTCCGGCGCCAGCTTTGCAAGCACTTCATGAATCTCTAACAGCACTTCGTCTGACCGAGTAGCAGCCAAAGGATACTTCAACAGCCCCTGCGGCGTGAACTGCGCTCCCCGCTTGGCGTTTTTCGCCACCAATCGCATCAGGCGCGTGGGATCGACCGCCGCATTCTCCATAAACCGTATCTGCAACTCGCCGCGCCTGCGATCAACCTGCGCAATCCCCATCCGTTCGCATTCGAGACGAATCATCGCCGCTTCCAGCAAGTACACGGTTGCATCCGGCGGCGCTCCATAACGATCTTCCATCTCCGCGCGCACCTCGGCCACTGCCGCTTCGCTGGTTGCGCCCGCAATTTTCTTGTAGAGCCGCAGCCGCTGATTCTCTTCCGGCACATAGCTCTCGTCGATGCGCAGCGCAATCCCCAGATTCAACTGCGTGGCAGGCCGCTCCTCGCTGCTCTCGCCCTTCATCTCCTTCACTGCGGCTTCCAGCATCGACGTGTAAAGCTCGAATCCCACTGCTTCTATATGCCCACTCTGCTCGCCGCCCAGCATATTGCCTGCCCCACGCAACTCCAGGTCCAACGCGGCAATCTTGAATCCCGCGCCCAGGTCGCTGAACTCCTTCAGCGCAGCCAGCCTTCTACGCGCAATCTCCGTCAACTCCTTCTCCGCAGGGATTAGCAGGTACGCATAAGCGCGCCGATTCGAGCGGCCGACTCTTCCGCGTAACTGGTATAACTCGCTCAACCCATGCCGATCAGCGCGATTGATCAGAATCGTATTCGCCAGCGGAATATCTAAACCATTTTCGATGATAGTCGTCGCCACCAGCACATCGTATTCGTTCCGCATGAATGCCAGCATCACGCGTTCCAGTTCGGTCTCGCCCATCTGCCCGTGACCCACGGCCACACGCGCCGCAGGCACCAGCTCCTGAATGCGCGCAGCTATTTCGTAGATTGATTCCACGCGATTGTGAACAAAGTAGACCTGACCGCCGCGCTCCAGTTCAACTTCCACTGCCGATCGAATAATTTTTTCGTCGAACTTGGCCACCACGGTTTGAATCGCCATGCGGTCCTTGGGCGGCGTCTCAATCACGCTCATATCCCGCAAACCCACCAGCGACATATGCAGTGTACGAGGAATAGGAGTGGCGCTCATGGCTAGCACATCGATCTCCTTGCGCATCTGCTTCAAGCGTTCTTTGTGGCGCACACCGAAGCGCTGCTCCTCATCCACCACCAACAGGCCAAGGTCCTGAAACTTGATGTCCTTCGATAGCAACCGGTGCGTCCCGATCAGAATATCCACTTTGCCCGTCTCCACGCGTTCGACGATTGCCTTTTGCTCCTTTGCTGTGCGAAACCGCGAGATCATCTCCACGTTGATGGGAAACTGCGCAAACCTCCGCTTGAAAGTCTCGAAATGCTGGAAGCTCAGCACCGTGGTAGGCGTCAGGATCGCAACCTGCTTGCCGTCCTGCACGGCCTTGAACGCCGCGCGCATTGCTACTTCAGTTTTTCCATAACCTACGTCGCCGCACAGCAGCCGATCCATCGGCGTCGTGGATTCCATATCGTATTTAATGGCGCGGATCGCGGTGACCTGGTCGTCGGTCTCGCTGTAGTCGAAGGAGTCCTCAAACTCGCGCTGAAACTCGTTGTCCTTGGAGAAGGCCGTGCCCTGCGCAGTGGTTCGCTCGGCATATAACTTCAATAACTCGCCGGTCATATCCTGCATGGCCTTGCGCACGCGCGCTTTGGTTTTGGTCCACTGCTGCGAACCTAGCCGGTTCAGCACCGGCGCCGGCCCCGCATCTGTCGAGCGGTACTTCTGGATCAGGTCCAGCCGAGTTAGCGGCACATATAACTTGGCGGCTTCAGCAAACTCCAGAATCATGAACTCGACCGAGAGCCCGTCCTGAGTAATCTCCTTCAGCCCCTGGTATTGCGCAATTCCGTGCTCCACGTGAACCACGTAATCGCCCACGCCCAGATCGCGAAAGTCCGAAACAAACGCTGCTGTCTTCGATCGCTTGGGCTCAGGACGCGCCGCCACATCGGCGTCGTCGGATAAGTCATTGGCCCCGAAGACAATCAGGTTTGAATCGGTGAAGCTAACTCCCGCCGATATTTGCGTTCGTACAATTACCGGTACACGCAGGTCGCCCGCCAGGTAACTCGCCTCATCCAACATCGTTTCGCCGGGATGCGGGTTGCGGCTGCCCAGCCGGTAAGGAATCTGATATTCCCTTAGCACCGTCGCCAGCCGCTCCACGTCGCCCTGGTGCGGCGCCGCGAGCACAATTCTTTTCTCCTCCACCATCAGCGTTCGCAGTTGCTCGGTAAGCGCCGGAATCGATCCGTGAAACCTGAGTGTGGGGCGCGTATTCAACTCGATCTCGCCCAAAGTAGTATCTTCGTCCAGCACGTCCACCACACCCAATTGATCAAGATCTAGCCCCATGTGCGCATCGAGAGAAGCTTGCAACACCTCCGGCCGCAGATAAATATCCTCGGGCTTAATCAGCGACCCGATCCCCGAGCGCTCATGCCGCTGCTCCACCTTGTTCCACCAACGGTCGATCTGGTTGCGCACCATCGCCGGCTCTTCAATGAACAGCGCGCACTTCGGCGCCAGCGTCAGAAGCGACTTTTCCGCCCCGGCCACGGATGAGAAAAACTCCCACCCCGGAAAGACGCTGACCCCGCCGGCAGCCGCCAAATCGGCAGTCATCTCCTCGTCTTCGCCTTCACCGGTGACTTCAAGCCGTTGCCTGCTCAGCCGGCCATGCACCGCGGCCAGCAAACGCTCCGTCACCGGCGTCTCCGTCAGCGGCAGCAACTGCGCCTCATCCAGCCCACTCTGCGACCGCTGCGTCTCAGGGTCAAACTTCCGGATGGTCTCAATCTCGTCGCCGAAGAACTCGATGCGCACCGGCCGGTCAGCCTCTGGCGAGTAGACGTCCAGAATTCCGCCCCGCCGCGTAAACTGTCCCGGCATCTCCACCAGGTCCATCTGCGTATAGCCCACGCTGGCCAGGTGCGCGGTCAGCACCTCCACGTCCACTTCTTCGCCGCGCTTGAGCGTCACCGCCAGGCCGGCGTAGTAGTCGCGGTCAAAGAGCCGCAGCGCCGCCGACTCCACCGGCGCTATCAGAATCTCGACAGCGCCGGTGGCCAGCTTCCATAACGCCGCAGCGCGCTGTTCCTGCACATCCGGATGAGGAGATAGATTTTCGAAAGGAAGCACATCATGGGCCGGCAGCCGGACCACTGCGGCTGGATCCACCGCGCCTGTCAGGTCGCAGCCGGCCTTGAGCATCGGCTCCAGCGCCTCGGCGGCCTTATTGTCGGCCACCACCACAATCACCGTCTGCCTGGCCGCCTTCGCCATCAGCGGCAGATAGAGCGAACGCGCAGTAGCCGTCATTCCGGAGACACGTCTCCGCCCCGCACCCAGGCTCAGATGCCTTCGTACGCGCTCAAATCCCGAAGAGTGCTCCAGCTCCGCAAAGATCTCGCGGACGAACGGGAGAATCATGTACTTCAAGTTTACCAGTGGCGGCGTGCAGTGGTCAGTCTGCTTGAATCTTGAAGACAGCGAGCCCGCCACTGGCGATGCCGTCGCGCTTGACTTCACACCGGAAGTCGGCCAACTCCGCTGGAGTTAAGTGCACCGGATCGGCATTGGACCAGAGGTCGGTAACGGTATAAGTTCCACGGCCACCTAGTCCGATGTCGGCTAGATCTATCTTTAACTTCAGATTTGAATCCTTATCCCGGTTCCGGTTAGCGGCGATTAAAATTGCGGTGCGATTGTTCCAGCGCAGATAGGGAACAGGCACTTCAATATCCGTTTCATATTGCACTGCCTTCAGGTTGGGCGCAACTCCTCCCGGACACATAGATAAAATCTCTGCATTTTGCTTGCGGATCGCTATCATTTTCTTCACATCGATGAGCATGTCCCTGTGCTCAGGCTCTTTCAGTTCATTCCAATCGAGCATGGCGCCATAGAGCCAGCGGCCCTTTCCCGCATCCTTGCCGCCATAGAGATCAGGAGTCAGCTCCGGCAGCGCATGAAAGGCCGCGTTAAACTCTTCGCCGGAAAAGAAAATTGGGATCATGGGAGAAAACAAGAACGAGTATCCAAACATAGACCGGCTTCCCTGCGCTACGTAGGGATTCTTATCCAGGGGGAATCCAGTCCAGCCGTTGTCGTGACAACTTAGTAGAATGGATGATCCCCAGGCAAGCGTGGCGATATAGATATCAAGACTCGTTCCAGCCACTAATGATCCGTTGGACTCGGGAGCATCCACAACAAGCGGACGGCTTTCCCATCCTTCCGCCCGAAGCTGCCACTCGTCTCCCATATCGTTTTGCACGGTAATGTTTGCAATCGGCTTCCAATGCACATTCTCGAGAGTGATTCTCACATCGGGCAATCCATCCGGCTGCGTATCCCCTCTTCTTCGGCTTACCCGGTCGGCGGATAAGCCCGCCAAATGCACTCCGAGCGGGCCGTCCCCATTTGTATTTCCCTTCATGCTTGAGCCATCTTCGAATTGAATTTGCACCTCGTAGAAGCCACTCCTGCCGAATTTGCGGTCATAAAATCCGGGAAGGTCATTCACCAGAACCTGATTCAAAACGTTCGCCTCGTGCGTGGCGATGTTGTTTTCTCCCTGGGTGAAATCTGTAACTCCAGGAATCACGGCGTTCGATTCTTCCCAGATCACGATCGAATGGCCCGCAGCAGCGGTGTTTCTACGAATGCGCTCCCATAGATCGGGGCGGTAAATATTTACATCCAGACGATAGCCATCCACGCCGTAAACAGTTACAAAGTCCGAGTAGATTTTTACCCACCAGTCATCAAGGTCCGTGTGGCCGCCGGTCCAGTCGAAGTCCGTCATGCCCCAACTGCCTCCGCGAAACCATGCGGGGTGCTGCTTGATGACCGGACTGTCTTTCATTAACCCATGGGTAATTACATCGAGAAAGACCCGGATGCCGCGCCGGTGAGCTTCATGGATAAGTTGCCTGAACTCTTCGGCCGTGCCCAGGGTGGGATCGAACTTATCCGGCTCGATAACTGCATATTGTGTCCAGATGTTATAGAAATGATGAGGATCGCATAATGAATATCCGGTCAACCATATGCCGGTTATGCCTAACTCCTGAAGATAAGCCAACCTGGAGCGGAGACTGTTGAAGGTGCCGCTCTCAGCACCCCGCGGAGAAGTAAACCCCTTCGTAGCGACCTCATAAATGATGAGATCCTTCATCCAATCCGGAGAAGCCGGCTGGCTTCGATCCGCAGTCCGCCGCAATGCCATTCCCATGGGCTGCTGTGCGAGGGCTGCGGGCAGCACTGCGATAGGCATTGCCGGCTTCAGGGCAATTAAGGTTCCAGCCTTAAGAAAATTTCGCCGTGACCAGGTCACATACCGATCGCATCTTTCAGTCATACACCGTTCTTACTCGGCCCCCGCATGATTCACAAACACCTGTTGCGGAGCAGAGACGTTGATCGCCGGCGCATTCACCTTCAATTTCATTGTTTGAAGCGTGGGCTTGCCGTCGAGCCGGGCGTTAAAGCTGAGCTCATACTGATTGGCCAGCCGCCGCGATAAATCCTCAAAATACGGCTGGAACGAAACCGGATTGCCCATCCCCTGCCAATAGCTTTTGCCGCCCGTCGCGTCTGTGACCATGCCCAGGAGGCTTTGGCTGGCATTGTTTTGGTATAGGGATCGGTCGACAAGGCCCTGATTCATCCAGTAGATCGAATAGACAACCAGTCCCGCCTTTGCCGAGTCATTGATTGCGGCCTGGACATAAGGATCTTCGGGATCGAATCGCATCTCGTAATAGTCCACGCCATCAGTCACCATGACTACTTCGCGCCGGGCATCGTGATTAGCGGAAGGCCAGTGCTGGGCAAGGTCAGAGAGGCAGAAGTAGGGGCTAGCGCTGGTGCCGAACGAGCCTATGGGCAGATGAAACGCGCTCAGCACCTGGGCGTGATTCGCGGAGAGCGGGCCGCCAAAAACAGCACGCCCATTCTGCATGTACGCGATAGCGGCCTTGACATTCGGCGGAAGGCTGTTGACGAAATGCGTAATGTCGTCGAGTTGGCTTCCCAGGGTGGTGCGAGCCGAACTATCGATCAGAATCACCAGTTCCACGCTGTCGTCCGGACCATTCAACGGCTTCCAACTGGTGATGATTGACGGCTTTCCGTTCACCTTGATACTCACGCTCTGCTGGGAGACACTCGCGGGCGTCTCACCAGACTTCTTGGCTAAAATCGTGACCACGGCGCGTCCATGACCAGTGTCGGTATCACCCTGTGCGAACACCGAAGCCGCAATTGCCAGCGCCCCGGTAACCATCAACAACGTCATCCCAAGCTTATTCATGCTCATGAGAAACTCCCTTCCCCCATCGCTCATTGAGGTCCTGAATCTGACAGCAGTCTTACGGTCTCCGTGCGGCCTTGAACCTCTAATGAATTAGACGCGCGCCTCCGTTGCAGGAGCGCAACTACTACAACAGTGCCTGAAAATTCTGCGCAAAATGTTGATTTTCTTAAAGATATCAACACTTTAGAATCGTAACCCTGAGTTTACTATCGCGGTTTCGCTTCTGGCTCCCATGCTCCTCCGACGACGGCGGAAAAGCATGGATTCAGGATACTCCCAATCACCGCGAGCCGGCCTGGAATCTCATTAACTCCTTGCCGTTCCCCGCGTTCACTGGACGGGGTTCAGCTTTTCGTCGCTGAGGATGAGTTTGAGCAAACCCGGAGTGTAATGACCGTCCTTGAATGCCGCCAGCGGCAAGACGCGCATCGGATCGCCGTCAACCACCCAATGCAGCGCAGAGTTGCCTTCGATTTAGTCGGTATCGAAGCGGCCTTCGGAATCGACTACCGCCCAACTGCCGTCCATGAAGCCGTACAGCCGGGCGAGTTCCTTGCCGGAATCCACGTCCCATAGCATCGTGGCGCCGTCCTGTCCGCCGATCAGCACCCGGCGGCCATCCGGAGAAATGGCGCCAAACGGCTCAGTCCCCAACGCTTGCTCGAAGTGCCGGAGTTCCTTGCCCGTCAGCATATTCCACAGTTGGATCTTCGCCGCGCCGGTGGGCAGCTTGTTTCCCTGCCCGTCGGAATCAACCCAGTTCGCCGTGGCTATCGTGCTGCCGTCCGCGGAATCAATCCCGTAAATCAGCCCTCCCGCCGGCGTGATGCGCCCCAGTTCCTTTCCGCTGGCCTCGTCCCATAGCTGCACCGTGGTCTTTTCATCAATGCTGCTGACCGTCAGCACATTCCTATGATCCGTAGAAAAGGCCATATGAGTGATCCCGGCTTCTCCCTGGTAGGACTGGAGTTCCTCTCCGCTGGCCGCATCCCAAAGCCGCGCCTTGCCTTCCCTGCCTCCGGTCAGCACCGTGCGGCCGTCCGCAGACCAGGCGCAGGCAATCACCTGGCCTGAAGCCACCTGGGCCATCAGTCGTGGACGATCGCCGGTTTGCGCCACCGCCGCAAACACTCCGTAGCCTGACAATACGCAGAGCCACAAACACCTAACTGGAATCCGCATAGCGCACCCCGTCGGAATCAACATCGCAGGAAAACTTGCACGCAAGTATACGGCGAAAGGCCCAGGTCGAGACTTTTCTTGCCTGAGCCTGAAGGAATGCCTGGCTGAATCGCTGACTTGCTAACTCGCTGACCCGCTGACTTGCTGCCCCGCTTATTCCCCGCCCAACGCCTTCAAGAACGAGTAAAAGAAATCCAGCGACTTCCAGTACGAATCCACCGGCAGCCGCTCGTCCTGCCCGTGCGCCCGGTCGTCGTCCCGCTCCAGCGCAATCGCCGAATACCCGTAGCAGGGAATGCCGGCCAGCGCAAAGTAGATCGAGTCGGTGGCCCCGTTCTCCATCACCGGCGTCACCGGCGTACCGGGCCAGATGGCTTGGGTCAGCCGCGTCAACGGGGTAAAAACTTCAGGGATGGGTGCCGGCGGGATCATGGCTTTGCGTTCTGGCGCCGTATCGGAGACTGCGCCCGAGTCTGATACAGACTTCACCGTCAGCTTGGCGTCGCCGAGGATGCCAATCAACTGCTGCCGAATCTCCTCCGGCGAGTGCCCCGGAAAAATCCGGCAATTCACATTGGCTTGCGCAGTCTGCGCCAGTGCGTTGTTTGCGTGGCCCGCATTAAGCCGAGTAGCTACGCACGTGGTGCGAAAGTTTGCATTGAAGATCGGTTCGGCGCTCAAACGCGCGGCCGCCGCGAGATCCGGCCGGGAACCTAGAATCGCCTGCATATCCGCTGCCGTCTGCCCCGTTTCCTGACCCGCCAGGTTCTTGAAGTAAGTGCGCGTCACCTCGTTCATCTCGAAGGGAAACGTGTAAGCCGCCAGCTTGTTCAGCGCAGCCGTCAGCTCATAAATTGCATTGTCGGGCCGGGGGCGCGAGCTATGCCCGCCGGCATTCACAGCCGTGATCTGGAAGTCGGAGTAAACCTTCTCAGTAGCCTCTACGTCGGCCACAACCACGTGCCCATGGTCCAGTTCCACTCCGCCCGCATCGGGATTGATGACGAACGCCGCGTCCACCAGTTCGCGATGCTGCTGCACCAGCCAGTTCGCCCCGTTGAATTTGCCGCCCTCCTCGTCCGCCGTCAGAGCAAGGATCAGGTCGCGCCTCGGCTTGAAACCTTCCCGGTGCAGGCGTAAAAACGTAGCCACCAATGCGGCATCGGAGTTCTTCATATCCTGCGTTCCGCGCCCGTAGTAGTAGCCATCCTTCTCAACAAACTGAAAGGGATTGGTGTGCCAATCGGACGGCAGCGCCTCCACTACGTCCATGTGGCAGAGAAACAGCACCGGCTTTTCCTTGGGCGTCCCAGAAGCCCGTATCCTGACTACTAAATTCTGTTTGCGCGCATCCGGTCCCAGCAGATGCACATCCTCAACCGGAAACCCCGCATCCAGAAACCGCTTCTGCATGGCCGCGGTCGCAGTGGTCACGTTTCCTTTGGGCGTGTCCGTGGTGTTGATTTCGATCAGTTGCTTGAAAATTTCGCGTGCCAGGGCGCGATCCTCCGCGGAGGCTGTGGGCAACACACTCTGCGCAAATACTGCTGAGTTAAGGCAGACGGCCCCCAGAGAGGCAATCAGGATGAGCGCGGTAATTGGCGATGGCAAACTGTTTCGATGCATGAGCGCATTGTACGGTGGTCTGGCCCTTGCCAGGAACCTGTCGCGCAAGAAGGTACAGTCTGCGTTTGCGCCCTGCTCGGAATCGATTTATGTTGGACCAACAACTACTATCGAGGTCACGACGCACTCGCATCGAAATGATGGACTTCCATGCAACGGGAAAACCCTGCTGCTCTTCACCGCCGACGACCCTGACTAAACAGATTGCGGAAAAACTCGTCCGGGACGGTATGTCCGGGATTTATCCCGGACTTTGCCGCAATGAAATCAACGCGGTCTTTAGCCCCTGAGGTACGCTTTTCTGACACTTCCATCGAAATCAAGCCCTTTTCCGCCGCCTGTAAGTCGTGCCCTTTCGCAAACTATCGCGGCGCCACCGGTAATACCAGCGCACTGGGATGAGTGCTGTCGTGAATGATGGTATTGGTAGCTTTCACGAAGGCCGAACCTGCGCTTGCGTCTTTGCCGGTATTCAGGTTGCGGTCAAAGCGCGGGAAGTTGCTGCTGCTGACTTCAAGCCGAATGCTGTGGCCTTTCAAAAAAACATTGCTGGTAGACCAGAGGTCGATCTTGTACTCGTAGACCTTGCCGGGAACGATGGGTTTGGGCGCGCCAGTGGTGGACTCGCGGAAGCGGGCGCGCAGAATGCCTTCTGTGAGGTTTTGCGCAAAGCCGTTGGGCCAGACGTCGACGAGCTTGCCGGTGAAGTCGGTATCGACGGCTGAAGATTTGGCAAAGAGGTCGAGAGTTACCGGGCCGGTGACTTCAAGATCCTGGTCGAGAGGCGGTGTGGAATAGACCAGCACATCCGGGCGGCTTTCCGCCTGCCTCTGGTCCCGTGGTCCCGGCGCAAGGTGCGGGGTATCGCAGCACAAAGGGCCGCCGACGGTGGGAACGGGATTGGCGGGATCGTAGACGAAACTGTCGGCTGCTTCAGAGTGCGCGGCAGCGGTAGAGAGCGAGCCGTCGCCTGAAGCACTATTGGCCTTGCCGTCCGAGTGAAGGTAATAACTCGTGGCAACTGACCTCTGCAAAGGCCAGCTATCTTCCTGGCGCCATTTATTCTCGCCCATCACAAAAATCCTGACCGGCTTATCGGTTGCATAGCGATTCTGTATGCCCTTCAGTAGGTAGTCGTACCAATCGAACATGATCGTCTCTTCGTCGAATTCCTCGGCTGCCGGACCGAAATCCAACTCGCCCACCTTGCGCGGGCCACCGGCATGGCCGCCGATGATGACCAGCAGCTTTTGCCCGTTGCGAGCCGCGTCGCTGCCGCCATGTGCTTTGACGCCCATAAAATTGCGCAATGAGCCGTCCTGGAAGAGGTCGTACCAGGCGGCAACGGTGAGCGCGGGGACCTGGATTTTGTCGTAGTTCTCCTCGATGGACCATTGCTTCCAGTAGCTGTCGTAGTTGGGATGATCGAGCCAATCGAGAAAGTAGGGAGCCAGTTTGCGGGTCAGGCCCGCGCCGTCGTCAACGGCCCACTTATTGAAGACGGGGTACTTTTTCAAGGGGAGCGTGGGCGCGCCGATCAAAGCGTTCGTCTCCTGCTTGATCTCCCGGTTAAGAGTGTCCTGGGCGAGGCCCGAGGTCCACGACTCATCGAACCATTGCTCGAATGCGCCGCCTTGGTAGGTCCAGTTTTCGTGGTAGTTGCTGGCGGTCACGACCGGGCAGATTCCGGCCAGATGCGGCGGATGGCCGATGGCGGTGAGCATCTGCGTGGCGCCCACATAGGAACCGCCGAACATGCCCACTTTGCCATTCGAGTGAGGCAGGGCCGCAGCCCATTCCACCGTATCGAAGCCGTCGTCGGTCTCGTGCTTGAAGGGGTACCACTCGCCCTCGGAGGTGTAACGGCCGCGCACATCCTGCGCGACGACCATGTAACCACGCTCGGCAGCCTTGCGGCCAAGCTCTGCGTAGCCATTCTTGTCGTAGGGCGTGCGCGTGAGCAGGACCGGGAAGCTTCCCTCCCCAGCGGGGCGGTAGATATCCGCGCGCAGTTTGACGCCGTCGCGAGTGGTCATCACGACGCCTCGCTCGATGACGATTTCAGGAGCGGTTTGGCCCAGAGCGGAGATTGAGGGCAGCATCATCACGGCGAATGCAAGCAGGCAAAGAATTTTTTTTAACATAGATGGTCAATTCCTCGACTTGGTGAAATCCCAGGTCTCAGAATCGAGACCTGGGGCACCCGGCCATTACGGGATACTCATTCTGATGGCAAGATTAATTGCCGCACGCTTCAGCGGTCTGGAAGAAGTGAGCCTTTCGAACACCATCGTTGAAGCAGCCATTGACCCAATTGCCGGTATAGACCTGTCCGGTACTCTTCAATGTGAGTGTGCCAAAGCCGTCAGGGCGGTTTTGGGCAAACTCGCCCTCAAAATGCTTTCCAGTTAAGACTTCGTCCACGGTTCCGTGGCCCTGCACCTTGCCCCCCACAAATTGGCCAGTAATGGTCTCGTAATTGGCGCCCTTCGAGAACCATTTCTGAGTGCCCACGCCTTCGGCATAGCCGTTGACACAGGGGCCTGCCCACCCGATGCGATCATCGGGCGCGGGGTAATTGTCCAAAACTCGGCATCCCGTGGTCGGATCGGCGACCCAACCCGCAGGCAGTTGTTGGGCAGCGAGCGCGCCAAATGCGCCCGCCATGCAAAATGCTAAAGCTAAAAGCGCAATTCTTCGCATCTCTGCACCTCGCTTCTTTTGAGAGAAAGTATAAGGCGCGACCCGAAGAGCAGGCGCCCGATTCTGCGATTCTAACACCGGTTTGACAACGAACGCGGTCAATGACATCCTTTGCGCGGACAGGGTGTGGGTAAGCCGCCGGCATTGAGTTCCTGTATTACGAGCGCATGGTTGTGGGCGCAGGTAAAGCAAAACTCCTGAAGGCGGGTTGGCTGGTCCGGCAGGGTTGGTGAGGTTCATGCTATCGCAGGTCGCAAAAGCGAGGGGCGTCCGGTTTCGCTGTGGTCGAAAGAAAGTTGCTTACATTCCGCCTTTGCCGAGCAAAATTCCAATCCCGTAAGTAACAGCGCCTTCCACTGCGCCCACTACGGTCATTTCAAAGCCTGAAGACCACCAGGAGCGAACGGTAATGAGGCTCTTGGCTGCGCCGACGGCAAAGTGCGCAGCCAGCGAAATGACGGCAGCCGCGATAACCGCCTCGATGCCGCTGAGGAAGAAAAAGGGAATGATGGGGATGGAGGCGCCGATGGCGGTGGAAAGCGCGCCGGAACTGGCCGAGACCAGAGGGTTGGAGAGTGCCTCCTCTGAGGAGCCGAGCCGCTCGCTGGAAAGCGCGCGCAGCAACTGCTCCGGGTCGCTGGCGATATGGTTGACCATGTGCAGTGCGTCGGCCTCTGGCAGTCCTTTCACCTGGTAGTAGAGCGAGAGAAGTTCGCGCGCCTCGGGGCCGTTCATCTGGATAGCTTCGCGCTCGCGGGCTACCTCGGCCATGTAGATTTCGCGCTCGCTCTTGGCGGCCAGATATGCGCCTGAACCCATCGACAGCGCAGAGGCGATCATGCCCGAGAGGCCGGCCAGGAGCACGTATTTGCTATCGCCCGCGGTAGCGCCGCTGACGCCGCTGACAATGCCGAAGATGGCGCCCAGGCCGTCGTTCACGCCGTAAATAGCGTCGCCGATCCAGGACCCCGGCTGCTTGCGTCCCTGGCTGCGCTTGGCCAGCATTTCGTCCAGAACCGCCTTGGCTTCAATTTTTGGCGAGCCGGCGGGAGCGGTGTAGTGGCCGCGCAGAAGCGAACCAAGCTCGCGGTAGTGATCCTTCTCGTCCTCGATGACGTGTTCGAGAATGGCGATGGAGTCCTCGTCGCCGAGGGACTTGAGTTGCTCGCCGTAACCGGCAATGGCGCGGCTCTCCTCGATCTCCAGGCGGCGCAGGGCCATGCGGATGCCGCCTGCGCGATTGGCCAGCGTGTCCGCTTCGCCGTGCGGGCTGCCGGTCCAAACGGGCGCGGACTGGCCCAGTTCCTCGATGCGCCCGGACCACATGGCGGCGTGTTCCCACTCGGCGCCGGCCAGATGGCGCAGAACCTGCGCGCGCACCGGGTCGGAGTCGCGCTCGGCCAGTGCCAGATAGGTAAGGTGGCCCTCCATTTCAGCTTTCCAGTTGCCTTCCAGTGCGGCTAAAACCTTCTTCAGCTTGGCGCTGCTCATCGCTTCCTTGGCCACTTGTCGCTCCTTGCTTTAAAGATGAGCATAACTGAAAATGCCGCCGTCACGGAAGATGGAAATCCATCCGCACGCCGGATTCGCATCACACCTGCGTGCTTTGCCGTATAGTGTTGTGGGCGGCAAAAAGCGGAAATTCAAACCCTTGCCGGGCTGGACTATGTTGTAGAAGCGGAGAATAACCTTATATGGCGGCACAAACCAAACCATCGGCGGCTCTCACATCGCCCGGATACCTTCTACCGTTCATCACGGTCACCGCGCTGTTTTTCATCTTCGGATTCATCACCAACCTGAACATGGCGTTAGTGCCCCACCTGAGATCGATCTTTAATCTGCACTACGGGCCGGCCATGCTGGCCGAGTCGGCGTTTTTCCTCGCCTACTTCGTCTTCTCCGCGCCGTCCTCCAAGCTGATCGAGTCCATTGGGTACAAGCGCACGATGGTGGTTTCGCTCTTTATCCAGGTAGTGGGCTGCCTTCTGTTTATTCCCGCGGCAAAACTGGTCAGTTTTCCGCTGTTTCTTACCGCGGTTTTCGTCGTGGGAGCGGGCGTTACCGCTTTGCAGACCTCGGCCAACCCCTATGTTTCCATCCTCGGACCCGAGCATAGCGCCCCCATCCGCCTCACCCTGGCGCAAGCTTTCAATTCCATCGGCGGAACCATTGCGCCTTTGGTCGCCGGCGCATATATTCTTACCGATCCTGACAAAATTGCCAGCAAGGCGAGCATTGCCGACACGGTTCGTACCCCCTATATTTTGATTGCCGCGGGGCTGCTGCTCCTGGGCATTGCGGTGGCATTTTCGCACCTGCCCGCGATCACCGAAACCCAGTCCTTTCGCCCCGGAAAAGATGGAGGCGATCTGATGAGCCGCAGCATATGGAGCTTCAGGCACACAGTGCTGGGTGCGGTGGGTATCTTCCTCTATGTGGGCGTTGAAGTGGGATTGGCTTCGATCGCGGTCAATTACTTCAAGACCCAGGGAATGAGCTCTCTCAAGACTGCCTCCTTCCTGGTCTCGCTCTACTGGTTTGGCGCGCTGGTGGGCCGCTTGCTCGGTTCATGGATACTGACCAGGGTCAAGTCGGGAAAGCTGTTGGGCATCTTCGGCTTTGCCGCAACAGCTATGTTGCTTGCTTCCATGTTCACCAGCGGACAGGTTGCCATCTGGACCCTGGTGCTGTGCGGCTTTTTCAACTCCATCATGTTCCCCAACATTTTTACGCTGGGCATCGCCGGACTGGGACCGATGACCAGCAAGGGCTCGGGGTTGCTCATGACGGCAGTCGTTGGCGGAGCAGTGGTTCCCTATCTGTTGGGCGCGCTGGCTGACAAAGTTGGCATTCAACACGCATTTGTTCTGCCACTTATCTGCTACCTCTATATTGCCTTTTATGGGTTGTGGGGATCCAAGCCAACGCGGACTGTCACGGCATAGGCTGATTGGTTGCAGTTCAATTTTCAAAAGCCCTGCGGCATCGACTGAGGGGCTTTTGAGTCTGCGAGCAATCGCAATTCATCGCTGTTTTCATATAGCTGGAGCATTTCTACTATAGCTACAGAGTGATTCTCTGCCGGCCTGAAGATTACCAGTCGCAGAAAGAATGGGTAGCGCCGGCCTCCAGGCCGGCTGTGGCGTGGACCTCCCGGTCCACGCTCACTCTACGCATTCAAGAGAACTGCTCCATCTTCAGCTCTTGAGAAATCTACCGCCGGACCAGCCAGCCCAGCGTTGCCTATATATATGATAAAAGAATAAGGATTCTCGAGCTTCCCCATGCCCACCACCACACAATCCCGTCTCGCCCTCAGCCAACTTGCCCCCGCCGCCGTGCAGTCGGAAATCCGCGCCATGTCCCTCGCCTGCGACGCAATGGGCGGCATCAACCTCGCCCAGGGCGTCTGCGATACTCCCGTTCCTCCGTCCGTCGAAGCCGAGGCTCTCGCCGCCATCCATGCCGGCCACAACATATATACCCGTCTCGACGGCATCGCCCGCCTGCGCAACGCCATCGCTGCCAAGCAGCAGCGCGACTATGCACTTCCCTACGATCCTGAGGCCGAAGTTTTAGTCGCCTCAGGCGCCACCGGCGGATTCCACGCTGCGGCGATGGCACTTCTTAACCCCGGCGACGAAGTTCTACTCTTCGAGCCTTTCTACGGCTACCACGTCGCCACACTCAGGTCTCTCCGCATCACTCCCGTGTTCGTCCCACTCGCCGAACCCGGCTTTGCTCTCGATCTCGAAGCGCTCAGAGCATCTATCACGCCACGCACACGCGCCCTGGTTCTGAACACTCCCGCCAACCCCAGCGGCAAAGTCTTCACCCGCGCTGAACTCGAATCGATCGCCGAAGTCGTCCAGGAGCACGATCTCTTCCTCATCACCGATGAAATCTACGAGTACTTCGTCTACGACGGCGCGCGCCACATCGCGCCCGCCACGCTTCCCGGCATGAAGCATCGCACCATCGTCATTTCAGGTTTCTCCAAGACCTTCTCAGTGACCGGCTGGCGTGTCGGATACGTTCTCGCCGATGCGCGTTGGCTTCCTTCCATTGCCTACTTCCACGACCTCACCTACGTCTGCGCACCCTCCCCTTTCCAGCACGCCTGCGCCGCCGGCCTTGAGCAACTTCCGCCCAGCTTTTATGCCCAGTTAGCCGCCGACCACCAATCCAAGCGCGGCCGCATGCTCAGCGCTCTCGAAGCCGCCGGCCTCCCACCCACCGTCCCCGCCGGCGCCTACTACGTACTGGCCGACGTCAACCGCATCCCCGGCAATTCCTCGCCAGAGAAGGCGCGCCATCTGCTCGCCCGCACGGGCGTAGCCGCCGTAGCCGGTTCCGCATTCTTCCGCTCCGGCCACGGCGAAAATTTATTGAGATTTTGCTTTGCGAAAAAAGACCACGAACTGGACGAAGCCTGTGCACGCCTGCGCAAGTTCTAGAGCAGTTCTCCCGGTGATGTAGAGTGTTTTTGAAAGGGCACGTCTTTAGACGTGCCATAAATACCGCGGTTTTTAGTTGGGCTTTAGCCCCTGAGGGAATGCTTCTTCCTCTATATCACCCGGAGAAATGCTCTAATACTCGCCATTGTCTCGTGTTGGCGGGTGGCCCAGGTGCCGGGAGAAGTAAGTACAACCAATGAAGATGGGTGCCCCAGGTGCCTCGCCTTTGGGCACCTGGGAGAGCACAGATCCCGGCCTGGGAAAGCTCAAAAGCTTCATCCCTCACAGATTACTCCCGCAAAGTTGCCATGTCGCAAGCAATCCGCGCGGGCTCGGCAGTCGTTCTGAATCACCCAAGGGAGCGCAGCCAACCCGAAAACCGACCCACTGCCAATTGAAGACACCACACTCCCCACCGCGGCAAAATGCGCGCTCGTTTTGCAGTCCTCCATGGGGCGCATCCGCACCCAGGAAAAATGTAAAGAGGGGAAATTTAAATAAGATTGAAACCAAAGCACTTATCCCCTATTTACACTGCAGATAATTACCCTCCGCCGGCGCACAATATCAAATAGATGTCCCAGAGCCAAAGAGGTCCAGCAAATGTCGAGCGCACAACCAAATCGAACGCCAAAAGGCAGACAAGTTACCCCGATCCAATCTGTCAGGAATGTGCCCACGGCAGATCCAAGCTCGAAGTGCAACATTCCTTAAAGGGGGAAGGTTGCCATGGGAGAGCGGTACAGTCACCTTGATATACGCGAGCGGGCGATGAT
>Ga0224555_1000284_pt1 | contig 76611 bp, 53 predicted proteins | sample 714S23034metaG_FD_180687 | JGI IMG/M metagenome (GOLD analysis project Ga0224555, IMG submission 180687) | Peat soil microbial communities from Stordalen Mire, Sweden - 717 S2 30-34 | ecosystem: Environmental > Terrestrial > Soil > Wetlands > Peat | place: Sweden: Norrbotten County, Stordalen... | reverse complement strand
CGGAGCCTGCGTACTCGATTACGCATCCCGTTGCGCCGTCGGTGCCGATCTGGCCGACGATGGCGAGGATGATGTCCTTGGCGGTGACGCCGCGCGGCAGTCGGCCTTCGACCGCGATGCGGAAGGTCCTGGGCTTGGACTGCGGCAACGTTTGCGTCGCCAGCACGTGCTCGACTTCGCTGGTGCCGATGCCGAAGGCCAGCGCGCCAAATGCGCCGTGCGTCGAGGTATGCGAATCGCCGCACACAATCGTCATGCCCGACTTGGTGATGCCCAACTCCGGACCGATGACGTGCACAATTCCCTGGTCGCGGGAATCGACGTCGTAGAGCTCGATGCCGAAATCGGCGCAGTTCTTGCGCAGAGTAGCGATCTGCGTGGCCGCGATCTGGTCGACGATATTGAGGCGGCCTCCGATCGTCGTGGGCACATTGTGATCCACCGTTGCGATCGAGCGATCGGGACGCCGCACCTTGCGGCCGGCGAGGCGGAGACCTTCAAATGCCTGCGGCGACGTGACCTCGTGCAGCAACTGCAGGTCGACGTAGAGCACGGTCGGCTCGCCCTCGGGCGCGACCACGACGTGCTGCTCCCATACCTTTTCAAATAGCGTTTTTGGTTCGGTACTCATGAAACTCCTTAAGTGCCAGCTTTTAGCTATCAGCTTTCAGCTATCAGCTTCGGTGTTGCCGATCCAATCTTCATGCATTCTTACAAGCGCCGCTCCAATTCCCCGTCGCCAGTTCCGTTGGTTAGCGCAAATCGAACTGAAGGCTGAGAGCTGAAGGCTCCTATGCGCTCACGAGCAGCTTTCTTACTGTCTCGCGGACCTTGGCGCCCATCTCTGTGGTTGAGAGGACCGGGAGACCTTGGGCATTGCCGCGCACCAGGTCCGGCGTACGAAAGCCTTTTTCGAGCACCTTGCGGACCGATGCTTCAATCGCTGCGGCTTCGGCCTCAAGCCCGCCGGAGTGGCGCAAAACGAGCGCGCCGGTGAGGATGGCGCCGAGCGGATTGGCCAGGCCCTTGCCTGCAATGTCGGGCGCGGAGCCGTGGACCGGTTCGTACAAATTGACTTTGCCGCCGATGGTGGCCGAGGGCAACATGCCGAGCGAGCCGGTAATCACCGCGGACTCGTCGGTGAGAATATCGCCGAAGAGATTCTCCGTCAGCACCACATCGAAGTCGCGCGGGCGATTCATGATGTGCATGGCCATGGCGTCGACATATTGGTGCTCCAGCGCCACGTCGGGAAATTCGGCGGCGACTTCGATGACGGCGGCGCGCCACAACTGCGAAACTTCAAGCACGTTGGCCTTGTCCACGCTGGTGAGCTTTTTGCGGCGGACTTGCGCCAGTTTGAAAGCGATGCGAGCTACGCGGGCTACTTCATCGCGCGTGTAACGCATCGTGTTCCAGGCTTCGCCGCTGGCCTTGTTCCATTCGCGGGGCTTGCCGAAGTAGAGGCCGCCAAGCAGTTCGCGGACAAAGAGAATGTCTGCGCCCTCGACGATCTCGGGACGCAGCGGGCTGTTGACCGCAAGCTCCTTGAAGGCGAAGGCAGGGCGCAGGTTGGCGAATCCGCCCAGCGCGGCGCGGATTTGGAGCAGGCCGGCCTCGGGGCGCTTGTCGGGAGCCAGCGAGTTGAACTCGTTGCCGCCGACCGCGCCGAGCAAAACCGCATCCGACGAGAGCGCGGCGGCGAGGGTTTCCGCAGGAAGCGGTGTGCCGTCCTGCACGATCGCAACGCCGCCGATGCGCTTTGCGTCAAACTCAAGCGTGTGACCGCTAATTGCCGCCACTTCCTTGAGGACCGCGACCGCTTCGTTGGTAACTTCGGGGCCGATGCCGTCGCCTGCTGTGACCAGTATTTTGAGATGCATTTGCCTTTGTTTCCCTCAGGGGCTAAAGCCCCACTTCAATTTTGCGATCGTTGCGGCGCGACTAAAGTCGTGCCCTGTTACAAAACCTTTCCCGCAGAAGTTTTCTTACAGGATGCCCCGTGCGTGCTGACGCGAAGCCCAATTCGCTTCCATCGCGGTCGTGCCTAGTCGAGCTCTGATACGGGCTCCTGCCGCCGTTCGCGAATTCCGTCGGGGAGCAGGCCGACCAGATCCTGGTCGTAGATGTTCTTCTTGCGGTCGGCAAGCGCAACAAAACGATAGTAGACGTGCTGCAATTCCTCGCGAGTAAGCGCGAAGCCGAGTTGCTCGAGCCGATGGCGCAGGGCGGCGCGGCCGGAGTGCTTGCCGAGGACCAGGTGCGTCTTGGCCACGCCCACCAGTTGCGGGGTCATGATCTCATAGCATAGCGGGTTGGCCAACATGCCGTGCTGGTGAATGCCGGACTCGTGGGCGAAGGCGTTGGCCCCGACCACCGCCTTGTTGGGCGATGGCTTGAAGGTGATGAGCTGGCCGAGCACCTCGCTGGTGGGATAAAGCTGGGCGAGCTTGATGGAGGTGCTGACGCCATAACGGTCGCCGCGCACATAAAGGGCGGCGGCAATCTCTTCCAGGGATGCATTGCCGGCCCGTTCGCCGATGCCGTTGATGGTGCACTCCACCTGGCGCGCGCCGGCGTCGATAGCGGCCAGCGAGTTGGCTACTGCCAGGCCGAGATCGTCGTGGCAGTGCGAAGAAAGGATGATTCCCTGCGCGTCGATGGCGGGAATGCGTTCGCGCACCTCGCGGAACATGCGGCCATATTCTTCAGGGGTGGAATAGCCCACGGTGTCGGGCATGTTGATGGTGGTGGCGCCGGCTTCGACAGCGATGCGCACCATCTCGACCAGAAAATCGCGATCGGAGCGGGTAGCATCTTCGGGCGAAAACTCGACGTCGTCGGCCAGCGAGCGCGCCAGGCGCACGGAGTCGCCGCAGAGGTCGAGAGCTTCCGCGCGGCCGAGCTTCAGCTTGTATTCGAGATGCAGATCGCTCGAGGCCAGAAATACATGGATGCGGGCGCGGTCGGCAAACTGCAGCGCGCGGGCAGCCATCTCGATGTCTTCTGTCTTGGCGCGGGCGAGGGACGCGATGCGCGGCTTGCGCACGGCCTGCGTAATGGTGGCGATAGCCGCGAAGTCGCCCTCCGAAGCCATGGCAAAACCGGCTTCGATGATGTCCACGCCCAGGTCTTCAAGGGCATGAGCCATGGTGAGCTTCTCCTGCGTGGTCATGCTGCAACCCGGAGACTGCTCGCCGTCGCGCAAGGTGGTGTCGAAAAAGGCTACGTGGTTTGAACTCATGGTTTGCCTGCCAGGGGAAACCCCTCGTCTAACCATGCTAGTGTCTCGCATCGAGGCCGTATAAGGCAAAGTTATAATTATTGTAGAAGCGATTAAAATTGCTTATGATGAGATACAGCTTCTAGCCTCTAGCTCCTAGCTTTTAGCTCGGCAATAGTGCATGAGCCAACAATTGATGGCGCTGGTGCAGATCGGTATTTGCTCGGTTCGTCCGCAGGCGGGCGTCGGGAATGAAAAGCTAGGAGCTGGAGGCTAGAAGCTAGAAGCTGTCTCTCGGAGTCCCGCAATGGAACTGAACCAACTGGAAACATTTCTGGCCGTAGCCGAGGAGCGCAGCTTTTCGCGAGCGGCGGTGCGGCTGCACCGGACACAGCCTGCCGTGAGCCAGGTGATCCGCAAGCTCGAGGAGTCGGTGGGCGAGACGCTGTTCGATCGCGCGGCACGCGATGGTTCCCTGACCGCGGCCGGGGTACTGCTGCGCGATTATGCGCTGCGGCTACTGGCGCTGCGCCGCGAGGCCTCAAGCGCGCTGGGCGAGTTGAAGAGCCTGGAGCGCGGCCATCTGCAACTGGCCGCCAACGAGTACACCTGTATGTACCTGCTGCCGGCCATCGACGCCTTTCGCCGCGAGTTTCCGCACGTGAGCGTGACCGTGCACCGGATGCTGGCGTCGCGGATTCCCGAGGAACTGAGCCTGCGCACCTTCGAGCTGGGCGTCATCTCGTTCCGGCCCGATCCGGCGCAGTTCCGAACCATTGCCGTTTACGCCGATAGCCTGGCCTTCATCGTCGGACCGCAGCATCCGCTGGCCTCGGCCCCTCGCGTCTCCATCAACGAGCTGGGGAGCGAGCTGTTTGTAGCCCACAATGTGACTTCTCCACTGCGCCGGAAGGTGATTGAGGCTTTCCAGCGCTATCGCACGCCGCTGAATATGGGCATTGAACTGCCGACCATCGAGGCCATCAAACGCTTTGTGGCCATGGGCAATGGGGTGGCACTGGTTCCTCATCTGACGGTGGCGCGGGAGCTGGAAGCCGGAGACCTGGTGAGAATTCCCGTGGACGAGCTGGAAATGCGGCGAGTATTGCGGCTGGTGCACCGCAGGCAGGCGACGCTCTCGTATGCGGGCAAGGCCTTTCTGCACACGGTGCGCGCACTGGCCAAGCAGCAGGGACCGCCTTTCTATTTTCATGTGGAACGGGTGGGGTGAAAAAACAGGGACTAAGGGACTGAGGAACTTGGGAATTGGGAGCAGATTTCGAGTGCAAATATGGGCTGGTTTACGCGGGCGGGGAAAGGCGAAGACGCCGGATTGAATTGGCGTGCGTCTATAGCAGGAGACGATTGCGCGAGCACGAGGGCCACCCGACCCGGTCAGGGCATTTACAATGCTGAGAGCGGGGCCCGGATCCAACCGGCGCACCGGAATCGACAAGCTCTTTGCCAGCCGGACGGCGAGTGCAGTCGCGAGGTTCAGGACCGAATGAAGAAGATCGCCTTATTAGTATTCCTGTTGGCCGTGAGTGTGGCCGCAGGCCGCGCTCAGGAGAGCCGTCAAGACATCAGCCTTAGTGGAACGGGACTCATTGAGCCGTTCATGGCCTCGTCCACCACTGTTCAGGTGAGCGCGAACCGCGCCTTTGGCGGGCTGTTGAGCTATCGATTCATGCTGACGCCCACCGCTGCCTTAGAGGCCAACTACCAGATGACCTACGAGAACAACATTCACTACTACGCGAATCCCGACCACTACAACATCAACACCCGCACCCAGGAGATGTCGGCTGCCTTCGTTAAATCTTTTGTCTTCAAGAACTTGAATCCATTTGTGGAGGGAGGCCCGGGCGGCTTCATCTTTTTGCCCATCCGCAACTCCGGAACCACGTCGCTCGACGTAAAACAGCAGACTGAAGTCGGCGCCATCTACGGAGCCGGATTTGCATACGAGATCAGCCCCAGCTTTGACATTCGCGCCGAGTATCGCGGCTGGGTCACCAAGGTGCCTACATTCGGCGATGCCCAGTTGGATACCAAGCGCTGGTACAACATCAGCAATCCGGTCGTCGGCGTGGCCTATCACTTCTAAATACAGAGATCACCAATCTGGAACACTCGATGCGGGGACGGGCCTTGGCCTGTCCCCGTTTGTTTTTGTTCAGGCATGACGCCAATCGCGCAGTTGCGGGAGGTGGGTGTTACCGGGACGCCTCCTGGTAGCGGCCCAGTTCTTTGACCATGGCGCAGTGCCTGCCGAGCGCCTCGAGAGCCCGCGAGCCTTCGTCGGAAGAGCGGATTTGGCAGTCCACATAAAAGATGTACTCCCAGGGCTTGCCGTGCACGGGCCGCGACTCGATCTTGGTAAGGTTGGTGCCCAGGTCTGCAAGCTCGTTGAGCACCGCTACCAGCGAACCGGGGCGGTTTTCGACGGAAAATGCTAGGCTAAGCTTGTTCGATTGCTTGTTCGATCCTGGATCGGCAACGGAGTCGGACGCGCGGCGCACCAGGAAGAAGCGCGTGAAGTTCTCCGCATTGTCCTCGATGCCGGCCTGCAGAATTTCGGCGCCGTAATACTGCGCGGCCGCTTCGCTGGCGATGGCGGCCGCATGGCGGTCGCGGAGATCGACCAGTTGCTTCACGCTTCCGGCGGTGTCGTAGGAGGCGAAGGCTTCCATCCTTGGATGCTGGGCCAGGAAGAGCCGGCACTGCGCCAGAGCCACGGGATGCGAGAAGACGCGGTCGATCTCGCTGGTCACGGCGCCTGGAATCGCGATCAGGTTGTGGCGGATGCGGAGCAGAGTCTCCCGCTCCACCTTCACGTCGTGGGTGAGCAGCAGGTCAAAGTGCTCCGAGACGGAGCCGGCCAGGCTGTTCTCAATGGGAATCACCGCGGCGTCCACTTTTCCGGAAGTGAGCGCGGCGAAGACTTCCGCGGAAAGCGCGCAGGGAACAATGGTGGCGCCCGGAACCAGCTTCAGTGCCGCTTCGTGGCTGAAGGAGCCGGGTTCTCCTTGAATTGCAATGTTCATGGAATTGACCATACTACAGGGTTGGCTGCTCGAGAGACGGATGGGATTATTCAGAAGCCTACTTGCCAAACCAACATTCCCTCAGGGGCTTAACAGGCTGCGGAAAAAGGCCTGATTCTGGCGAGAACCCAGAATGACAGTCGTTCAGGGGCTGAAGTCCACGTTGATTTTACGGCAGTTGCGGCACGACTCAAGCCACCCCTGCAACGAAGACCTGTCGCCGGGGACCCCGGCAAGTCGTGCCCTGATACAAAGCCTTGAGGTTTTGTGCCAAGATCGAGTTTTTCCGCAGCCTGTAAAGCCCGTACCCTTCACAGAAATCCAGGTTAATGGACCAATTCTTACCGTAGCCAGAGGTCGGCGGCGACGAAGGCGAAGAAGACCATGGCGATGACGCCGTTCATGGTGAAGAATGCGGCATTGAGGCGGCGCAGATCGCGAGGGGAAACGATGGAGTGTTCGTAAGCCAGCAGCAGAGCCACGGCGGCGATGCCTGCCCAGCCGAGCGCAAGAAAATGAAAGAGAAGGCCGAACCAGATGAGAAGCCCGAGCATGGCCAGATGCATGGCGCGGGCTGCCCAGAAGGCTTTGGGGATTCCTATGGCGCGGGGCAGGCTATAGAGTCCGGCGTCGCGGTCGTGCTCGTAGTCCTGGCAGGCGTAAAGCACGTCGAAACCGCCTGCCCACAACGTGACCGCCGCAGTAAGCACGACGATGCGCGCGTCGAGGGTGCCACGGACGGCGATCCACGCGGCCGAGGGAGCGAGACCGAGCGCGAGACCCAGAATCAGGTGCGACCAGCGGGTGATGCGCTTCATGTAGCTGTAGCCGAACAGAACCAGGAGCACCAGCGGCGAGAGGTAGAGAGTGAGACGGTTCAGTCCGGCGGCGGCGGCGACAAAAGCCAGCGTCATGAGCAGCGTGAAGCCGAGAACAAACTGACGCGAAAGCAAGCCAGCGGGAATGGCGCGGCTGCTGGTGCGGGGGTTGGCGGAGTCGAGATCGGCATCGGCCCAGCGGTTGAAGGCCATGGCCGCGGAGCGCGCCGCGACCATGGCCACCAGGATCAACGCGACAGTGCGCCAGGCGGGAAGCCCGTTGGCTGCCAGCAGCACGGCCGTCAGCGCGAATGGCAGTGCGAAGATGGAGTGCTCCCACTTGATCATTTCCAGAGTGGTGCGCGTTTTGTGAAGAATGTCCGACATGGTTGGTCTATTAAGCAGTGTAATTGAGCACGACTGCGGCGAAGGGAGACTATGGCGCGATTGGGCGGGAGGCGCCTGGCGACTTATCGAGTGGAAAGCAGTCATTGCGCGTGGGCTGCTTCACTTTTTCACAGTGGCTGTTCGCGGGGTGTCGATTTCTCTTTAAGTTCATTTAAATGTTTTGGTTACAGGATGCGTACTGGGATACAGCGCCTGTACCCAGCTCGGGGTGGCGTTCGCAAGTGTTTGATACCGAATGGCTTAGGTTTCCGCAGCCTGTAAAGCCCGCGATGATTTGAAAGTGTTTGCGGCACGACTGAGGTCGTGCCCTTTTAAAACCAGTGCCGCGATTGGATTCTTACCGCTCAAATCGTAAACAAAAACACTTCAACAATTCCGAGGGGCTCTTAACATGTTAAGACTGGCCCCGTAAACAAAGGGATTTCGAGGGCGAAGCCCTTGGCCAGAGTTTTTCCGCAGCCTGGCAGACAGGTTCTTGAAATTTCCCGAATTGGGCAACGGTACTCCACTCCAGCCCAACCCTGAATTGCAATGCAGCGCAACCATCATTTCCGGTGAGCATTTCCCTGCACAGAACCGATTATTAAATCGTGGCGCAGAGAAATCAGCATCCCTGCGCCAGGTTGAGGAGCCAACCGTTTCGTTTGCAACCGTAGCGCAACGACAATGATGGACTGACTGCCACCGGACTCGTCCTCTCCCATCTTTGCAAAACCATTCATGCGCCAGGGCAAGGACCTCGCGTAATCGAGACTACGAACCGCACCGCCCTCGCAACGAGTGGCCGATTGTCTTCCAGCTATAAGCAGCACCGGGCCAACCAATTGCAACGTCGCACCGCTTATCAGCCCAGGACATCGACGATCGCTCGCGGAGGTTTTCCATAGGCCCACCGAGCGCAGCGCAACTGCGCCCGCTCTCGCACATTTCCTCTCTTCTCGCGGATTCCGGGTACGGAAGCATCGCGGATTCGCGTCCTGGAGCAGGAGTCACGAAAGGATCAGGCATGGCACTCGTCAAGAAAGCGACCGTCCAGGCAATAACCGCCGTAACGGATGGAAAGTCAACAGTCGTAGCCACCCGCGAGGCGGAAGCACAGCGCAAAAAGGCGAGAACCCTCGCCAAACAGCAACAGGCGGCGGAGCGCATCGCCGCGGCCACCGGCCAGTTGGCCTCGGGCATCGGCGAGGCCTCTTCGGCGGCCGAGGAATTGAAGCGCGCCAGCGACCAGATCGCCTCTGGGGCGGAAGAAGCCTCGAGCGCGGCGCAACAGTCTCTGGAAGCATTTCAGCAGGTGGGCGCCGCGCTTACGCGCCAGTTGCAAAACGCCGACCTGGGGCGCGGCAAGGGTGAAGTCATTCAGACCCTGATCGCTCAAAGCGGCACCGACGTAGCCAGCCTGATCACCAATGTCGCGGTAGCCGGGCAGCGCCAGATCGCTTCAGTGCGCATGGTGGTGGAGCTTGAAAAGCAGGCAGCCAATATCGGCGACATTGTGAAAGCGGTGGCGCGTATCGCCGACCAGACCAACCTGCTGGCCTTGAATGCGGCCATTGAAGCCGCCCGCGCCGGCAAGCATGGCAAGGGTTTCGCGGTGGTGGCCGATGAAGTGCGAACACTGGCCGAGACCTCGGAGAAAAGCGCCAAACAGATTCAGGAGCTGGTTGGGCAGATTCAGGTGGACGTGAAAACCATTGCCGACGGCATCAACGCCTCGGCGAAGACCATTGAAGAAGAAGTTGAAAAGGGCAAGACCGTCACCATTCAGATGGAAGAGATCCGCACGGCGGTGATTGAGATCGTCAGGGGAATCACGGAAGTTGGCGTCAACGCCGGACAATCGAACTTAGCCGCCCAACAGGCGTTGAAGGGATCGCAGAGCATTGCGGCGGCAGCCGAGGAGCAGTCTTCCGCGGCCCAGGAATCGGCCAAGACCGTGGCCGAGCAGACCCTGGCACTGAACGAATGCGAGCAGGCGGCCCAGGCTCTGTCGGAGTTGGCGGAGGATTTGAAGAACTCAACCGATGTGGCCAAGAGCGCGGAACAGGTAGCTTCATCAGCCGAGGAGCTTTCCTCGGCGGTGCAGGAGATCAATCGCTCCAGCGCCCAGATCATGGCCGCTCTGAACCTGATCAAGAAAAGCGCCGAGGTGCAGTCGGCGGCCTCCGAGGAGTCGTCCGCGGCCACCAACGAGATCGAGAAAGGGCTGGATGTGGCCCAGAAACGCGCTACCGTCAGCGCGGAGAAGGTAGTTGCAATCAAGAAGTTGCTGGACGAGAACAAGATCGGCATCAATGGGCTGGTGACCGGCCTTTCCACTTCGGCCGAAGCCTCCCGCGCCAGCATCAAGCAGATGAACGCGCTGGAACTGGTATCGAGACGCATCGACAAGATCGTCGAGGCCATCAGTACTGTATCCATCCAGACCAACATGCTGGCCGTGAACGGCGCCATTGAAGCCGCCAGGGCCGGAGAGTTCGGCAAGGGCTTCGTCGTGGTGGCCACCGACATCCGCAACCTGGCCCACGATTCGTCGGAAAATGCCGACCGGATCAAGGACCTTGTGAAGGCGGTGCAGGACCAGATCGGCGTGGTTGGCCGCGACCTGAGCGAGATCGTGGTGGCGGCGCTGGCCGAGGTGGAGAAGGCCAAGAAAACCAACATCGACCTGGTGACGATCGAGACCGACATCCTGGTGGTGGAAAAGGGCACGGCGGAGATTCTTGCCGCTTCCGACGAAATCTCCGGCGCAATCGGCCAGGTGAAGAAGGGGATCGAGCAGATTTCCTCTGCCGCGACCGAAGCCGACCGGGCAGCCACCGAGGCATTCGGCGCCGCCCAGCAGCAGTCCAAGGGAGCCGAGGACCTATCTGCCGCTATCGAAGAGATTGCATCCCTGGCGGACGAACTTCAGGCTGCAGGGTAAGGAGGCCGCGATGACGAAACGAATCTTGAAACAGCAAGAGGATGCGGGAAGCGTCGCCGTGATGGATCCCGACGAGAGCGAACTCGACGTGCGAGGCGCGAATATTCATCAACCTGAGGAGGTGAGCCTCGATCGGAACGAGAGCGGGCCGCGCACCTCCACTACACAACAGGGCACACAGCAGTTTGTCGTCTTCATTGCCGGTGAAGAGGTCTTCGCCGCCGATATGACTCCGGTAAAAGAGATCATTCGCGTTCCCGATGTGGTGCGCGTTCCTCTTGCTCCGGCGGCATTGGAAGGCCTCGCGAATCTGCGCGGCAAAGTATTGCCGATCATCTCGTTGCGGCGTCTTTTCGGCTTTCCCGAACTGGCCCATGACGACTCGACGCGCGCCCTGGTGGTGGACGTGGGGCAGCCGTTGGGCTTTGTCGTCGATCGTGTTTCGAGCGTGGTGGGCGTGGATGCCAACCACATCGAAGACGTTGGCTCGATCCGCACCACGGTCAATACCGAGGTGCTTTCCGGCTTGCTCAAGGACGTAGGCGGCCACCCCATGATCATGGTGCTGGACTTTCTCAAACTCATCGAGAAGGAGTTCACGCAGATCGCGTCTCTCACCAGGAACGCGGGTACGGCAGGCGCGCTGCAGGCCAACGTCGAGGTTGAGGAAGAAGACAGCAGCGACGAACTGCAACTGGTGAGCTTCGATGTGGATGGCCAGGAGTATGCCATCGCCATCGAAGAGGTGCAGGAGATCGTGCAGGTTCCGGAGGCGGTGGTGCATGTGCCGCACTCGGATTCGCACGTGCTGGGCGTGATGACCCTGCGCAGCCGTTTGCTGCCATTGGTCAACTTGCGCAGCATGTTTGCCATCGAGCACCGCGATCTGGACGAAAAAAGCCGCATCGTCGTGCTGACGCTGAATGGCGTCTCCGTAGGCGTGGTGGTGGATGCGGTCAGCGAGGTGCTTCGGGTCGCCAAGACCGGAGTGGACGCGCTCCCCGCATTGCTGGCCCGCGAGGGCAATCTCGCCGAAATCACCTCAATCTGCCGGCTGGACAATGGCAAGCGCCTGGTGTCGATTGTCACCGCGCGCAATCTGTTTGGCCATTCCGTAATCAAGGAGGCACTGAGCGCCGTGAGCAAAAGCGAAGAGGAAAGCGATCTGATCGCCGGGGAAGTGGACGACGATCTGGACGATGACGAGCAGGTGGTGATCTTCCGCCTCGACAAGGAGGAATTCGGCGCGCCGATCGCCAGCGTGCAGGAGATTGTCCGCGTCCCCGAGGCTCTGGTCAGGGTTCCGCAAGCGCCTTCTTTTGTCGAGGGCGTCATCAATCTGCGCGGCTCCGTTCTGCCGGTGATCGATCTTCGCCTGCGCCTCGGTCTCAAGCAGGTGGAACGCACCGACCGGCAACGAATCATGGTCTTTCTGATCTCCAATGTGCGCACCGGGTTCATTGTGGATCAGGTGGCCGAGGTGCTGAAGATTCCCAAGGCAGCCATCGAAGCGTCGCCGCAACTGTCGGATCAGCAGAGCCTTCTGTTGAGCCGCATGGCCAACCTCGAGAAGCAAAAGCGTATGGTGCAACTGATCGATCCACCGCACCTTATGGCGAAGAAGGAACTGGCAGCTCTGGCCAGTATCGTCGCCTAAGCCCATGACGACCCCAATCAAGCTGTTGATAGTCGATGACTCGGCCCTGATGCGGCGTCAGTTGATGACGCTGTTTCAGGCCGAGGGCGACTTCGACATCCGCCAGGCTAGAAACGGGGCCGAAGCGGTGCGGGAAAACCTGGAATTCGAACCGGAAGTGGTGACCCTGGATGTCAACATGCCGGAGATGGACGGATTGACAGCGCTCTCGCTCATCATGGCCGAGCGGCCGGTTGCGGTGGTGATGGTCTCTTCGCTCACCGAACAAGGAGCGTTGGCAACCTTCGAAGCGCTGAATCTGGGCGCGGTGGATTACATTGCCAAACCCGGCGGCACCATCTCCCTGTCGATCGACAAGATCGCCGAGGATCTGATCGCCAAGGTACGCGCTGCCGCGCGGGCGCGAGTCAAAACCAAGGGATCGACAGGATCCGAAGTTGTCCGGCGCATCCGGGAGCAACGCAAAAAAGCTACCGCGGCGTTTTCCCTGGCGGTGCGGTCCAGAGCCACCTCCGAAGGTTTGCTGATCATCGGAGCATCGACCGGGGGCCCGAGAGCGCTGGAGATCGTTCTGTCGGGATTGCCGCCGGACTTTCCCTGGCCGGTGCTGGTGGCGCAGCACATGCCGGCGGCGTTTACCAAGGCATTTGCGGAAAGACTGAATCAGTGCTGTGCGCTTCCGGTAACCGAGGCATCGAAAACGCTGCCCGTCGAGGCGGGCACAGTCTACATCGGCCGAGGCGGCGCGGACATGCTTCTGACCAGGCGGGCAGGCAAGCTGAATGTATTGCCGGTTCCTGAGAATTCCAAGCACCACTGGCACCCTTCGGTCGAATTGCTGGGGCGATCGGCCCTGCAGCACTACGAGCCCAAGAAGATCACAGCGGTGCTGCTGACCGGCATGGGCAACGACGGATCGGATGCATTCACCGAAATCAAGAAGCGGGGCGGCCGTACGATTGCCGAATCGGAAGAGTCGGCCGTGGTGTATGGCATGCCGGCGGAATTGGTCGACAAGGGCGGCGCCAGCCTGATCCTCGCGGCGGAAGACGTCGCCGCGCAGGTCTCAAGCTGGGCTGGCCGGTAAGGAAAGTTCATGGCGTTCGTAAAACGGAAAGCGATGGAACCAGCCCCGGCCGACGTGCCGAAGCAGGAACGAAGCTGTGCCGAGTTAACGGCATGCCTAGAGGATAGCGACCCTCAGACTCGCCGCCAGGCCGCGCGGGAGATGTTGCACTTCCCGGATGTGTCCGGCGCGCTGGTAAGCCGCTTGAGGCGCGAGCAGGACGCGGCGGTGCGCGAGGTCATTTTGACCACGCTGGTTCGTCTCGCCGATCCGTCGGCCGCTGCCGGCATGGCCGAGTGCCTGCGCAGCGAAGATGCGGCGCTGCGCAACGAAGTCATCGAGGCCATCGGCCTTCTCTCCGGCGATGTATCGGCCACGCTGCGAACCTTGCTTGCCGACTCCGATCCCGACGTGCGCATTTTTGCCGTCAATATTCTCGACTCGCGACGACAGCCGGATGTGGAGAGCTGGCTCATCGAAGTCATCGAAAAGGATGTCCACCTGAACGTCTGCGCCACCGCGGTCGATCTGCTCTGCGAAGTGGGAACAGAGGCCGCCCTGGAACCGCTTCTCCGGCTCAAAGTCCGCTTTGTCTCCGAGGTCTTCATTCAATTTGCCGCCAACCGGGCCATCAAACGCATTCGTGGAGTCTGACCGGATCATGAGTGCATCTTATCAACATTCCGAATCCGTACCGGAAATCACCGACGAAGACTTCCTCAAGTTCAAGGAATTCTTCTATCGCAAGACCGGGATCAACTTCGAACTGACCAAGCGCTACTTCGTGGACAAACGCCTGGTGGAACGGATCAAGGCGACGAACACTGAAAACTTTCGCGGCTACTTCGCGCTTTTGCGCTTTCAACCATCGGGCGAAGAGTTGCAGCAGCTCACCAACCTGATGACAGTGAACGAAACTTATTTCCTGCGCGAGGAATATCAATTCAAGTGCCTGGTCAACTCCATCCTTCCGGAGATTGTTCAGCGCAAGAAGGGCAGAGACCCGATACGCATCTGGTGCATCCCTTCGTCGTCTGGAGAAGAGCCCTATTCGGTCGCCATGTACCTGCAGGAAACCTGGCCGGGCATCGCGGACTGGGACGTGGAGATCATCTCGTCGGACATCGATACCAACATTCTGCGGCGCGCGCGAGCCGGACGCTATTCCATTCGTTCCGTGCAGCACATGCCGGCGGTCTGGCTGGAAAAATACTTTACGGGAGTGAAAAACGAATACCAGCTTTGCGACGATCTTCGCCAGGCAGTCGAGTTCACCAGGGTCAATCTCTCCGAGCCTGCCGACACATTGAGATACCGCAACTTCGATATCATCTTCTGCCGCAATCTTCTTATCTATTTCGACGATCTATCGCGGAAGACCGCGGCGGAGGCATTCTACGAAGTATTGAATCCGGGCGGATACATCTGTCTGGGCCACTCGGAATCGATGAGCCGTATTTCGCCGCTCTTCAAGGTGTGCAAATTTCCGGAAGCCATCGTCTATAGGAAAGCACTGGAGGCTCGATGAAACGCATTCTGCTGGTCGACGATGCTGCCACGGTACGCATGTATCACCGCGACATTCTCGAATGCGCCGGCTACGCGGTGGAAGAGGCATGGAACGGAATCGAGGCGCTGGAAAAGGCTTTGCAATCGCCCTTCGATCTCTTTCTGGTCGACGTGAATATGCCCAAGCTGGACGGCTACGGCTTCTTGAGAGAATTGCGCCGCCTGGAGATTCCTCAGATGCCGGCCATCATTGTCTCTACCGAAGCCGAGGCCGACGATCAATTGCAAGCTTACCGGTCCGGCGCCAACGGCTATCTCGTCAAACCTGTCAGTCCCTCGCAGCTACTGACTCATGTCCGTCTCATGCTCGGAGAGCATAGCCAATGACCCCGCTGCTTGAACAGTTTCTATCGGAATCCACCGAGTTTTCCCAGGGCATCGGCGAAAAGCTGATGCAACTGGAAAAAGCGCCCAACGACCACGACGCGATGGACGAACTGTTTCGCCTGATGCATACATTGAAGGGAAACAGCGGCCTGTTCACATTCCCGGAAATGACGCGTGTCCTCCATGCCGGCGAAGACCTATTGGTCATGGTGAGAAGCGGAGAGATTGCCTATTCGCGAAGGCTGGCCGATGGCTTGCTCGCCGCGATGGACTTTGTCATGGTTTTGTGCGGAGACATCGAGAAGACAGAAAGCATAGACGCCAGCCGGGCTGAAGATTCCGTTCATATTGCGTTGGCTTTGCGGGAACTGATGCCGGCAACGGCGAATGCCGATCGCTCCGGCGATGTTCTTCCCGCGGCGACTGGGCAAAGATTCTCAAATGGAAAGGCGAACCCCGCGCCGCCGCTCTTTGACGAGGTTCCCGAAAAGATTCGGTGGGATTCCGTTCTCCTGTCCCAGGGCGGGACCAACCTCTATTGGATTGTTTACTCTCCTGAGCCCGGATGCTTCTTTCAGGGCGACGACCCTTTTCACCGCGCGCGCCAGACGCCTGATTTGTTGTGGGGCTGCGCCCGGCAACGCGCGCCCTTTCCGCCGCTCGCTGTGATGGACACATACAACTGCGTGTTGGATTTCTATCTCCTCACGTGCGCACCGCGCGAGGAACTGGCTGAGTACTTCCGTTATATGCCAGACCAGGCGCCGATTCTTGCTGTCGATCCCGAGTGGCTGGAACATTCGTTGCTCGAGGACGCGAAGGAGGTGGGTTCCGACACTGCGATTGTCCGTAACGGCAATGAAAACATCTTGTCCGATAAAGCTTCTTTGCCATCGCCATCGGCTCTTTTTAAATTTTCGGCGGAGGAAGCCGCCGCGTTTGACACGATTCTATCCAACCAGAAAAAGATTTTGATGTCGATTGATCGCTCCAACTGGAACCCAGGGCAGATCAAAGCGGTTGCCACAGTGCTGACCAACATTGCGAGGGTGGTTGGAGATGCTTCCGCCAAAGATCTTATTGAGGCGGCGCTCGGGCAGGCTCTGGCTTCAGGAAAGAGCGCCCCGCTGCTGGAATGGCTCCACGCATGGAACACTGAAACAAACAAGCCCGATTCAATCGAAGAGGAGCAATCGCCGGCCGATAACCGGGCGGAAGCTCTGCTGAGCCCGGCCGAGGCCGCGTCCTCCAGGAGGGTGGATAAGTGCGCCCCCGTTCCGCCGCAGGAAACCAGTTCCGCCCAACCGCCATCCGATGATGGGATCAAATTCGGCCGCCGCGCCGATGACGCGTATAACGGTCCCAAGAGCCTCAAAGTCGATCAAGCCAAGATCGACTTGCTGATGAACCTGATCGGGGAGCTGGTGGTTTCAAAAAACGCCTTGCCGTATCTTGCGCAGCGGGCCGAGGCGCAGTACGGCGTGCGCGATCTGTCGCGAGAAATCAAGAGCGAATACGCCGTAATCAACCGCATAGCCGACGAGATGCAGGGCGCGATCATGCAGGTACGCATGATGGCCGTTTCATTCGTCTTTCAGCGCTTTCCGCGGCTGGTGCGCGACATTTCCCGCAAGCTCGGCAAGGAAGTGCAGTTGGTGCTTGAAGGCGAGCAGACCGAGGCCGACAAGAACATCGTCGAGTCGTTGGCCGACCCGTTAATTCACATTGTTCGCAACAGCCTCGATCATGGCATCGAGAGCCCTGAAGTTCGCCGTGCCTGCGGCAAGCCGGAGACAGGTACGATCACCATCCGCGCTTCACAGGAGTCGGATACGGTGGTCATTGAAATTATTGACGACGGCAAGGGCATCGATCCCGCCATCATCAAGCGCAAGGCTTACGAAAAGGGCCTGATCGACGAAGCGGCACTTGACCGGATCAGCGATCAGGAGGCGATCAACCTGATCTTCTCTGCCGGCCTGTCCACGGCAGAGGTGGTCACCGACCTCTCCGGTCGCGGCGTGGGCATGGACGTCGTCCGTACCGCGGTCAGCAAGATCAATGGCTCGGTTCATATTGAAAGCGAACTGGGCAAGGGCACCACCATCAGGATTTCTCTGCCGCTCTCGATGGCTGTAACCCAGGTGATGATCGTCGAGTCCGACGGCCAGCTCTTTGGCGTGCCCATGGACCAGGTGGTGGAAACGGTCCGCATTCCCAGAAGCTCCATTCGCTGGATCAAACAAAGCATGACGGCCGTTTTGCGCGGGCGCGTCATTCCGCTGAAAGCCTTGAACGGGCTTTTGGGAGTGCCGACTCCGCCTCGCGCCAATGAAGACGATGAGCTGGCTGTGCTTCTGGTTCACTCCGGCGGCGAAGTATTGGGTCTGCTTGTAGATGCATTCAAGGCGACCCTTGGGCTGATTCAAAAGCCTCTCGGCGGGGTTCTATCCGGCCTTTCGGCCTATTCCGGTTCCTCCCTTTTAGGAGACGGATCGGTGCTCATGATTCTCAATACTCGGGAGATTGTCTAATGCCTATCGAATTCAAGAAGGACCATGCGTTTCTTCGCGATGCTGTCAGCGTGGAAGAAGCCGAAGGGCTGCTCGAATGGTTGCAGCATGAGCCATCTGCCAAGGTAGATCTTTCAGCCTGCCGCCATTTGCATACCGCCAATCTGCAGGTGTTGATGGCAGCCAAACCGGCGATCTCCCGCTGGCCTGAAGACGCGAAGCTGCGCGCCTGGCTTGAGATGGTTTTCCCTCCTTCTGCCGATATGGAGAATCAGAAGCCGCGCCCGCCCAACCGCCGCAACAGCCGGAGAGCGGCAGCATTGCATAAGGGAAAGGTATCCGAAGTTATCTCTGAAATCGCGCTGGAACCAGTAACGTAAGGATCGCCCCATGGCAATGACAATTCTGGTCGTCGATGACTCGCTCACCATGCTGATGAGCCTCAAGGCCAATCTCGGCACGGGCGGCTTTCGCGTGGAAACTGCCAACAACGGGCAAGCGGCGCTGGACAAGTTGAAAGCCGGGCTCAAGCCCAATCTCATTCTTACCGATGTCAATATGCCGGTGATGGGGGGGCTTGAGCTGATCGGCAAGGTGCGCGCGCTGCCCGCCTTCAAATTCATACCGATTTTGACGTTGACCACTGAGAGCCAGGCTGCCAAGCGGGATGAGGGGCGGCGTCTGGGAGCGACCGGGTGGCTGGTCAAGCCAGTGGACGGCGAAGAGCTGATCAAGATCATCAAACAGATTCTTCCAGGGGCGTAGACCATGAGCCAGGCCATCGATTGCACCAATGAGCATGACTCTCGCGCATCTGGTTTCCGCGACGATCGGGCCGGGGACGTGAGCGATCGTTCGGCATTTCGCTTACGCCGCACCACCATGCGTCTGCTTTTCGCCCTGGCGCTCAATATAGCGTCCCTGGCTGCGCTTTGGTGGACCGGAGCCTATCCATTGTCATGGTATCCCGCCCATCGCGGGCTCTATATCGCAACCATGTGCTTCTTTCTCATCCTGGTGCCCCAGATTATCGTCGCGCTGGTGAGCTGGATCGGGGCCCGCCGTGGTATTGCCGAATTAGGAAATGCCGGAAAGATGACCGCCCGCGAACTGGAGCATGCGCTGTCAGGGCGCGAAGCATTGAGCGATGAGATAAAGGACTCCAGACTCTATATCGATGTCATGCACGATCATATTGGCGATTCGCTGGCCGAATCCGAGCGCGAGGTTCTCAAGGTAATTGAACAGATCTCTGTGCTCAATGAGAAAACCAGCCAGCAGAGAGACCTCATCGCTCAAACCGTCGAAAACAGCAAGACCATCATGGAGAGCACGCAATCGCGGGTCGAAGTGAATAAGGCGATTGTCTCTGCCATCGGCATGCAGATTGAGCAGCAAACCGAGGAACTCAAGGGCGACTTCGAACATATCCGAAGTCTTTCCAGCGAGGTGCTCGCGCTGACGCCCATGATTAAAATCATCACCGCGATCGCCCAGAAGACTCATTTGCTGGCGCTGAATGCCGAGATTGAGGCGGCGCGGGCCGGCACCGCCGGTCTAAGTTTCGCCGTGGTAGCCCTTGAAGTAAGAAAATTGGCCGTGCAAACCTCCAAGGCTGCCGAGGACATTGCCCACAAGATCAACTCCACCTGCGCTCGTGCAAGCCAGGAGGTGGCTGAGACTGAAATGGCACTGAAAATGCACGAAAAAACAGACGTAATGGCAGGGTTGATGGCCGACCTGCTTCGAATGCAGGAGGATTTCAGCAACAACGACCAGACGATGCGCGCCCTCATCGTCGGAGTCGATGCAAGCTGCCAGGAGAGCGTGCTCGGCCTGAGACGGGCAATGGGTCACATCCAGTTTCAGGATGTGATGCGGCAACGAATGGAGCATGTGCAAGGCGCGCTGATTGAAATGCGCGATCACATGCAGCGGCTCAGTGAAAAGCCGCTCGACTCCAGTTGGGATGGCCAGCTCGATTTGACCTTCAAGTCTCTTCTCGCCGCTCACCTCGATACCTATAGCATGGCCAGCCAGACCGTGACCCACAACTCCGCGGACGGTGCTGTATCGGCCACTCGCGACGAAAGCCCTAAGTTTGAACTGTTCTGACGTCTTGAGCGGTTCCCGAGGGTTCTGGGTGAATGGCGCATTGATTCGTTCATCCACTGTCATGTAAAGGCCAGTGCACGGGCAATAAGAGGCAGAATTTCCAAACCGCGCGTGGGCAGCACATGCTGAATCGCATTCTGCGTGACCTGCACTTCGGAAGTATTCGCGGTTACTTCGGCAGTTTGATTTTCTGCTGAAATCGACAGGGTGAAATCCCCACACTTCAGGCATTTGCCTTTTCGATTGAGACGACACACTGGATCCTTACGCTGCGATCTGTGCGGCTAGCCATTTGTAAACATCCTCCGGAGTCAGCGAGCGCTCCGTACTCCACCCCGGGCTCTTATCCGCAGGGGCAATCAGATAGGCGGTATTGCTGAATTCAGAGACACAGAGACAGATGGTGCGATCCTGCTCAGGATACCTGGAAGCGGAAAGCCAGACATAGCGGGCGAGAATGAGAGCATCGACGGCGCTGTTCTCAGGATCGTCCACGTCGGGAAGCGAGCTGATTCGCTGTTGATTCTCAAAGACGGCGATGCTGGTGAAAGGCTTGGGCTTGCTGCGCATGCCGAAGCGGGCAACCATGACCCTGGGACGAGCGCGGCGAAGCGCCTCACAGGCCGCCCATTCAACAAAGGAATTGGAGAAGATGAGAGCGCCGTTGCCGCTGAGAAAAAGGTCTATCACAAACTGCCGCATCCTTGGCTGACCAACAAGTTCCGCGGGCCAGAGGTTCCAGCCATCCCAGGATTCGCGGCGAAGGTTGGCCACGACCTCATCGGTGATTTGAATGCTCTTGGGAGCCTTGTTCAACTCGGCGAGAAACCTGTCGCGGAACGGCTTGAGCGCCGTATGGCTCAAGGAAGATGCGGCCGGCGGAGAAGGAAGAGAAGAGAGCGCGGCGTTCATTTTTTCCGCGGCGTCGATAAGCCACAGGTCGGAGCTTTCCGCAGCGCCGTGGCCGGCCAGCAGCGTAGCGATCCCGGAAAGGCCCGGCTTGCCTTTGAGCGCCAATTCGCAGATCCCTCCCGCGTCCCCGGAGATTTTGATCTCTTGCCCGCGTGGATCCCATTGTTGCCACACAGTCTCATGGTCGACGGGAAGGCTGGCGGGAAGAAAAAGGAGGATGAGCCGCGTCGAGCCGGTTTGAGCCGGAGCGGAAACGCGCGCCGCGGCGTTGATCCCCTCGAAGACTTTTTCTGTCTCCCGGCGCCAGTCGGCGTAGTATGCCGAACGCGCCAGCAGGGAGGCATTTTCGATAGTGTCGGCCTGCTCGGAGAAGTTCCAATGCCTGACATCCATCTTCGCTTCCAGGGCGAAGAGCGGACCGGTAAGAGCTTGGAACGCTGCGGGACTCAAAGCCTCGACGCCATCCATGAAAGTAACCACGCGATTCTGCTCGAAGGGGAACAGCATTGCCCACTGGCTCAACTGCTGATTCAACGCCGGGCGGAGCGTCACCGGCAGGCGCTCTATGAGACGCGGATAGGCATCCTGAGCGGGCGGTTTCGCGTGCGCATTGACCTTGTTCATGGTGACACCATCGCTCTCACAGCCCCGGCAACGGTTTGCCCGGCAGATCCAGCTCCCGGATTCCGAAAAGCCCGGCAATCGTAGGACAGATGTCGATGTGCTGCACCTGGCGCTCGATCACATCGGGGGATTTGGCGGCCTCTCCGATGCACATCATCCAAGTCAAGGCCGTGGAATCGTCAATCGCCCGGTGATTGAAGAAGCCGTTGGTGCTTGACCCGTCGAAATCGCGCCCGAATTCGGGAAGAACAAAGAGAGTGGTCCTTCCCCTGTAGGCGGGAAGCGACTCAACCAGATTCCAGAGTTCGTAAACCAGGCGATCCATTGTGCGTATGCCGGCCAGATGCATGGAATACGATCCGAAATGCGCAACCTCCACATCGGAGAAGGTCATCACCAGCAAAGTGGGAGCAAAGCGCCGCATGACTTCAGAACTCACAAGAAAAGTGAACTCATCCCCGGTGACCGGCGCATTGGTGCGCACCAGATCCTCGATGGCCTTCTGCATGGAGCTCTGCATCGGAAGGTCGAGGACCGGCTCATCCCCGAAGACGGACCAACCGAGGCCGTCGTAGTTGTCCGCGTGCTTCAATATGGCTTCGAGTTCCAGCTGCATGGCCGCGCGATCGGCGCTATGCTCAGGGTGCCCCTGCGAGGCGGCGCGAATCACGGCGTTGATGAGCAACTGCTTGGGGAAGATAACGTTGGCGCCGTAGCGGGGACCGAAGTCGCGCATCGAGCTGGCGCCTATCCGGCTGGAAAGGGCTTTATTGCTGGAGATCAGCCAGGCGTTGTCCTGGGAGAGGCTCATATTTTTGCGCAGGTATTCAAACAATGTGGGGCTGAGCGGCGATGAGGCGCCCCAGTCGTCCAGGCGCTCCCAATTCCCGGTCAGGATGCTGGAGATGGCGTTGTAGTGGGAGGTTGCGCCGGCATTGCGGATGAAGGGGTAGAACACGCTGCGCGGCAGCAGTTCGCGGTACAGATGGGGAATGTTCGAAAGCCCGGTCTTGTGAAAGGTCTCGGCACGGCGAATCCCGGCGCAAGACACGACGATGATCTTGCGCTCATCATTACCCGCGGTATCGAGCTTGCCGGCGAACGCGCGCCTGCGCGAGGTGGCCCACTGCTCTACGAGCAGGACTGCGGCCGCTTTCAGGAGATTCCGTCGAGAGGCGTCCATGGCACACCATAGCGTATCGTAAAATTCGCGCGCGAGGCGGGAATGTTTCTGCCGGCGGATACACACTTCATTCACCGCCAAAACCAAATCTCCCGCAGGCGCCTTCACGACTGCGGGAGACTTACCTTCCAAACTGCAGGCCCAATTGCACCTGCAGGCTATCGGCTGTTTTAGAACACGTACTTTGCGGAAAGCTGGAAGAATCGTGCATCCGGCGTGTTGTTTTGGAACGGCTGAGGACTAGAGATCAGGCCGGTGGACGGCGCAAGATCGGTCTCGCTTGGCTGTCCCCAGGACTCGCTATTGAAGAGGTTGAAGGCGTCCGCGCGGAACTGAACGTACTGCTCGCGGAAAGTCTTGAAGTTCTTGAACCCCGACATGTTGACACGTTCCCATCCCGGCCCGTGAATCTGATTCGACTTTCCGCCGGCGTATTCAATGGCGCTGGCCAGGTCGGTCAAATACTGATCAACACCGATGTTAGTGCCCGGTTGTGGATCGATAAATGCGCAGGGGTTATACCAGTTCGTCCTGGTCTTAACCTTGAGTGGGCAGCTGCTGCCAGTGTCCAGGTTAGCCGTCGGCACTCTGCCACCGCCCTTGAACGGATTGCCAACGAGTATCGCATTCGGCCCATTGACAATGCCGTTAGCCGCCACAAAATTACCGCCCCCGGTAAAAACGGTAAATGGAATGCCCGTTTGCGCAGTCCATGTGGCGCTCGCCGACCAGCCGCCGACCAGATAATCCAATACTCCGCTATTTGCCAGGTATTTGCGCCCCTTGCCGAAGGGCAATTCATAGAGGCCATTAAACGTGAGCCGATGACGGGTGTCGAAATTGGAGTTGGTCATCTCGTACTTGAGTGGGATGAGGTTTGTGTTGCGATAAGGCGGTCCTCCCCCAATTCCGGGGTTTCCAGCGTCATCGACAGCATGAGACCAGGTATACGTACCAAGGAAGCTGAAGCCGTTGGCGAAGCGTTGTTGAATCTTTGCCTGCAGCCCGTTATACATGGATTCGCCGATCCACTGCTCGGCACTGCCGGAAGACAAACCTATACCTACAGGAAATGCGCTGGTGTTCGTAGGATTATTACTGCTGGTAATGGCTAGAGGCCCGAGGGGGTCGGTGCCCGCAAAGGTATGCTTGCCTACATTCCCTACATAGGAGACGGTTGCAACCATGTCTCTGGTAATCTCGCGCTCAATAGACAAATTGTAGGATTCGGTATAGGTAGTCTTGATGTGGCTATCGGCCATGGCAATGCCGCTTGAGCCGGCAAAAGCACCTATGCCGCCATGCGAGAGATACTGCGACATTCCCGTTTCCAGAGTTGTACCGTATGGAAATGGAGAATTCGCTGCTGATACTCCCAATGACGTCAAAGTGGCAGGGCTGTCAGCAAGAGCGGAAGACGGGCAGGCAGAACTCGCGTTGCTATACCCATATTGGCTGGATGGGAAGCAACTGCCGGTACCAAGATACTGGTCGTAAAGAACCACTTGATACGCAAACGGATAGTTCGTCTGCAGTTCGGCGCCTCCAGGCGCTTCAATTGATCCATAGAAGAGGCCGTAGCCGCTGCGCACCACCGTTTTGGCATCGATCTGATAGGAAACGCCGACGCGCGGAGCAAAGTTATATTGCTGAACGCTTATCAGGGAGTTGGGGTTGGAACTGGTGTACGCAACACTGATGTTGTTGACGCTCATCGACTGCAGGAAGCTATTCGAAAGTGGGTAGGCGCTCGCAGCCTGAGAAGGCAATACATAGGTGGCTGCGCCCGTGGCTGCTCCTCCCGCCGTACCCGTACCCGGCGCGACGAGACCTTGCGACTGGATAATGAGGTTGGCTACCTCGTACCCCTTACTGCTGGGCGGCTGAATAAAGTCATACCGTACGCCCAGGTTCGCGGTCAGCTTGGAGTTCACCTTCCAGTCGTCCTGAACATAAGCGGAACGATAATCGCGATAGTACTCGGTATTCCACCCCGGAGACAGACCCACGTTCGACATATTGTCGGTCAGCGCGTCGGCGCCGCTCATTCCGGTATTCGTTGTTCCGCTGCCTCCAGGGTCGCGTTTGGAGGTATATACGCCGTTGAACGAGTATCTTCCACGCGGGAACACGGACTGAGCGAAGGAGGCGCGGATACTCTCAAGCTGTGCACCGAACTTTAGGGAGTGGCTCCCAATATTCTTGGTCACGTTATCGAGAATCTGGTAAATGTTTTGGCGCTCGACGGATGGGATGTCATGTTCGCCGCCCCTTGTAAACCTATCTGTCCCTCCCCAGTTTATGTAAGGGATGCCGCCATTGGGCCCCGCATATCCGGTAAAAGGCACACCTCCCATCCCGGGAATCAACTGCTCTGCCGGAATATTGGCATCCGACTGGGTCACCGAGAAAACGCCCCAGTTATATCCAAAGCGAAACTCGTTGATGAGAGAGGGAGAGACAATGTGGGTTTCGCTGATCATAAAGTTTTCTGCCAGATCGCTATTGACTGCGCCCGCACCTGTAATACCGCCCGTAATGCCCGGGTCGTTGCCGTCAATAATCGGTCCCAGTAGGGGTACATGGCCCACTTGCTCATGCTGGTAGCTAAAGCGCGCATAGGCCTGGTCCGCGGCGCTTGGGTTCCAGTCCAAGCGCTGATCCCATTTCCAGGTATCGTCATGAGTGGGAGAATTGACACTGTAATTGCTATACAAATCTCCGCTATCCGGAGTGTTGACATTGCTGGAGGTCCAACCACCGGAATTTGGAAGAGGATAAGCAGAAAGAAGTGCCTTTCCTACAGGATCGACCTGGGACGGATCGGTCGGGTTAAGAACGTTCGTGGTAGGCGCGCCGATCCCTGAACCATAGACGCCAGGCGTCGAGTTATTCCAGGCGCAAGTCTGAGAGTAGGTGGCGCATGCCGGATCCGGGTTGGTAACCGCGCCGCCGGTCGTGGTCAAGGGTAGCTGACCGGCGGAATTCGGCGCGAAGATGCCCCATGGCGTGGACCGTCCGGTTTTGCTCATGTCAAAAAGCTCAGAAAAGTCCCCATTGCGCTGGCTGGCCGTAGGAACATTCAGACCCGAGTACGGTTTGGCATAGGCGATGCGAATATCTTCCACGTCGCCAAAGTAGAAGAGCTTGCTCTTGACGATGGGCAGTCCCAGCGTGGCTCCGAACTGATTCTGATGATATGCGGGAACCAGGAGGCTCTTCCCCGTCGGATCGTTGGGGTTGGGTTCAGAGTCCCAGTCTGTGCCATTAAGCTTGTTGTTGCGGACGTATTCCCACAAATCTCCATGGATCTGGTTGGTGCCCGACTTGATGCTGGCGTTGACCACGGCTCCGGCTGAGTGTCCGAACTCGGCGCTGTAATTTGAAGTGTCCACCTTGAACTCAGCCAGCGCGTCCGGCGGCGGCTGGACGTTATAGCTGGCGCCGTTCTGGAAGTCATCGACGTTCACGTTATTGTCGACGCCGTCCAGAATGAAGTTGTTCTGGGTGGTGCGCTGCCCATTCGCCGAGAAATCACCAGTACCGCCGCCACGCGCGCCGCCGGCCGATAAGCCTGGGTCGACGCCGGCCGACAACTGCGCGATATACACCCAGTTGCGTCCATTGAGAGGCGTGTTATTGATGCTTTCCGTGTCCATCACCTGGCCCACTGAAGCCGATTCCTGCTGCAGCATAGGCGGGGCGCCGGTTACGGTCACGGTCTCTTTTACACCCCCGGGCTTCAAGGTGATGTCAATATTCAGACGGTCCTGGATGTTGACGCGCACATCTTCCTGGGTCGTCGTCTCAAATCCAGAAGCTGTCGCGCTCAGAATATAGTTGCCAATTTTGATTGGGGAAAAATTGTATTGGCCTCTCGCGTCTGTTGTGCCTTTCAACGCAAAGTTTGTGTCGGTATTTGTCAAGGTTACCTGGGCATGCGCGATGACCGCGCCCGTGGAGTCTTTCACCACGCCGTTGATGGCTCCCTGGTCAAGCTGGGCCATTGCCATGCGTCCCGAAAAAACGCTGCAAAGGCCCAACAGGAACAAGGTCGCACACACGATGTTCCGCGTCGTCTGCCTCAATTCAATGCTTCCCATCTTCCCCTCCTCTCGTTTCCGCGGTTTATCGCCGCATGTTCGCCTGCAAAACGGAACCCGCTTGCAAATTGGGTCCTCTCCCTCTCGTTGTTGCCTTGTTGGGGATCGTACCTCTCAGAGATCGAAAGGTTGTCGAGGATCATAACTCCAAGCGAGATCGAAAGCAAGTGAAAAGCTGCAAAAACAATAAAGAATAACCGCTCGCCTTCTCTTTATGTAAATTATTGATAAACAATGCGTTAATTTTTGCTTGTTCTGCTTTCTCCGCACCGAACCCCGCCACCGAATCCAGTTTTCCAAGTAAATACACCGCGTTTTCGCTGATTAGGAAATAAAGGCAAATTAAAAACACTAATCAAAGGAAAGTTAGTGTACCGAAAAACCGCTGGACTCTGAATGGGGCGCCTTGCGCTTCGGCGTCTATTGGAACCGCATTCTCCTGGTGTTCCGATTCCGTCCTTACGGGTGGTCTTGGATAGATGCGGCGTTCCGGATGGCCGTCGGCGCCGCGATCGCTGTGATTTGATCAACGTCGAAGTACTTGCAGAGATCGAGACAGAACGAATCGGGCGCGGCACGAAAGGGCACCGGCTTATCGAGGAGATAGATGAAGCTTTTTATGGCGGTTGGCTGAATGATGACGATGCCGTACACCACCAGATGCCACAGCGTGAGGGACCGGCGCAGGCCCGTCTGGCTATCGGGAGTCATAGAAGCCAGTCCTTGCTGGGCCGGCACATACGGAATGAATACGGCATGTGCCAGGATTCATAGCGACTTCAAAGGCCGGCCTGCTTAACGGCGGAAAGTTCCGCCAGGGCTTCACGGGCAAAGTGATGAAACATCTGAGGATCGGGCAGGAGCAGGACTTGTTGGAACGATTGTCTTGCCTCCTGGTTGCGATGCAGGGCGGCCTGCAGAAGGCCGAGGTTATACCACCGCGACGCCGAATGAGCGCCGGCCGCCATCTGATGCTGGGCCGCGGTCAACGAATTCGCGACCTGCTCTTCAACCTGGCGCGCATCGTATGAGCCCAGCGATTCTTTGGCCTGGATGGCCCACACCAGATTTGCGGGCTCGGCACTTGCAGCGGCCTTGCGCAGGAATTGCTCTGACTCTTGGGCATTTGCGCAGCTATGTGCGATTCCGGCCAGCTTAACATCGTCGCGCGGTGAGAGCCCTGCTCCCATCTGCGTGCTTGAAACAAAATCCTCGGCCTGGGCGCAACCACTTCCCCTGGCCCAGGCTTCAGCCTGAAGCAATTTGATCTCGAAGAGCACCTGTCCCGAAGTGATCCCTCCCTCTTCGCTGGGAAAGAACCGGTTCACGAAGAGCGCCAGGGCGCGGTCATACTGGCCGGCTTCAGCGCGCGTCAATGCAAGCTGATAGACGAGATCCACCGACATCCTGGAATCGGGAGCGTCGGCCGAAGGGTATTGAGAGAGCAGGCCGGCACGCTCCGTGGCCGGAGCTCCGGTGAGGCTCATGGCCTCATCCAGGCCGACGTAGGCCTCGGCGTTGTCGGGATCGTTCTTCATGGCTTCGCGGAAGGAGACGAGCGCTCGTTGCGGATCGCCCTTCAGCCTGAGGAAGAAATCGCCCATATCGACGTCGATGACGCGCAGATGCGGAGCAAGCTGCTTTGCCTCGGTCCATTGAGCCACGCCGGCGTCGGCCATCCCCTTGGAAAAGAGCAAGGTGCCGAGCAGGTAATGGGCGGCCGCATCGTCAGGGTTTACCGCGAGCGCGGCCTGCAATACAACCCTGTCGGTCGGCGAGGATGGAAAAACCAGGCTCGGAGAAAGCTGTGAGGCCGCCTGCCAATTCCCCGCTGCGTCCTCGCCGAGCTTCTGTTTGCAGAAAGCGGCATAGTAGAGAACCAGCGGATGCTTCTGCGGCAGCACAGAGCCGGGCTCGCTCCAGTCCGCGGGCACGGAAGGATAGCTTCGATCCAGAACCTGCAAAGCTCTGCGATAGAAACCAAGCTGCATGTACGCGCTTGCCACGCGAAGAACGCGGTAGGGATCCGCGGCCAGGTGCTCGAGGTCGGGTTTGCCGGAATCTTCGTTGAGGAAGTCGCTCGCCGGGTTGGCAGTCAAGCCGAGATTGGCCAAGCGGTCTGCTTCGGCCGTCTCTCCCTTTGCGCGCACCACCGCCTCCAATTGCTCCTGGGCGCGAGAATCTTCAGGCTCGGCGGCTACCGCGGCACGCAGGAATGATGCTGCGCCCTGCAAGTCGCCTTGCCTGGCGCGCAATTCTCCCAGCTTGATTGCGGCCGGGCCGCGCAGGCTCGCCTGTCGGTAAGCGATGGCATAAGAGGTTTCCGCTTCGCGGGTGCGCTCCAGGCCTTCTTCGGCAATTCCGAGGTAATAGGCAATCTCTGAGTTGGGCGTATCGCGCTGCTGCGCAAGGCCAAGCAGGCGCTCAGCCTCTTGATACTGCTGGAGCGACGCGGACAGCCTGCCCGCGGTCACCAGGAGCGACTGGCTGGTTTGAAACTTCTCCAGCCCAGCCTTGTAGGTGGCAAGGGCGAGGACAACCTCCCCATTCAGTTCCTGATCGCGGCCCACTTGCAGCCAGTCGTCTTCCGAACGGTTTGCCGGATCCGGAATTCGCTGCGCCTGCTGGTGTCCTGTCTTGATCGTCGCTTCCGGATCCCAGTCGTACTCGCCATCCGTCTGCTTCAATAGCGAGTGGCCCGCGCGGTCCTTCAACTCGAAGGTTATCTTGCCGGCCTGTGCGGGCGGAGCGACCGAATGCGACCATGTTTTCTCCGGCGACAGATCGGCGCTTCCACTCCACAGGGCCTTTCCATTCTGCGTCAAGGAAAGCTGCGCGCCTTCAAGACGCTCATTCACATTCAAACTAACCGAGACATTGGAGCCTTGCGCATCGAAATGAACCACCCCAGCCTTGTTCGCCCGCGAGATTCCACCCGTTCCCCGCACCGGCATCCAATATTCGCTGAAGCGAATGGTTTGTCCGGGCTGAAGAAACGAATACGTCTCCTGATTGCGGAAGAGCCCGGCCTGCACTTCGGCATAGGCGCTGTCGTTGTCAGAGAGAGCGGTGCGCCAGGCAATGCCCGCCGCATCCACGCCCCAGGTCCAGATTTTCTTGGCCGGCAGTTCAGGATAATCGGCAAAATGAACTGTGCCTGTCTGGGTATGCGGATTCCAGATGCCCATGAACGGTTCATGGCTGCCATGCACAAAGAATGAGACCGGCCCATCGGTCTGATTCTTGATCAGGCTCAGGTCTTTTCCTTGAGGATTGACCGGCCAGGGATAGACGTCGGTGAAACCGTGCGAAGCGACAAAGCGCATCGGGTACTCGACGCGCGAATCGTCCCATACCTGGACGGCGGCGTTGTTCCACCAATAGTAGCGGTGACGCACATCGCTGCGGTTATACAGGGTCACCCGCTCTTCCAGGAGCGTAGAGCCCGGCCGTAAAACCAGTTCCACCTCCCATTGCATGCCGTACACCCGATCGGTATTGCTCACCCATACCGATGCGCTTCCGTCGGGATGTGCCGCAAAGGCAAAGTCCACCGGGGACATCGAGACCCAGTTGTGCGAGACGGGGAAGTTGAACTCGATGCCGAAGGCCGACCAGGCGCCGCGATATCCGATCTTGGCCTTCTTGATGGAAGGGTTGGCATAGAACATCGGCTGACCGCTGATCTTGTCGATGCATGTATACAGGTGACCGCCAATATCCGGTAGCACCGTGCATTTCAGGTATTCGTTCTCGAGGAAGATCGCGCGCCACGCATGATCGGCCTTCACGCCGGTCAAATCCGTTCTCAGCGTGTAGGGATAGTTGAAGCGGTCGGTTTGATATATATCGAAAGGCGGATTCGGATCGGGCTGGCCTTCTTCATAGGTCGGCAGCGTCAGCGTGCCTTGCCAGACCTTTACCTGAGCTCCAAGAGGCCAGCAAATCACCGCGAATGTCCCCACCAGCAACAGCGCAAAGAAAGAGCTTTTCTTCACCGATCTCATGTTTCCCCTTTCGCAGGTTCCATCTTGCAGCCCTCGGGTTCCCTCGCACTGATCTGGCCGCACTATACAACCAGAGGCGCTCCTTGATGGAATTATTTCGTTTTGTTATCATACCTGATCTTTAAACTCCGCTTATAATTCTTTTTGCAATTCAGGCTGGCCAAGGCGCGTCCATCGGGAGGCCTGGAAACAGGTGAAATATGATTTGCGACTCAAGCTTCGGAACCGATCGTCGAACCTTTGTGAAGCTGGCAGCGGGCACAATGCTGGCAACAGGAATGGGAGCGCGCGCGTATGCGCTGACGGACATGGATGGACCGAAGCAGAAGAAGATCTATTCCGACCGTTGGGTCTACGTCAGCCGCTCCTTCAGCACCGACGAGCATGTGGAGGAAGTGCGTGCAATTGCCCAGACGGCATCGGAACATGGCCTCACGGCCATTGTCCTGTCGGGCATGGACCGCATCAGCCTCGGCTCCCCTGAGTATCTGGAGCGCTTGCGCAAGGTCAAAACCATAGCCGATCAATATCATCTCGAGATCATCCCGTCTGGATTCAATACCGGATACGGCGGAGCCATCCTGGACCACAACAAAAATCTGGCTGAAGGCATGCTGGTGAAGGATGCTCTGTTCGTCGTGCGGGATGGAGAGGCTCACTTTGTTGCGGACTCACCCGCAAAACTCCAAAACGGCGGCTTTGAACAATTCCAAGGCGACCGATTCACGGCATTCGAAATACAGGACGAGCCGGGAAGAAAAACCTTCGTTGACACGAATGTCTTCCATTCCGGCAAAGCCTCCCTGCGGATCGAGAACTTCGGCGAAACCAAGGCAGGCATCGCGCGAGTGGCGCAGCAGGTTCGCGTGTCGCCCTACCGGTGTTATCGCGTCAGCGCATGGGTAAGAACGGAAGACGCCGCGCCGGCTTCGCTGTTCAGCATCAAGGCGTTCACGCCCGATGGACGCGACTTGAGCCCGTTTGAACCGCCGGCCCCGGCTCCCACCTCCGGCTGGAGACAGGTAACCACTGCCTTCAACAGTTGGTATGCCGACCGCATCGAACTGAACCTCGGCGTCTTCGAAGGGGTAAAGGGGAAGGTGTGGGTGGACGACGTGGTGATGGAAGAGGTGGGACTGATGAACGCGGTGCGCCGCAAGGGCACGCCGCTGACGGTGCGCGACGAGAAAACGGGGAGCCTCTACGAGGAGGGCCACGACTTCGCGGCGGTGACCGATCCGAATCTCGGCTTCCAATGGACCCACGAGATGCCCTCAATTCACTTGCTTCCATCAGGCCGCATCCGGAATGGCTCACGCTTGCGGGTGAGCTACTATCACGGCACAACCATCTACAACGATCAGGTCTCCGCTTGTCCGTCGGAGGCTGAAACGTACGAGATTTGGAAGGCGCAATTACCGCTGATCGAGAAATATCTGTCCCCGAAGCGTTACTTCCTAAGCGTGGATGAGGTTCGCCTGTTTAATCGCTGCGAGGCGTGCCGAAGCAGGCAGATACCGGCGGCGGCGATTCTGGGCCAGATGACGCAATGGCTCTATGAACAGGTGCGCGCAGTCAACCCCAAAGCCGAGGTTTTTGTATGGTCTGACATGTTCGACCCCAACCACAACTCAACCCGCCAGTACTTCCTTGTAGACGGGTCGCTGGAGAACACCTGGGAGTATCTGCCAAAGGATATGGGCATCGTCCTGTGGTACTTCGATAAGCGGCGGGAGAGCTTGAATTTCTTTTCATCGCGCGGCTTCAGGACGATTGCGGGAACCTATTACGATGGCGACGACCTCCACGATCCGGAAGGATGGCTGGAGGCAATGGATCACTGGCCAAACGCCACCGGGATTATGTACACAACCTGGTCCAGCAAGTACAAGCTTCTGGCGCCATTCGGAGACCTGGTTTCGAAACGTCCGTAGCGGCCCAATCGTCAAGCCCAAAACACGGGCATCGGGGCCGGCATTCTAGCCGAAGTCGTGAAAGTGAGAGGTAACCATGCTGCCGAACATGAGTATCAGGGGAAACCTGGGATGCGCGATCCTGCTCGTCCTCGCCACGCTTGCCTGCTCCGCGCAAAAGCCGGACAGCAACACATGGAAGGTGATCGGTCCGGGCGGTGGCGGCACCACGATCGGCCCCACGATCAGCCCTCACGATTCCAGCCTTGTGGTGGAGCACTGCGACATGACCGGCGGCTACGTCACGCGCGACAACGGCGAGTCCTGGAGGATGTTCAACCTCCGCGGCGGCATCAACGTCCTGGCCTTCGATCCTTCAGACCCTGAGGCGATCTATGCGGGCAATGCCGGGCTGTGGCGAAGCGGCGACGGCGGCAGAAGCTGGAAGATGCTCTTTCCGAGCCCGGTCCGCAACACCGTCGAACATCAGATTGGCGACCACTCTGACTATGCACTCACCAGCAGCGATCCCGCCTATCCCGGCGGGGATGTTTCTGCCATCGCCATCGCTCCACCAACAGGCGGGAATGGCCAGGAGCACTTTTATCTCTCCTTTGAGCAGAGAGGCCAGCCCACTGTGATTGTTTCCTCGCTGGACGGCGGCGCAAACTGGAAGCGCCTGGCGAGCCTACCCGAGCGCGTCCTGCTGCTCATCCCACAGGGCTCCGGCCTAATCGCAGTCTCCGGCTCCGCTGCCTATCGCATCGGCGCCGATGGCAAGATCACGGAACTCGACGCGATCCCGACCGGCATCAGGGCGGCCAGTGCGGCGCGATCTGGCGACTCGGTGGGGGGCGACGCAGTGTGGATCTATGCAACCAGCCATGACGGAAGGGCCTATCTCTCACCTGATTCCGGCCAACACTGGCGTCCGGTTACGCCCGCGCTGCAACAATCCTCGGGGCGTTTTGAAGCCATCGCCGCCAGCGATCGCCATCCTGAGGTTGCGTATGCCGGCTTCAGGGGCCTTCAAATCGGCGAGGGCAAGGAAAATCTTTATAACGGCATCGCAAAGACGATGGACGGCGGCCAGAACTGGAAGATCGTCTTCAAGGAATCGATCCATCCCGCGGCCAACCTGAGCGGAACATGGATTGAGCAGCGCGCCCAGCAGGAAAGCAGCGACATCTGGTTTGACACGCCCTACAGCCTGGGCGTAGCGCCCGCCAACCCCGACGTGGCTTACGCGACCGATCTCTTCCGCACTTATCGCACCCTCGACGGCGGCGCAACCTGGCAGGAGATGAATTCCAGGCAAGCAGGAAGCGGTTGGACCTCGCGCGGCCTGGATGTAACCACCAACTATGGAATCCAGTTCGACCCCTTCGATTCCCGGCACATCTATATGGACAACACCGACATGGGCCTGTTTCAGAGCACCGACGGGGGCCAATCCTGGTTGAGCAGCACCGAAGGCATTCCCTCAAACTGGCGCAATACAACCTATTGGCTGGCCTTCGATCCCGTTCAGCACGGCCTGATCTGGGGTGCCTTCAGCGGCGCGCACGATCTTCCCCGGCCCAAGATGTGGCGCAACCGCAGCCCACAGACCTTCACCGGCGGTGTCGCCGTCTCAAGCGACGGCGGCAACCACTGGCAGCCAAGCAATGCGGGCATCCCCTCGGACTCCATCACTCATATCCTGCTCGATCCGGCAAGCCCTGTCGGCAGTCGTACCCTGTACGCATGCGCCTTCGGCCGCGGCGTCTACAAGTCCACTGACAACGGCCATAGTTGGACGCAAAAGAACAACGGCATCGAAGGCAAAGAACCGTTCGCCTGGCGCATCACCGCGTCTCGGGACGGCTCCCTGTATCTTGTCGTCGCACGCCGCAGCGAGCGCCAAGACTCTTCAGCGGCCGGCGCCGGAGCCCTTTATCGCTCTAGGGACATGGCTGAACACTGGCAGCGCATGGATATGCCTGCCGGTGTTACGGGTCCGACCGGCCTCGAGATCGACACTCGCAATCCGCAGCGGCTTTACCTCACGGCATGGGGGCAGGAGGGCGAAAGCGCGGACCGAAACGGCGGCGTCTACGCCTCGGACGACGGCGGCAAGACGTGGCGGGCCCTGTTCACCGAATCGCAGCACGTCTACGACCTGACCATCGATCCCCTCCATCCCGATACGATTTACATCTGCGGTTTTGACGCCGCGGCCTACCGCTCCACGGACCGCGGCGCTCATTGGACCCGCATCCAGGGCTACGACTTCAAGTGGGGGCACCGCATTATTCTCGATCCCAACAACCCCGGCCAGATCTACATCACAACATACGGCGGCGGAGTGTGGCATGGCCCCGCCACAGGCGCCGCGAACCCGCCCGAGGCGGACCAAAGCCGCGTTCCCATCGCACACTGAGCCGGCCCGCATCAGGCGAAGCGCGGCTGCCTGACCTCATCGGCCACGGCTTATAACTGGGTGTGCGGTGCATAGTCGCTGAGGCGGAGATCGGCTTCAACTTTGGCGCTGGTCATGGCGGCAAATTTGTCGTCGTGGTTTGCATCCTCCCAACCCGTGCTTACTCTGCAATTCCGCGAAAGGACTCGGTGGAGCAAATATACGCCACGATTGTTGCTTATACGACTGTGAGATTTCGTTTTATTTCGTATTAGTGCACAATTCGCTGACTATAGGACTCATGCGAAGACCGCGCCGGGTCGAGAATGACGCTGAATCGGTTTTCCGCCGCGGTAGTGTACCTGCTCTAGACGCGAATCACTTCGATACCCGCCGAGGTCAGCGCTTCCAAATCCTTATCGCTCATCTGGTCGTCGGTGATGACCGTGTGGATGGATTTGGTCGGCACAATGAGCGCCAAGCTGCGGTGAATGAATTTGGTGGAGTCGCAGACGGCTACTACGCGCGTAGCCGCCTTGATCATTGCACGGTTCACGCGTGACTCCAGGACATTGGGTGTCATAGGACCGGCTTTTATATCGAATCCGTCCACACCGAGAAAAAGAATGTCGGCATGCATCTCGCTCAACACTTCCTCGGCCAGGGGCCCCACCAGCGAGAACGAGTTCTTGCGCAGCGTTCCGCCGGTCAGAATGACTTCAAAATCCGTTCCCGCCAACTCGGTGGCGATGTTCACGGCATTGGTGATGACTGTAAGGCGTGAAAAGCGGCGCAGTTCGCGGGCAATAGCCGTGGTGGTTGTTCCGGAGTCCAGCAAAATGCAGTGCCCTTCTTCAACAAGAGAAGCAGCCGCTTTGGCTATGCGCAGTTTCTCCTTGAGCTGTTTCTGCTCCTTCTCTTGCAAAGAGGGATCGCGCAGCGTGCTCTCGTGCGGACAGAGTGCTCCACCATGGGTGCGCTGCACCAATCCCTTGGATTCGAGGTAGTCGAGGTCCTTGCGGATCGTAATGCGAGAGATGCCCAGCACATCGGAAATCTCCGAAACCAGAACGCGCCCGTCGCGCTGGATCAGGTTGAGCAAATGGTTGCGCCGCTCCTGGATGAGCATATCGCTTCCGCTCTTTATGTTGGCTTTCATATCTTCTATCCTGAATCTTGTGAATTTCTCCTTATCTTACCTGTTTGCAATGGTGGCAGCGGACAAAACTGCGAGTCAAGACGACCAACCGTATGAGCCAAGCCAACAGCCTGGCTCGGGCACCCTCCAGCGCGTCGTCCCCAAGCCAGGTGATGAAACCGGCTTAGACACCGAGCGCAGCGAGGTTGTGCGCGAGAATTGCCGAGGAACTGCCCAGTGTCAACCGAAAATTGTCGGCCGGCAACACGCCTGCAATCGTCGGATCGAAACGCTTTTCCAGGTTAGCCTAATCCACGAGTGTAACAACACGGCTAAGATGACGAGGTGAGTCGGGATTAAGACCCTTCCGCAATCCAAGACAGCAGCCCAGCAACTGCCCCCACACAACGTAGACAACCAGGCGAGCCAGTTCAGGCACAGCCAGCGCAAGTTCAATGGCCAGGTCGGCAGAGTTCTCGATTTCGGACGAGAGCCGATTCCCTATGGCCAGGGTGCATCCCCCGAGACTCTTCATCTCCATCAATACCGCGCTCTCTTCCGCGTAGCCGGTTTCGGAGAGCAACGCCCCTACCAGAACCTTTTTCGACACAATGGACATGGGCCCATGCCGAAACTCCAGCGTATGAAAGAATTGCGCATAGCTCGACGAAGACTCCATGATCTTAAGCGCGGTTTCGGACGCTATCGGGTAGAGCGGGCCCTGACCGAGAAATGCCACGTCATCAAACGACCGTTGCGCCAATTCCTCGATCCCTGGAGTATAAATGCGGAGTAGTTTTGCCAGGGAATCTGGAAGCAAGTGCAGTGCGTTCACAAACTCATCCTGTCTGGCGAAGCGCGCTGCGATATATTGAAGCGCCATCAGCATGGAGGTGAACGAAGAAGTCATCACGGTGCTCTCCTCCGTGACCGGCAATTTTAGCAATCGGGTGCTGAGTTCGGTCAGTTCGTTGCCATCGCAGGTGACTGCCAAGAACTCCACGCCTCGCAGCCTCAGGAATTCGGCCACCTGCAAGACCTCGGACGTATGCCCTGAACGGGAGATCAGAACGGGAAAGTACGCGGCCTCATCGCTCGGAAAAATCAACTTGGGAAAAAGGAGTACTTCAGAGGCCGGCACCGCCCGAGCCGGCGAGCGGGTCAATGCCGTGAATGTTGCCGCAGCGGCCTGTGACAGATAGTAGCTCGTACCGCAGCCTACGAAGATCCACTCGTGCGTAAGTGGGTCTTTGTTGCCGAACAGACTCTTCAAATCGAGTTTGTCTAATGTATCCAGGCACCGGCTCCAAACCTCGGGCTGGCTATGAATCTCGCGCAATGTAGCTGCTCCGCTTTCCATCTTGCCTATCTCCAATGGTTAGCGTTGTTCTTGGGCGGTCGCAGAGAGAATAAACACCTGGAGTTCTGCGATCTTCCGCCTTGGCCTTCATTCACCCCGCCCAGGAATCCGTTAACAAATGAAATATTAGCATATAAAGCGAAATCAATAGCGACATAAAATTTATGAAATATGCTAAGATGCTTCCAAATCGAAATCCACCTGCGGGCCGCCTCAGGGAAGACAGTTTTGGTCGAGGGATTCTTTGTGCACATCAGCTCCCCCTGAAGCGATTCTGAATCGATCCTGACTGAGAGTTGCAGCTCGTGCCCAGTTGTGCTGAATTCCGGCACAAAGGGCTCAAAAGCAGGAGTGTCAGGGAGGAGAATTGAAATCAGACCTTCCCAAGAACTCTGCCGCCAGAGCGGATCGCGTGGAATCCCGCGGTGGCTCCATGGGCCGAATCTCGGGGACTGTGCGCTGGAAAGCCGGCACAGATAGGCTTCATTGCCGGGCTTGTTCGCAACACTTCTTTTGGGACTGACGAGCTGGATAGCCGGTTTGCGGCCGAATTCCATTGAAAGGAAATTATTCGAAATGAAATCGGCGCGCTTAATATTTCCATCGATGATTATGCTTGCTTCGCAAACTCTGTGGCTTGCGAGTGGAGCGCGCGGACAGTCCGCGCCCTCTATCCCTGGCTTGATCAGGGGAGGCAATCTCGCCATCGAAGCATTTGACGACGGCTTCTACGCCTTGCGGTCCACGGCAATTCCCGGAGATGTACTGCGCTCGGAGGTAGAAGCCGATTCCCCGGGCGGAACCCTTCGCTCCTCGCTTTATCCTCGCCATCTGAAAGCGATTTTGCCCTTTGACGGCGAGTTGGGACCTGGCCATCTGTTGACGGTTACGCATACCGGGTTACCCGGTAAACCCGATCTGGTCTGCGAGTTTCGCGTATATGAGAACCAGCCTTGGGGTGAGATCCGGGTAAGCGTGAACAACACAACTGCCGGGTCCATTGAGTTGAATGCCATCCATGTGGTCAAGAGCGATGCGGGTCCTATCGTGCAACTGAAAGGTCCTGCCTCGGCGGATCGCATTCTCTCCGACAGCTACCAGGAAGATACGCCTCAGATGAGGCTGATGGATCTCGCCGAGGCCGACCACGGCCTGCACCGGGGGTTTGAAGACCAGCTCATCTATAACCGGCAGAGTGGGCTTAGCCTGTTCTTGGGAGCGTTGTCCGCCGACAGGTTTGTTACCGTTCTGCATCTTCGCAACTCGGAGGGACCCGATCCGCATCTGGTCTCCTACGACGCAACGGATACCGGAACCACCGAGCCGCTGGAGGACCAGAACAGGCCATACCCGCCGGCCAACGCCGTGGCGCTCCATCTGCGCGTGGCTGCCGGAGAGAGCGTCGGCTCGGAGCGGCTCATGGTCTCGATCGGCTCCGATTATCATGCGCAGCTCGAGACCTACGGCCGCGCAATTCGCACTCTCCACAAGCCGCGCGTCGATATGCCCGCCCCCATGGGCTGGTGGAGCTGGACGGCTTACTACTATCACGTAACCGAAGATACGATGCTTACCAATGCCGCGTGGCTCAAGCAGAATCTTGCGTCGCTGGGGTATCGGTACTTTTTTGTGGATGAGGGGTACCAATACACGCGCGGGGAGTACGCTACCGCGGATGCCAAGGAATTTCCCCGGGGCATGGCCCCTGTCTGCCATCAGATTGAAAATCAGGGACTCACGTTCGGGCTGTGGGTTGCGCCGTTTCAGGTGTCGGAGCGTTCGTGGGTATATGAGCACCATCCTGAGTGGCTGGTGCGCAACCTGGCCGGGGAGCCGATTCATATCGGCAAGGTCGGCGGGCGATTCGATCAGCTCTATGCCCTGGATACAACCAATCCCGGCGCGCAGGAGTATCTGCGGTCCACTTATCGCACGTTGGTCAACGACTGGGGCGTGCGCCTGATCAAATTGGACTTTATGGATTCGACCGCGGTGGAGGGAGTTTACTACCGGCCCAATACGACGGCGTTCGAGGCGCTGCGCATCGGTTTGAAGATCATTCGCGGGGCTGTCGGCGACGACGTGATTCTCGACAAGGACGGCAGTCCGATGCTGCCGCCGGTGGGGATCGTGAATGCCGGGCGCCTCTCGCAGGATACCGGGCACACCTTTGAATCCACCTACGACGCTGCCATGGGCATGGCCGCCCGGTACTATATGCACCGCGAGTTCTACGTCTCGGACCCGGATGCGTTTACCGTCTCGACGCAGGTGATTCCGGACCGGGGATGGCATGGCAACAAGCGCCCGCTCACGCTGGACGAGGCGGAGGCTTCGATCGCGGTTTCGGCAGTCTCAGGAGGCATGTTCGAGATAGGCGATGACCTGCCCGCGCTGGGCGTCTCGCCGGATCGCATGGCCCTGGTCAGGAATGCGGACCTGCTGGACATGGTCAAGCTGAGCCGCGCCTCAGTGCCCCTGGACCTGATGACATTCCGGAAGGAAGACAAGCAGCCGAGTATCTTCCTGCTGAAGGAAGACCCGCGGCAACAGATTCTCACTGTTTTCAACTGGACCGGGGAGACGCGCAGCCGCACTATCGGGCTGGATTCCCTGGGGCTCAGGGCGAACGGATCGTACACGGCGACCGATGTGCTGCGTGGCGGCGTCGTGGCGATCGAAAACGGCACGCTCGCGTTCGCTCAGCAACCAACCTCCGTGCGCATGATCAAGCTGATCGATACATCCGTCCCGGAGCCGGCTCCTCTCTTCAATGTGCGCGCGCCGTCAACGGGAAAGGCCGGCGAACCGGTCGAGTTTCATGCGGCCGCGGCCAGCGACGATGCGCCGGTTCTTGGCTATCGCTGGGAGTTTGGCGACGGCGTGAGCGCGGACGGCGCCGGCGTTTCGCATGCCTATACGCAGCCTGGGCAATACACGGTGAAAGTTGAGTCCACGGGGCTGAACGGACGCGTGGCGCGAAACACGCTGGGCATATCCGTTACGGGCATGGTGACCACGCTCTACGACCCCGCCGCGAAGGCACGATATAGCCCGGCAAAGCAGGACTCTGGAGGGATGCGATGAATCGCAGAAAATTCATGGCGCTGGGCGTCACTACACTCGGATTCGGCGCTGGCAAGATGGCATCGGCAGTCAGGCCGGCGGGAGCGCCTGGCACCGGGAATGACGACCGGGCACAAGAATCCGCGGGGCTGCCGCTGGAGGCGTACGAGCCGAAGAGCATGCTTCATTTGCCCAGCCACCCTGTTTCCGGTTCCCGCTTCCCCCTCATCGATTTTCATACCCACATCACCGAAGGTGATGCGCATGGAGCCCCCGGGGCAGTCCGCTTTGAAATCAGCCCCGAGACCTGCCTTGCGGTCATGGAGCGGAGAAACATAAAGACCATGGTCGACTTGACCGGGGGTTACGGAGAGGGTCTTCGCGATGCGATTCACAAACTCCAGGATGCTCATCCCGGCCGGTTCATCGTGTTTACAGAGCCAGCGTGGGATAAGGCCTCGGACCCCGGCTATTCGCGCTTGCAGGCGGAACTGATCGAAAGCGCGCACCGAAGCGGCGCAAAGGGCATCAAGGTTCTGAAGACTCTGGGCCTGTTTCTGCGCGAAAAGGGAACCGGCAAGCTGATCGCGATCGACGACCCGCGATTCGATGAAATGTGGGAGGCAGCCGGAGCGCTCAACATGCCGGTCGCGATTCACATTTCCGACCCGGAAGCATTTTTCCTGCCCATCGACCGCTTCAACGAGCGTTGGGAGGAACTTCACGCGCATCCCGACTGGTCGTTCCATGGGCGGGACTTTCCGAGTAACCTCGCCCTCCAGGAGGCGCGCCGCAGAGTGATGCGCCGTCATCCACGCACGCAGTTCGTTTGTCTCCATGTAGCCAACGCAGAGAATCTCAAGTATGTATCGGAGTGCCTGGACGAACACCCGAATATGCACGTGGACATAGCTGCCCGTATCGCGGAGTTAGGCCGGCAGCCCCGCGCCGCGCGCAAGTTCTTCGACAGCTATCAGGATCGAATCGTGTTCGGCACCGATGCCAGCAGCAATGCAAACACCCCGCAACAGCTTTTCGGCGATAAACTCTACCAGATCTACTTCCGCTTTCTGGAAACCGAGGATGAGTACTTCGACTACACGCCAGCGCAGAAGCCTGCGCAGGGCCGCTGGTGCATCTACGGCATTGGGCTGCCTGAGCCGATTCTTCGCAAGGTGTATTGGGAGAACGCCGCCCGGCTGCTTGGCCTCCCGGCAAATCCTGGAGCGGCTGCATGATCCGCGCGTTTTAGAGCAGAACCAAGGAAAATGTATCCCTCAGGGGCTAAAGCCCGCTCTCTTTGCTACTGCTAGCGGCACGGCTGAAGCCGTGCCCTTTCAAAGCGGGACATACCAACTCTAGCTTTGCCCTAGAATTCGATCTCTGTCAGCCGTTCATGCCGGGCGTGGTCCTCAGCTTCGCTTTGACTGCCGCAGGCGTCTTGGGCTTGGGAATGCCGTGTTGATGGCAATCCGCGCACTTGACCCAATGGATGTTGTGCAGGCTGGACGCGCTGGCGTAGGTCGTGTCCATCCGCTCCACGTCGATTCCGCAGTGTGACATTTGCGGATGGCAGGTCTTGCACGACGCGCGCGTGTTCTCATTATGCCCATCGTGGCAGGAGACGCAGCTTATCCCCTCGTGCACGCCCATCGGAGTGCGATCGTCTCCCGATCCCACCTGCGGACCCCAGGCGTTGGCTGCGGCAACGGAACCTGTTTCCGGGTCGCGCGGCGCATGGCACTGGTAGCATAGAGCCTGGCGCGGGTCCTGGCTGATGGTCACCGCGCGGGCTCCGTCGTGCAGTTGCGGAATGGAAAGCGTAGCGGCGGCAAAGTGGAGAGTCTCCCGCCGGTCGTAGAAGGCCAGCGATTCTGGCACGGCCGCGCCTGCAACCGAGATCCGCGAGGCGGCCTTGGTTTCCTGTGTGCCTTCGCGATGAATCTGATGGCAGGCCATGCAGGGCATCGCAGCCTGATCGGCAAAGCCGGAGCGAATGATGCGCCATGGCCCTTTCGTGTTCAGAGGCTTGACCAGATCGCGAATAGAACCGCTGAAGTACATGCCGTGGCAGCGCAGGCAATCGTCCATCAGCATGCGTTTGGAGTTGTGCACCGGATCGGCAAAGACCTGGCTGTAGGTAACGCTGTGCGGGCCCGCATGCCAGCTTGCATATTCGTGCTGGTGGCAGGTCTTGCAATTCTCCGCGATGGCCGGCACATCCACGTCGCGCAGGCGGATGTTCTCCGGAATCGTACCGAAGATGTGAATCCGCATGTGGCGCAGCTTGGTAGCGAGACTCGCCTCATGGCATTCCATGCAGCCCACGGTCCGGTGGGGCGCGGAATGCACCACGCTCACGCAGGTGGCCATCTCGTGACAGCTTGCGCAGCCCTGCCCGTATTGCGATGTGTAGTAGTACGACGCGCCATAAGTGCCGCCAACGGCAAGCAGAACCGCAATCCCGGCGGCGATCGCCGCAAATTTGAAAAATCGCTTCATGACCGGAATCCCGTCCCCTTCCAGTTGCGGACCAATGATTCGGAGGCCAAATACGCGATGGCCATGATGGTGAGCACCGGATTGAAGCCTCCGTTGGTTACGTGCACGCTCCCATCGATCACGAAGACGTTGTCGACATCGTGAATCTGGCAGTTGCGGTTTACCACTGAGGCTTGCGGATCGATGCCCATGCGGCAAGTGCCGGCCTGGTGTTGGCCGGCGGATACGACGGTGGGCTTGCCCGCGTTGAGGATCGTGCTCACCGCCCCCGCCTCCTTGAGCCACAGTTCCGCGCGTTGGGCCTGCACCAGGCCGATCTCGAAGGTGTGGGGATGCACGTTACCGGAAATGCGCGCCACCGGCATGCCCCACTTGTCTCTCACCGCTGGATCGAGCGTGACCCTAGCGTCGGCCGAGGGAATCGGCTGCGTCGGCCCCATCACGGCGATGTTGCGTTTGTAGAAGCTGCGCATGGATTGCTTGTGCCTCAGCCCCCATCGGGGCGTGCCGGCGGGCATCCGATCGACCATCTGAATCGGCAGCCTGATGAATTCGTTGGCCAGCATACCCCCGCCACAGAGCCCCGCAGTGCCGTGGTTGTAGTCGGCGACAGCGATGCTTGCGCCTGGACCGACATCGTCATATGTGTCGGCGTCGAAAAACCCCATGGCTCCGGTGTAGTGGTGGCCCTGCAGATTCCGGCCCACCTGGTCGTAGCGATTTCCCAACCCATTGGGAAAGAGGCGGCTTTTTGAATTCAACAGCAGGCGAGCCGATTCGATGGCGCAGGCAGAGACGATCACAATATCGGAAAGCTGCTCCTCCAAATGCCCGTTGGCGTCGTAGTAGGCTACGCCGCGTACCCGCCCGCGATCGTCGGTCAGTACTTCCCGGGCCATGCATTCGGTGCGCAGCGCGCAGTTTCCCGTGGCCAGCGCGGTGGGTATCACTGTGTTCTGCGAACCGTTTTTCGCATCCACCTCGCAAGCGAAGCCTACACACCAGCGACAGCGCATGCACGGGCCGCGGCCGTTGTAGGGGACGCTGTTGCGAAGCATGGGAATGTGAAATGGATGCAGGCCAAGACGTTTGGCGGCCGGCTCCAGGATCTGAAACTCGCGGTTCGGCGGCAGCGGAGCCATGGGCAGTTGACGCCGGCGAGGACCGAAAAAGGGACTGCCCGAGTAGTCTCCAGAGACGCCGATCTCATATTCGGCCTTTTCGTAGTAAGGCTCCAGATCGTCGTAGCCGATAGGCCAGTCTTCGAGCGAGCTCCCGGCCGGCGCTCCGTAGATTGAGCGCATGCGGAAGTCCTGGGGCATGAAGCGCCAAGCCATAGCTCCATAGCTCAGCGTTCCACCGCCCACGCAGGCGGCGTTGTTCTGGTAGCCGCCTTCGCTGGGCAGTAAAGTGCGAGGCCCGCTATGGGGATCGAACAGAACCCGGGGATTGCCTTCATCCTCCGGCCCGAAGGCGTTGCCCAGCACCGTGGTGCGCTGATTGCGCAGGTCGTCCTTGCGGCAATCGTTGGCGGTGTACCATTTGCCCCGCTCCAGCAGCACAACGCTCAGGCCTGCTGTCGCCAGTTCCTTGGCAACGATGCCTCCCGCCGCACCGGCGCCCACCACAACTGCATTCACTCGTTTCATCAGGCCGAGCCCTTTCTCAGGTCGTACTGCGCGCGGCCGTTCACAGGCGGCTCAGCCATGCCAAGCATGCGCCAACTCACGGCATTGCGGTTGCCGCCGTGCCGCGGCGCGCCATAGTAACCCTCAAAAGTGTGGCTGCGCACCAGATCGAAGAACTTTCGATTCTGCTTCTCAATCGCACTCGTTAATTCGGCCATCTGCGGCGCGGCCAGCGCCGCCGGCTCCTGGCCAAAGCGCTCCCGGCTCATCGCGCCGGCCTGCGCAAGGCCGTCCCGGTAGATGTCCCGATGACGCCGGTAATGGCGAGCGAGTTGCTTGTCGATGTAGGTGAGCACGCCGGCCTGCGAGGCGCTGGGAAAATCATCCTCTGGGACAATTTGATCGCAGATCGCGGTCAGGGTCCGGGCCTGGGCATCGTTCAGGAAATCCCAATTCCCATGATTCCCCTCCTTGCAACCCACGGCGAGTGCAGCGCAGCCCATGGTTCCAGCAGCCACAAATTGCCGCCGCGTCATGCGCTTGGGCTTCTTGCTCGATGGCATAGGCAAATTCCTCAATCCGGACTCAAAGCAGAATATATCCTGCTGCCAGTACGTTTCTGCCCTGGTTCGAAACGCCGGTCCGCTGTATGCTCGGCGCGAAAGACCTCTCCGGTCTGTGTCAAAAGTCACACTCGTAGATTTTTGCATGAAGATTAGGCAGGGCTGAGAGTCACGACTGATTCATTTTGCCCGGAGAAGGCAAAATGAGCAAGCAAGGACTCGATTGCCTCAGGTTTTCAAGCTCTGTAGCCGATGGCGCAGCGAATCGGAGCTGCGCTACACTAATACATCCTCTGGTATAAATTACCGGGCAGGCCACTCTGGCTTGCCGGTTTCCGTGCCCGCTCCAGGCGCTCGATTTTCCGGGGCCGGTGTCAAGATCGAAGGGAGTTTCAATCCGTCGTGGAAATCAATCAAGTGAAGAGATTTCAAATAGGAAGCATGAATGTGGAGGTTCATTCCGACAGCAAGGCTGCCGGTGCCGCCGCCGCCCGGTCGGCCGCGGACGCCCTCTGGAAACTGGCCGAAACCCGCGCTTACTTCGGTGTCATCTTTGCCACGGGAGTTTCGCAGATGCAGACGCTGGATGCTCTTACCAGCATCGAAGGCCTTCCCTGGGATAAAATCCGCGGATTCCATATGGATGAGTACATCGGGATTTCAGCCGATCACCCTGCATCCTTCCGCTGGTACCTGCGCGAGCGGCTCACGCGGAAAGTCTCGATGAATGAGTTCCATGAGATCGATGGAAGTGCGCCAGATCCCGAAAAGACGGCGGACGAGTATTCCGCACTACTGCGCGCCGCCGATCCGCAGCTTTGCCTGCTGGGTATTGGCGAGAACGGCCATCTGGCCTTCAATGACCCCGGTGTGGCCGACTTCTCCGATCCGCGCGACGCCAAAATCGTCTATCTGGATGCTGACTGCCGCCGCCAGCAGGTAGCTGAAGGCTGGTTTGCAACCTTCGATGAGGTAGCCGACGCTGCCATCACGCTCACCATCCCCGCTCTCCTCCGCGTACCCAAGCTGATTGTCTCCGTTCCTGGCCATCGCAAAGCGGCCATTATTCGGCGCGTTCTGTCAGAACCTTTATCCACTGACTGCCCCGCCACCATACTGCGCACCCACCCGGACACCACCCTCTATCTCGACTTGGAATCCGCGGCCGGCCTCGAGGGTGTGCTCGTCTCTCAATAGGTGATTCCAGCGCGATGCAGCGGCGGATCAGTGCCGCAAACAAAGCCCGTAGAAAGGGAATTTATGCTTTGGATTGGCATATGGACGGCGGGAGTCTTGCTGACGGGAGCAGCAGCGATCGCCACCGCGCAGACGGCCCCTCCCAAATTGATTGACGTACACGAACACTTCGACGGTGAGCCTGGTGTTTTGCAGCAGATGCTTATCAAGCTGCAGGCCGCCGACGGCATTGGCATCCTCCTGGTCACGCAGAAGGGTTTCCCTGAAGCCTCGAAGTTCATCCACGAACATCCTGACCGTTTCATCGGCTTCGGCGACATCAAGCTCGACGATCCCAATGCCCTCCAGGAGATTGACCAATTTCATCAGGCTGGCTTCCGCGGTCTGGGAGAGATTACTTCCTCCGAGAAAAACTACGACGATCCTTCGTATTGGCCAATCTACGACCGGGCTGCGAAGTACCACATGATTCTCCTCTTTCATACCGGCATTGTCCTCCGCCGGGACCCCGACCAGCCGGAGAATGTGAGCTTCGACAGGATGCGCGCAACGCGCCTTGACTTGATCGCGCGTCATTGGCCCAAGATGATCGTCATCGGGGCGCACCTCGGCAATCCGGACTACGCGGAAGCAGCTGAAATTGCGCGGTGGAGCCCGAATCTCTACTTTGACCTTTCCGGATCGAGCCTCATCAAGATGTCCGGCGACTATGGATTCTTCCGCTCGATTTTCTGGTGGAGCGGAATGGTGAGCCCGCACACCCCGCCCGGAGGCCCGGACGCCTTTGAAAAGCTTGTCTTCGGCTCCGACATCTTCCAGGGCGAACTGGGGGAATTCGACGCAGGCCAGAGGCGCTATCACGAGATGCTGGACGCTTGCCGCGTTCCCCAGAACGTGCAGGACATGATCTTCTCCGGAACCATGTGGCGCATTCTCCAGGAACAGCAGCAGGCTGCTGGGCTCCGGCGTTAGATCCACGTCGAAGTCCGCGTCGCTCAACAACTGGAGTATTTCTTGCACAGCGCCTGAATATCGCCAACCAGTTTCGGCACCCCGGTCGAGGGTGGCAGGCTGCCAGGGTAGTTGGGTTCATATTCCGCCGACACAAATCCCTGGTGCCCGGCTTGCGCAAAGATCTGCCATACGCGGTCCATATCCACCGGACCGCGATCGTAAAAATGGTCGCGAATATGAATATTGGTGGCGTATGGAATGCACGCGGCAATCTGCGCGTAGGCGTCTTGAGTTGGCGTGGAGATGAAGTTTGTAATATCCAGGTTGATTCCGGCATACGGCGAATTAACCCGCTGCATGATCTCGACACAAAGGTCCGCGTTCTGCGTGACGCCTTCGTGGTCCTCAACCCCAAGCGTAATGCCCTTTTGGCCGGAATAGTCGCATGCGGCCTTCATCGCCTCAACCACCCAATCGACAGCATCTTTCAGCCTCGCGCCCTCCGGCAGCACACCCGCAAAGATCCTCAGATGCGACGCTCCAAGTTCATCCGTCACATCGACCCACTTCTCGATTTGCTTCACGCTATCCGCGCGCTTTTGAGCGTCGGCCTGCACCATGCTCACGCCGCATGCGCACCCTGAGAAAGCCACGGCATGCTTGTAGGCCAAATGACGCAGGCTGTGAAGATACTCCGGATCGGTGGACTTCAGGTAATACACCGTCATATCGACGCCGGCCAGTCGCAACTCTACTGCCTTGAGGATGAAATCTTCCATCGTCATTGCACCCTGCCTGAGGGCCTCATTGTATGAGTAGGCACAGCATCCGGGAAGCAGTCTCGCCCATTTGGATTTGATCGCGTTCGCATCCGATTGCGCCCCCGCGGCAGCTTGCAGCCCCACAGCATCTATACCGGCTCCTGCAACGGCGGCTAGTCCAACAGTCTTCACAAACTGACGGCGATTCACCATGGGATGCACCTTCTCTCCTGAGTTACGCGATGCTATGGAACACGCAGTTCACAGCATGCTCGGCGTCAGCCTCGCAAACAGACCAACCTAACACCCATTCCTGCCGTCGTCAACAAAAAGCCCTCCGCGCTCGTCGGCCGCCTCACTTTCCCTCACTTCGCCCGGATGGCGGCTCCGTTCGGCATTATGAACGCAATGGGCCACTGCTCCTGGCCCTGAGCTACTAACGTGGACCAGTTCAGAACCGGCGCGGATTCCTGTTTCAGAATTGAGACTTCCGGATCGACTTCCTGGAATCGAACCGCCAGGCTGTACGCTTCACCGGTTGCGGCCAGTGTCAGCGGCTCCCGTGGATTCAGACTGCGAATGAACAGTTGGGCGATCTTGAGATCATCCATCATCTGAAGAAAGTAGGGCCGCCCGGTCAGCAAGGAATTATAGACATAACCGGCCAGTACGCTGTCGAGGGGATTGGCATACGCTTCATCAAAGCCATCCGGCGCTGAAGTGCCGGATGAATCGACGCGAAACTTCATGCTGGTTTCTCCCAATCCGCGAAAATCGAATGAGAATACTTCGTAGCCGTCGTTCAAAAGCTTCGATATCTGTGGCCAATCCTCTCGGGACGCTTTGCCGTGAAGGCTAAACCAAAGGATGCCTCCCTTGGGGTGGCTGCCTTCACTGTAAAAGTGAAGAAGAGGCATCTCCAGATACCTGCTGTGATGAAGCACATACCGGTCGATATGCACTGTTCCAATCGTGGTGCTTCCAACAGCTTGCCAACGCACTTCCATTGGCAGCGAAGAGCCGGCATACCGGCTGACGCTCCAGGAGGCAATGTTTGGATCCTGTTCGCTCCGGTCGAGCTCGGCCAATGTTGTCTGATTGCGATGCGAAGCGTCCATGGAGTACGCGGCGATGAATTGAAGAAGCGTACGCCCCTCCGGATAATCGACCGACACCTGCCCGCTCTTTGTCACGCGAAGGTCGGCGTCGCTAAACGGAGTTACAGGCGGAAGGCCGTGGCGAACCGGCATCCGATTGAAACGATCGAGAAAGCTCAACGCCGCTTCCTGGTTTTTCAACGAATACTCGTGCCGGTTGTAACTCTCGGCGAAATCGATTCGGTCGCCGTGTCCAAAACGCCTGTAGAAGCTGCTGACTTCCTCGTAGGACTTATGAGCACCCTGCACCGGAAAGAAATCGAGACTGGCGGTTGCCACCATTACCGCGCGCGGATACATCGCCAATAACATGCCCGCATGATCCACCCCCTTCGAGATGAGCCCGAAGAGATCCTGCTCCGGATCGCTGTCTGAATCGGCAAAGATTCGGTTTTCCACGCGCATGGGAAGCGCCGTAATGTAACAGGAGGGAATAATGACCTTGATCCTCTCATCGAGCGCGCCGATCAGCGCCGTCTGGAAACCGCCGCCGCTCGTGCCCGTGATATTGATCCTTGCGCCGTCCACGTCCGGGCGAGTGAGCAGATAATCCACGGCGCGCACGCCATCCCACACTTCCCACCGGGCCAGATTGGCGCCGGCGAGATAGGCCAGGTTTCCCATCACGGCATGCTCGCCACAGATCAGGTTGTAACGGCTTTTCTTTGCCTTTGCATCCCAGAACTGGCTTCTTTCGCCTTGCCCCACCGGATCCCAACTGATAACAAGGTACCCGCGCAGGGCCAGCCTCTCGCAAAGAGCTTGGTAATGATTTTTCCCGTCTGCCGAGTGTCCCGCTGGGACCAGAATGGCCGGATGTAACTTGTCGCCATTCTCAGGCACATACACAAGTGCAGTTACATAGAGCCCAGGAAGGCTTTGATAGATCAACTTTTCGATATGAAATCCAGCGCCTGAAACTCGGCCCGTAATCTCAGCGTGCAGGTCTGTCTTCTCCGTTGGAAGCCCACCGATCATCTCGAGCAGCGATCGTTTAAGCTCCGCGCGCAACTGCAGAAGTTCGCTCTCGCTCTTGACACGCGACCAGCGCTCCCGGCGCAGTTCATCCTCATCCCATGCAAGCGCGGTTTGATAGAGCAGATACGGCGTAATCTGCGGACCTTCTGCTTCCGCGGGAGAAAGCACGCGAAATGCCTCAGCCGGAGGCGCATCCTGTCCCGTAACTGGCGTTGCGCACATGACCGCCATAGCAAGAACGCAAACCAGCCGCACACCGGTCGAGCCGCCCATCAGAACCTCCGCTCACAGCTGCCACAACACCGCCAATGCTTCCACCACTATTTATCCCCTGCCAGCGTCAGCACCCCGAATCTCTTTGGTTCATGAAAAGTATTGCTCATGGGAACCTTCCAGGCGATCAATTTCCGATGTTCGGGCGGTCCTTGGCTGCGGAACAGGTTCGCGCGAAAGGTCCTGCCCAGCGCTGGAGGGCGCGTATCCAAAGCTGCAAACGGAATTCGCATGGCGCCATACCATATCTTTGCCGTCGAATCGATCCGAGCAGCTACCTGAATTCCGGAGTTCCACAGCCATCCCACCGCAGGATCCGGGAGATCGAGATTAATATCGAGATCGATCCACTCCCGCTGCGGCGAAACTTCGAACTCCTTGTACCTGCGAACGTTGTTAAAATCGGAACCAATAAACAGCTCTGCGACATCCCAATTCCAAAGTCCATAGGTCTCTTCCGCCGTATTTGGCGAGGGCTTTAGATAGAGCTCCTCGTAGGGACATTGAAACAGAAGATAGAGATTATTCTTTGTCCATCGGGAACTTACCTGCGTTCTATGCGCGGGGAGAACGTGGCCCCAATTGTCTACTTCCGCATACACCGAAGGCGTCCCCTGCCAGAATGCTGACTGGGGGTCCGTGTCCAACTCAACATCCTGAGCCGCATAGGCACTCCTGAATGCGCCGCGATCGCCGGCGCTGGCATGGAGCGCTCCGCTCAAGAAAAGCAGGCATGTAGCGAAGAATCCTCTCACCGCATCTTCCTCCACAAAAAACCAGGCGTCCGCTCGAAGGTCGCCTGCAACACCTACCGCTCTCACAGATGCGGCGCCCAGCCCTTCTCGTACTCGCGTGACCACATCTTCATCGCTTGAGCGTCGTTCTGAATCGTCCCGTCGCCGGGGTCAAGCTGCAACTCCCGGTTCAGCTCCCATGCGATATTGGAGAGTTGAAGCATTGTGACGACGATGTTTCCTTGTGAGATAGGAGCGTGGAGCTTCTCTCCCTTGCGGATTGCCGCGATAAAGTTGGCGAAGTGGGCAACCGTTGGGGCGTCTCCGTCGAACTTGTCATAGAACGGCGTCGTGTCGTCGTCCTTGAACACGCCCGTCCTGGTTCCCTTGAGATCGTAGACATCGTAGCCGCTCCCGCCATCGCCATAAATAAATACCGAGCCCTCGGTCCCCATGACGGTCAGCCCCGAAGTGTGGTCGTAGTACTTCATCCCGTTGCATGATTTGCCTTCCCAGGAAATCATCTTATCGCCGTAATCGAAGCTGGTTACCAGTGTGTCATAAAACTGCCAGTCATCCTTGAACTGGTATCTTCCGCCCGACGCCGTAACGCTCTTCGGATAATCCACTTCCAGCGCCCAGCGGCATAAATCGATGCTATGTGTACCGTTGTTCAGTGTCTCGCCCGTACCCCAGTGTTTAAACCAGTGCCAGTTATAGGGATGAATATTATCCATATATGGCCTCCGTGGCGCAGGTCCCTGCCACAGATCCCAATCGAGCTCGGCCGGCACGGGCGCTTCCTTGCCGATGCCGATTGACTTTCTCGTGTTGCCGTACCAGCCTTTGGCGAAATAGGCCCTGCCGATGAGTCCGTTGTGTATCTTATCGATGGCTTCCATTGTGCGCAGGCACGATCGCTGCTGTGTGCCCTGCTGCACGTGCTTTTGGTACTTCTGCTGAGCCTGCACCAACATCGCGCCCTCGGCAGGGTTATGGCTGCATGGCTTTTCAACGTAAACGTGCTTGCCCGCCTCGAGGGCAGCGATCGCAAGCGGCGTGTGCCAGTGATCCGGAGTGGCGATCGTGACGGCATCCACGTCCTTTTGCTGAAGGACGGAGCGAAAGTCCTTGTCGCTCGCGGGAGCATATCCCAGTTCATGTTCGGCGATACCGGCAAACTTGGCCAGAATCGTGCTGTCCACATCGCACACATGCGAAACACGGGCGGCATCCTTATTCGCCATGAGTGCAGCAAGATGGGCATAGCCGCGCCAACGCAGGCCCATGATAGCAAAGTTCAGGCGATCATTCGAACCGAGAATCTGGCCGTAGCTCTTTGCGGTGGAACCGATAGCCAAACCTGCCGCCCCTGCGGCAAGCGTATCAAGGAATTCGCGTCGATTAATCAACTTGTCTCTCCATCGGATCGCTCGATCTTCCTCTTCTTTGCAAGGTAACGACGAGAAATCCGTTGCGGCACCAAGTATATACAACAAATCCGTTACTGTGCTTGAGAACTCGGCGCACGCGGTTTGCCTCATTGACGCCCCGTCTTCTTGACGCTCTCTTGATCCAGGTGCAACGATCTATTTGGATTCGGAACCGTCAAATGAATTGCGCCGGGATTCGGCCACTCACTAAGGGCGTTATGCAAGAAGGGAAAGGCGCAAACCATGACTGATAAGTCGATTTCAGGGCCTGATCGCAGACTTTTCGTGAAGCAGGCAGCGGGAACCATGCTCGCGGCGGGAATGGACGCCCGTTCCTATGCGCGGGTATTGGGCGCGAACGACCGCATCCGCCTGGCCCAACTGGGATGCGGAGCGCGCAGTCATGGGCATGTGCACATGGTTCAGTTGGCCTCACGGAAACTGCCGGTTGAAACAGTTGCCGTATGCGACATTTGGAGCCTGGCGCGAGAGCGTCGCGCGGCCCAGGTCAAGGAAGTCTTCAATCTGGATCCGAAATCCTATAAGTACTCCGAGGATCTGCTTGCCCGCAACGATATCGATGGCGTCATGATCGCCACGGGTGACTTCCAGCATGCAAAACTCTGCGCGGAAGTGGTGAGGGCAGGCAAGGACTGTTATGTAGAGAAGCCGTTTGCCAATGTTCTTTCCGAAGCCAAAGAGGCTCGCGATGCGGTAAAGGCTTCAAGGCAAGTGGTCCAAATGGGGTCGCAGCACCGCAGTGAGCCCTATCAGTTGGCCGTTCGCGACATCGTTCGGTCCGGCCGCATCGGCGCTATCGTTCATATCGAGCAGGAATGGAATGTGAATGAGGAGCGTTGGCGGTTTGTGAATATGGACACCGGCAACTCACCCGCGATGGAACAAGATCGCAACCTGGAATGGAAGAAGTGGCTCTTCGAGCGCAAGTCGATGCTTCGCGAGAAAGACACAGACTGGGATCGCTGGCTGTTAGGCAAGTCTCGCCGTGCTTTCGATCCGCATGTATATCTTGAGTTCCGTCTATATAAGGATTATTCATCGGGAATCTTCGATCAGTGGATGAGCCATGGTTGCGATCTGGTGCATCTGTGGACTGACGAAGCGTATCCCGAGAGTGTTGTGGCCAACGGCGGAGTTTATGCCTGGAAAGACGGACGCGAGAACCCTGATACTTGTGTTGCCGCCGTAACTTATCCCAAGGGCTTTCTCTATACCTACAAGAGCGTATTCGGGAATAGCTTCCGTAGCTTCTCCAGGATCCAGGGCCGGGACGGCACCATTGCGAATTATGGCGGCGAGGGCGCCTCACTCTTTACCGTTAGCAAAGAAGGTGGCCGGGATGAATGGTCCGGATCGGTAGAAACAAAAGGAGTTCCTCTTATCAGTCCAGCCGCAGACCGGGAAGAAATCGTCAAGGTTCCAGGCGCCGAACCGCCTGACTCGCTCGGCCCCGATGACGATAGCGAAGTGCATATTGTGAATTGGCTCAAAGCCATGCAGTCGCGAAACCAGCCAAACGCAAACGTGGATCACGGATTCTCGCACTCCATTGTTACCATCATGGCCGCGCAATCGTACTGGAGCGGTAAGAGACTCTACTGGAATCCGCAGACGGAAGAGATTGTAGATCAGCCGGTTGTCCGGACCAGTTAACGGCACTTCTGGGCTCTTTTCGATCGAGCGAGAAAATATGAATCCAGTGAATTCCATGCAGGAAGCCGGAAGGCCGCACAAGCTTCGCAGCCCAGGACGAGTGCGCTGGTGGATCGTTTGGACGCTCTTTTTTTCGACCGTTACCAATTACATCAGCCGTCAGACCTTCTCCGTCTTGGCGCCAATGATTTCGGCGCAATATCATCTCACGCACACTGACCTGGGCAGAATTCTTGGGATGTTTCAGATCTCCTATGCCGTCACATGGCTTCTCGGCGGCATCTTTCTTGACGCCGTAGGCACACGCCTTGGGCTGGCTCTGGCTGTGATCTTCTGGTCGGTCGTCAACATCCTCACCGGATTCGCTTCTTCTGTATTCGGGTTCGCATTCTTTCGATTTCTGCTGGGAATTGGGGAAGGCTTGAACTGGCCGGGAGCCAGCAAGACGGTTGCGGAGTGGTTTCCCAGCCAGGAACGCAGCCTCGCGGTGGCCATCTTCGATAGCGGCTCCAGCGTGGGAGGAGCAGTGGCGGCGCTGGTCATTCCTCTGATCGCGTTGGCGCTCGGCTGGCGATCGGCATTCGTATTTTCCGGGCTGCTCGGCTTTGTCTGGCTGCTGGTGTGGTTGCGGGTCTACCATCCGCTGGACCGTCATCCCAGGGTCACGCCGCAGGAGATCTCGTTCATCCGCGCAGGCCAGAATGCGCCTGCTGCTTCCGCGGAACGCGGCCTGCGGCGCTGGCTAAGTCTCGCCCGGAACCGAAATGTCTGGGGCATCGTTCTGGGCCGCGCGCTCACCGATCCCATCTGGTGGTTCTACATCTTTTGGCTTCCCCAGTACCTCAGCGATGCGCGCGGTTTCAGTCTGCAAAGAATCGCTCTCTTCGCATGGATGCCTTTTATCGCCGCCGATATTGGCAATTTTACTGGCGGCCTGGTTTCCGGTTATTGCATTCGCCGGGGCGTCTCCGTGGTTCGCGCCCGCACCTGGGTATGCGTCTTCAGTTCTCTGCCGATTCTTGCCGGCATTCCCGCTGCTGGCATGCACAGCGTCTATGCCGCCATGGCGCTGATCTGTTTCGCCCTATGGGGCTACGCGAGCTGGTCCACAATGGGTCTCACTCTTCCCTCTGACCTGTTTCCTCAGGATGTTGTGGCCACCGTTACAGGACTGAGCGGGTTAGCTGCCGGTCTGGTCGGCGCAGCCTTCACCGTCGCCGTCGGCATTTTGGTCGATCGCTTTTCTTATGGGCCTGCATTCTTGGTGGCAGGATTAATGCCTCTCTTCGCAACCGCCAGCATCCTGCTATTGGTCCGTGCGCCCCGGATTGAGGAGTGATCAAGATGGTGGCACTTCTGGTTTTTGATAGGAGTGCGTGTGAGGTTTTCGCTCTGTGATCGGCCCCTGGCATTTTGAACCACACTGAAAGCTAGTCTTCGGCTGGTCCTGGCTTCAGCAAGATCGTCGATGACCCTATTTGGCCCGTTAGCTCCGGGTAATACAAATGGCGAATGTCTAAGGTCTCTCTCTTTTTCGGTTCGACGCTGTTTTGAAAGCAAATAACCTGGGTGCAGACCCAGCTGCTCAGCCTCCAAAACATCCCTATAAGTCCAGTATTCTCAAATCGCTTCAAGCACGTAACGCGGTCTTTGGCTTGCGGCTGTAGTCGATTTTGTAGCGGTCAGATCCTCCAGATTCAACACGGTTGAGTTTCTTGGTCGGTGAAATGCCGCTGTAAGTTATCGATTTTAATGGTCGGGGAGAGAGGATTTGAACCTCCGACCCCCTGGTCCCGAACCAGGTGCTCTACCAGGCTGAGCCACTCCCCGAACATGGGTTGCGGATGCGTATCGATGGGGCGCGGCCTGGCGCGTTTTACCCCTTGATTGCGCTCCAACCAGTGTAGCAGAATCCGGCTCGATAGAAATCTGGCTCGATTGATCGGATGACCAGTCACCGCGGCAGCGGCGGCCTGGGCCCCTGCCTCCACTCGCTTTTCGCCGCATGGCAAAACGGATCTCTCCATGAAGGCGAACCATGAACGCAAGCGCCCCTTTTCGGCCGGCGGGTTTTGTCTTAGTCGCTTTTCCCTGCGCCGTTATCCAGGCCCACCGGCAAGTCCAGAGCCACCAGGGCAAACCGTGTCTCACCGTTTTTGGGGTTCTCGAAGCCAATAATATGCTGGTGGCGTTTGGAACCGGCCTTCAGCTCCAGGCCGTTATCGCTGGAACCATAATCGCTGCGATCGATCTGCACATTGTGGCCCTTGTCATTGGCACAGGTAAGCCCCTCCGAAGTCGCCACTGGCGTGCCCACCGGCGTATTCCCCTGGCAGGTAATCACATCGCCGTAGCGGGCCAGCGCCTTCTTGTAAAAAGCAACCACCTGATCCTGTTTGTCGGGAGTGGTATAGGAGACCACCCTCACCCGAAGCTCCCACTCGCCAAAACCCAGGTGCACGTCCGCGGACTTGTGCTTATCGTCATCGCTCACGGTCTGGGCGCCAGGATAAACCGGAAGACCCAGATCGGCAGCAGTGGTCTGGTTTGTATTCACATGCACGCCGCCAAAAGGCGTGTCCACCTTGACGTTCTTGTCCTCGCCGTTAGCGTCCTTATCCACCTGCACTCTGCAACCGGCAATCATGGCGAGCACCACCAGGCCTGCGAGCAAGCCACTGGTCCTGCCTATCCCGTTCACCGTCGAGTTTCGAAGCATGGTTTTCACCCTCATGCCCAGTTATACGCCGGGAATAGCCGAATGGTTCCGTGAATCGAGGGGAGACTAGTGTGTCGAGTGGCCGTCTTCCTTGGTGCTGGTAGCGAACAGAATCGACACCACAAAGACGACAACAATCACGGGAACGACGAAGAACGGGGAAGTTATATCCATCGCGCGGCCTCCTGGCTGCTTTCAGCTTACCAAAAATCGGGCTCAATTTCTTTCACGCCTTTGCCGGCGAAGAAACCGGCGCAATTCCCTAGTCTGCTGCGCCCAGAAGTGCCTGGGTTTCTGCGAAAACAACGAAAATGAAGGCCAAAATCTCTCAAATTGGGTCAAAATCGTGCCTCGTTGATTACTGTTTAGTTATTAGTTAATTATCTATATACTGTTTATTATCAATAGATTACTGGAACAAATGGCTCTGAAAATCGTGGAAAAAGGGAGGGGTACGGGGGGTAGCGTCTCCCTTTCGGAGGCAGGTCTTTGGACAAGGCATCTCATGCAACTATTCTGCGCCGGCGGACACGAATTTACTGCAAACGGGGTGGCCCCTGAGAGGTAGGCTTTCGGAATTTACCACTGAAAGCAGCACTGTCTCCGCAGGGGCTAAAAGCCCACGTCAATTCTTGGAGTCTTATGGCACGACTGAAGTCGTGCCCTGACACATTGCCACACCGTTGAATTACTTATTCATGCGCACTGCCTTACTGCTTCGGCCCTCCTTTGGGATAATCCACCCGAATGGTCAGAATCTCATAGGGATGAATCGGCGCCTTCACTTGATCGCCCTCAACCGGCAGCGGACTCCCCTCGGGCGTCTCCATCAGGTTGGTCACTGTGGCTCCGGTCGCCCCGGCAGGCACGTGGAACTCCACGGTCGCGCTCTTCCCTGCCCACTCATAGACACGGAAGATAAGTCCGTTCTCGTCTTCGGCCTTCTTCACTGCGGTCAGCACCACATTGTCCGGCTCGACCGATGCAAACGAGTGCTCGGCCGGCAGCGCGCCCGCATGGGCCGTCGTCACCACTGCCGTAAGCGGATAGTCGTACTCCCATCCATGGCGCACGGTGAGCGCATCAGCCCAAGTCCCCGCATGGGGATAGAGCGCGTAGTGGAAATGATGATGCCCCTGGTCGGCTTCCGGATCGGGCCATGTGGGCGAGCGCAGCAGCGTGAGCCGCAGCATGTTGCCCACCGCATCGTATCCATATTTTGTCTGGTTCAGCACGCTCAGGCCGTGAGCGCCGTCGCCAAGATCGGCCCAGCGCATCGCCGGAACCTCAAACTGCGCCTTCTCCCAACTGTTGGCGCGTGTAGTCGGCCGCTCGATGGAACCGTATGGAATTTCGTATGTAGCAAAGCCGCTGGAAGCCGCCAGCGGAAACGCCGCCTTCAGCAGAACATGCCGCTCATGCCAGTCGATGTCGTTTTCGACATCCACGATGTCGCCCTTCAGGCTGATCGTCTGCACAAACTTCGAACTCTGCCAGGTGTAGCTCACGCGCACTGCCGGTGAACCATTGGCCTTGGCTGCCTCAACCGAAACCGCCTTAGCGATGGTCGCCGGCGGCTGATCGAGTGTGCCTGGGTCGACGTTCCACGCGTCGTAATCCTTTGGCGTGTCTTTGAAGAACTGAAGCTGGTTGCCGCAAGCTCCCGGCGCCAGGTTCTCAAAGCCCTTCTCGACAACGCTGGTGATGCAGCCGGTGGTTTGGTCTACAGCAACTTTCAGGGTTTCGTTCAGGAGTATCAGCTTGCCCGCCGCCTTCATCACCGGCCGTTGAGGAGCAGCCGCCTGCGCCGGCGAAGTTGCAATTTCGATCAGCTTGTAGCCCATCGCCGGCACATCGGGAACGTGAATTTGGAGGTCGGCGACTCCGGTCTTGGCATCCATGCTCACAACTCTGCATTCAGCGCCGCCTTGCTCCGCGACGCTCGGAACGCCGCCACCCTCGATGGAGGGCAACTGCACCTTCACGTCCACGTCACCCGATCGAGTCCATCCGAGAGGGTTCAAAACCAACACCGGAATTCCCGTGCCCTCGGTATCGACATTCTCCGCCACTCTAGCCAGCGCCTTGGCCGAAATCTCGTTCGTCGACCAGCGCACCACGTCGTAATCTTTCTGCGCATCTTTATAGATGACGCCGATTCCCGACCCCGCCGCCAGATCGTGGAACTGGTTGAACAGCACCTTCTTCCAGTCCTCGGTCAACTCCTCGCCTGGATATTTCTTCCCATCCAGCCAAGCCAGCGACGCCCACTTCTCAGCGTTCAGGACCTGCTCTTCGCTATTCCGCATGTTGGCTTTGTGGTTGGCCTGGGTGGTCATCACGCCGCGGTGATACTCAAAGTAGAGTTCGCTCTTCCAGGTAGGAATTGAAACCTTGTCCGGCACAGCCGGAGGCGGCGTATATCCCTTCGCAATCGACTGGTAATTCCACGTCGGGCTATCGGCCGCAACCTTCGTTTCCACCGCCGAGAAGAAACTCTGCGCCGTTCCGAACTCATACTTCGGCGTCACATGATTCGGCCCCGCCCAATGGAAGCCTTCGTCCAGGATCGCCCTCGTCGGGCCTCCGCCGTGATCGCCGATGCCGTAGAGGTCCAGCAACTCCGTCAGGCCCGGCGAATGCTCGCGCGCTTTCACCAGATCGTCCGCAAGCCGCACTGGGTTCAGCGTCGTATTCACGTAGTCGTGCGGAAAATAGGCCAGCACCTTCGACCCGTCCGGCGACTCCCACCAAAACAGCTTGAACGGCAGTTGATTGGTGTCGTTCCAGGTCATCTTCTGGGTCACAAAATAGTCGATGCCGCTCTTCTTGTAGATCTGCGGCAACTGCCACGTATAGCCGAACGAATCCGGATTCCATCCAATTCGCACATCCACGCCGTAGGCCTGCTTATACCAGCGCTTGCCCACCAGCAATTGCCGCACCAGCGACTCGCCATCCGGCATATTCAAGTCCGGTTCCACCCACATGCCGCCCACAATCTCCCAGCGCCCTTCCTTGATGCGCTGCGCAATCTCGGCATTGATGTCCGGATACTTCTGCGCAATCCACTCGTTGTATGCCGCGGCCGATTGCGTGTAGTCGTAATCCGGATACTCATACATAAGTTGCAGCGCGGTCGAGAAGGTGCGTTTCACCACGTCCACCGTCTCGGTCCACGGCCAAAGCCACGCAGCGTCGATGTGCGCATTGCCGTCGAGATGGAAGGTCGCCTGACGCAGCAGCGGCTTCAGGTCCTCGATCCTCGATTGCGCTGTCTTCAAGCTCGCGTCAAACGCAGCCTGATCGTGCGCATCCAGCGCGGCCAGGTCCACGGCGGCAATGGCGCTGTTCAGCTTCATAAGCTTCGGCTCCTCACCGGGCGCAAGCGAGGGAAGCAGCAGCGCGGCGGCCAGAATCTCCTCGCGCAGATCTTCCGGATTCGGCCTCCCCTCGGCGTACTCGATGCGCATGGTCACGCCGCGAAAGGTCTTCGTATCTTCGGTGTGCAGTGCCTTCACGGCCACGGTCACCGACTCTCCGGGCTTCGCCTTGTCGAACAGAACCACCGGCTCCAGATCCTCGCCCAATGCCACTCGGCGGCCATTGAAGTAGAGGATCTCCGGCATGGGACCATTGCCCTCGAGACGAATCTGGAACCAGATGCGCGCCCCGCTCAAGTCATAACCGTTCAGTGTCTGCGGCACACGAATTGTCTGCCGAAACCAGACTGCCTCATTCGGCGCTTTCTCGCCCACCGCGATCGGCTGCCAACCGCTTGTATCCAGATCCGGGTCTTCGCCATGCGCCACATCGCCGGCATGCATCTTCCAAACGTCCGCGGGCAGCTCACCCAGGCTGCCCAACCTGTCCACCACCACTTGAAAAGCGAGAGGCAAAAGCGCCTCAGCCCGCGCCATCCCGGTGTTCTGTTGGGCAGAGGCGTTCCCCGCAAAAAGTGTCGCAAAAGCAAGTATGAGGACAAGCCAAAGCTTACAGCTCGATTTCAAGGCAGAAACCATCGCAAACACCCCTCCGCAGCATCTTAGGCCATAGCCCCCGATGCCCGCCCGTGGAAAAGCAGACCCCCCAGGGCAATCGCATTTGAAAAAGCCTGCGTTGGGATTTGGCGAAAAGCTTCATGCGCGGCACGCAAAAGGTCGAAAGAGACACCCCAGGCGGCTCGAAATGTGGCAGGGGCTAAAACCCGGCTTCTTTTTGTGGTCGTTTTCTGCCTGACTGAAGTCATGCCCTTTTACAAAGCTCGCTTCGATGGAGACGTTGCAGCAGCTTGCCATGAAAATTCAAATGCAATTGCCCTGCGGACCCCCGATCTCTGAACCGCGCTCGAATTCTATTGCTTTACTTGAGGGCGATGCGCCTTTTCCGTCCTATGCACAGTTGTTCTATATCACGATAATTCGTCCCATATTATAAGAAAGGTGTCCGCCATGTGTGCCACGTCACATCACGTTGACACCACACGCCCTCAACATTAAGGCATGACAGCCGCGACTCTCATTCTGATTGCTCCATGCTCGCTTCTGTTGGGCGCAGTGCTGCAGATTTTGGTAGCGCGACTCTGCTCCGCTCGAACGAAGGGAATACTCGCCCTCCTCACTTGTCTGCCGGCCCTGGCCGCCACTGCGGGTCTGATTCCCGCCATGCGGTCCATCCAGTCGGTCGATATGCAGATGGGCGCGTGGGATGGCCCGCTCGCGCTCGTTCTCCACGTCGACGCCCTCAGCATTCTCTTCGCTTTCATGGGCGCAAGCATTGGCGGGCTGGTGCTGCTCTACTCCATCGGATACATGGCCCACGACAAGGCTGCCACGCGCTTCTACTGCGCCATGCTGGTCTTCATCGGCGGCTTCATCAGTCTCGTCTTCAGCGCCAATCTCTTTATCTTCTATCTCTGCTGGGAAGTGGTCGGCCTCTGTTCTTTCAGCTTGGTCGGCTTCTGGTACACCAACCGCGAAGCAGTCGCCGGCGCGCGCAAAGTGCTGCTGATGACCCACATCGCCGGCTACGGCCTGCTGGGGGCGATCCTGGTCCTCTATCACCGCACCGGAAGCGCCCTGTGGACCGATCCGAACCTGGCCCACAACTTCACCACCGGCATCTTCCTGCTGATGCTCGTTGCCCTGGTGGCCAAAAGCGTGCAAGTGCCTCTGCACACCTGGATTCCCGAAGCCATGGCCGCGCCCACCCCGGTCAGCGCCCTGCTGCATGCGGCCTGTTATGTCACCTCCGGCGTTTACCTCGCCGCGCGCATGCACAGCTTCGGCGTCTGGCCCATGGCCTGGGGCGCCACCCTTATATGGATAGGCACCGTCACCATGGCCGTCGGCGTGATGTACGCCATGGTGCAGACCGACCTTAAGCGCATGCTGGCCTTCTCCACCGTGAGCCAGATCGGCTACATGATGATGGGTATCGGCATCGGCACGCCGCTGGCTATCACCGCCGGCCTGCTTCACTGCCTCAATCACGGATTCTTCAAGGGCGGCCTCTTCCTTACCGCCGGCTCCGTGCAGCACGCCTCGGGTACGCGCGACATGAACAAGCTCGGCGGCCTGGCGCAAAAGATGCCGCACACCACGCTCTCCTGGCTCATCGGCATCGGCGCCATGATGGGCATTCCCCTCATGAGCGGCTTCGCCAGCAAATGGATGCTCTACGCCGCCGCTTTGCAGGCTGGCTGGGCAGTTCCCGCCATGGTTGCCTGGGCCGCCAGCCTCGGCACCGTCTTTCTCGGGGCAAAAGCCACCAGCGCCGTCTTCCTCGGCCCGCTGACTGAGGCCACCAAAGATGCCCACGAGTCCCCGCCCACCATGGTGTGGGGAATGAACCTTCTGGCAGCCGGCACCGTGGTCCTCGGCATAGCGCCGCAGTTGGCCGTCAACTATCTCCTCAATCCCATCATGGGCGCGCTTGGGCTCGGGGCGGTTCAGGTCACCTGGTTCGGTCTTTCTTCCGATGCGGGAAGCTTCTCGACCGCCGGCGGCCTGGTGCTGGCGATCATCTCGATTGTTCTCGGCGGCATCATCTACGCCGTTGCCTATGCGGCCCGGCAGACTCCGGCAACCGTTGCCGTCACTGCCGGAGGCGCGGCCATGGCCTCAAGCGGCGGCGGAATCTTTACCGGCGGCGAACCGCTCTCCGACCAGGGCAGACTGACGGCCGGCGACTTCTCCGATATCTTCCTCCAGCACTGGCATTCCTTCTTCCGCTGGTCCAATGTGGACCGCGTTTATCTGGCCGTCTGGAGCGGCTTGCAAGCCGTCTCCCGCGCGCTCGGCGTTCTTGTCTCCTGGATGGAACGCTACGCGGCGATTCTGGTTGTCGTTCTCGCCGCGCTGATTCTCGCTGCCGTGCGCTGGCTGGTTCCTGGCGTGGCGACGTTGCCGGCCGGCGCATCTATCCCGGTGCCGCAAATGCTGGTCGCCGCCTGCGCCATCGCCGCGGTTGCATTGATCCTCGCCGCACTTTCGCACATAAAGACCCGCACCCTCAGCATCCTCATGGTGCTCGTCGGCGCAGCCGCTGTTGCCGGCCTCGCCGTCACCGACCCATGGCTCCGCCTCGGCCTCCTCGAACTCGGCGCGCTGCTCACCATTCCGCTAGTCTGGCAAACCGCGCGAACGCGCTCCGCAAAACTGACCTACGTCGCGGTCGTCGTCATCTCGGCATTGACCCTGGTTGCCAGCGATCTGCTGCTTGAGCGCGGCCAACCCGATTGGGCGCGCGCCCTGTTGCTCACCAGCGTCTGCGTCAAGCTGGCCGCCGTGCCGCTTTTCTTCTGGCTGCTCAAGCTGGCTGACGAACTCCCAGCCGTCGTCCTTGGCTTGATCATTGCGGTCGTCGACATGGCTGCATTCGGCGAGCTGTACATCGCCGTCCATGCCTCACCGGGCCTCTTTACGCCCACTGCTCTCTGGCTCGGCTTTGCCGCCGCAACCTCGTTCCTCGCCGCGCTGCTAATGCTCACCCAGCGCAGCCTCAAGCGCCTGCTGGTTCTCTCCACAGTTGAAGACGTCGGCTTCCTGCTCCTCGGCATCGCCTCCGCCACCGCACTGGGAACCACCGGCGCACTGGTTGCCGCCACCACCCACGCCCTGGCCAAGGCCCTGCTCTTCACCTGCCTTGCCGGCCCTGAAGCCGCGAGACTCCTCGAAGGCAACCACACAGGCCTCATCACGCGCTATCCGGTCAGCGCCTTCGGATTCCTCTTCGGCATGTTGGCCATGCTCGGCATCCCGCCCACCATCGGCTTCATCGGCCGCTGGAAGCTCTACGAAACCGCCGTCCAGATCGGCTGGCCTCTCGGCGCAATCTTCATCCTCTCCTCCATCCTCGCCCTGATCGCCTATGTACTGGCGTTGACCGGCATCTGGTGGGGTCCACCGAGCAACGCAGACTCGCCTCCGCATGAGGTTGAGCCGATAACAGATGCAAAGGAGCCCTTCGTTTTGAAGTCCACCGTCGTCCTGTTGGTCGCGCTCATTCTCGCTGCCGGCATCTGGCCCAGCCTGCTCGACATCGTCAAGTGTGGGAGACTATGAAGCTCTGGAACAAATTGATGTGCTATTCGCGCCGCCACAGCCCCTGGCTCTTTCATATGAACTCCGGCAGTTGCAACGGCTGCGACATCGAGCTCGTAGCCAGCCTTACCCCGCGCTACGACGCCGAGCAGCTAGGCGTGCGTCTCGAAGGCAGCCCGCGCCACGCCGACATTCTCTGCATCACCGGCCCCGTCACCCACAACGCCGTCAAGGCCATTCAAACCGTCTACGGCCAGGTCTGCGGACCCAAGGCCGTGGTCGCCATCGGCTCCTGCCCGGCCACAACCAACGTCTTCATCGACAGCCGCACCCTCGACGGCCCGCTTAACAAGCACATTCCCGTCGATGTCTTCGTCCCCGGCTGCCCGCCCCGCCCCGACGCCATCATTCAGGGTGTCGCCAAGGCCGCTGAAATCCTGGCCGAGCGAGGCATGAATCCGCCCAAGACAGAGCTTTCGATCGCCGCCGTCTCCGCCGAGGAGGTGCAGCCGTGATTCCGGACACCAATCTAATCAACGCCCTTGCCCGCCTGCTCATCTTTCCAGGATTGCTCTTCGCCGTGCCGGCCGCATGGTTCTTCCTGTGGGTAGAACGCAAAGCCGTTGCCCTCATGCAAGGCCGCGTCGGGCCGCCCTTCATGCAGCCCTTCTTCGACTTCATCAAGCTGCTCGGCAAGACCACCCCTCCCCGCAGCGGAGTGGCCGGCTTGCTGATGCGCGCATGGCCTCTCATCGCGGTCTCCGCCGCGGCCGGCGCCGTCGGCCTGTTGCCCGTACTGCCCTCCTCCGGCGGCTTCGAAGGCGACTTGATTCTGCTGCTCGCCCTGCTCGAACTCCCCTCCATGTGCATCATCGCCGCCGGCTTCTCCTCGCGCTCCATCTTCGGCGAAATCGGCTCCGCCCGCGAAGCCGTCCTCAGCGTCGCCTACAACGTGGTCTTCCTCCTGGCCATCGTTTCCGTCGCCGCCTCGCAGCACACCTTCCGCCTTGAGGCGTTGGCGCAACTGCCGGCCTCGCCCCTGCGCTGGCTGGGCGTGCTCGCCATCCTCGTCTGCCTGCCCGCCAAGCTCCACCTCAATCCTTTCTCGCTGCCCAACGCCGAGCAGGAAATCTACTCCGGCCCCATGGTCGAGTACGCCGGCCCCGAGCTGGCCATGTGGGAACTCTCCCACGGCCTCGAGTGGGTTGCCGCCACTGGCCTCGTCGCCACGCTGGCCGCTCCGCACATTACGCTCGTGTGGCTTGCCGCTCTCATCTTTGTTGGGCTCATGTTTGCCATCGTCTTGATACTTTCCACGCTTGCCTCCGCCACGGCCAGGCTGGCCATCGATACAACCGTCCGCTTTTACTGGCAATGCACGCTCATCTTCGCGGTACTGGCAATCTCGTCCGCGCTCTTCATGAGGTTTAGATCGTGAACATTCTCTCCATGCTGTGGAAGAACCTGTGGGGCGGCAACCGGACCATGCTCTTTCCCGCGCGCCCCAAGGTCAGCCAAGGCTATCGCGGACTGGTCAAGTTCGACCCCGCGCTCTGCACCGGCTGCGCCATCTGCAAATTCCGCTGCACCGCCCGCGCCATCGAGTTCAAAGCCGCGAAAGGCGAGTTCACCTGGAGTTACGATCCCGGCCAATGCACCTTTTGCGGCCGCTGCATCGAGGGCTGCAAGAGCCACGCGATCCACCAGGAAGATGCCACTCCGCCCATCTACTTGCAAATCGGCGAGCTCAAAAACTCCTACACCGTCGCCCGCAAGACTACCGTCAAGGCCGCCGCGCCTCAGCCGGCAGCCGCGCCGCCAGTCAGCCCTCAATCCCCCAACCCCGCCACCGGAGGTACACAATGACCACGCTTCTCGATAGCCTGCCCCAAAAACTCGGAACCGCCGATCAGTGGACCGAAAAGGGTGGCGTCCATTGGCTCGATCCAGGCGAATTGTCCGTGCGCGATCTCTGCCTGGAGATGATCGCGGCCCACGCCCGCTTCATCACCATCACCGCCTACCAGTTGCCCAAGGATGAAGGCATTCGCCTGGAGTACCACTGGGATCTGGCCGGCCAGTTGCTCGGCTTTCCCTTTCTGCTCAAAGCCGAGCCCAGCGAAGACCCGAAAATCGAGAGCATTTACGATCTCACTGAGTCCGTCGACTGGATCGAGCGTGAAATTCACGAAGAATACAAGGTCGACTTCACCGGCCGCGTGTACGAACCGCTGCTGATGCGCGAGGGCGACAAGCTGGGCGTCAACCTGCGAGAAATTGCAGACATTTGCAAGCCCGAACCTGGCCCATCGGGGCAGGAAGAGGTCAAAAAATGAGCTACAAAATCCCCATGGGCCCTTACCATCCGGCCCTCGAAGAACCCTACAAGCTGGACATGATCTGTGAAGGCGAAACCGTCATCGACGCCAAGCTGCATATCGGTTTCAATTTCCGCGGCATCGAGCACCTGGCCGAAACCCGCAACTACATCCAGGTCATCGCCCTGATGGAGCGCGTCTGCGGCATCTGCTCCAACATCCACACCCTCACACTGTGCCAGGCCATGGAAGGCCTCACCGGCCAAACCCCTCCCCCGCGCGCCCAATACATCCGCGTCATCATGGCGGAGCTTGAGCGGCTCCACTCCCATGTTCTCTGGGCCGGCATCGCCTCCAAGCTCATGGGCTTCAAGACCATGTTCATGACCTGCTTCGAGATTCGCGAAAAGATCATGGACGTGCTCGCCGCCATCTCCGGCAACCGCGTCAACTACTCCATGAACCGCATCGGCGGCGTCAATCGCGACATCGACGATCCGGCCGCCATCCTGGCCATGATCGAGCAGCTTGAGGGCGAGATGATGAAAACCGTCATTCCCATCTTCACCACCAGTTCCACGGCCCGCTCGCGCTGCGCCGGCATCGGCGTCCTCACTGAAGAGAAGGCCATCTCCTGCGGCGTCGTCGGACCCACGGCAAGAGCCTCGGGCCTGGGCCAGGACCTGCGCCGCGCCGCGCCCTACGCCGCCTACGCCGAGCTCGACTTCGAAGTCCCTGTCGAAAAGGCTGGCGACGTTCGCGCTCGCCTCTTCGTCCGCGCACTGGAAATCATCGAGAGCTGCAAGATTCTCCGCCAGGCGCTCACCAAGCTGCCTCCCGGCGAAATCAACAGCGGCGAAGAAAAATTCAAGTTCGTCACCGGCACCGCGACCAGCCGCGTTGAAGCGCCGCGCGGCGAAGTCATGTACAGCGTCTCCTGGAAGGAAGGCTCCCGCAATCCGAACCGCGTCCATGTGCGTACGCCCACCTTCGCCAACATGCCGGCTGTCCGCTGGATGGTCATGGGCGCCCGTCTCGCCGACACCCCACTGATCCAGGCCTCCATCGACCCCTGCTACTCCTGCACAGACAGGTAGCCGGTCCATTTTCACCAGGTCTCTGCCCGCTTGTTTTTGTACCAATTGCAGGTGCCCCAGGTCCCGATTCTGGGACCTGGGAAAGCATGAACTCAAAGTACGGAATCACCTGCTCAGACTTGGCACGCTTTGTTGTCAGGGCACGACTTCAGTCGTGCCGTAGAAGCCACAAAAAGACGTGGGCTTTAGCCCCGGAGGGAATGCTCCCGCAAACCGACCCACTTCTGCCGCGCTCCGCCGTTTGACACCCGATTATGCCCATAGCGATAATCAACCTATCGCTGTGGTGAAGGAGTTCACCCTTAACCGCTGTCCCCCTCCAAGAGCCGGACAGATGATGACTCCTGACAGGGAAATCCTGTTGCGGACTCACCTCCCGGCGCGATCCCTCCCTATAACCTCATCGAGAGGAGAATGGTTTTGCAGAAATATCTGCTCATCGCCGTGGGAGGCGCCGCCGGCTCCATCGCCCGTTTCTGGGTCGGTTCCACCATCTCCGGCCGCATCGGGGCCAGGTTCCCTTACGGCACATTCGTCATCAACATCACAGCCTGTATCGTCATCGGCTTCGCGCTCACTTTTCTGGGCAAGCGCGCCGATCTCAGCGCGTCCTGGCGCTATCTCATCCCCGTCGGCTTCATCGGCGCTTACTCCACCTTCTCAACCTACGAGTGGGAGACACTCTCCACTCTCCGTTCGGGAGCCTTCTTTCTCGCTGCGCTCTACGCCCTTGGCAGCTTGCTTCTCGGGCTCGTTGCCGTATGGGGCGGCGCCGTCCTTGCCGACATTCTTTAGTCCATTCGCCCGAACCACGCTGCCTCCACACGATTTGCAGATGCGCCGCAAAAAATGCTTCAATCCATCGTTGGCCCCGTGATCGCCGTACAGGCCTCGGCTCCAGTTTTCCGCGTGGGCCGATCCAGGAAAGGAACCCCCATGCTGACCTCCGGAAAAGCCGTCAAAGTCACCCTCTATCTGAGCGACGGAGCCAAGTATCGCGGCGTTCCGGTCTACACCAGCATCCTCGACTTCCTCTTCCATAGCGGAATCGCCGGAGCCACGGTCATCAAAGGCGTAGCCGGATTCGGCGCCGCGCACCGCCTCCATTCCGCCCACATCCTCGAGATTTCCGACAATCTGCCCATCCGAATCGAGTTCATCGAGAGCCGCGAGAAAGTCGACGAGGTTCTCGGCGAGTTGGAAAGGCGAGCCGGCTCCGGCCTCATCGAAATCCAGGAAACCACGGTGATCGTCCCCGGCCAGGACGCACACTAGCCGTCCTCAGCCACTCCCATGTGATCCCCAGCGATCCACAGGTTCTTGGCCCCGGCAATCTTTCCGCATTGACAGTCCCCACCGCCGCGCCGCAAAATCCGGAAAGCGCCGGTGAACTGGCCCACAGCGCCGCTGCAGCCGTCTCACCTGAAACCCAGACGTCAGAAGCAGCGAATCCAGGCCTGGCACTCAAAAGGGCTTTCCATGAGTAAGTCAGAAACTCAGAATCTCAAGAACCACGGCCGGCTCGATCCGCCCTTCCATTTTTTCCTGTTCTTCGTCCTGATCGCCAACCTGGTCTTCGCCGGCTTCCATATCTTCCGCCATTGGCACGATGCTCCCATCGCGTCTTCCTGGTACATCGTCCTGTCGTTCGCGGCAATTCTTGCCCTGCTCAAGATTCGCCAATACCCGGTCAAGGTGCAGGACCGCGTCATCCGCCTTGAAGAGCGTATCCGCCTGCAGGCTCTGGCGCCCACTGAGTGGCACACCCAAATCTATCGCCTCTCCGAAGACCAGCTCATCGGTCTCCGCTTCGCCGCCGATGACGAAGTGGTTGAGCTTGCCAAGCAGGCCCTCGAACACAACCTCAACCGCAAGCAGATCAAGGAACGCATCAAAGACTGGCGCCCAGACAACTGGCGCGTCTAGAAGATAGCTTCTAGCCTCTAGCTTCCAGCCGCTAGCTTTCTATTTTGAGAACTAGAGTCGTGGGGCTCTCGCTTTTGGAGAGCAGGACAGATTCCTAGCCGAGATGTGGCGGAGAACGAATCACTGTCCGCCAAAAACCGGCTAGGTTTCTGACCGCTTGAAGTTGTACCAACTCTGGGTGCCCCAGGTCCCGATTTTGGGACCTGGGTTAGCAGAAATTCAAGACACGAGATCATGCGGTCAGAGTCCTAGAAGCTAGCAGCTAGAAGCTCATTCTTCCTTCTTGCCTTCCTCAAGCGTCTCCGTATCCAGCCCATGCTCATGCCGATAGTGCTCCACCGGCATCTTGCCGTCCCACCACGCCCAGTTCATCGGGTAGACATCGGGATCGAGAAACACCTGGTAGAAGTGCCACACCACAATCGCCAGCGTGGCCAGAATCGCCTCGTAGAAGTGAATGGCGGTCGCAATATCCACCCACCAGCGCGCCAGCGTGTCGCCCACCCAGACTTTGGCCCAGATCATCACGCCGGTCAGTCCCATCAGCGCCGTGCCCCACACCAGCGCCCAGTATTCGGCCTTCTCCGCGTAGTTGAAGCGCGCAAACTTCGGCTTCTCGCTCCGCAAACCGAGGTAGTACATCATCGTGTAAACAGCGTCGAACGCATCCTTCGGCTTCGGCGCAAGGTCGCGAATCAGCCGCCGTCCCTCCTGCACCGTGGCGAGATAAAAAACGTGATAAATCCCCGCGCCGATCAGCACCACGCCGGCCACGCGGTGAATAATCCCGCGCCAATGCTCGCCCATCCCCAGCACGTGCGCAAACCATGTGTCTGGGAACTTCAGCGCGAATCCCGTAATCACCAGGACGATGAAGCTGGTCAGCAGAATCAGGTGCTGCCAACGCTGATTCTCCGTCATCCGCACCATGAACGGATTCTGCATCCTGCGCCGCGCAACCGCCTTGCTCCGCCAGATGATGAAGTTGTGCAGGAACATCACGCCAATCACCACCAGGATCAGGACGATGTAAATCACCCGCACCCACTTCACCGCCAGCGAACCGATGTCGTGCGGCTGCATGCCGTCTTCCTGGTGCACCTTGGTCTGCGTAAACTTCTGCGTTACGCCCTTGTGGCACTGCCCGCAGGTCGCGTCCAGATTGGCCTTGTTGATCGTCGAGCGAGGATCGCTCGACGGCAGAATATTGTGCACCCCGTGGCAGCTCGAGCAGTTGGCCGCAACCATCGAACCGCCCTCTGCGGCCAGCCCGTGATAGCTGTCAAAGTAACTCGAAACCCTGTTCCCCGGAACCCCGAACTCCTGCGACAGCCGCACGCCCTCGTGGCAGCGCGCGCAAACATCTTTTGATAGATTCCGCTCCGCATCCGGCGAATTCGGATCGGCGTGCCCCTTGATTGAGTGAATTCCGTGGCAGTCCGTGCACACCGGCGCCTGCGCATTTCCCCGCTCAATCGCCTGCCCGTGAATGCTCTGCATGAAGGTGTTTTCAACGTCCGAGTGGCACTTGCCGCAGGTGGCCGGAACGTTGAACTTGTAGATCGGCGATTTACTGTCGTTGGCCGGCAATATCTCGTGCGCCCCATGGCAATCGGTGCACACCGCCGCCTTCTGCGATCCCTTCTCCGTAGCGCGGCCATGCACGCTTTCCTGGTAGCTGATGAAGGGCTGCGCGCTCTGGCCGCGCGATTCCATCAAGAATTTTTGCCCATGGCACCGCCCGCAGGTATATGGAATATTCTCGTGATTCACCGGCGATTTCGGATCGCCGCCGGCCATCACCTCGTGCGCGCCGCCATGGCAATCCTGGCAGCCCGCCGCGGCCGCGCCTTCCCTGCGCGCAATCGCATGAGCGCTGCGTGCGTAGGCCGCCTGCGCATCCGCATGGCACTGCCCGCACGTGATCTTCTTCGGCGGCGTATCGTGCGCCAGACTCTTCACATCGGTGTGGCAATCCACGCACGCAAACAATCGCCCGTGGATCGAGTGCTTGAGCTTCCCCTCATCCACATACAGGCTGAGCGTTTTCCCGTTCACGTCGGTCGTCAGCGTCGAATCCGAGTGGCAAGCCAGGCAGTCTGCATCTTTAAGCTTTTGCGCGCCATGCGCCATTTGCGCCCAGATAAGCAGGGAAAGGGCTACCGTATAAGTAAAGACTCTTGCAATATCTTTCACGCCTATGAGGAGATGCCTGGGCGCGAAATATATCAGTGATTGGAGTCACAGGCGGAGATTACAGTGAAATGGGTTTTCGTGTTTGGGTCGGGAGAGGCATCCCTCAGGGGCTAAAGCTCGGCTTCTTTTTGTGGTCGTTTTGCGGCCTGACTGAAGTCATGCCCTTTTACAAAGCTCGCTTCGATGGAGTCGTTGCAGCAGCCTGAGTCGTTCGCTTGCCTTGAAAATTCAAATGCGATTGCCCTGTCGTCCTCCTATTGTGACGCGCCATGCCGGGGATCTCAGGCCTCATTTTTCGAGACCCGCGATCCCCGCACCCAATACCTATAAAAGTCTCAGCAACTATAAAAATTAATAGACCCGTCTCTAACTAAAATAAGCCGTCAACGTAAGCACCAGCAGCGTCAGCCCGATCACAATCGCAATGGTCCCGACGACCCGCGAAAAATTAATCAGCCATGTCTGCGGAGCCTCTCCCAGCCGCCCCTCCAGCTTCCCTTCGCGCTTCAGCCGTTCATACTCCAGCGGCCGCTTGAGCTTGAACTCTTCCTCGCTCTCCACACCCGTAAACACCACCATATCCATCGGGAAACTGTCTGGCCGCAGATGCGTATTCACAAAGTGAATTGAAAAAATGAACAGAATCGCCAGCAGCCCTTCTTCGCTGTGGATCACCAGCACCGCATTCAATGCCCACCCCGGCAGAAAGTGCGCAAAAAATGGCGCGAACCACATCGCATATCCCGAAAACCCGATGACGATCATTCCCCAGAACACTGCCCAGTAATCGAACTTCTCCCAATAAGCGTAGCGGTCGAAATTCGGCTTCGGTCCCAGGCCCACAAACCAGCGCAGGTGCCCAAACAGATCCTTCGCATCCTTCCAGTTCGCCACCATCGAGTTCGATCCCCAGAAGACCCCCATCTCGCGATGCACAATGCCGCGCGTGAAAATTTCCTTCAAGTGGATCAGAAACGCAATCGTCAGCACCACCGCGCAGAGCTTGTGAAAGAAGAGAATCGCTCCGAATCCGCCCACGCCCCTGGCCAGCCCGCGCGCCCAAATGCTCTCGCTGAACCGCAGCGGCAGCCCCGTCCCGGCCAGACCGAGAAACGTGGTAAACAACACCGCATGCATGTAGCGCTGCTGGCGTGTAAAGCGCGTGAAAAACCGGCCGCCTGTTTTCGTGGTCGTCGCCACCGTTGGTTCCAAATCAGGCATCTTTTCCTCCATCGGTCGACTTCTTCTTGATCTGGTTGTAGCGTGCGCGGATCAACCACAGGATGGTGTGAATGAGGAAGAACGCAAGCGTGCCAATCAGCAGCACATTCATGAACAGCCTTACAAAATAGAGCGCCGGATTCAGCTTGCGATCGTGCGCATTGGCATGAGGCTGATACTGTACAAAGCTCAGGTTGGCGCCGGCATGGCATTTGCCGCAGGTCGTCACCAGGTTGGCCTTGTTAATCGGCGAGCGCGGATCGGAGGCCGGCAATATCTGGTGCGCTCCGTGGCAATCCCAGCACCGCGCCGTCTCTACATACCCGCCCAGCGAACCCAGTTGCGAGTGGAACGTGTCCCGGTACGTCGATAGCTGATCCTTGTGGCACGAACCGCAGATCGGCGTCGACTGCATGCGGAACGCCGCTTCGGTCGGCTGCAGAATCGCATGCGCCGTGTGGCAGTCCGTGCAGACCGGAGCTTTCAGATTTCCGGCCGCGACGGCTTTTCCGTGAATGCCCATCTCATAGTCGTCGTTGATCTTCGCGTGGCAGCTTCCGCACGTCTTGGGAATGTTCGTCTTGTAGGTCGGGCTCTCAGGATTCGTGTGGCTCAGAATGTGATGCGAGCCATGGCAGCTCTGGCAATTGGCCGCCACCAGCAAGCCTTCGTTACTCAGCGCGAAACCGTGAATCGAGTCCACATACAGCGGATACACACTCGCCAGCCCATGCTTCTTCGCCATGCCTTCGGTGCCGTGGCAGTTGCCGCAGGTCTTGGGAACATTCAGCGGATACACCGCCGAGCGAGAATCCGCCTTGGGAAAAATCGTGTGCGCGTTTCCATGGCAACTCGTGCAGGGATGCTCCGCCGAATCCGCATGAACGCTTCCTGCCAGTCCTTTCGCCTCATCCGCGTGGCAGCTCTTGCACTCCACCTTCGCCACCTGCTCCGGATGCGGATACTCCTTGATGTTCGTGTGGCAATCGTTGCACTGAAGGCTTCCGTGAATGCTCTCGCCAAAGGTCTTCCCATCCACGGCGATGCTGTGCCCGTTCGCATCCTGCATGGTCTGGTCGCCATGGCACGCCAGGCACTCCGATTGCGCATTGAGCCTGCCGGCCGCGAACATCAGCAGCAGCCCGGCCAATCCGGCAACCAAAATCCCGCTGCGCATGAACATCTTCGCCCGGCTTGCCAACGGCTCTTGCAAGATTCTCCGTACCCCTGCGGCTTTGCCCATCCTGCCGTCTTCCTTCTCCGGGAAATAGCGCCTGCGCGCGCCGTCCCCGGCTTGCCTGTTACGAACTCCGGCCCCACAAAGAGAGTCTATCTTTGCTGGGTCCGCACCTTAGAGGTGACGCCTTGGCGGAAAAACCCGCAGTGATAGTAATCACAACTCCAATGCTAGCGAAATCACGGCTTTTGTTTCCAACAGGTGCCGTCCATCACCAACCGCCTTCCGCGACAGTCCTTTACCGCCCAAAGCACACGCGCAAACCCACTCAATATCTCACCCCGCGCCTCTGTCCTTTTTCCATCGCAAAGTGCCGGCCAATCCACCTGTCAAGGTGATGTGGGTCACATGCCAACCTATGCCCGCTAACGCACAATATGAGCGCTGCTTGAGGACATATAAATGGCTACCGTTGCGTTACCTGAGACAAAAACCATGCTCACTCTCCCTGGTGACGCGGTCCGTCAAATCCAGTGGCGCTTTGCCGACCGCTTTGACATCCAGATGCTCGTCCAGTCGGCGCGTACCGTAGCCCGCTCGACCGTCGCTCGCCTGGTTGCCGCCGGGGAGCGCAACACCCACGAGTGGACGCCCGCAAAGGCCGGAATGTTCGAAGCCTTCGATCGCTCCGGCGTTACCGCCGCTTTCATGGAGCCGGAAGAAGGAGGCTTCATCGCCGGTCCCAAGAATCTCGCCCTCTCCCTTGCTGCTTTTGAACTCGCCTGGGTCGATGGCGGCGCGGCCACCGCCAGCCTGGCCAGCTTCCTCGCTCTCGCGCCTATCCACGAGCGCGGCACACAAGAGCAGATCACCCACTACAAGACTCTCGCCGCCCCGCCGCAAGCAGGCGAAGACCGCAAGCCCTGGCGCGGCGCCTTTGCTTTGACCGAGCCCATCCCCTACGTCGGTGTCGACACGGGAATGCTGAGCGGCCGCATCAGCATCGCCGGATGGAAACCCGGCGAAGAGCCCATGCTCCAGGTCGACAAGCGCGGCCGTTTCATCACCGGCATTGCCTTCGCCAACTTCGTCACCGCCGCGGTCATGTCGGAAGATCCCCGCATCAAGGGCAGCTGCGTCATCATCCTCGAAGAAGGCGACCCAGGCTCTTTCGATCGCGGCACGCCCACCAAGAAACTGGTGCACCAGCTCTCCTCGACCGGCGATCCCATCTTTAATTTGAATGTCCCCGCCAACCGCATCGTTGGCGGCTACACCGTCAAGGACGGCGTCATCGTCCCCAACTACAATCACGGCGAAATTATCGAAGCCGTCTTCCGCCGCACCCGCGTTCCCGTCGGCCTGATGACCGCAGCCAAACTGCTTTCCGCCGTCGAGCCCGTCATCCGCTACCAGCGCGAGCGCTTTCGCGGCGCAGAAGGCTCCCGGCCCGGCTCAGTCCGCTACGAGCAAGGCATCCAGCAGCGCGAAGACGCACTGCACCGCCTGGTCGATATCTGGGCCACCGGCGAGGCCGCTGCCTCGCTCGGCTTTGCCGCCGCGCGCCTCTTCGACGCTCTCGACCCTCTGGAAAAACACAAGACCGCCGTCCTCAAGGAGCAAGGCATCCAGGGCGGCCGTGCAGAGATCAAGGCCCTCAAGGAGAGCGAACGGCGCGCCATCCTTCTGCTCTCGCTCAAGCCAAGCGATCCGGGCCGCGCCGAGCTTGAAGCCGATCCGCTGGTTCAGTACGTCCTCATGGACGCTGAAGCCAACGTTCTCTGCCCTGCCACCAAGCTCTGGAACACCGGCCATGGCGCCAATATGCTGCGCGAGGCTGTCAGCCTGATGGGCGGCTACGGCATCACCGAAGACTGCCCCGGCTTCCTCGGCAATAAGTGGATGGACGCCCAGCTCGAAGCCACCTACGAAGGTCCCGAAGCCGTGCAGCGCCGCCAGTTGACGGTCACCATGACCTCCGAGGTCTTCCTTGCCGAGTTCCGCGCCTGGACCGCCGAGATGCGCCTCATCGCCTCCTCGCGCCCCGGCACCGGAGCCTGCACACTGGCCTCGGCGATGCAGATGTGGCTCTGGACCCTCGGCCACCTGCAAAAGGCCACCGACCCCGAGGGCGGCAAGCTCTACCACGGACAGCGCCAGGGCGTGACCTTTGCGCTGGCCGA
>Ga0224555_1000283_pt1 | contig 76690 bp, 85 predicted proteins | sample 714S23034metaG_FD_180687 | JGI IMG/M metagenome (GOLD analysis project Ga0224555, IMG submission 180687) | Peat soil microbial communities from Stordalen Mire, Sweden - 717 S2 30-34 | ecosystem: Environmental > Terrestrial > Soil > Wetlands > Peat | place: Sweden: Norrbotten County, Stordalen... | reverse complement strand
CCCAAATGGAAGATCTCCGCGTACGGCCCCACAAGACTCATCCTGACTGGAACTACAGCATCGAACCTCGCACTTGAAGCCTCCCTCGCGCAACGTTTGTCCATATTATTGTTCCGGCTACCCTTAGATGTACCTCGCCGTAATGTTCTCGATGAGTTCCTGATGCCCGGACCGCGGCTGCGGAGCGACGCCTTCGGCAACTGCGCCATCGGAAATCGATTCCAGGGTCATTTTACCGTCGATAATGGCACGGCCAAGCTCCCCTTGCCACCCCGCGTAACGCTGTTTGACAATGTTCGCCAGTTCGCCACGCTCGATCATCGCCGCCGCATTGAGCAGACCACGCGCGACCGTGTCCACAGCTCCGATGTGTGCGTAGAACAGGTCGGCCGGATCGATGCTCTGACGCCGCACCTTGGCATCGAAGTTGTTGCCGCCGGTAGCGAATCCTCCGCCCAGCAGAATATGGTAAACCGCCATGGTGATTTCCCGAACGTCATTTGGGAACTGGTCGGTATCCCAACCGTTCTGCGGATCGCCGCGATTCATATCGATCGAGCCGAAGATGCCCAGTGCGACCGCGGTCGCAATCTCATGTTCGAAGCTGTGCCCGGCCAGCGTGGCGTGGTTCGCTTCGATGTTGAGCTTCACCTCCTTCTCCAGGCCGTTGCCTAGAAGGAAAGAGTAGACGGTTTCCACGTCGTGATCGTATTGATGTTTCGTGGGTTCGCACGGTTTCGGTTCGATCAGGATCGTGCCGGTAAAGCCGATCTTGTGTTTGTGCTCGACCACCATCCGCAGGAAACGCCCGAGTTGCGCCTTCTCCTGCCTCAGATCCGTATTGAGAAGCGAATCGTAACCCTCGCGGCCGCCCCACAACACGTAGTTCTGTCCGCCGAGCCGTTTGGTCAGCTCGATGCAATGGCGCACCTGGGTCGCCGCAAAGCGAAAGACATCGGGATCCGGATTCGATGCGGCGCCGGCCATGTAGCGGGGATGGCTGAATAGGTTTGCCGTGCCCCAAAGCAACTTCACGCCGGTCGCGGCCATCTTGGCCTGGATGCAGTCGCCGATCCGCGCAAGGTTGTCCACATGCTCGCGGATCGTGTGTGCCTCAGCCATCACGTCGGTGTCATGGAAGCAGAAAAAAGGGAGCCCGAGACGAGTGAAGAACTCGAAGGCCTCGTTCAGCTTGTGTTGCGCGTGCTCCTGGTCCATTGGGCCGCAGTTCCACGGACGATGGAAAGTCCCTGGGCCGAACATGTCCGCGCCTTCCGCACAGAACGTGTGCCAATAGCACACTGCCATGCGGAGATGGTCTTCCATCCGCTTGCCCATTACGAGGCGGTCTTTTTCGTAATATCGATATGCGAGCGGGTTGACGGAATCAGTACCCTCGAAACGGATCGGCGGGATATCGGCAAAATACGACGTGGCCATCAGCTAAGCTCCTTGAAACCTCTTCAGCACTTGATAGAGAGCGACTATGGTAGCGCTGCCACAATCGCCATGGCAAATGCTCAGAGCGGATCCTGCTCGGTGGGGATCCCTCAAATCTGTGGCCGTAGTAGCCTTTCGGTTGGGAAACTGGCCCCTCTGTCAAGGGCCTTCGTTGGCGTGCGGCTCTTATCGTCTCGGCCAAAACGGGCCTGGCGCCGCTTGGCTAGGTAGATTGCCACCTGCCGATTGAATGCCCCGGTTGCGCATTTCCCGCTACACGTGCCCGGCCTAGCCGCTCCGAAACGACTCGGTCAATGTCGGCCACCGCTAAAGGCGCAGGTACCTCGTCGTCGATCTTAGGCACAAACATGGTTGCTCCCCGCAGGCCGAATGGCATACGCGCGCTTGACGGTGATCGCTCGACCGTCCGGACTGATGAATGCCGGGCATTCCGGCCACATCATGCGCACCAAATCTAACCACCGTTCCAATCGCTCGCGGAACTTCCGAGGACGGGCATAAGTGGCACTTCCCAACTGATTCACTAGGCCGAAGTCTCCAAACAGCGGTACGCGCTCCTCTCCCCGCGCTGCGAAGCAGCGGTACGACAGCCACATGTAGAGGTCAAGAACCGCCGGCGAGGACGATAGGGCCTTGGCCGCCTCCAGGTCGGCAGGGATGGGATGGCTCTGGATTTCCCGGTAGAACTCTTCGCTCAACACAATCATGTTCTGGCAGTCACCCGGCAGGTTCTGCTGACCGGGATCGCGGGAGTACCAAATGCGCGCCTCGCTCATAAAGTTGAACCGTGCGTGGTGGACGACAGCGGCCTTTTCCAGTTGCATATCGGAACCGAAGAATATGGTGGCGCCGAAGATGCGCTGGAAAGCGCCGATCAGCCGGCGGTATTGGGAACCGCCCTGCTGCATGCCGAAAGTATCCAACATTTCAAGTGTGCTGGAGAACGTGATAGTTCGGCGCTGCTGCCGGACCGCTAAAGTGGCGAGGAAGATCGGGACCAAACGATCTTGGCCCCACGGCAGCCCATAGGTAGGATGACCGGTGACCTGCAGCAGGAATTGTCCATTCCGGCGTTCGTGCAGCAAGACACCATTGGCTGGCCTCTTGATCGGCAGGCCACAAAGAACAAAGGGCCGGCAGGCGAAGCCCAGGGACTGGCTGGCGGAATCTCGCTTCAGCCGGACGCACTCGACGGCTTGGGCTTGACGGAGCTTCTGCTTGGATATGAAAATCTCGCCAGGCAACCGCCGCAAGACGGCTGCGGCAGATTCCATAGGTTGCTGGTACGGTTCTGGTTTCGGCGCCGGAAAGCCGGCACTTTCGCTGTTCACGAAATCACCTCGCGAGATCGCCGGACGGTCCGGCGATCCTCTGGGGCGAGGGTTTCAGGATGGGCGATGGGGGGCCTAAAACAGTTACCGGCTCGTTACTGCGATTACTGCGTTAAGCCGGGCTTTTTCGCAAAATGCTGATTCTGCATGGTCATCTATGTTCAGGAAATGTCGCCATGGCCGCAAAAGTTCTTTATTGTCAAACGACGACCGTATTCCCAAGCTGGACGTCGCGGGTTCGAGTCCCGTCTCCCGCTCCATCTTTTCAATAACTTACGAGCAGTCCGCACCTCCAGTGCTCCGTTTGCGCTCCGTTTATCGTTGCGTCCTCGCAAGCTCTTCGAAACACGGGGTTATTTGTGTCGGGCGTGTGCTCCGTTTATAGCCGGCGCGCTGTTCTTCCAAGCAGCCTACGAATGAACGGCTTGCATTCTTTGTTCAGTCCCAGACCGGCAGCGTGGTCGAGACAGTCTTGACTGGCCGCAGTGTCCAGAGGAGATTGGTCGCCGTTATGGACGCAACAGACTGGTCGACTGTGGCCCGGGATTCCATTCTGTGATTCATTGGACGAGCACGATCATCCCGTCCGCTCTATCGCGCCTACCATAGCCGAACGAGATTCGAGTGCCAAGGCGCCGGAGGTTCTTGGAACGCTCCTCGAGGTTCAGGAGGCAGGAGATCTCCCAGGTGCGTCCGAGACCAAGAGCCGTCTTTCTGAGGTTTCGGGCGCAACTGCGCGGAACTGAAAAACCATTCGCCCCCCCCATCACGGCCCATTCCGGATAAGATAAGTTGCATGAGAACGCGGGGCAGATTCAGGCGGAGGCCGTAGCAATGAGTCTGGGCGGCGGACGTTGCGCTATGCGCTGAAGCGCCGGAGCAGCCTGGTCGACTCGTGGCAGGCAGCGCCAATAGTCCAGGTCTTGGCCCTCACTGCCATTTTTTCCTTTGACGACGAAAGCGCCCCGCACGCGATCGTCGTCAACCAGACGTTTGGGCGGCGCTTCTTCGGCAACCGCACCGCCATCGGCCGCCGCGTGCGCATATGGGACCGCTGGTTCACCATCGCCGGCGTCGCCCGCGACAGTAAATATGTGAGCCCGAACGAGGCGGTGGCACCGTACTTCTTCGCTCCGCCCGCCAAGCTTACATGAGACTCGGGAGTGTTCGTGTTCGTGCGCACGGCGGGCGACGCACATCGATCCGAACGACGCGCTGCGCTGCGAGTAGTGCTCTGAGGTCGATCCGATTCCCGATTTCATCCCAAGCCTCCGGAGAGAGGCTGCCTGCGACTGGGCGTTTGCGGCATAATGGGTGCATGGTGAAGTCGGTCGAAGGCGTCTACCGCAACGGGAGGGTAGAGCTGCTGGAGCCGCTGGCCGAGGCTGAAGGCTCGCGCGTTATCGTGACGTGGGTTCGGCCCGCGGGCCCGGTGGATCTTGGTCAAAGAGGAATCGACGAGTCCCAGGCGGCCGATCTGCGCCGCCGCTTGGCTCCATTTGCAGAGGATTGGGATCGCCCGGAAATGGCTGCGTACGATGACCTGCCGCCGCGGTGACATCGTGTTGGTGCTGTTCCCGGACTCGAACCTGCGAACGTCGAAAATGCGACCGGCGCTGGTGGTCCAAGCAGACCAACTCGACTCAGGATTGCCCCAGACTATCGTGGCTATGATCACCAGTAACATGGCTCGTGCGGGATACCCGAGCCGTCTGGCCGTACGTGTCGCAGGTGAGCGTGCGAATGGGTCGGGACTGTTGATGGATTCGGTGATCATGACCGACAATCTCGCTACCGTTCACTACGCGGAAATTGACCGGGTCATTGGAACTTCACAGACATGGGCGACGTCGACGTGGCGTTGCGTACAACTTTGGCTCTATAGCTGGGCAAGCAAGGCCGGAAGTTTTCGGCCAGTGACAATCGCCTCTCGAATACGGTGGGCTGTCGGGAACTGGATTTTGGGGGTGTCGCGATCCAGATCTACAGTTGGTTACAGTTGGTCGGAGGACGGACCAGGCATCCCGCGCCAAAAACCTGGCAATATGTGAAAAGATGGCTAGTATGAAGAGCGTCGATCTGACTTCTTGGCTCGACTTCGAGGGAGCGGTGCGCGATCTGGGGAGGCGACAGGCAGAACTGGAGTTGGAAACCCGCCGTTCGTTCGACGTGCCACTATTCAGGGGGCTGGGAAGTTCGGATTGGGGCCTGGAGACGACATTGGAACGGTCCTACCCCCTCGAGGCGTCAGAGAAGAGGATCGGCCTCTACGAGTACTATACAGATGTATACGCCTCAAAGTCGGTGGTTGAGACCTTCACCGAGCGCCAATGGGAAGGCCTGCCCGATCCGCCTGAATTCACCCAGCTCTTGGCCGACTTCGCCACGCTCGGGGCGCAACTGTTCTTCAGCAAGCACATTGACGTCTATCGATATTTCGCATAGCTGCGGCATCATGGATTTGCATCCCCGCTTCTCGACTGGACAGCTTCTCCGTACATCGCCGCATTTTTCGCCTTCGATGGCATGCCCGAGGACGCAGAATACGTGTCTATATACGCCATGTTGCGGGACAGGGTGCGTACGACTTCATCGGGTATGCCAGTTATTACGACTTTGGGGCCCTATGTTAGGTCCCACAGGCGGCACCTCCTAAAACAGAGCCAGTACTCTATCTGCCTGGAATGGGATCCGGCATATCTCTTCCGCCCGCACGGCGAGGCAATGGACGTGCCAGGCGCTCTAGGGATTGCCAGCGAATTGTCCAAAGTGAACATTACGGCACGCGACAGGACGATGGCGCTGAAGAATCTCGACCTAATGAACATCAATAGGTTCTCGCTTTTTGGCTCTGAGGATAGCCTGGTTCGGACAATTGCGCGTCGCGTACGCCTGCTACGATATTCTCCTTCGTGAGGCATTTTCGGGCGCGTTTGATCGATCAAACCGGCACCCTCAGGTACGTGGTTCCAGATAGGAGATCGCACTCGGTGGTGTAGTTGCTGAGTCGGGCGGAATATGGCGTTCGAGAATATGGATCCCGTGAAATCCCGTGAGGTCCCCAATGAATCGGCTGCAGTGAGACGCGCCGGCCCGAGACTACAGCAGCTCACGCCATCCCCCGAGTGGAGCGTACCGCCTCCGAGCATCGCACGGCGCGCTCCATCGGCTGTGAGTTGAAGCCCACACCGCGTGGTTCTGTTGCGGCGTCTGATAGAATGCGGCATTCTATGTTTTCGCTTTCGCGGCGCCGGTTCCTGGGCGCACTCTCGGCCGCCACATCGCTGGCCGGCTTCGAAGCTCTGGCTGCGCCCGAGCGCGGCCGCGCGCGCATCACCGACATCCGCGCGATGGTCCTGCAGGGCCCGCGGACTTATACTTTTGTCAAAGTCGTGACGGACGCAGGCGTCTACGGAATCGGCGAGGGCTACGGCAGCCCCGGCGTTGGCATCCGGGCGGGCGTGCTGGAGTTGCGCCCGTACTTTCTGGGCAAGGACCCGCTCGAAATCGAAGCGCTCTACAACGGGCTGGGCAACCGCATCGACGGCTCCGCCCACATGCTGCTGCGCGCCGTCAGCGCCATCGAGATCGCGCTCTGGGATCTGGCGGGCAAGCTGCTGGACCAACCCGCGGCCACGCTGCTGGGTGGACGCTATCGCGACCGCGTGCGCGTGTACCGCGACGAAGGCCCCGTGAACATGCTCGACCGCGCCAGTTGCAACGAGTGGGCCGACAAGATGAAGAGCGACCCCGCCGGGTGGACCGCGTTCCGAGTCTCGCCGCCGCGCGGGGCGCCCAAGGTCGACACGGCGCGCGACCCATCCAACCGGGTGCTCACATCCCGCGAACTGCGCGAGATCCGGCAAGCCTTCGAATACTGCCGCGACGCCATCGGCTGGGACCGCGACTTGATTGTCCACTGTGAAGGGGAGTACGATGTGCGAGCGGCCATGCAACTCGCCGAAGCCCTCGATCCGGTGAAACCTTTGTGGCTGGAGGATCCCCTGCCGCCGGATTTCTCGCCTGGCTGGGTGCGCCTGACCGGGGCCTCCAAGGTTCCCATCGGCACCGGCGAAAATCTGGCGCGCCGGCAGGGGTTCAAGGATTTTATCGTGAACCAGGGTTGCGACGTGGTGCAGCTCGACATCCGGAATGCCGGGGGGCTGCTCGAATCGAAGAAGATATCCAGCCTGGCGGAACTGTTCGATCTCCCCATGGCGGCGCACAATACGGGGAGTGCGCTCGGCACCATGGCCACGGTGCAGTGGGCCGCTTCCGTGCGGGATTTCCTGGCCGCCGAAACGGTGGTCGGGCGCCGCAATTGGATGGACGACGTAATCATGCATGAAGGGCCGCTGGTCGCCGACGGTTACATCGCCGTGCCGCGGAAACCCGGCTTGGGCGTCGAGTTGAATCCGGAGGTGGTGAAGGCCAACCTCGCGGAAGGCGAGAAATACTGGGATTGAAACAGCATCCCACAGTCGTCTACGTCGCGCCCTTCGCCGTGTTCATCGCGTTGCGTTGGCTCCCCTTTCCGCCCGAGTGGCTGGCGCCGGTGCGCTTCGTGCTGGTAGCCGCGACGCTGGCGGTATTCTCCCGGCGCGCGATTCCGCGGCACTTCGCGTTCCCCATCGGTTCCGCGCTGCTGGGGGTGGCCGTGCTGGCGGTGTGGATCGCGCCGGACCTCCTCTGGGGACCCGGCTACCGCGATTTCTGGCTGTTCCACAACGGCATCACAGGCGTGGCGCGGAGTACGCTGCCCGTCGATCTGAAGCGAAACGCGTTCTTCATCGCGGTGCGGGTGCTGGAGAGCGCTATTCTGGTTCCCGTCTTCGAAGAGTTATTCTGGCGCGGCTGGCTGATGCGTTATGCGATCCGCCCCGACTTCGAAAGCGTGCCCCTGGGCCGCTACACGGCGGTTTCGTTCTGGGCGGTTGCGTTGCTTTTCGCCGCCGAGCACGGACCCTATTGGGAAGTCGGGCTGATCGCGGGCGTGGCTTACAACTGGTGGCTCGTGCGTACCCGCAACCTGGCGGATTGCGTGTTGGCGCACGCCGTCACCAATGCGTTGCTGGCCGGCTACGTGCTGGTTTTCAATCAGTGGCAGTATTGGCTGTAGAAGCTCTCAGCTATCAGCTTTCAGCCGTCAGCCTTCAGCCCGGCCTCCGCGCCGCCTCCAACCTTTCGTGCTTGGTGCGAGGGGAAAGCTGACGGCTGAAAGCTGAAAGCTGAGAGACAAGACTGAGAGCTTGCGGCGAAGCCGCGCTGTGCTAACCTTAATGCTTCGCACACTTCAAGAAGGAGTCCGTCTCGAATGTCAGTAAGGTTTGGGTTGCGGCTGGGCATGGCTTGCCTGGCCCTGATTTCTCTATCGAAAGCCGGTCTGAGTCAGACCAAGGTTGGCGTTATCAGCCTGCAGCGGGCAGTGCTGGGATGCGCCGAGATCAAGAAGGCCTCCGCCGCCATGGAGACCAAGTACAAGCCCCGCCAACAGGAAATGGAACGGCTGCAAAGGGAGCTGGATGGCATCCGGCAGCAGTTGCAGACCAACGCCGGCAAGCTCACGCCGGGGGCCGAAGCGGACCTGAACGCCCAGGGCACGCGCAAACAGCGCGAACTGCAGCGCTTGAACGACGACCTGCAGGCCGACGTCACCGCGGAGCGCAACGAGATTCTCGGCAACAGCGGCAAGAAGATGAGGGAAGTGGTGGAGAAGCTGGCGGCTGAAAAAGGCCTCGACGTGGTGGTGGAGGAACAAGGCACGTTGTTCTTCAAGCCCGCGCTGGATCTGACGGCCGATGCCATCGCCGCCTACGATAAGGCTTATCCGGCAAAATAGGCCCGCCATGGCTGGCTATCTCGATCATTACGGAGCCGGCGAAGAACGGCGCGAAAAGACCATCAAGCGGCTGGTGCTTACCGCCGTCGTCGTAGTCATCGCCGCGGGCGTCCTGTTCTTGATTTTCAAGAACTACCGCCAGGAGCGCCAAGTCAATCGCTTCTTCGGCATGCTGTCACGCCAGGATTATCAGGCGGCCTACGCCCTGTGGGGCTGTACCGCAGCCAACCCTTGCCGCGATTATCAATTCGCCGAATTCATGAAGGACTGGGGTCCGCAGAGCGAACATGCCGACGCGAAATCCTTCCACATTACCAAGACGCGCTCCTGCGGCTCGGGCGTAATCGTGACCGTGGATTCCGGCAAGGGCGCCAACCAGCAGGAAGACAAGCTGTGGGTGCAGCGGGACGATCTGACCATCGGCTTTTCTCCGCTGCCAGGCTGTCCGGCGGGGCAGTAGACGTACAATGAAACAAGGAACTGGAGCAGAATGGGCACAACAGTAGCGGGTTTGGAAGGCGTCGTCGCCGGCGAGTCCGAGATCTGTTACATCGACGGATACGCGGGCGTGCTCAGCTACCGCGGATATAACATCCACACGCTGGCCGACCATGCGACGTTTGAAGAAGTCATCTTCCTGCTGTGGAATGGATGGCTGCCCAAGCGGACGGAGCTCGAGCAGCTCAAGAAGGACCTGTTCGCCAACCAGGGAATCCCCACCGCCGTGGTGGACTTTCTAAAAACGGTGCCCCAAGCCAGTCCGATGGACGTGTTGCGCACGGCGGTCTCAATGCTCGGCATTTACGATCCGGAGACGCCGGACATGACGCCGGACGCCAATACGCGCAAGGCGCTGCGGCTGATGGCGCAAACTTCCACCATCGTGACCACGTTCGACCGCATTCGCAAAGGTCTGCACGTGATCGGCGGCGACCCGTCTATGAGCTTCGCCGAGAACTTCCTGTACGCGCTGACCGGCAAGCGGCCCGACGAGGTGATGGAGCACGCGTTCGACGTGGCCTTGACCCTGCACGCGGACCACGAGCTGAACGCTTCCACTTTCGCCGCGCGCGTGACGGCCGCGACGCTGTCGGACATGTACTCGTCAATCACCTCGGCCATCGGCGCGCTGAAAGGCCCGCTGCACGGCGGGGCGAACCAGGACGTGATCAAGATTCTGCTGCAGCTTTCGAGCGAGGAAGCCGCCATCGACCGGGTGAAGAGCACGCTGGCGCGCAAGGTGAAGATCCCCGGTTTCGGGCACCGCGTGTATCGCGCCGAAGATCCGCGGGCCACGCACCTGCGGGTGCTCTCCGAGGAGTTGGGCCGGCGCACCGGCCAGGAGAAGCTGTTCCGCATGTCGCAGGCTATGGAGCAGACCGTCAAGGCGGAGAAGGGGCTGATCGCCAACGTGGATTTCTACTCGGCCTCGACCTACTATGCGCTGGGCATTCCGGTGGATCTGTTCACGCCGGTGTTCGCGGTGAGCCGCATGGCGGGATGGACGGCGCACACGCTGGAGCAGTACAAGAACAATCGCCTGATCCGACCGCGCGCGGAGTATAAGGGCAATCCGGACGGCATGAGCTGGATTCCCATGGACCAACGCTGATGGACGAGCGCGCCTATTACACGGAATCGCCGACGACGAAGCCCATGTCGTTGAACTGCCCTTTTTGCCGGTCCGCCGAGACCTACGAATTGCGCTGGATGGTGCGCAAGAAGAAGGACCGCCTGCCGCCTGGCGCCGACGAGCGCGACCGCGCGCGGTTCGCCAAGTCGCAAAGCTACATGGTGCTGCTGGACGACAAAGTGGCCTGCAAGAATTTGCGCTGCCGGAAGCGGTTCGACATATCGGGCGTGAAGACGATGGCGTTTCTGTAGGGCGGGCAATCATGCCCGCAGCCGCCTTTCAGGCGGCCCGAGCCGGCTGAAAGCCGGCTGCGGCCAAGATTGGCCGCCCTCCAAAAGTCCATGCGCGTATTCGTGGCCGCGGGCCACACGCTCGAAGAAACCTTGCGCGACGAGATCGCCTGGTTCCGCCAGCGGCAGGTGAACTGAAATGCCCTCTGTCGAGACCAGCCGCAGCGATTCTATTCTGACGGTGACCATCAACCGGCCGGAGGTGCGCAACGCCGTGGATTCCGCCACCGCCGCCGCACTGGCGGAGGCCTTCCGGTCGTTCGATACCGACGAAACCCTGGATGTGGCCGTGCTGACCGGGGCGGGCGGAACCTTCTGTGCCGGCGCGGACTTGAAGGCCGTCGCAGCGCGGCGGCCCAACGCACTGAGCGAAGAGGGCGACGGCCCCATGGGGCCCACGCGTATGCTGCTTTCCAAACCCGTGATCGCCGCCATCGAAGGCCACGCCGTAGCGGGTGGCCTGGAACTGGCGCTGTGGTGCGATCTGCGGGTGGTGGCGCGCGACGCCACGCTGGGGGTCTACTGCCGGCGTTTTGGCGTGCCGTTAATCGACCTGGGCACCATTCGGCTACCGCGCCTGATCGGGCAGGGCCTGGCGCTGGACTTGATCCTGACCGGCCGCGGTGTTTCGGGGGAAGAAGCCTTGCGCATGGGACTGGCCAACCGGCTGGTGGAATCCGGGCGGGCGTTGGAGAGCGCTCTGGAACTGGCGCGGATGCTCGCCAGCTTTCCGCAGACGTGCATGCGGTCGGACCGGCTTTCGTGTTACGAGCAGTGGGGACTCTCCACGGAAGAGGCCATCCGCAACGAATACCGGCGCGGTCTGACGGTGCTCGCGAGCGGCGAAAGTGCGGCGGGCGCCGGGAAATTCGCGGCTGGCGCGGGGCGGCACGGATCGCGCGAGTGAAAGCCCGCCGCACGTTATTGAAATTGCAGGGCGGCCAGAAGCCGGCTGAAAGCCGGCTGCGGGCAGGATTGCCCGCCCTCCAAGCGCCCCGGTTATGATGGAATCGTGCAGCGGCCTTCCAGGTTACTGATTCTGGCGGTGGCCTTTTCGGTGGCCATTGCCGGGACATTCGTTTTCGCGTTTAGGGCCGGCCGGCACGCCCGGCGCCTGCACTTTGAGAATGAGCCGATCCGCTCCTGGATGAGCGTGCCGTTCATCGCCCACACTCACCACGTGCCTTCCGCCGTGCTGTTTCAGGCCATCGGGCTCGAACCACAGCAGCGCGACCGGCGGCCGTTGCGTGTGATCGCGCGCCAGCAACACCGGCCGGTCGAAGATGTGGTGCGGGATCTGGAGCGCGCCCTGGCTAGCGCGGGTCACACGCATCCCGCGCCGGAGTCTCCCGGGGGCAAGGCCCCCTGATGCGGGAAGAAATCCTAGCGGCGCTGGCGCAATACGGCTCCCCCGCGCTGTTCGCCGTGGTTACGATTGCGTCCATCGGGGTGCCCTTGCCGGTGAGCTTGCTGCTGATCGTTACCGGCTCGCTGGTGGCGCAGGGCGTCATGCCCCTCTGGTGGGCCATTGCTCTGGCCTGCGCCGGCTCGGTGATCGGCGATCAAATCGGATACGCCATCGGCCGGTGGGGCGGTACCCGGCTGGTGTCCCGATTTGGCGGCATGCTGGGCGGCCCCGAGCGCATGGCCAAAGCGGAAGCCCACGCGCGGCGTTGGGGAGGGCCGGGCGTTTTCTTGAGCCGCTGGCTGGTGACGCCGCTGGGCTCGGTGATTAACTTGACCAGCGGCATCGCGGAGTACCCGTGGATGCGTTTTCTGCTGTGGGACGTGTTGGGCGAGGCTTTGGGGGCGGCCCTCTACATCGTTCTGGGCTGGATCTTCAGCGACCGGGTGCTGGAGCTGGATGCGGCCTTGGGCGATTTCACTTGGATGATCCTGGCCCTGCTGGCTGCGGTGGTGCTGGGCTGGATGCTTTGGAAATACTTGCGGACGAAGAGGGACTAGTCTCCCATTGTGGGGCGGGCAATTCTGCCGGCAGCCGGCTTTCAGCCGGCTTGGCCGCCTAAAAGGCGGCTGCGGCCAAGATTGGCCGCCCTCCAAATAGCTCGGGCCTTCAGAACGCCAGGCTCTCGATGGAGCCGCTCACTTCCCCCTCAAGCGCCGCGCGCTTTTTGTCGAGTTCCGCGCGGCGGTCGCGCAACGAGGCAAGCTGCGATTCCTGTCCGGCCAGCCGTTGCGCATAGGCCTGTACCTGCTGCTGTTGACCGCTAACCTGGTTGAGGCTGCCGATGTTCCGCCGCACGCGTTCCTGGTCGTTGGTAACCTCGGCGATCTGGCTTTCCAGACTCTGGATCTCGCGGCCGGCGGCGGCAATCTGCTGTTTCAGATTGGCAATCTGCTCGAGCTGCTTGCGGGCCGCATCGCTGAAAGTCTTGTTGCGCACATAGGTGAACAGCACGTCCGGCGTGAGATCGGTAATGGTGAAAGCGCGCTCATAGACGCGCTCTTCGGTGACTGGAAACTTCTCGGTCGCGCCCGGCGCCAGCTTCACCTCGAAGCGATAAGCGTTGCTGGTCTTCTCCAGGGGCTTGCGGTCGAGCAGGTTGTATTCCGGGCGCGCCGTATGCTCGATCACCAGGGTCTTGGCCTTTTGGTCCACATTGTGAATGGTGTAGGTCCGCGTTTCGACGACAGCGTTGCTGGTGGTCAGAATGCCGCGGCGCGCGTGGATCTCCCGAATCTGTTCGGCCTTGCTGTCCCACTGGGTAGTGATGCGGGTGCCCAGGTCCACGCCGTAGCTGATCAGGCGCTTGTCGCCGGTCTTCACCGTTTCCATCAATGCTTCGCCCGCATACGCGCCGCTTTCGTAAACGGTGATCGGACCGCCGTCCAGCGTCTTGCCGGTGGAGTTGGCGATCTCGGCGGCATCCATGGGATGCGCGGCGGCCGGATCGGAGTAGATCAGCAGCTTGCGGGTGTCCACCTTCTGTTGCAGAAAGGGCAGCATGGCGGATTCGTTGCGGCGCACCGTGACGGGCGTGGGGATGTGGTACTCGAACAACTCGCCGAGTTCACGGCCGACTGCGGGCGCTGCGATAACGGAAACCGGCGGAGCTTTCTGGATGCGGACGAACTGCTCCAACCGGCTTAACCCCGCCGAAGGCACCAACATATCCGCCGCCATGGCTTGCGGCGCCGCTTGCGGCGCGGGAGCATTTAAGGATACCGCCTTGGCCTCCGCATCCATGGCGCCTTCATAAACTACCGGGGCCGACGCGTAGTCTTCCGGCAACTCGGCCGCCTGCCGCGTGACGTAGCGCGGTTCATACAGCCGGCTGATAAACGAAATGGGCCGGCCGGAAACCAGCGACAGATCCACCTTGTTCCAATCTTCGCCGGAGGTGTTATCCACAATCGCCCATCCTTCCAGCGTAGGCTGCGCGCCTTCACCGAAAATCAGCCGGTAGCTGGATTTCCAAACCGCCGTGGGCACCATGTAGCTGGCCACCACTTCGCGCCGCTGGGAGCCGGTGGAGTCGATATAGACCGTGCGCTTCTCCCTGGAGCGGGCCTCGGTCAGGGCGGCCAGGTAATCCTTGAACTGCGTCTGCAGCCGGGTATCGGTGAAGCGGATGGCGGCCGCCGCGCCCAGATCGAAGTTGCGCAGATCGCCCGCATCCATCAGCAGGGTGATCTGCTCGCGCTCCGGGCGCTTATCGTCGCCGGGTGTCAGGCGCGCCGCCACGACCGCGCCGGTCACAGTTTCATTCGCGAATTTCAACTCGATTTGCGCGCCCTTAAGCTGGTCGAGCACCGCGCTCAACGGCTGCGCCGCGCCAAGCTGAAACGGGAAATCCGCCAGCTTGTGGGCCAGCGGCTCGCTCGAATCGTAGCGCAACCCGGAGATCCTGCCGCCGCCTTTTTCTTCGATAGTCAGCGATTTCAGTACATCGTCCATCTCGGCGGCCTTGAAATCCAAACGCGCCGATTCGCCGGGCGCAAGTTCGCCGGCCCGCTCGAAGTAGCCTACACCGTGCTTGTAAAGGACCACCTGCCGCACGGGCAGTTCCGCAGCCATCGCGCTCAGTGCCAGGGCGCACGTCAACCAGAAGACACGTTTCATAATCGGTAAATGCCGCGTGCGCGGCGCTCCTTTCGCTTCATTCGCCCATCACCTTAATGATGACGCGCTTGGACCGCCGGCCGTCGAACTCGGCATAATAAACCTGTTGCCAGGGGCCGAAATCCAGCTTGCCCTTGGTCACCGGCACGATTACCTGGTGATGCACCAGCAGGCTCTTCAAGTGCGAGTCGCCGTTGGTTTCGCCGGTCGCGTGATGCCGGTAGGTCTGCCGGAAAGGCGCCAGTTCCTCCAGCCACTCGTCGATATCGGCGAGCAGGCCGTCCTCGGCATCGTTCACCCAGACTCCCGCGGTGATGTGCATGGCCGAAACCAGGATCATGCCCTCCTGAATGCCGCTCTTGTGCAGCGCGCTCTCCACTTGCGAAGTGATGTTGACGTATTCGCGGTGTTTGGTAGTACGGAAAGTCAAATATTCTGTGTGAAATTGCATATGGGGATGATAACTCTGATAGCATGCGGTTGATGCTCTCCGAGGCCGGCCGCATCCTTATCGTGGACGATGACGCTGCCCTGCTGAAGGTGATGGACATCTACCTTTCGCGGCTGGGCTATCGGGTGGATGCCTGCCGCAACGCCGCGGACGCGTGGGCCTTGGTCGAGGCTAGCCCGTCGCTATACGCGGGTGCGCTGGTGGATCTGAATATGCCCGGCATGCGCGGAGATGAACTGGCCCGCCGGATTCTGAACTGCAACGCGTCGATCCGCCTGGTGGTGATGAGCGGCTATCCGGCGCAGCCGAGCGCAGAGACCGTGGGCGGCAACCGGGTCGGCTTTCTGTACAAGCCGTTCGCTCCCCATGAGTTGGCCGAAGCGCTGGAGGGCGGAGGTTAGAACGTCCGCTTGCTCACGCGCGCGGCTCGGCAACCCAGTTACATCCCCAGCCACTTTACCGGCAGCGTGGTCAGCCACGGCACGTAGGTAATGAGCAACACGCCGGCGAGCAGAATCAGGTAGACCGGCAGCGTGGCGCGGTATACGGCGGTCATAGGCTGCTTGAAACGGTAAGCCGAAAGGCACAGGTTCATGCCGATGGGCGGCGTGAGATAGCCGAGCTCCAGGTTGGCCAGGAAAATCACACCCATCTGCACCGGATCGATTCCGAACTTAGCGGCAATCGGCTGGATCAGCGGCACCATCACGATAATCGCCGAGAAAACGTCCATGAACGAGCCTTTGACTAACAACACGATGTTGAGCAGCAGCAGGAAGACGTACTTGGAATGGATGTGGAGATCCACCCAGTTGGTCAGGATGCCCGGCACGTCCTGGATGGCCAGGTAGTATGTGAGTCCCTTGGCCACGCCGATAATCAGCAGCACACCGCCGACCATGGTGACGCACTCCACGGCGACGCGCGGAAAATCGCGGCGCAGCGAGATGCCGCGCAAGATCCAGCACTCGGCAATGAAGGAGTAGACGACGGCGATGGCGCCGGCTTCCACCAGCGTGCCGAACCCGCCGAAGAGGCCGACGATGACGATCACCGGGAGCGCCAATTCCCATTTGGCGATCCAAACGGCTTGGCGCGCCTCAGCGAAGGAGAACCGCGAGCGCTCGGCCCCGCTTTTCACGCCCTGGTAGGCGCCCCACGCCGAGACCATCGCCACCATCAGCAGCCCGGGCACCAGGCCGCCCACGAACAACGTGTCGATTTGGACGGTTTTGGCGTAAATCGCATACAGGATGACCGGCAGACTCGGCGGAAACAACAGCCCGAGAGAGCCCGATCCATTGATCAGGCCGATGGAGAACTGTTTCGTATAGCGCGCTTTGAGCAGCATGGGCAGCATCAATCCGCCCATGGAGACGATGGTGACGCCGGAGCCCGCAAACGTGAAGATGGCGAAGGTAATCGCGGTGGTGATGGCCAGGCCGCCCGGCATCCAGCCGAACAGGGCGGCATAGACGCGCAGCAGACGCGTGCTGGCGCCGCCCTCCACGAGCAGATAGCCCGCCAGGGTGTACAGCGGGAGCGAGGGTAAGACCTCCGAGACCATCAGGGAATACGCGTTGTCTGGCACCACTACGGCGGGTTGCCCGATGTGCCAAAACAAGAGCAGCGCCACGCCACCCAAGGTGGCAAAGATCGGTAGACCCAGCACGGCGCCGGCGACGATGACGCCGATCCCGATCCACAAAATCGCCGGCCCTTCCGGCCGCGGCGCGAAACTCAAAATCAGCGGCGCCAGCAAAAACAAAGTCGCGGCCAGGCGATGACGAGAGCAGGCGCCCGCGCCGCGGATCGCACGCAGGGCGATCAGCAGGAAACCGACTGGCATCACCAGCGCCAGGACCCAATTGGGCACGCCCAGCGCCAGCGTCTTTCCGATGGACCTTTCGGAAACCACAAACTGGTAGCTGGCCCAGCAGAGGCTGGCGGAAATGGCCGCCGTCATGCCGCAGCCGAGGATGCGCACCGGGACGGCCCATTTCGCCGGCACGAAAGTGTTGGCCGACATCCCCAGCAGTTGGTCACCGGAGGCGGCCAGGGCGGCGCCGACGAATGCGATCCACAGCGTCAGTTGTTGGACGAAGACCACCGAACCGGGAATTCCGCGGACACCGGCCAGACGCGTGACCATGGCGATCAACGGGAGCAAGGACGCCAGCGAGATGGCCAGGACAGCGACGGCTCTCTCACAGCTTCCCGCACTGCTCCAAACGCCGCGCCAAAGGCCCCGCCCGGCGCGTGTCATTTGGCGCCGCCCTTGCGTTTTGCGGCGACCTGATCCGGCGCCTTGGCGGCGTGCTGCGTTCGGTACTCGTCGCGCAGCTTTTGGACCTCAGCGAACAGGTCGGGCGGAACCATCTTGTCTTTCATCTTGGGATACATGGCTTCGGTCTGTTTGCGCCACTCCGCCAGGGCGGCCGCATCGGGGCTTGTGACTGTAAGCTTCAAAGCCTTCTTGCCGGGCTGGCCGGCCATCATGGTGGCGACGGCCCTGGCGCCCTGGGCGCGGATATCTTCCTTCAGCGCATCTCCGGACTTGTGCGCCGCCGCCAGCAGGGGGCCGCGTTGCGTCGCGGGAATCGTTTCCCACACCTGCTTGGAAATAATGGTTGCGCCGACCAAAGGCGCCCACTTCACGTCGCACATGTACGGCGTCAAGCTGTATAACTGGGTGGTCTCGGCGTAGAGAGCCGTTTCGGGGACGGCATCCAGGTTATGCATCTTCAGTTGCGTGATGATGTCGGTGGCGGGCAGCGGGACCACGCGGAAGCCGTTGGCTCTCCACAGCTCTTCTTCGGTGGCGTCGCCGGCCCAGGTGAACAGCCGCAGCTTGCGCAGATCGTCCAGTCTCTCGACGCGCGTGGTGGAGAAGAACTGGACCCAGCCCACGTCGCTCCAGTAGAGCACCACGTAACCTTTCTGCAGGAGCCTTTGCTCCAGCTTGGGCGCCACGCGGTCGCGCACGTAATCGAGTTCCTCGTAGGAATCGAACATCATAGGGATCTGGAGGCAGGCGACGCCCTGGTCGATATCGCCCAAGCCCGCGCCGGAAAGTCCCGCGGCCTGGATGGAGCGTTGCGTCAGCCGGCGGACGCACTCCGGCTCGTCGCCCAGCACGCCGCCGGCATGGATGACCAGGTTGACGCCGCCGTTGGAGATCTTCCTCCATTCGGCGCCCATGTTCTCCATCACCTTGAACCAGGTGGAGTCCGCGGGCGCCAGCGTGGCCATGTCGATCTTCTGGGCCCGCGCCACAACGGCCAGCCCGCAAAAAGCTACGGTGGTAACGATTCGTTTAAGCATGATGTTCTCCTTATCATTCTTCTAGTGGGGCAGGCCCCCGGCCTGTGTGGGGCTCTCAGCCCCGCCCCCTCCCGCTAAAAAGAACTCGCTCACATGCTCAATCAGCCACCGCGCGCGCCGCTGTGCCACCAGAGTAGCCAGCCGGTGGTCGGGATCGGCATCCGGATCGACCGCGAGAGCCTTCTCCAGCATGGACTTGAATTCCGCGGCGTTCTGCGCCGGCAGGCATGCATTTTCGGCGAAGGAAACATAGGTGCCGGCGCGCTTCCCCTTGGACAACTCGATGGCGCGGTCGAAGTGCTGGCGCATGAGCTTCTGCTGCTCCTCGGCGGTGACGCCGGTGCGCGCCGCCTCCAAGGTGATGAGGAAGTCGGGCACTGCGCCATCTCCGAAGCCCTCGTCGAGTTGGGCTACTCGCCGGATCATGGTATCCACCAAGGGCAGATAGGCGATCGCCTCGGGGCTGTTCTTCGAAAGAGAAATAGCCAAGCCGCGGGAGGCGGCGGTCCAATAGAGCAGCGGCACGTCGCGTTTGCCGACGCGCTGGAGCGCGGTGTCGGCGTCTTTATCCAGGGCAGCACCGAACCCGGGATGCCGCGCTTCGAGGCCGCGCATGCCGTACCGATTGGCGCGCAGGTAGAGCTTGCGGGCGCGCTCGCGGAGGGCGTTGGCGCGATCGAGGCTCTCGCCCTTGGCTTCGTCGATGCGCGAGTCGACGAACGCGTAGGAATATTCCGTAAAGCCCTCAGCCGCCGCCAACAAAAGCCCGGTGTGCTTGGGCGATTCGGCGAGCAGGCTTTCGTAGGTCTTCAGTCCGAAGGGGATGGCGGCTGCGACCAGGTCGGGATCGTCGTCGCTGGTGAAGGTGGAACCGCCCGAGGCCAGCGCGTTGCCCACCTGGTTCACCGCCATTCGCTTGATGGAGCAGCCGGTCGCGCACACCAGCAGAACAATGATGACGAGCGGTTTCATAAGTTCCTCACTTTCCCTTCGGCGCAACCCGGTGCAGTTCGCATTCCTCGCCAAACGCTCTGTCGTCGGCGGCGTACGGCAGCAAATACTTGCGCATCTCGGCTGACGACGCAGTTAACACAACCCTGTGATCGCCTTCGTTAAGGAGTTCATGCCGCAGGTCGCCGCGAGTTTTGATCTGGTTCTGGAGCCAGTCGCTGTCCATTGCAGCCACCCAAGCCGTATCCTTCTTCATACGGAGCCTGACGAAGAAGTGCACCGGAAGCTGCTCCCCGTCGCTTGGACAATAAACATCCAGCAGGTAGCGGTCACCCACCTTCATGAGGGACATCGTCCCCTGCATTTCGTCGGCTCCCGTAACCACGCGGAAGCTGTAGCCGGAATCGGCGCGGGCCACCGTATATCTGTTTATCGCAACATCGCTAGTCGTTTGGGCTTCCTCCCAGGTCCCCAGCAGAGCGGGGTCGAACACAACCCATTTACCGTGGGGCAATGCCAGTGGATGCAGCGAAACAACGCCGCTGCATCCGGTCAGGCAGGCCAGCGCCGAAAGGAGCAATACAATCGCGGCTTTCGACCGCGCCCGGTGAATCCGAAGCCAGCCCTTTCGCGTTGTTTTCGTTCGGAACATGCCAGTCTCCCAGTCTTCCGCACCCGGCCGTTTTGGGCTCTCGTTAGTAGTGGCGCGAAACGAGCGGAAAAACCGACAACTGTTGGCGAGTGGGGAGATCAGGCGCGGTCCGGCGGCCTGAGAGGCCGCCGCGGGCCGAGGGCCCGCCCTACTACAAAGGCCTCACTGCAGGATCGCAACGAACGCCTTAAAAGGGCCGCTCCAACTCGCCCAGTAAGTACCGCAAAGGTCTGCCCGATCGTTGATGCCGTCGACAGCCGTCATTTCGGGGCCCGGAAAATCCACAGCCGTGAAGAACCCGCCGCTGGTAGCCACGAACCCTTCCGCCACGCCGGCGGCGTCAAAAATCTGCCCCTGGATGATGCCCCTGTTATTGATACCATCCGGATAGGTATCCTCCGCCCCCGGCATATTGACGATCGTATAGGTGCCGTACTCGTAGATGAAGCCGTGGTACGCGCCGCCGGCATCCGCATAATACCCTGCTACCTGATTCTTATCGTTGAGGCAGCTCGGAGATGTGCTGTTCTGCGCCGCTCCGGGCACCGCCAGGAAGGAGTACGAGAGCGTGGTTGGGTCCCAAAGCCAGCCGACGGAGGTGCTGCCTTCGAAGGCGGCCCCGACCGCAACGCCGAGGTCATTGATACAGTACCCGTTATTCTCCGCATAGCTGGGAATGTCCGGAAGCGCGGTCCATGTGCCGGTCCGGACGGCATACGTGACGGTGTGGTTCGTAGTGCCGTCGCCATAGTAGCCAATGGCCACGCCCCGGTTGTTCACCCCATATAAATACGTATACGCTGCGCCTGGGTAGTCCACTGTTTTGAAAACGCCGTTCTGCCACACAAAGCCGTGATAATTGGAACTCGAATCCTCGTAAAGCCCGGTGACCAGTCCTTCATTGTTGATTCCGTCCGCCACGACATAGGGCGAGTCCTCAGGGCCGATCGTCAGGAACTTATAGTGAGCGCTGGCCGGTGTATCCGCCGCGGGTTTGGCCGATGACGCCGCCATCGAGAAGTTCGGTGGCCGGTGGGGTGCGCTGAAAGTGGGTGCGGTTTGGCTCCGGGCGGACGTGGCAACCAACAGCGCCAAGGCCGGCAGGAGTCCGAAATATGTGTGAGTCAGTTTGCCGGCTGGAGCGAATCCTGCCGGCGTTAACGTTAGATTGATACTCGTTGTGTGCATGCTATGCTCCATTTTTGTCAATCCTCTCCCGACATCCCGATACAGTCGTCCGATATCATTCCCGATGGCGCAGCCCGCAATCGCCAGCAGTATCGGAACGATCCGCAACGGCGTGCCAGCCTGCTTGTAAAGTCACCATGGCTCTCGACGGGCGCGGCTGTCACTTTATTCTTCTTGGCGGTCGTTGACCGCAACGCTGTAAAGACAAGTGCAGGGCCACAAATGAGCGGCCCTGCGCCGGGCCCTTTTAGGGCCTCCAGAGGAAGCCGTGGTAGGCGAAGTTCGCGTCGATGTACCATCCCGTAACCGTCCCCCACAGGTTGATCCCGTTGGCGACAGTGCCTTGATTAGCGCCTTGGCTGGCGTTCGGTGCGTCCAATATTGTGATGGCGCCAGCGCTGTCGCGCACAAAGCCGTGATCCTCGCTATACCCGTCGTTGAAATACCCCGCGATCGTCCCCGCCCAGTTGACGGAAAGGGGGAACGTCCATATGCAGCAGGGTGTGTAGGTCGCGGCATCGAAGGTTGCGTAGGCGCCGTCCGGGGACCGCAGGAAGCCACGATAATCGCCCCCGAACGGGTTTCCTGAACTGGGTTCAAAGTAGTTCGAGGCGATCGCCCCGAACGAGTTGATGGCCATTGTTGGGCCCGAGAGCACCAAGCCCCTGCAGCCTGGAGAGTCGCCTGTGGATGTTGGGGGAGCCAGCGTGGTGAAGGCGCCGTCCCTGGCTCGCAGGAAAGCATAACTGGCGGAGCTGGAGTCGGTGTAGCAGCCCGCGACCGCCCCCAGCGCGTCGATGCCTTCAGCCGAGGTGCCCTGGAAAACGCCCGTGCCGGCACTCGGGTCGTCGAACGTGACGATTGTTCCATTCCGAGACCGGAGGAAGCCGTGAATGTTGTTCGCGTCGTAATAGGTTCCCGCAACGACGCCGGCGTCGTCGATGCCGGCGGGGTATGTGCCGTAAACGTCGTTCGGCGCATCGAACTCAGTGATGGCGCCATCCCATGTCCGCACGAAACCGTGACCGTTGTAGTTCGCGTCATTGTAATATCCCGTGACCGTGCCTTCGGCGTTGATGGCGGTGGCATTTGTGCCATTGACTTGGTCCGGCGCATCGAAGGTGACGATCGTGCCACCAGCGGTCCGCACGAAGCCGTGACCTATGTAGCTCGCGTCGTTGTAGTATCCAACGATGGTCCCTACCGGGTTAATGGCGAATGGGAACGTCCCTTGGCCAAAACCCGTGCCAGCGCCCGGAGCGTCAAACTCGATGAAGGTGCCGGCGACGTTTGGCGCCGGCATGGCGTCGGCGGCGCGGGCGAGCGCTTCGCCGGCTGCGGCCTTCGCCGCGGCGGCTTCCGCCCGTTGTCCGTACAACGATCTGTAAACCGGCGGCCGCAAGGTTTGCGATCCGTCCGCATGCACGGTGATCACCTGCACGGCACTGGGATGCAGAACCGCGTCCGCTTTGGCGGAAGGCGGCGCGCCGGCAGTACCGGACGCGGTTCCGGTGACCGACAATTCGGTGAGTATGGCTCCTTCGCACGTCCATACCACGGTGCCGTCGGTAGTGGTCCCTCCAACAGTGTCATCCCACGCCGGAGCTGTGGTCCCGCTGGTCCCAGCGGTTGCCACATACTGCTGGTTCCCGGAAGGGTCCGTGATCGCCTCCCCAACGGAGTACGCGTGGGAAGCCTGCCACCCCGCCCACGAATAGGCGAAGGTCGAGCCAGCAGGGACGATCGAGACTTGAGAAAAAGGAGCGATGCTCGTAGAGGCCAGGGTGCCCGCCGGCAGCGCGATGGTACCGTGGATATGTATCAAAATGCCAACAAATGCAAAGTTACCCTCGAAACCGACAGCGTCCGAACCCCTGGACGGCCGCACCAGTCCGAAAGTCATGGCGGTGGGTCTTATTAAGATCGGTCCTGAGACGAAACCAGAGCCGAGTGTGCCCGTCAACTCAATGCCGGAGTAGATGGCGTCGTCCGGTCCCGTTTTCGACGGCTGCCTGGACTCGCAGACATAGAGCGTGAAGCTGAACGGCTCGCCCGCCAACTGGAGCGGAAAGTCCGGGCCCTTGATCGGTGCGCCACCAAATTCCCCCGAAAATTGATAAGTGACTACCTGGGTAGGGCACGATGCCTTCTGGTTTTCCGAGGCGGCAAAGGGCCTGGCCCTATCGCTGCCGCCGGCGAAGCTGTAGAGCGCGGTCGGACTGGGGGGCTCCGCCGGCGCCTGCGCCATGGCTGGCAGGATGGCGAACGCTCCCAGAATTCCAAGCCGTTTCGACAGCACAGACACGCCTGCCCTTCCGTGCAAGATGCCCAAGAACCCGTTAACGATCCGTTTCATGGAGTCTCTTGTTGCGCAAGACCGCTCCTGGCGGTTTGCAGGTTTGCCGGCAGGTGCGAATCCTGCCAGCGGTGACATTTCAGTTACTTTCGTTCGAAACATAGGTACTCTCCTATAAGTTGATGTCATGCCGCCTTCACTCTCTTTCTCCGATGGGTAAGCCGTAGCGCCGACTGGGGATGGGGGAGTCGCCGGTGCAGAGCACCTTTTGGCGATCTCCCCGAATCGATATGAGCCGCCAACCGGGCAGGGTCCCGGCTTGTCGCCCCGTCGAGCCAGGCGGCTCAATGCAATTATTGAATGTGGACAGGTACGGGGTTGGCCGTCTGGCCATCCGCCGTCAGCACCACGTCCACCTGACCCATCCCGGCCAGGCTGCGCGGAACTTCCACGATGACCTCGTCCAGTCCCGGGAAGTGGCCGGAAGCACCGGAATAGAGCACAGGTACGTCCTGCCCCGCGATCTGCACATGAGCCTCGGACGCGTCGCGCACGCCCGACGCGTAGAACTGCAGCATCACCTTGTCCGAAGACACCAAAAGATTGACCGGTGCCGTGTGCAGCGGCCGCAGGGTTCGCGATCCGTCCGCATGCGCGGTGATCACCTGCACGGCATTGGGATGCAGAACCGCGTCCGCTTTGGCGGCAGGCGGCGCGCCGGCGGTTCCGGACGCGGTTCCGGTGACCGACAATTCGGTGACTATGGCTCCTTCGCACGTCCACACTACTGTGCCGTCGGTAGTGGTCCCTCCAACAGTGTCATCCCACGCCGGAGCAGTGGTCCCGCTGGTCCCAGCGGTTGTCACCAACTGCTCGTTCCCGGAGGGGTCCGTGATCGCCCTGCCAACGGAATATGCGTGGGAGGCCTGCCACGCTCCAAGCGAATAGAGGAAGGTCGAGCCGGCAGGGACGATCGAGACTTGCGAAAAAGGAGCGATGCCCGTAGAGGCCAGGGTGCCCACCGGCAGCGCGATGGTACCGCGGAGATATAACCCACAGCAAGCAAATGGAACGTTACCCTCGAACTCGATAGCGTCCGAACCTTCAGACGGCCGCACCAATCCGAAAGTCATGGCGGTGGGTCTTATTGTGATCGGTAGTTCGTAGTTATAAGAGTCGAGTGTGGCCGTCAACCCAATGCCGGAGTAGATGGCGTCGTCCGGTCCCGTTTTGAACGGCTGTTTGGACTCACAGGCATAGAGCGTGATGCTGAACGGCTCGCCTGCCAGGCCGAGCAGACCGTCGTTGCCCTTGATCGGTGTGCCACCAAACTGCCCCGAAAACTGGTAGGTGACTACCTGGGTAGGGCACGATGCCTTCTGGTTTTCCGAGGCGGCAAAGGGCGTGGCCCCGTCGCTGCCGCCGGCGAAGCTGTAGAGCGCGGTCGGACTGGGGGGCTGGGCCGGCGCCTGCGCCATGGCTGGCAGGATGGCGAACGCTCCCAAAATTCCAAGCCGTTTCGACAGCATAAACACGCCTGCCCTTCCGTGCAAGATGCCCAAGAACCCGTTAACGATCCGTTGCATGGAGTTTCTGGTTGCGCAAAGCCGCTCGCCGCGGTTTGCAGGTCTGCCGGCAGGTACGAATCCTGCCAGCGGTGACATTTCAGTTACTTTCGTTCCAAACATAGGTACTCTCCTATAAGTTGATGTCATGCCGCTTCCACTCTCTTTCTCCGATGAGCAAGCCGTAGCGCCGAGCCCCACGAGGATTGGCTGGCTGGAGGAGTTCTTCACTGGGCCTAAGTTGATCGAAGCTGATTCCCCTTCCCAGAGAGCGCACTTACTGTCTGCACTATAAGGCGGGACTGGAATTTAGACCATCCCCAAACCTGGGGGGTGAAATACCCCTGAAATCAGGGGGAGATTACCCCCTATTTTCAGGGGGTTCGAATCAGCCCCGGCAGGCTGTCGCTTAGACTGTCTTTGGCGACGCACTGCCACGCTCCGGCGGCTAAGGCTCGCGCCCACGCGGCGTCCGGCTCGTAGGTCGTCAATCCGATGATGCGGGCGCGGTTATCCCGCGCGCGGATCTTCCGGATCGCTCCGAGGGCTGCTTCCGAAGGCAATTCCAGATCCATCAGCGTCACATCGGGCCGCTGCTCGATGTACATGTGAACCGCTTCCTCGGCCGTCGCCACCGCGCCCACAAGCTGCATGTCGGGCTGCAGGCGCACGAGCAGCGCCAGCCCCTCACGCATCAGGGGATTGTGATCCACGGCGAGCACACGAATGGCGTTATTGGTCCCCACCGATCTTAGATTAGCTGTGACGGGCGGGGAAAGGAACACCCAAAACGGGGGGTAACGAACCCCTGATTTCAGGGGTATTGGTGGGGCGGGACTCCAGCAGGGACGGCGGGGGCCGTCACCAGGAGCAAAAACCCAAGGGCGTGGGGGGCGGGATTTATCCCGCGCGGGGCTTGAGCCCCGCACTTCGCGGAATCAACAACTCGGCGCGTGGGTTTCTGGAGAGTCATGCGGCCCATCTTGCAGAAAGGTCCACGTCGGCCCGAGCGGGTCCTGGAGGTCCGCCCCACTTCGGCCTGGGAGCGCCGCCGCAGGCCGGGGGCCGGGCGACCCATTTTTCGATCTTATGCACTAAGGTTTTGTGGGACAGCCGGTCCCAACGCATGTCGTAACAAAGGTTGTAGAGCACCCGCGGAAAGATCGCATAGACGACCTTGGGAATCCGGCTCGCGCTCCGGGTACACACGACGGCTCAGGCTTGATTGTCATGACACATCCCGTTTCTTCTTGCCTACGCGGCTTCGTCCTCAACCGGCTCCGGCTTCGCGGGCGCCGGCTCTGCTGGGATCGGCGTGCCACCTGGCGGCGATGGGACAGCCACCCGGCTCAGCGCTGAAACGACGTCGCCTTCGACGCCACAAACGCAGGGTAGCAAGTCGCTGAAGAAATAGCCCTCGCAGGGCGCCGGTTGTCCCGCGAAGCAGAAATGCTCGTGCCGGCTTTCGGTTTTCACGGTGTCCTCCCTTGTTGGGGATCAACTAACAAAACGAAATCGGCGGACCATCCCCTTCGAAGGTTGCGCGCGTTGAGATTTGTTAACGTCCGAGTGGCTTTCGTCGTGTGCATGCGTCCCTCCAGTTTTGGCGAATTAAATCGCGAGGTACTTGCTGGCTATCTGCACTATAAGGTGAACCCGGTATTTAGACCAGCCCCAAATCTGGGGGTTGATTACCCCCCATTTTCAGGGGTACTACGGCGGCGGAGGCTGGCTGCCCCAAGTAGCGGCAGGCCGCAAACGGAGCGCCGGCCGAGAGCCAGCCCAGCGGGTCTGGAGACCCTCCGCAGGGGTGGACGCCTGCCCCACAATTCAGTCGATGTGGACGATTCCGCGGCGCACGGCCACCGCCACAGCCTCGGTACGGTCGTGCAGGCCCAGTTTCGAGAGAATGTTCTTCACGTGGCCCTGCGTAGTTTCCTCGCCGATCCCAAGCTGCGCGGCGATCTCCTTGTTCCGCATCCCTCTGGCGATCAGGCGCAGCACGTCCAGCTCGCGAGCCGTCAGGTCCGGATGCAGCATGCGGTCCGCCAAACGTTTCGCCACCGCCGCCGGAAGCGGCCGCCCGCCGGCAAACACCTCGCGGATCACCCGCACCAGGTCTTCGGCCAGCGTGTCTTTCAGCAGATAGGAAGTGGCGCCGGCTTCGAGCGCGCGAAAGATGTCGTCATCGCCCTCATAGGTGGATAAGACAATGACCTTGGCCAAAGGGAACTCGCCGCGGATCGCCTGGATCGCTTCCACTCCGCCCATCACGGGCATCTTCAGGTCCATCAGCGTAATGTCGGGCCGATGCTGCCGGAAGAATTCGACCGCCTCCTTGCCGTTCGAGGCCGCGGCCACGATCTCCATATCCGGTTCGCCCCCGATCGAAGCACCCAGCCCCACGCGCATGAGGGCATGATCATCCACCACCAGAATTCGGATCCGCCGCTGTTCCATAACTCCTACTTGGTGGTCTGCCGCCTTCGGTGACCGCTGGCAGACGACATAAAGCGATCGTCTGCCCCACTACTTATCCGCTGGTGGGGCAGACCATCGCCTTTCGTGGTCTGCCGCCTTCGGTGAGCGCTGGCAGACGACATAAAGCGATCGTCTGCCCCACTACTTGTCCGCTGGTGGGGCAGACCATCGCCTTTCGTGGTCTGCCGCCTTCGGTGAGCGTTGGCAGACGACATAAGCGATCGTCTGCCCCACTACTTGTCCGCTGCCAGCGGCACCATGACTTCGATTTCGGTCCCGCGCCCGGCCGCGGACGCGACCTTCCACTCAGCGCCGATTTTCTGGGCGCGCTCCTGCATATTCCGCAAGCCCCAGTGTCCCACCCGGCGGCCGGCGCCGTCCAGGTCGAAGCCTTGGCCATCGTCCCGGATGCGAAGACTCAGTGACCGGTCGTCATAAGTGAGCGACACGTGAATCTCGCTCGCCTGAGCGTGGCGCACGGCGTTGGCGACGGCTTCCTGGCCGATCCGTAACACGGCCTCGTCCACTTCCTCCCGCAACGGGCGGGACTGGCCGGCCACCGTCATCCGCAGAAGGACCGGATGCCCCGCGGCGATCTGGTCCAAAGACTCCAGCAGGACCGCGGGCAGAGCGCGGCCCTGCAGCATGGGGGAACGCAGATCCTGCACTTTTTGCCGCGCCTCGCGGAAAGAGGCGTCCACCTGCTGCCGCACCACTCTGATCTGGGCGGCGGCCGCTTCGGAACTCGGGCCAATCTGCTTGGCCACGCCGTCCAACTGAAGAGAAACGCCGGCCAGGCTCTGCAACAGGGTATCGTGGAGTTCGCGCGCGATGCGCGTGCGCTCATCCAACCGCTCTTCGTAAAGCAGCCTGACCCGCGCCGTCATCCCTTGCACCCTGCGCCGGTAGGCCACCAAAACCAGGCAGGCCGCGGCCGCCAGCGCCAGGGTCTCAAACCACCAGCGCCGCCAGACCGGTGGAAGAATCACAAAATCGATTTCCGCGGGCGTCGCGCTGGGCTGGCCTTCCGAATTCACCGCCTTCACCAGAAACCGGTAGCGACCCGGCCCGAGGCCAGGGTAATTCGCCTCATGGTCCCTGCCGGGCCCCTGCCAGCCCGACTCTCCGCCCTCCAGCGTGTAGGTGTAGCGCAAGTTCGCTTCCGGTTCGTCGCTGAAGCCCACAAACGCGACCTGAAACTGATTCTGAGAAGGCTGCAAATCCCCGCGGGAGATGCGCGTTTCGCCAACTTGCGAAACCGGATAGCCTTCGCGCCCGACGCGCAGATCCATAATTCGTACCGACGGGATGGCGGGCGGCCGGTCCGCGGCAGGGGACAGCCTCGAGAAGCCTTGCGCGGTCCCGAACCAGAGATTACCGGAGCGGTCCCTGAGCGCCATCTTTAATTCTCCGTGCCCCAGTCCGTCGGCCGTCGAGAAATGCTTGATGCGGCCCGTTCGCGGATCCAAACGGTCTACGCCTTTCCCCGTGCCGGCGTATATGCGCCCCGCCGCGTCCTCGATGATGCAGTTGATCGCGTCGCTTGCCAGCCCGTCCGAGGTCTTATAAACCCGTATCTTGAAATGCGGACTGCCCTGCTTATCGATCACCCCGAGTCCGTGCGTTGAAGCGATCCACAATCGCCCGCCGCTATCGACGAACAGTTCATAAATTGCACCCGCTGGGACACCATCGGCCGCTACGAACCGGGTGAAATGCCGGCCGTCGTAGCGACTTAAAGCGGCGTCCCCAGGGTTCATCCAGATGTTGCCGTCCCGGTCTTCGGCAAAGGCGCAAACCAACTGATGCTTGCCCGGACCGTTTTCAAACCAGGAGATGGCCTTCGTCGCTGGGTCCCAGCGCATCAGCCGCCCGTCGCCCGACGGCCACACCTGCGCCGAGGCCCAGATTCGGCCCTTGGAATCCTCGAAGATCTGGAACACGGTCGTGTCCCGCGCATAACAGGCCCCTGGCTCTATGTGCGCCAGGTCCGCGGCCTGCACGGGTGGGTACCGGCAAAGCCCCGTCGCCGTCGCTGCCCACCAGGCGCCGCTCCGCGCCTGCAGCAGGATGCGGCGGCCTCCCCAGGGTGGGTGCTCGCTGTAACCCTTCAGCGACATGGCGTGAAACTTGACTCCATCGAAGAGATTCACCGCATGATGTCCCGGCGCGCTTTCAGAAGTGGTCACGGCCAGAACCGTTCCGGCGCGGTCCGTCAAAGCCGATTCAACCCGATCCGACGCGAGACCATCCGGTTCACGAAACGTGGTGAACCCGGTTGGCAGGATCTTCATCACCCCGGCGCCCTCCGTTCCCGCCCACATGTTTCCTGCCCGGTCCTTGGCGAGTGCCAGGACCCAGCGGTCGATGAGTCCGTTCGCTCGGGTCAGAACCTGGAGCACCGCGGGGCGTCTGTCCGGGCGCCAGCGCTTGATTCCCCAGCCGGAGCCGACCCAGAGGGTCCCGTCCGGCCCGTCCACCAGTGCTTGCCCTAATTCCTTGTAGGCTTGTTGAACGCCAACCTTGCCCCCGTTTTTCCCATCCCGCATCAATACCAGGCCGCTGCGCGTCCCGGCCCAAAGCCTGCCTTGCTTATCCAGGAACAATACGTTCACCGCGTCATTTGGCAGGCCATCCTCTTTGCCAATGCGCTCCACGGAGCCATCCTTCGCGATGACGTAGATGCCGATAGGTGTCGCCAGCCACAGTTTCCCGCCCGCGTCCTCCAGGATATCTCCAACAGGTATCGACTCCCATCCATTCGCAGGTGCAGGCAGCCGTTGGCGGCGGAACGTATGATCGCTCCGCATTTCGAACAACCCCGCGTAGGTGCCGCACCAGATTCTGCCGGCGGAGTCCTGCATCAGAGCGCTGACACTGTTCTCCTCTGGACTGTTGCCGGGCAGATATGTCGTGAATTTTCCGTCACCCCCTGGCCGGAATTGGCAAAAGCCGTGAGCTGTCCCGACCAGGTACTCGCCGGAGCGGGTCTCCAGGAAAACGTGCACCGACCGGTGTGGAAGCCCCTCCGCCACGCCAAAGTTCTTGAAGCGGTAACCGTCGAAACGCGATAGTCCTTCCGGTGTGCAGAACCAGATGAACCCGCGGGAATCGGGGACGATGCAGTCGATGCGGTCGGCCGCCAGGCCGTCGGCCGTGGAATATGACCGGATCGGCAGCAATTCGGCGATGAGACACAGCGGTAAGGCAATGGCCGCAACCGGAACCGCCCACCGTCGCATGTTGCCTCCGGTCTCCTAGTGTACCCCCTCACGAATTGTGGGGCAGGCTCTCAGCCCGCCTCTTCGAGGCCCTACGGGCCGCCCCGGCGCTTCCTCATTTTGCCGAATAGATCAGGTCCTTATGGTGCCCCGGAATCAGTGCCCCAACCGAGGCGCCGATCAACGCACCGACGCCTCCGACCGCCGCTGCCACGGTTCCGCGCCCAACGATGCAGAGTTGGCCCTGGCGACAACCGCCCACAGCCGCGCCGATCGCGGCTCCTCCGCCAAATCCGATAGCCGCACCGAGGGCGGCGTGCCCGGCCCGCCCCCAGCCGCCCTTGCGGTATCGCTCGATCTTGACCACGTCCTCTCTGCGCGCGGTCACCGTCCCGGCCGTCACTTGTTGCGGCGTCCAGTTCCGGAATGCGCCATCGACCGGGCCCGTCTTCATCGACAGGCGAACCTTATCGCCCGCCTGCAACTGCGCCAGCGATTGCCAGTCGCGCCGATCCTGCCCGTTAGCCGCCGTCCCGAGCGCACACAAAAGCACAACTGTCATGAATGAACGCATGGCCGTATCCTCCCTTCCCATGTTACGGTGCAAACGTCGCGACCAGGCCCACGTGATCGGACCCATCCGGCGGCGAGAACCCGGCCGGCGCCGGCGCGATCACCTGAACGTCCGTAAGCGCGGACAAGCCGAGTGTGAAGAAGAGGTCGATGCGCTCGACAGGCGTCTGCGCCGGGAAGGCTGTCGGCAGCAGATCCTCCGAATAGAGGTTCCAGGTATTCCCAGGGTCTCCGCTGTGGAGCACCTTCCACACATCGGTGTAGCCCGCCGCCTGAATCATGTCGGCCGTCGGAGTCGGGTCGGGCGCCGCGGGATTGTCGTTCGCGTCGGAGTTGAAGTCGCCGCAGATGAGCACCGGCACCTTGGCGCCGCTCAACGTCTGGATCAACTCCTGCGCCTGCGCCTCCTGCACCGTGGTAGCGTCGGTGCCCGGTACCGTGCTCTCCAGGTGAACCATGGCCAGAATGAATTGTTTGTTTCCCACATGGACGGTAGCCGAAATCCATCCGGCGGGAATCTGCAAGGTGCCAATGGTCAAGACCGAGCTGAAGACGTGCGATTGCACGTCGGAAACGTAGAAGGGCGGCCAACGAAACTCGGCGCGGACCAACAAGACGTTCCTCTCGGTGAGACGCAGTGCGCCAATCTGGTTGCCGGCCAGTGCGATGTCCTCCGGTATGTTGACACCGGCGACAAAATACGGGGCCCGGAGCCTGGCGAGATCCTCGACAAGATACGCGAGTTGGTCGTAGAGTGGCGTAAAGGCGTGTTGGAGATCGGGCCCGGTGCGCCAGAGCGCCACCTCCTCCAGGGCGACGATGTCCGCCTTCTGCGCAGCGATCTGACCAGCAATCAGCGCGGCGCGCGCTCTCAGGTGGCTCGCCTCCAGTTCGGCATAGGTGAGATCCACCGCGTCCGGCAGAGGCATATAGCCGAACAGGGCCTCGACAATGAAGGTTTCGTCGGTACCTTCATCGATGTTTTGGGTCATGATCTTGACGGTGGAACCGTGGCTGGCTGCGGTCTGCGCCTTCGCCGGTGCTATCGCGATGGCGGCTACTGCACAGGCGAGCCATAGCCGGCTCGGGCAGCCCCAATGGTTTGGTTGGCCGGCAGACGCGAGTCCCGCCAGCGTTAACGTTCGCGTTACTTTCGTTCGAAACATGGTCAGTCTCCTTGGCCGCGCTTGACCTGTAATCGATCTCGCGGCCCGCCGTTTTCGGCTCTCGTTAGTAGTGGCGCGAAACCAGCGGAAAAACCGACAACCGGTCTCAATGTGATAGAATTGCAACGGTTTTGATGGTGCCGGGCGAGTGAGAATGTCAGTAGAAGATCCCGACCCCAGGAACCTATGCAGGGCAAGCGTGACGGCGAGATAACCCGTCTTCTCGGCGCCTTCGGCAAGGGCGAGCCGGACGCCGAGGCGCGCCTGATGGATCTGACCTATCGCGAGTTGCGCAAGATCGCCGCGGGCCACATGCGCCGGGAGCGGTCCGGCCGCAGCCTCCAGACCACCGATCTGGTTCACGAAGCTTACCTGCGGCTGGTAGACCAGGCCGGCACGCCCTGGCGCGACCGTGCGCATTTCTATCAGGTGGCCGCGCACGTCATGCGCGAGGTGCTGATCGATCGCGCCCGCAAGCGCCATGCGGGCAAGCGCGGCGGCGGCGTTCCCGAGATCAGCCTGGATCGGGCCCTGAATATTGCGGAAGCGCACTCCGGGGACCTGCTGGTGCTCGAAGAGGCGCTGACGCGGTTGCAGAAGCTGGATGGCCGCCAGTGCCAGGTGGTGGAGATGCGCTTCTTCGCAGGCATGTCCGAGGATGAGATCGCCGAGGTGTTGGGAGTTTCGGCCCGCACCATCAACCGCGAATGGCGGATGGCGCGCGCCTGGCTATACAAAGAAGTGTACGGATGACTCCCGAGCGCTGGCAGCGCATCAAGTCTCTGTTCGAGCGGGCGCTCGACCAGCCCGCAGCCGCGCGCGATGCCTTGCTCGCAGAGGCGGGCGAGAGCCCCAGCCTAGTGGCTGAAGTGCGCAACCTGCTTGCGGGCGATGCGCAGGCCGGCAGTTTCCTCCAGGACGCCATCTCCGCGGAGTCCCCCGCCGCGCCGTTGTTGTCTCCCGGCGACCTCGTGAGCAGCCACTACCGCATCGTGAGCCTATTGGGACGGGGCGGGATGGGCGTGGTCTACCGAGCCGACGACCTGGTGCTGTCACGCCCAGTGGCGCTCAAGTTTCTTCCCGGCGGTTTGTCCGGAACTCCGCAAGGGCTGGAACGGATGAAGAGGGAAGCGCGCGCCGCCGCGGCTCTGAATCATCCCAACATCTGCGTGGTCTACGAAATCGGCGAGCACCAGGGGCAGCCGTTTATCGCCATGGAGCTTCTGGAAGGGCACACGCTCAAGCACCGCATCGGGACTCAGCCGTTGCAGACCGGCGAGCTGCTGGATTGGGCCGTGCAGATCGCCGACGGGTTGGAGGCGGCGCACCAGGCGGGGATCGTGCATCGCGACATCAAGCCCGCCAACATCTTTATCACCACGCGGGGGCAGGCCAAGATTCTCGACTTCGGCTTGGCCAAGGTTGCCGCGCCACTGGCGCGCGCCGCCGCCGCGTCGGACCCCACCAGCCTGCCCACGGTGGAGTTCCCGACCACTCCCGGCGTGGCGGTCGGGACCGTGCCTTACATGTCGCCGGAACAGGCCCGCGGGGAAGAACTGGATGCGCGCACGGATCTGTTCAGCTTCGGCGTGGTGCTGTACGAGATGGCCACGGGACGCCAGCCCTTCGGCGGCAACACCATGGCGGTGGTCTTCGACGCCATCCTGAACCGCGCGCCCGAGCCGCCGCTTCACCTCAATCCGGCGCTGCCGCTGGAAGTGGAGCGCGTCATCGCCCGAGCGCTCGAAAAGGACCGCGACCTGCGCTACCCGTCAGCCGCTGTCCTGCGGACGGACCTGAAGGGCGCGATCGCCAGTCCCGGTCTCCACCCGTCCGGCATCGCTGTGCCACGACCACCGCGGAGGCCTCCGGCCTGGTGGATCGCCTTTGCCGCCTTCCTATTTCTGGCCGGCCTTTGGATTGTCGGGAGATTCATCGCCGGGCACGTCGAAACTCGTCCGGCTGTGCCCGCAACGGCGCCTGCCAGCATCCTGGCGGTGCTTCCCTTTCGCAGTGCGGAGAAGGAAGCTTCGCAGGACTATTTCGCCGACGGCATGACCCAGGCACTGATCACCCGCCTCGCGAACTTGCGAAATCTGCGCGTCGTGTCGTTCGCCTCCGAAGCCGGCGGGTATAGAGAAACCGCCGCCTGGGCCGCCATTCGCAAGAACCAATCCATCAATGGGGTTCTGACCGGAACCATTCAACGGGCCGGCGGCCGCATCCGGGTAGACGCACAGTTGATCGATCCCAAGACGCGGGCGGTCCATTGGGCCAATAGCTATGAGCGCAACATAGAAGACGTTCTGTCTCTGGAATCGGTGGTCGCCGAAGCCATCGCGGGCGAGATCCAGGTCAGCGTCACCGCCGGGGATCGGGAGCGCCTCCGGCAGCGGCGCCCGGCCAATCCCCAAGCCTTGGACGCATATCTGCGCGGCCGATACTTCTGGAACCGGCGCACGGAGGACGGACTGAGGCGTGCCGCGCAATACTTTCAGCAGGCCATTGCCGCCGATCCCACCGATGCGCTGGCCTATGCCGGCCTGGCGGACGCCTACTCGCTGCTGGGCTCCATCGGCACGGACGGCATGCTGCCTACCAAGGCCATGCCCCTCGCCAAGGCCGCCGCGCAGAAGGCCATCGAACTGGAGCCGAACTTGGCCGACGGCCACAGCTCTCTTGCTTACGTGATGCTGTCTTACGATTGGGATCTGCCCGGCGCGGCCCGGGAGTTTTCCCGCGCTCTGGATCTGAACCCGAATTCCGCCACGGCGCACCACTGGTACAGTCACTACTTCATGGCCGCGGCCGACCTGCCCAAAGCCACCGAACAGATGCGCCAGGCGCTGCAACTCGAGCCTCTATCGCCCAGCATCAACATAGGCATTGGCTGGTGCCTCTACTACTCGCGGCAGTACGATCAGGCCATCGAGCAATTCCGCTCCGTGGTGGAGATCGATCCCACCCTTCCACTGGCGCACCAGACCTTGGGAATGGCCTATCAGCAGAAGGGCGCGCTGCACCAGGCCATCGACGAGTACAAGCGTGCGGCGGCGTTGTCGGGCAACAGTCCGGCTTCGGTAGCCTCGCTGGCGAGCGCCGAGGCCGCGGCAGGAAAGCTCGCGGAAGCCAGGCGGGAGTTGGGCCGGTTGGAAGAGACGTCGCGCACCCGTTACGTTCCGGCCTTTTATTTTGCGACAATTCATTATGCGATGGGCGATATGGCGAAGGCCTTCCAGTGGGGCTGGAAAGCGGCGGGGGAGCGCTGCGACTACCTGATGTATCTGCGTGTCGAGCCGCGCGTCGGCAAACTGGCCGGCAACCCGGATTTCATCCGCGCCATGGCAAGCCTCCATTGATGCGCCCTTTTCTCCACATCGCCGCGCTGGCCTGCGGGGCCGTTGGCGCATGCTGGGCGGCGCGATGCACCACCGTGCTCGATCCTGCCATGCTGCGCGAATACGACAGCTACGTGGCTGCCGCGGAGCGGGCCATGCCCAGCCGCTTCGATTCGGGCGATCTGTCGTGGGTGCCGGCTCGTGCATCGCGGCAGGCGGCCGCTTCGCTCGCGGCCGGCAAACTGGTTCGATCCAATATCAGCGATGCCGCCCTGAACCAGCGCATCGCCGGACAAAACGGCGCGGTGATCCACTGGATCGGCGCCATCCGCATTCCCGGTGCGAGCCTCGCCGATCTCAGATCCGTGCTCGAAGACTACGGCAGCTACGATCGCATCTACCGGCCGCTGGTCTTTGCCTGCAAAACCAAACGGACGGCGGACGGGCCCGACGCCGTTTACGATGTCATTATCGGGCTGCGTAGCGCGTTCCGCTTCGTCTCTCTCTTTCCGCAGCACTATGCCTTTCAAGTGACGGGACGCATCGGCTACAGCGGCGCGGACCCGGGCGGCGCTTCCGCGTTGCGCGTTCACCTGGGGGCCAGCGAGATTCGCGAGTCCGACAGTGGCGAGCCTGGGCACAGCGACTTCCTCGAGCCGTATCGCGACCACGGGATCATGTGGGCGCTCAACGCCTACTGGCGCGCGCGCCGCCGCGGACCGGATATCTACCTGGAGTTCGAGAGCATCACCCTGGCGCGGTCCGTGCAGGCCTTTGCCTGCACGCTCGGCTTCATTCCGGTTCCTAAAGCGGTCGTATCGGCAGCCATGGAGTCGCTGCCGCAGGACACCCTCACCGTGATTCTCGAGGCGACTAGGGCGGAATGCGAGCGGAGAGCCTCGCGGCCGCCCCGGAGCGTGTCCGGCCAATGAGTACGGCGCGGCTTTCCGACTTTCTGGCCAGGCTTGGACTGCGGCTTGTCGCCCGGCCATTGTTCCGCATCCGCATTCTCGGCAGCGATCATATTCCATCCCATGGACCGGCTGTGCTGGTGTCCAATCACCTCACTTACCTGGATGGATTCCTGATCGGTTCCTGCATGCGCCCGGTGGTCCGATTCCTGGTGTGGAAGCCCTACTATGATCACAAGCTGCTCACCTGGGGTTTCCGGCTGGCGAAGGCCATCCCCGTCTGGACCAAGCCTCACAGCGCCGGGCAAGCCATCAAGCGGGCCCGCGCCGAATTGGCGCGCGGCCAGGTGCTCTGCGTTTTCGCCGAAGGTTCCATCAGCCGGACCGGAAACCTGCTTCCGTTCCAGCGCGGGTTGGAAGCCGTGGTCCGGGGGCTGGACGTGCCCGTGATCCCAGTGCATCTCGGCGGATTGTGGGAAAGCCTGTATAGCTTCGAGGGCGGACGGTTCTTCTGGAAGCGGCCGCGCACTTTAAGGCAGCCAGTGGTCATCTCGTTTGGCGCTCCCATGCCGCCATCGTCTACGGCGTGGGAAGTTGAGCAGGCAGTGGTGCGACTCAGTAGAACTTCCAGTTCGACACAAACCCCGCATTGAGCGGCTGCTTGGTCAAACTGGCGCGCACCATCTCCACCGGAATCGCGTTCATCTTCAGAATCGCATCGTGGAAATCGCGGTCGGACATTTTGCCTGCCCCCACCATCTCCTTGTGCAGCGCGCGAAACTGCAGCGCGCCCAGCATATACGCGACCTGATACAGCGGCCCATAGTAGCCCGACTCGAACGAGCGGCGCACTTCGCCGGCGGCGTTTTCGCGCTCAAATCCGACGCGATTCACCAGAAAATCCACGCACTCCTGCGCGGTCATCTTGCCCAAGTGAAAACTCAGCGAGAAGATGATGCGCGCGCAGCGGTGCATGCGCCAGAACAGGGCCCCGATGCGGTCCTCCGGCGTCTTGGTGAAGCCCTGATCCCACAGCAGCATTTCCCAATGCAGCGCCCAACCCTCCACCGAAAACGGCGTGTCGAAGGTGCGGCGATACGGCCGGTAGCGTTCGTCCATGAATTCCTGCAAAAAATGGCCGGGGATCACTTCGTGAAACGCCGTGGCGCGCGAGAAGTGTTTATTGTTGCCGCGCATGCCCATGAGCTTCTGCTCCTCGGTCATGCTCTCCACCGGATACGAAACGCTCAGCACCGAGCCGCCGGTGAAGAATGGATTGATGCGCTGCCGCTCCGGCGTCATCATCTCCATGCGCCAGGTCTGGGCCGCCAGCGGCGGCACCGTCACCAGGTTGTGCGACCCGACAAAATCGATGGCTTCCTCGACCAACCCCAGGATGAAGGCCGGCTGCTGTCCCGGCGGCACATAATCGGATTTCACGTGCTCCAGCGCCTTCTTCCAATCGTCGCCATACCCCAGTTCGCGGGAGGCGCGCAGCATCTCGGCATCGCACCAGGCGAACTCGCGGTTGGCGATCTCCACGATCTCCTCGGGCGTGTAGGGAATCATCTCGTAGGCCAGCTCGCTGACCAGCATGTCGCGGCCCACCGCATCGCCCACGATGGTGTCGCGGTCGCCCGGCTTGATCCCGGCCAGCTTCTCGCGAATCAGGATGGCATACTTCTCCATGGCGGCCGCGCTCTTCTGAAATATGGCTCGGTCACCCACCAGGTGAATAGCGGATCGTAGCCGTTGTAGAATTCGAACCAGCCTTTCAGCGTGTCGCGCAGGCGGTCCACCGTGCGCGCCGCGCGGTATGCGGCGGTTTTTGCGACCTTGATCTCCGCCCCTTTGGCCGGCTCGTTAATGCGCTTCGAGAGGTCCTCCATTTGCTTGGAGATCTGTTCCAAGGTGGAAGCGGCCGCAGACGGGTCCAGCGGATCGACACGCTGCCGGGCCTCCTTCAGCTCGATGATGGCGGGCGCGAACGGAACCAGATCCGCGATCTCCGCCGAACGCTTCTGGTTCAGGTCGAGCTGGCGAATCTCGTGGTCCAGCTTATTGCGAAAGAGAAGATAGTCGATGCGCCCCTCTTGCGGCAGGCCGTCGAACGGGATCGATGCGAGCGCGGCCCGCCACGCTTCGTAGAACTGGCGCATGACCCGCTCGGTGGTGGGAGAGAGTTGTACATCGTAGAACCTGCTCAGGCTCCGCAGATCGCTGGAATATCTTTCCAGCAACGGTCCCACATCGGCCGGCGCCGGACCCATGATCTCGCGCACGTCGGGCCCCTGATAGGGTGTGGGCGGTGGACGGCGGGTGGGCTGGGCGCACACGAGCGCGGCGGCCGTGAGCAGGGTGGCGATGGTTCTGGCTGCTTGGCTATTCATGCTATGGAGGGCGGGATTTATCCCGCGCGGGGCTTTAGCCCCGCCTAAGGATTAACCGTGATTCTGCACACCGAAAAGTTGACAATGCTGCTGGTGGTAGACGAGGCAATAGCCTGCACGCGGGCCAAATAGGTTCCAGGTGCAACCGCCGCGCCAGCGCCGGTTCTTCCGTTCCAGGTTACGCTCTCTCCCGGCGCCAGGACCATTTTATAACCGTGCAGCGTTCGGATCACATCCACGCTGGGCGTGACATCGCTATCCTGGATGATCTCCACCAAGGTGAAAGAGTTGGCCGCGATTGCGTACTTGATGCTGGTCGACTGGCCCGCCGAGATGGAGATTGTGTTTGGCGTGGCGACCGGCTGGTACAGAATCGGAGGTGTTATCGCGGGAACATATGGGTACGGAGTGTAAGTGTCGCCCAACAGGATGACGTTGTTGGTATTCGGCGGTCCCAGACCCGCTTGCGCCGCATAGCCCAGATAAGTCACGGAGTTTTGCGCAAACTCCATCACATTCAGCCCCACCCGGTCCACTGCCACGGGATTCAGGCCTGCCAACACCACGTTCGTGGCCACCGGGTTTCCGCTCGTGGGGCCTTCCCCGTCCATCCCCCAAACGCCGTCGATCACGGCGAAATCGATGGGCCGAATCATGTTGAGATCGACGATCGACTGATTGATGCTGCGAAGATGCAAGTCGTGGCGCGGAAGATCTGTCTCGACCGGTGGGGCATAGGCTGGCTCGGAAGCCAGGCCCACCAGGTTTTTCATGGAAAGCGTGACTACCGCTTCCTGGTGGGTCTTCATTTTGCCCACGCTGATAAAGAAAGTATTTGGCTGCATCACCAGCGACGGAACCCACATCTGCTGGTATGCGGAGCCGCCGCCTGGCACCGGGGTCAAGACGTAGGTCCCCGTCACCAGGTTTACCAGTTGCACTTGCGGATAAGCCTTCTTGGTGAAGATCGCCCCGTAACCGCACGGACCCCAGTATGGCTGGTTTCCAGGCAGGGGAGCTTCGATGATTTGAATCTGGGTCGCTCCGGCCGCGATGCACAAATCCACGACGGCCTGCACCACGTGCGGATCGGTCGTGGCGCCGGAGGAGGACGGCTTGGCAACCACCAGGTTCGGCTTGATCAACACCGTCTGCCCGGCAAGGTTGGTGGGAAACTGCCCGCTGGCGGACAGAGCCACCGACGCCGCGGTATACGGATCGGTCGAGTAGCCCACGCCTACCTGGTAAGTTGTTGCGCTTTGCGCTTTGGCGCCGGCCAGCAAGGCTGAGTTGGCCGCCAGCAGCCCGATGAACGACCGCCGGTCCATTCCGGAAACCGCGCGCCTGGCGCTTTGCTTGCCTGGATCGGTCTCGTCAACGCGATACTTGCACATCTACGTTCCCCCCTGTCCTGCCTATGATAGCTGGCCCTGTGCATAAACTACAAGCTGTTTCCAGTACCCAGTACCTACACATTAGCTGTAGGGCAGGCCATCGTCTTTCGTGGCCTGCCGAGTTCGAGCACGGTGCGCAGACGACAAACAACGATCGTCTGCGCCACGCCGGGCACCGGAGCACCCATAACGCACTCCGCACCTGCTATACTGGACAGCGGATGGTTTTTAACCACCCCGCACTGCGGACATCCTGTTTACCAACCGGCCGCCAAGCACCGGCCGTCATCCCCTGTTTGCGTTTTGCAGCCCTTGGAGGTACCCACACACCAACTCAATGAAATCCAGTGTGCAAATCAGCCGAGGCATCGAAAGCCTGTTCGGCACCCGCGATGAAAACATCCGGTTGATCGAATCGGGCCTCAAAGTGAACACCCAACTCATCGACAACCTGTTGGAAATCGAAGGCGAAGCCGAAGCCGTCTCGCGCGCCGAGACCATTCTCGAAGATTATGTGGCGCTGGTGCGCGAAGGGCACGTCTTCAATAACGGCGACCTGAATAGCTACCTCCGCGTGGTCACCGAAGACCCCGAAGTCAGCTTCCGCGCCTTGGTCCAAAGCGGCCGCCAGCGCAATTTCGGCAAGAAGATGCTGGCGCCCAAAACCCCGAATCAGCGCCGCTACCTGGAAGCCATCGAGCGCAACGACCTGGTCCTCGGCGTCGGTCCGGCCGGCACCGGCAAAACCTACCTGGCCGTGGCCATGGCCGTGTCCGCTCTGCTTTCGAAGCGCGTCTCGCGCATCATTCTCACGCGCCCCGCCGTGGAAGCAGGCGAACGCCTGGGCTTCCTCCCCGGCACCTTGCAGGAAAAGGTCGATCCCTACCTGCGCCCGCTCTACGACGCCTTGTTCGACATGATGGAATCCGAGAAAGTCGACAAACTGCTGGAGCGCAACACCATCGAGGTCGCGCCCATCGCTTTTATGCGCGGCCGCACGCTCAACGACAGTTTCATCATCCTCGACGAAGCCCAGAACAGCACCACCGAGCAGATGAAGATGGTGCTCACCCGCACCGGCTTCAATTCCAAGATGGTGGTCAACGGCGACATTACCCAGATCGATCTTCCGCCGGGCAAGCGCAGCGGCCTCATCGACGCGCTGGAGGTGCTGCGCGGCGTCGAAGGTATCAGCTTCGTGCAGTTCGACGAGCGCGACGTTGTCCGTCACAACCTGGTGCAGCGCATTGTGAAGGCTTACGAGCGCTATAACGAAGCGGTGGGCGCCGGCCGCCAGCTTAGCCTGAAACTGACCGAACCATCCGCCGAACCGGCTCCCGATACATGTCTGCCTCCGACGACAACATAGTTTTGTTCCGCCGCACCCCGGCGGAACTGGACCGCCGCAACCTGGAACGCTTCGCCCGAACTTTGCGCGGCGAAGTCGCCAAGGGCACCGGCTTCACCTGCCTGATCGCCGGCGACGCCGCACTCCGCCGCCTCAACCGCGACTTCCTAGGCAAAGACTGTCCCACCGACGTCCTCTCATTCCCAGTGGGACAGGCCTCCCGGCCTGTCCTTCACCTCGGCGAAATCGCCATCTCCGCCGCCCGCGCCCGCGCCCAAGCCGCCGCAATCGGCCACTCTCTCGAAAATGAAATCCGCATCCTGATGCTGCACGGCCTCCTCCACCTGCTGGGAATGGATCACGAAACCGACCGCGGCCAAATGCAGCGCGCCGAAGCCCGCTGGCGCAAGCGCCTCGCCCTGCCCGCCGGCCTGATTGAACGACTCCGCCCATGACCCTCGCCCTAACCCTCCTCATCGCTGCGCTAGCCCTCCTCCTGGGCTTGGTCACTTTCGTCCAGGTGCTCTACCTCGAGAGCCTCCGCCTGCGCACCCGCGATTTCCCCGCCATCAAATTCTTCAAGGAAACTCTCGAAGACAAAATCGGCTTCCCCACCGAAGACGGCGCCGGCTCCTTCACCCTGATCAAACACACCACCATTCTCCTGATCGCCGTCCTCTACTTCCTGGTCTTCGCCGACGGTCAGGCCTGGACCTGGCCCGAAGCGCTCGAAACCGTGGTCTCCTCCTGGCTCACCATGATCGTGATGGCCTACGTGCTCCCGCAGGTGCTCTACCGCCGCACTGGAGCGCAATGGCTTGCCCCGCTGGCGCCCCTCATCCGCATCGTGGGACTGGTTGCCCGGCCCTGCGTCGCGGTGCTCGCCTTCTTCCAGTCGCTGGTCGAGATCGCCGACAACTCCAGCGGCGCCGAAGAGCCGCCCACTCAAGCCGAAAACATCGACGCGCTGATCTCCGCCGGTACCGAGGAAGGCCTCATCGAAGAGGAGGACCGCAAACTCATTCAATCCGTGGTCGAGTTCGGCGACAAGGTGGTGCGCGAGGTCATGACCCCGCGGCCCAATATCGTCGCCATCTCCGCGGACGCTACCCTCGAACAACTGCGGCAGCTCGTGATCGACGAACAGTATTCGCGCATCCCGGTCTATGAAGGAACCATCGATCAGTTCATCGGCTTCGTGCATGTGCGCGACATGTTCGAGCTGGATGAAGACCAGCGCGCCAACCGCACCGTTCGCGAGCTGATCCGCCCCATCCGCGCCGTGCCCGAAACCAAGCCGGTCAACGACCTCATGCGCGAAATGCAGCAGGACAACACCCATATGGTCATCGTGATCGACGAGTACGGCAACACCGCCGGCCTCGCCAGCATGGAGGATCTCGTCGAAGTCATCCTGGGCGAAATCCGCGACGAGCACGAGCCCGATTCCGACGTGCAGGAAGACGGCCAGGGAGGCTACATTGTTTCCGGCAGCTACGACGTGGCGCGCCTCGGCGACCTCCTCGAATTCCACCCGGAGGAAGATCTCGAATCCACCACCGTCGGCGGGCTGGTCACCGAATGGCTCGGCCGCGTGCCCCATTCGGGCGAATCCGTCGAGCGCAACGGCATCCACATCGATATCCTGGCCAGCGACGAATTGCGAGTGGCCCAGGTTCGCGTGCGCCGTTCCCAGCCGGTGACACAATGATGGAGGGCGGCCAATCTTGGCCGCAGCCGCCTTTTAGGCGGCTTGGCCGGCTGAAAGCCGGCTGCGGGCAGAATTGCCCACCCTACACACTAATATGAAATCCGGTTTCGTCTCCATCCTCGGCCGTCCCAACGCGGGCAAGTCCACGCTGCTGAACCAGCTCATCGGCGCTAAAATTGCCATCGTCGCCAACAAGCCCCAAACCACCCGCACCTCCATCCAAGGCGTGCTCACCCTCCCCGATGCCCAGATCGTGTTCCTCGACACGCCCGGCATCCACAAAGCCGATTCGCTGCTGACCAAGCGCATGATGGACACCGTGCGCGCCGCGCTCGGCGAACGCGACCTGCTGCTGCTCGTCGTGGATGTCTCGCGCAAGTTCGGCGTCGAGGACCGTCACGCCATCGACCTCATCCGCAAGGCGGATACCCCCACCCTGCTGCTCCTCAACAAGGTCGACCTGCTGCACAAGGACAAGGGCGCGCTGCTGCCCCTGATCGAGCAATACCGCGCGCTGCACGACTTCGCCGGCTACATTCCCATCTCGGCGCGCTCGGGCGATGGCGTCGCCGAATTGCGCCAGGCCATTATCGAACGCCTCCCCGAAGGCCCGGCCTACTTTCCGCCGGACCACATCACCGACCAGCCCGACCGTTTCCTCGCCGCCGAGCTGATCCGCGAAAAAATCCTGCAAGCCACGCGCGAAGAAGTGCCGCACTCCGTGGCCGTCTCGGTGGAGTCCTGGGAAGATACCCCCCAACTCATTCGCATCTACGCCACCATCTATGTCGAGCGCAGCGGACAGAAGGGCATCATCATCGGCGCGGGCGGCGCCATGCTGAAAAACATCGGCACTCTGGCGCGCCACGAGATGGAGCGCCTCTTCGGCCGCCACGTCTATCTCGATCTTCATATCAAGGTGCAGCCTAACTGGCGCCAGAAGGCGGGCTTCCTCGCGGCCCTCGACTGGCGTACAATGGCCGGAGCAGATGAAAATTAAAACGTTAGTCTCCTTACTCATAATCCTGGTGCTGGCCGCGGGCGTTTGGGCCGCCGATAAGCACCCTTCCGACGATCAACTCTACGATCTGGTCAGGCGCAAGCTGGCCGACGACGTCGTGGTCAAGGGCGGCGCCATGGAGGTCGAAGTCAAGGACGGCGTCGTTACTTTGCGTGGCAAAGTAGAATACGAACAGCAAAAGCTCAAAGCGGAGAAGGTCGCGCGCAAAGTCCCCGGCGTCAAGCAGGTCAACAACGAACTGATCGTGGTGGGTAAAGGCAACCCCCGATGATTCGTGGGGCAGGCTCTCAGCCTGCGGCGGCCTCTCAGGCCGCCCTCTTCTTGTTGCTGCTCCCCCTAGCCGCCCAAGACGTCCCCGATCTCCAAGTCGAAAAAGTAGCCCACGGCTACCGCTTCACCGAAGGCCCCGTCTGGTCCCGCGATGGCTACCTGCTGTTCAGCGACATCCCCCGCGGCAAAATCATGAAACACGTGCCCGATGGAGCCACCGAAGTCTACCGCGAAGCCTCCAACGGCGCAGCCGGCAACGCCTTCGACCAGCAAGGCCGCTTGTACACCTGCGAAACGCACACCCGCCGCGTGACCCGCACCGACAAAAAGGGCCGCATCGAAGTGCTGGCCGATAAATGGGACGGCAAGCGGCTCAACGCGCCCAACGGCATCGTCGTGAGCAAGTCCGGCCATGTCTACTTCACCGATCCGGCGTTCGGCAGCCAGCAGGATACGCGTGAGCTCGATTTTTACGGCGTCTACCACATCGCGCCAAAAGGCCAGTTGTCCGTGATCGCCAGGCCCGCCGGCCGCCCCCATGGAATCGCGCTGTCGCCCAACGGGCGCATTCTCTACGTCGCCAACTCCGACGACCGCAACATCCGCGCTTACGACGTGGACCACGAGGGCGAAGTCTCCAATGAGCGCGTTGCAATTTCCAAGATCGACGGCATTCCAGCCGGCATCCGCACCGACGATAAGGGCAATCTGTACGTCGCCGCCAAAGGCATCGCCGTCTACAGCCCGGAAGGCCAACTGCTGACGACCATCCCGCTCGCCGAGACGCCCTCCAATTTCGCCTTTGCAGACCCCGATTTCCAGACGCTCTACGTCACTGCCAGAACATCCTTGTATCGAGTCAGGCCGCCCCTCCTCTCCAATGCCCGATAACCGCCGCTATCCCCAACGCCCCGTCCTGGGCATCGGCGCACTCATCTTCGACCGCGGCAGAATCCTTCTCGTCGAACGCGGCAGAGAACCGTTAAAGGGTTACTGGTCCCTCCCCGGCGGGGTCCTCGAAATCGGCGAAACACTCGAACAAGGCATCGTCCGCGAAGTGCGCGAAGAGACCGGCCTGGAAGTCGAGCCGCTCAAGATGCTCGAAATCTTCGAGCGGATCATCCGCGACTCTCAAGGCGCCCCCGAATATCACTACGTTCTGATCGACTACATCTGCCGCGTCACCGGCGGATCCCTCCGCGCCGCCGACGATGCCAGCCGCGTCGCCTGGGTCCCACGCCGCCTCTTTGACAGACAGGGAACACCGCGTGCTGAACTTTATCAGCCAATGTGACGGTCTTAGTCAATGGCGTCGCAGCCGAGAACTCGTTTGCCGGCATTCCCTATTACCTGGCAGGAGTCACCCAGGTCAACTTCATCGTCCCGCCAGGTACGCCCACCGGCAATCAACCGGTGACTGTCACCCTGGCCGGCAACGGTTTACTAGGTTTTTTCGGCGAGAACTTTTTTCCAGTACCTTATGCGGGGGGCCTTGCCTAGCAGATCGGCTCGCTGCGAGCTGACCCGCATCAGTTCCTTGATTAGCCCGGCTTCCTTGCCTGGATCTTTTTCCTCCTCGTAGAGACCCTCGAGCCTCTGCAGTTCGGAATCGCAGTCTCGAATCTGCTTGCGCATACTTTCGGGCAGCGCGGCATACTCTTCGCGGAGTTTCCGTTCAACCGCAGCGCGCAATGCCTGGCGGGCTTGGGCTTCTTCATAATCCGGCATCGGCAGGTATTCCTTCTCGGTGAGCACGATTGAAGCTGGCGTGGGCACCTTTGAAATGACATTAAAGCGACCGATACTCCCCGCCCCGGACGCCTTCGCCCAGCGAAAGATCGCGAGCACGGCGGCAAACCTGTTGAGCCTATCGTACTCATGCGAGGTGTGCGTCAACTCGGGAACCAATGGGTAAAACACATCCGGGAAGGTCGTCCGCGCTTTCCCGCCATAGGCCGAGAAGACCGTCAAAGTGAAAAAAGCGCTTCGTCGCAGATCCTCCGGGAATTGGCCGCCTTGCCGTTCCACGATCAGCCGCCCCCCTTGCCCCGAGATGGTCAGCGGGACATCCGTGAATTTCCAGCCGTCCATCTCCGGCCGCCAGCCCGTTGCGTCCAGCTTCGCGGCGTTCTCCGCGCTCCCCAGAAGGCTGGAAAACCGGGCATGTTGCCTCGGGAGCACGTCGGCAAGCATGAGGGACCATCCGAGGTCCAGGTCCGCGATGGCCGGATGCATCACAATGCGCGAGCGAATTCCTTCATGCTGTATTCGAGTAGCACCGATTTCAAAGTATGGAACCTCGCCGAAAGAACCGATAAGACCAACGCCCTCTCCTTCTGCGATTGGCCCGGCTCCACGCACTCCAGCGTACACAATTTGATGCGCGGCATAGGCGTCCTCTCGAAGAACTGGCGCATATTCCTTTTCCGTGCCATCCACGAACTGGGCGATTAGTCTGCCCGTCGACGAATTGTCTGCATCGGGAAGCCACGTAATGACCTCAACCTTACCGGGCAACTCCGGCGTCACGCGATTGCCGAGCACGACTCCGCCAAATGTTTCCGGGTCCACTTTCAGCGAGTCAAATTTACGGGCACCAGCCTCCTTGAGGTGGTTGCTTTCCAAGTACTCGTTGTAATTGACGCCATCCCGAGCCGCTTCCGTCACGGCGGGCCGGCGCTCCCTGGGAGCCCACTCGTGCCGGTCGGAGAACGGGACAAACGCTTCCTCATAGCGCGCGCTCTCATAAGACTCTTGGAGCGTGCTGACAATTGTTCGTATTTTTGGAGCGCGCTCCTGCTCGGGGACCCAGTTCATCGCCTGCTGGATAGCGTTCGCGCTGCTGTTGCTGGTCCTCAAGATCTCGAACGCGGTTTCCGGGGGCAGATCGAGGTAATGCTGCAGAATGCCTTGCGCTCCACCCATTGTGCCGCCGTCACAGTACTTACCTATGGCCAACATAGCCTTCCCAGCTTCCGGACTTGCCCTCCATTCCAGTTTGGCGGTAGAGGCTGGTTTGCCAAAGGCCAGAGGACCGGCCGCTTGGCGATCGCCGAAATAGCGCTTCAAGGCCGGGTCGTACTTTACCGACTCATACTGCTGGGCCAAATCGCGTGCCAATAGTGCCAGCGCCTTGTCGCCGCCGCCGGTTCCACCTGCCTGCGCGGCAAGATAAAAGCCTTCGAGTTTTCGGACCGCCGGGAACGGGTGCCAGATGTCGGGCGGCAGGCCCGGTTGAAAACGGTGACTCTCAAGCTGGCGATCCAGCCAACCCGAGTGACTCCCAGCGTACTTGGCAATCATGCTTAAGGCTTTTCCCTCTTCGGCGCCGATGGAAGGATGTAAGGCCTGGCCCCACCCAATCGAGATCGCGACGAGCAGGATGAGCGCCGCCATGACCGAGATAAGCGTTTTGCGTTTCATAATTCAATCTCCTTTTGTTTCCATTCAAATCCTCAAAACTACATGTTGCTCAGTTCATCGAGAAGCTTCTCCCGTTTCAGTTGTACGTCCTTGGTAAAGCCTCCGTCCGGCACCACGAGCACCAGTGCGGCGAGCATGCGTGGCGAATTCAAGCGAGCTTCCGTGAAGGCGCCATACCAGAAGTCGGCGGGCGCCGCTTGCGGTCCTTGCGGGAGCGCACCTGTGTCTATAAAAGTCACCGACGCGTCAATGGGATCGGCCTCCCGCCGGAAGGCGTTGGCATCGGCGATCACGGCAAGCGATTGCAACAAATTCTGATATCGCTTCCAGTACGCCTGAATTAGACTTGATGGCACGTAGTACTCTTCCACAAGGGGCCCCCTGGGGAACAAGTGGAGAGGGTGTTGGGATTCCGGCGGCCGCAATTCCTCGCCGCCGAGGACGCCAAGCAGTTGCTCAGCCACCCGCGGCAGTCCCCCGACTCGAAGGGCGTCGATTCCTTGCCTGATCCGCAGCCCATAGAAATTCCAGTCACGGACGGTTGGGATCCCGTCCAGGTACACCGGCACGACGCCGTGTCCGCTCCTGTCGAAACGACTGAGCTCAACCGCTGTAGCCACCTCTTCGCGCTGGTAATAAGCGTCAGCCGAATGGGCGGAAACCAGTACGACGGTTATCGAGGAACTCCGTTGGGCTTCGGGAATCTGGCGGTCCCATTCCGTGCCGTCGGAGAGCGTCCTGACGTCGAGGAAAACTCTCGATTTAGGCTGCAACAACTCATACAGTTCCTCCGCTCTCGCGCGGTCCTTCGCGGCATGTGCAAGGAAGAAATCGAACTTTTTATCAGATGCCAGCATCGCGTCCGCCACGTCTTTTGCTCCCCCCGAGGTTTTGGTGCTCTATAAGCGAATCGTCAGCCCTCTGTTTCTGTAAAGCGGATAAATCGAACGAAAAGGGACACCCCCGCATCCGTCCCCTTCTCAAACCTGGAGCCCCTCTACGTTGCATAGTGATTCAACCTCCCTAAAACGTTTCAACTGACCCCGAATTCTCTGGATCATCCTCTGATCGACGGCGGCCGTCCCTCCAAAGCACAGCCTATGGCCTTTATCCGTGTGCATCTGTGTCCATCCGTGGTTCCACTCTACTCCCCGCCCCCCGGCTTGCTAGAATCGTTCCAGGATGTCCACTGCCGCGCCCTCGCCCTCCTTGCGAAGCTTATTCTCCGAACTGGAACAGTTGTTCCAATCGGAAACGGAAGCGCGCGTCTCCACCAGCGTGCAAGCCGCCGAGCGGGCCCTGGCCGAACATTTGAATCAGTCCGTGCGGCGCTTGCGCCAGGCTGCCGCCTTCCCCGAGGTTGCCTCCATCCTCTCGGATGCCTCCGCCCCCTTCGCCAACGCTTGCGCCGTCTTTCACATCAATGAGGATACGGTGGGTGGAGAGCGCCTGCGCGGCGCCACCGGCGATGCCGCCGCGCACTTTCGCGAGATCCGCTTTGCCACATCCGAAGCCGCCGCCTTTGCCGCCGCCATCGAATCGCGCGAGCCGGTGGTGGCGCTCTGTTCCGCCGCGGAGGTATCGCCCGCCGTGGCGCAAGCGTTCGCCCACGCGCCTGGCGATAAAGCGTACCTGTTCCCGTTGACCGTCGATCGATCCACGGTCGGCATGCTCTACGCCTCCGGCGCGGTCGAGAGCGCCGCTTTGGAGTTGTTGGCCCAGGCCGCTGCCGCCGTCATGGAAGCGCGGCAACGCCCCGCGGCGCCCTCCCGCCATTTGGTGCGCATCGAACCGGCTTCCGCCGCGCCCGCCGGTCCCGCACCGGAATGGGACGATCTGAGCCCGGCCGATCGCCATCTGCATCTGCGCGCACAACGCTTCGCCCGTGTGAAGGTCGCCGAGATACGGCTGTACCGGCCCGATGCCGTCAAAGCCGGGCGGGCGCAGCAGGAATTGTACGCCGCCTTGCAGGATGCCATCGATGAAGGCAGAGAGTCTTTCCGGCAAACCTTTCTAACGGCCAGTCCAACCATGGTCGACTACTTTCATCTGGAGTTGGTGCGCACGCTGGCAAATGATAATCCAGCCTGGCTGGGAGGTAACTACCCTGGACGTTTGGCGTAGTTGTGGGGCAGGCCCCCGGCCTGCAGCGGCCTCTCAGGCCGCCTGCTGGAAGAAGGTGGCACAGGCTTTAGCCTGTGGTGTGCTCCTCGCCGCAGCCGCCTTCCCCCAAACCCCCGACTCCCTAGCCCACGCCTACCGCGACTCGCCCACCCCCGCCCGCGCCAAAGCCCTGCAGTACTTCGCGGCCAGTCACAAAGATGCCAACGGCGCATTGGCGCACTTCACCCTGGGCATCGTCTCGTTCGAACAGAAGCGCTTCCCGGATGCCATTCAGCATCTCCAAGCCGCCCAGCCGCGCCTCCCCAAGCTGGCCGACTACACGGCCTATTATCTGGCTGCCGCCCATTCGGAAACCCAAGACTATGCCGCCGCCGCGCGCGAATCGGCCGCCGTGCGGTCCGTCCCGCTGCTATCCCCGTTCGCCGCGAAATCCATGGTACTGCAGGCGCGCGGTCTGGCGGCTTCGGGTGCCGCCTCCGATGCCGTGCGCCTGCTCCGCGAGCGCTACGCCGATCTTCCGCAGCCCGATGGCGACCTTGCCCTGGCCGTCGCCTACCAAGCCGCCCGCGACCTGCCGCACGCCGCGCAATACTATCAGCGGGTCTACTTCGAGTACCCCACCGGCGATCCGGCCACCCGCGCCGCCGCCGCGCTCATCGCCCTGCGCGACGCCATGGGAGCGGCGTATCCCGCGCCCGCGCCCGAAGCTATGGTCGAGCGCGGCAACCAACTGCTCGCCCAACGCGAATACACGCGCGCGCGATCCGAGTTCGAGGCCCTCGTGCCGCAACTCGGCGGCCCGGAGCGCGACCAGGCCCGCGTGGGAATGGGAGCCGCCGAGTTCCTGGCCGGCGATGTGGCTGCCGCTTATTCGTACCTGCGCTCGCTGGAACTCTCCGATCGCGATGCCCATTCCGAGGCGGAGGCCGAGCGCCTCTACTACCTCGCCGAATGCGCCCGTAAACTGAACGACGAAGATCAGATGATGGAGGCGGTCGGCAAACTCGGCAAGCACCGCGAATCGCCGTGGCGCTACAAGGCGCTGGTGGCCGCCGCCAATCGATTCGTGGTGACCAATCAGCCCGAAAAATACGTGCCGCTTTCCAAGGCCGTCTACGAGACGTTTCCGGATCAGCCGCTGGCCGCATCAAGCCACTGGCGCGTCGCCTGGGCCGCGTACATTCGCCGCCGGCACGACGCGCGCGAACTGCTGCGCGAGCACCTGGAACGATACCCCGGACATCCCTCCGCCACCGCCGCGCTTTATTTTCTGGGCCGCCTCGCCGAAGCCGGCCCCGATCACATCGATTACCCCGCCGCGCGAGCCTTCTATACCAGGCTCGCGGCGCAGTTTCCCAACTACTATTACGGGATATTGGGCCGCGAGCGCATGGCCCAGCCGCAGATTGCGTCTGCGGCTCCATCGGAGAAGACGGCCCAGTTCCTGCGCGCCATCGCCTTCCCGCCGCACAGGCCCGCCCTTCCCAGCGAACCGGATGCGGAAACCGCTTTGCGCATCGCCCGAGCCCGCTTGCTGGAATCCGCCGGGCTCCCGGATTTGGCCCAGTCCGAACTGCGTTTCGGCGTCCGCCATGGCGGCCAGCCTGGCAGCGGCCAGCCGTATCTGTTGGCCATGGAACTCGCCCGCACCGCCAGTACGCCGCACCAGCGGTTGCACAACATCAAGAGCGCCGCGCCCGACTATCTCTCGCTCTCTCTCGAGGATGCGCCGCCCGCATTCTGGCAACTGCTGTTCCCCTTGCCCTATGAGAAGGACCTCGTGCGCAGCGCCAAACAGCAAAGCCTGGATCCCTACATGGTTGCCGCCATCGTCCGGCAGGAGTCCGAATTCGATCCGCAGGCGCTCTCCGCCAAACACGCCTACGGCCTGATTCAAGTCGAGCCGGCCACCGGGCGCGCCTTGGCCCGCCGCGCCGGGATCAAGCGTTTCAGCAACCGATCCCTGTTCCAACCCGCCATCAACCTGACGCTCGGCGCTTCTTACCTGCGCGCCCTGCTCGATCAATGGGGTGGCAAATGGGAACAGACCCTGGCTTCCTACAATGCGGGCAAATCCCGCGTCAATGAGTGGATCACCTGGAACCAGTACCAGGAACCCGCCGAATTTGTGGAATCCATCCCCTTCACCGAAACACGCGAATACGTGGAAGCGGTGTTGAGAAACGCAACGGTGTATCGCCAACTCTATGCCAGCAGGGCTCCCGCGCCCCGGCCGCCAGGAGGGCGGCGGAAGGCCAAGCGCCCCGCGGTGTAACGTTTTCTCTCTCCATTTCGCTATCAATCCCTGCGGCACCCGTATCGGATATGCGGGTCTCCTTTCTTTTGAATGTTGATTCGTGCGCCATCGTCTCAGGGCCGACCAGCGGGAGGCTGGACTGCGCCTCGGGCTGGGATGGTTTTGTTTTGGTTTTCCTTTCATGGAAGGTTTTTGTTTTGCTGCCGGACCTTCCTGCGGTGCCGCAGGGCCGACCGACGGGAGGCCGGCCCCCGTCGCACGCGGACGTGACCCTAGTGAATAACCTCATGCGGTCCGCCGTTGTTGGAAGCTCGCAAACAACTTCCGCTTGGCCGCTTGCATGGCGGTGGCAGCCTGCATGTCCGTTTGCCGCCGCGACCAACGTTCCATTTCCTGGATCGTCAAATCTCCCTTCAGGTACCCCGCCACACCCGGCAACTGGCGCAGGATTTCCCAAGGAGTGGCGTACCAGAGGTACCGTTTCTGCTCTTTTCCTTTGGCGTTGATCACGCGCTCCGGCACACCGCGCGGCCGATGGAAATTCAAGTAGGGGTTGAAGTATTGCAGGTAGAAAGACTGCATGGCCGGAGCGTGTTCCGCGGCGATGTATCCGAAGCCGATGTGCTTGCGGATGATCGCTCCATTTTGGCACTCCACCAAGGCGTTGTCATTGCAGTGCCGCGGCCGGCTCTTGGTCTGCTCGATCAGCAGTTTGTTGAGCAACTCGGCCACTATATGGTTGATGAACTCGCTGCCGTTGTCGGAATGAAACCCGAGAACGCGGAAGGGAAACTGCCGCAGCATGGCCTCCAGCACTGGTTTCAGAGCCGCTTCGCTGATCTGCGCAGTGGCGCTCACCACCTCCCATTGCGTCACTTCGTCCACCGCATTGATGTGATAGACCCCCTTCACCCCATCCCGATCCCCCTGATGCACAGTGTCCACCCGCAGGTATCCCGGCCGCCCCTCGGGTTGCGGCGCGCGCCGCTCGCCGATGGCTACCTGCACGGAGCGTGTACCTCGGTAGACCACCCGCTGCTTCCGGTATCCCGCACTCTTGCGCAAACGATAGATTTGGGCCACCGAGATCCCCGCCAACCGCCGGTAGCGCTGCTCGCCGAAGTCATAGAACTGGCGCTGCAAGATCTTCTGCGTGGCCGGTCCGCTGAGCGTCTCATGCATTTCATCCACGCTCACCAGCAGGGCCACGTCCTGGCGGCTGTACACCGTCGCGAAACGGTGGCGCCGGCTGCGCTTAACCCGCACTTCTCCATATATCGCCGTACCAAACCGCGCGCCGTACGCCCCAACTCGTCCCAGTGCTGCTCCCCCAGGCACCCGCTCACCCAAGCGTAAACCTCCTCCTTTTTCTCGCCTGCGAAATGTACGGCTTCGCTGGCTTTCAAAAAATCCGGATCTCGTCCAGGCTCATCCCCGGTTTGTTGCTCCGCTCCAGGCTCATTTTGTATGAGAAACAGCCCCTCCCTCCAGGCTCATCTTGCATGAGATAAGACTGCCACTTGCACTTGGGTTTGCTTTTCGGTATGATTAAAAAGTTTCGCGAGTACAGCTTTCTGCTCCTGCGCTACCACTGCGAGTGTTCGCAGTCCGGCCGGGGGTGAGGTCCCGAGGTTTCACCGGTCAACCCCGGTTGGAATATGGACCTGTCCGAACAGTGATCCTCGCAGTTGTTGAACCGTAGACACAGGCCGTTGGGCTTGTGCATGTATTTGGCGGGCCTGAAGCGCCCATTCGAGATTAAAAGAACTTAAGGGAAGGTTCGTGCCGACTTTTAACCAACTTGTGCGTAACGGGCGGAGACCACCCCGCTGGAAGACCGCCAGTCCGGCGCTGCAGAGCTGCCCCCAGAAGCGCGGCGTTTGCACCCGCGTGTACACTTCCACGCCGAAGAAGCCGAACTCGGCGCTGCGGAAAGTGGCGCGCGTGCGGCTGACCAACGGCATCGAGGTGACCACGTATATTCCGGGCGTTGGCCATAACCTGCAGGAGCACTCCATCGTGCTGATCCGCGGGGGCCGCGTGAAGGATTTGCCGGGCGTGCGCTACCACGTGATCCGGGGCGCGCTGGATACGGCCGGGGTGGCCAATCGCAAGCAGAGCCGGTCGAAATATGGAGCGAAGCGGCCGAAGGCGTAGGCCGCGGGAATCGATATGCCACGAAGACGACGCGTTGAAATTCGGGAAGTGCCTGCAGATCCGGTTTATAACTCCACACTGGTCGAGAAATTTGTCAATTCCATGATGTGGCAGGGCAAGAAGACCGTGGCGCAGGGTATCTTTTACGACTCCATGGACAAGATCCGGGAGCGCTCGGGCGACGACCCGTTGAAGCTGTTCAAGAAGGCCGTGGAGAACGTTAAGCCGCTGCTGGAAGTGAAGACGCGGCGCGTGGGCGGCGCGAACTACCAGGTGCCCATCGAGGTGCCCAATAATCGCCGCACCAGCCTGGCGATCCGCTGGATCGTGACGCAAGCCCGGTCGCGCCCGGAAAAAGGGATGCCGGAGAAGCTGGCCAATGAGTTGAACGATGCCGCCAACATGCGGGGCGGCGCGATCAAGAAGAGAGACGACGTGCACCGCATGGCGGAGGCGAATAAGGCGTTTGCGCATTATCGCTGGTGAGACAAGAAGTCAGAAGTCAGAAGTTCAGAATAATTTATGTTACGTACGGTACCGCTCGAAAGGATGAGGAACATCGGCATCGCTGCCCACATCGATGCAGGTAAGACCACTACGACCGAGCGCATCCTTTACTACACGGGCCGCACGCACAAGCTGGGCGAGGTGCACGAAGGCACCGCCATCATGGACTGGATGGAACAGGAGCAGGAGCGCGGCATCACCATTACTTCGGCCGCCACTACCTGTTTCTGGCGCGATATCCAGATCAACATCATCGATACTCCGGGCCACGTGGATTTCACCGCCGAAGTGGAGCGCAGCCTGCGCGTGCTGGATGGCGCGGTGGCCGTGTTCGACGCGGTGGCTGGAGTGCAGCCGCAGTCGGAAACCGTGTGGCGGCAGGCCGATAAGTACAATGTCCCGCGCATTTGTTTCATCAACAAGATGGACCGGGTGGGCGCGGATTTCTTCCACTCCATGGAAACCATCGTCAGCCGGCTGAAGTGCAATCCGGTGGCGATCCAGTTGCCGGTGGGCGCGGAGGATCAGTTCAAGGGCATCATCGACCTGGTTCAGATGAAGGCGCGGATCTGGCGCGATGAGACGCTGGGCGCGGAGTACGACGAGGTCGAGATCCCCGAAGAGTTGCTGGAGCAGGCCCAAAACTACCGCGAAAAAATGATCGAGGCGGTGGCCGAGCACGACGATACGCTGTTCGAGAAATTCATCGAGGGACAGGCGCTGACCGAAGCCGAAATCCAGCATGGCATCCGCACGGCGACTATTAAGCTGAAGATTTTCCCGGTGATCTGCGGTTCGGCATTCAAGAACAAGGGCGTGCAGACGATGCTGGACGCGGTGGTCGATTACCTGCCGTCGCCGCTGGATGTTCCGCCCATTGAGGGCACGGAAGTCGACGACCCGAGCAAGGTCCTGATCCGCCATGCATCCGACAGCGAGCCATTTTCGGCGCTGATTTTCAAGATCATGACCGATCCTTATGTCGGGCAGCTTGCGTTTTTCCGGGTGTATTCGGGCAGGCTGGCGGCGGGCGAATCGGTATACAACGTGGCCAAGGGGCGCAAAGAGCGCATCGGCCGGCTGCTGCGCATGCACGCCAACAAGCGCGAGGATATCCAGGAGATCTTTGCGGGCGATATCGCCGCGGCGGTTGGTTTGAAGACGGTGCAGACCGGCGACACCATTTGCGACGACAAATCGCCGATCGTGCTCGAATCGATTACCTTCCCGACGCCGGTGATCCAACTGGCGGTCGAGCCCAAGACCAAGGCCGATCAGGAAAAGCTGGGCATGGCGATTCAGAAGCTGGCGCAGGAAGATCCCACGTTCCGCGTGGCGACCGATCCGGAAACCGGCCAGACGATTCTGTCCGGCATGGGCGAGCTGCACCTGGAAATCATCGTGGACCGCATGATGCGGGAATTCGGCGTGGGCGCCAACGTGGGCAAGCCGCAAGTGGCGTATCGCGAGACCATTCGCAAGCATGCGGAGGCCGAGGGACGGCACGTCAAGCAGAGCGGCGGCCGCGGCCAGTATGGGGTAGTTAAGATCAAGGTCGAGCCGTTGCCGGCGGGTAGCGGATTCGAGTTCGTCAACGAAATCTACGGCGGATCGATTCCCAAGGAGTTTATCAAGCCGGTGGAAGCGGGCATGACGGAAGCGCTCGAAGGGGGCGTGCTGGCCGGATATCCGATGTCCGATTTGCGGGCCATCCTGTACGACGGCAGCTATCACGACGTGGACTCGTCGGAAATGGCCTTCAAGATCGCGGGATCGATCGCCATCAAGGAAGCCGCCAGGAAAGCCAAGGCGGTGCTGCTGGAGCCGATCATGGCTGTGGAAGTGGTGGTGCCCGAGGAATACATGGGCGATGTCATCGGCGACCTGAATTCGCGGCGCGGGCGCATTGAGGGGATGGAACTGCGGGGGACCACGCAGATCATCAAGAGCATGGTTCCGCTTTCGGAAATGTTCGGCTATGCGACGGAGTTGCGCTCCCGGACGCAGGGCCGCGGGAGTTTCACCATGCACTTCGGCAAGTACGAGGAAGTGCCCTCGGCGTTGTCCGAGGAGATTGTTAACCGGATCCAAGGCAAAGTGACTAGATAGTTGGAGATCATATGGCAAAGGAAAAATTCGATCGCAGCAAGCCGCACGTCAACATCGGGACGATCGGGCACATCGATCACGGCAAGACCACGCTGACGGCGGCCATCACCAAAGTGCTGGGGAAGAACAACCCCAAGGTGAAGTTCCGCAGTTTCGACTCCATCGACAACGCGCCGGAAGAGAAGGCCCGCGGGATCACCATCGCGGTGGCGCACGTGGAGTACGAGACCCCCAACCGGCACTACGCGCACGTGGATTGCCCGGGCCATGCCGACTACATCAAGAACATGATCACCGGCGCGGCGCAGATGGATGGCGCCATTCTGGTAGTCGCGGCGACCGACGGACCCATGCCGCAGACGCGCGAGCACTTGCTGCTGGCGCGGCAGGTGGGCGTGCCGTACATCGTGGTGTGCCTGAACAAGGTGGACATGGTGGACGATGCGGAGCTGCTGGACCTGGTGGAACTGGAGATGCGTGAGCTGCTGACCACCTACGAATTTCCGGGCGATCAGGTGCCGGTGATCCGGGTATCGGCGCTGGGCGCATTGAACGGCGAGCCGCAGTGGGAGAAGACGGTGCTGGACCTGATGGCGGCGGTAGACAGCTACGTGCCGCTGCCGCAGCGCGAGATCGACAAGCCGTTCATCATGCCGATCGAGGATATTTTCTCGATCCAGGGGCGCGGCACGGTGGTGACGGGACGCATCGAGCGGGGCATCGTGAAGGTGGGCGAGCCGGTGGAGATCGTCGGATTCCGGGATACGCGCCAGACGGTGGTGACGGGCGTGGAAATGTTCAAGAAGCTGTTGGACGAAGGGCGCGCCGGGGACAACGTGGGCTTGCTGCTGCGCGGCATTGAGAAGGACGACGTGGAGCGCGGGCAGGTAGTGGCGAAGCCCAAGTCCATCACGCCGCACAAGAAGTTCACGGGCAGCGTGGTGGTATTGAGCAAGGAAGAGGGCGGGCGGCACACGCCGTTTTTCAAGGGGTACCGGCCGCAGTTCTACTTCCGGACGACGGACGTGACGGGCGATGTGTACCTGCCGGAAGGCACCGAGATGGTGATGCCGGGCGATCACGTGAACCTGACCGTGGAACTGAACACGCCCATCGCCATGGAGAAGGGGTTGCGGTTCGCCATCCGCGAAGGCGGACGTACGGTGGGCGCCGGAACCGTGACGGAAATTCTCGAATAGGTTGAAAAATGGCGCTTAGAGAACGCATTCGCATTCGCCTGAAGGCGTACGACCACCGTGTGCTGGATCAATCGACGACGGAGATCGTCGATACGGCCAAGCGCACCGGCGCAAGTGTGGCCGGTCCGATTCCGCTGCCGACCTCGCGCAGCGTGACGACCGTGCTGCGTTCGCCGCACGTGGATAAGAAATCGCGCGAGCAGTTTGAAATCCGCACGCACAAGCGGCTGCTCGACATACTGGAGCCGACCCAGCAGACCGTGGATGCCTTGATGAAGCTGGATCTGCCGGCGGGTGTGGATGTGGAGATCAAGGCGTTTGGGAAAGATCACAAGTAGGTGGCTGGTGGTTAGTGGCTAGTGGTCGGTGGTTTTGTCTAATCCACCAGCCGCCAGCCACCAACCACCAGGCACGGGAAGTTAAACATGAGTCCAGGAATTCTTGGCAGAAAAATCGGAATGACGCAGGTGTTCCGGGAGGACGGGCAGGTAGTGCCGGTCACCCTCCTCAAGGCGGGGCCCTGCATGGTGGTGCAGCGGAAGACTCCCACCACCGACGGCTACGATGCGGTGCAGCTTGGCCTGATGGAGTTTATCAAGCCGGCGCGCATCAACAAGCCGATCACCGGGCATCTGAAGAAGGCCGGCGCGGAGGGTTCGCGCTTCATGCGCGAGTTCCACTTGCGCCCCGGCGACGACGATTTCAAGGCCGGCGACAAGGTGCTGGTGGACCAGTTCAAGCCCAAGGAAAAGGTGGACGTGATCGGGGTCAGCAAGGGCCGCGGTTTCGCGGGCGTGGTGAAACGCCATCATTTCCGCGGCGGCGAAGGCTCGCACGGCTCCATGTTCCACCGGGCGCCGGGATCGATCGGCGCATCCAGCTTCCCGTCGCGCGTTCTGCCGGGCATGCGCATGGGCGGACACATGGGCTCGGAACAGGTCACGGTGCGCAACCTGGAGATCATCGAAGTGGACACCGAGGACAACGTGCTGATGGTGAAGGGCGCGGTGCCCGGCCCCAACGGCGGCTACGTCGTAGTCCGGAGGGCCAAGAGGTAACGCCATGCCGACAGTGGACGTAGTGGACTTAAACAATCAGAAGGTCGGCGAGCTGGAGCTGGCCGACGAAGTTTTCGGGACCGAAGTCAACGAGAACCTGCTTTACGAAGCCGTGCGGCACTACCAGGCCGGGCAGCGGGCAGGCACGCACAAGACCAAGGTGCGCGGCGATGTGGCGGGTTCCGGCAAGAAATTGTGGAAGCAGAAAGGCACCGGACGCGCCCGTATCGGGTCGGTTCGTTCGCCGATCTGGCGGCACGGCGGCACGGCGCACGGTCCGCAACCGCGCGATTATAGCTACAACCTGCCGCGCAAGATGCTGCTGGGCGCGTTGCGCTCGGCCTTGTCGGCCAAGTTGCGCGACGGCGAATTGAAAGTGGTGCAGGCGTTCGACCTGGGCGGCGTGAAGACCAAAGAAGCCAAGGCCGCGCTGACCCGCCTGGAAGCCACGCGCAAGGTGCTGGTGGTGGAGAACGGCGAGAACCGCAACCTGACGCTGGGCGTGCGCAACATCCCCGGGGTCACTCTGATGCCCACGCGCGAGGTGAACGCGTATCACCTGCTGGGCCACGACCGCGTGCTGCTTTCCGAAGCGGCTGCCCGCAAATTCTCGGAGGCGCTCGCAAAATGACCATACATGAAATAATCCGGCGCCCGGTGGTCACTGAAAAAGGCGTGGCCGCCAAGGATGAACATGCCACGCTGTGTTTCGAGGTGGCGCTGGGCGCGAATAAGACCCAGGTGAAGCAGGCCGTCGAGAAGCTGTTCAAAGTGAAGGTGGCAGGCGTGCGCACCTCCAATCTGGACGGCAAGATGCGCCGCCGCGGTCGCTTCGTGGGATACAAGTCGAACTGGAAGAAAGCGTACGTAAAGTTGAAAGATGGGGAGAAGGTGCCCGACTTTGCGCAGATATAGGAGCGGACATGCCCATTAAAAGCTACAGACCGACAACCCCCACGCGCCGCTTCCAAACGGTGGTATCGCGCGCGGACATTACCAAGGAACACCCGGAGAAGTCGCTGCTGGAGGTAAAGAAGCGCACGGGCGGCCGCAACTCGACGGGCCGCGTGACATCGCGCTTCATCGGCGGCGGCCACAAGCAGGCGTATCGGGTGGTGGATTTCCTGCGCGACAAGACCGGAGTGCCGGCGGTAGTGGCGGCGATCGAATACGATCCCAACCGTTCGGCGCGGCTGGCGCTGTTGCACTACAAGGATGGCGAGAAGCGTTATATCATCCAGCCGGACGGATTGAAGGTGGGCATGACGGTGTCGTCGGGCCCGGCGGCCGACATTCTGGTGGGCAATGCGCTGCCGCTGAAGAATATGCCGGCCGGCACCGTAGTTCACAACATCGAACTGCGGCCGGGCAAGGGCGCGCAGATGGCGCGGTCGGCGGGCACGCAGGCGCAGTTGGTCAACAAAGAAGGCGAGATCGCGCTGCTGAAGCTGCCCTCCGGCGAAATCCGCCGCGTGCCGCTGGACTGCATGGCGACGGTGGGCCAGGTGGGCAACGTGGACCACGAGAACGTCTCGCTGGGCAAGGCCGGACGGAAACGCTGGCTGGGCAAGATGCCGCACAATCGCGGCGTCTCGATGAACCCAGTGGACCATCCGCACGGCGGCGGCGAGGGTAAGACTTCCGGCGGACGGCATCCAGTGACACCCTGGGGCCAGCCCACACGCGGTTTCAAGACCCGCAACAACAAGCGGACTAACAAGTGGATCGTCACCAGGAAGAGTAAGAAGAGATAACTATGGGGCGTTCAGTGAAGAAAGGGCCGTTCACAGACGGCCACCTGGAAGTGAAAATCGCGGCGCTCACGGCGAAGAGTGAGAAGCGCGTGGTGCGCACGTGGTCGCGCCGCTCGACCATCCTTCCGGAGTTTGTGGGTCACACCATCGCGGTGCATAACGGCAAGAAATTCATTCCGGTGTATGTCACCGAGAACATGGTGGGACACAAGCTGGGCGAGTTTTCCCCTACGCGGCATTTCAAGGGGCACTCGATGAAGGTGGCAACGGAGAAGGCAGCCAAGCCTGCCTAAGGGGCAGGCTTTGAGAGACCAAACATGGAAGCCAAGGCAGAAGCGAGATATATCAGGGTATCGCCGCAAAAAGCGCGGCTGGTGGTGAATCTGATCCGCGGCAAGAGCGCCGACCAGGCGCGCATCACGCTGCGTTCCACGAATAAGCGCATCGCGCCTACCGTGGGGAAGGTTCTGGATTCGGCGATCGCCAACGCCAAGGAACGTTTCGAGGACGTGGACGTGGACCGGCTGGTGGTGTCGGCTGCGTATGTGAACGAAGGGCCGCGCCAGAAGCGCGTCCGGCCGGCGCCCATGGGCCGCGCCTACCGCGTCCAGAAGCGCATGGCGCACATTGTAATCAAGGTGTCCGAGAAGGGCGCGCATGCGGAGAAAGAGTAACTAAATGGGACAGAAGGTTCATCCTTACGGTTTCCGGCTGGGCTTTAACAAGCCGTGGCGTTCCCGCTGGTTCGCCAAGCAGGACTACGCGAAGCTGCTGCAGGAAGATGTGGAGTTGCGCGAGACGCTGCGGGAGCGGCTGAAGTCGGCCGGCGTCAGCTCGATCGAAGTGGATCGCCCCGGCAACAAGCTGCGGGTAACCATCCGCACCTCGCGGCCCGGCATCATCATCGGACGCAAGGGCGCGGAGATCGAGAAGCTGAAGCTGGATCTGGCCAAGCGCACCAAGCGCGAGGTTTTCATCGACATTCAGGAAGTACACAAGCCGGAGCTGGATGCGCAACTGGTGTCGGAATCGATCGCCTTGCAGCTCGAGAAGCGCGTGGCTTTCCGCCGGGCGATGCGTAAAGCCGTGGATTCGGCGCTGCGCTTCGGCTGCAAGGGCATCAAGGTGCGCGTATCGGGCCGCTTGAACGGCGCCGAAATTGCGCGCAGCGAATGGTATCTGCAAGGCCAGCTTCCGCTGCACACGTTGCGCGCGGACATCGATTACGGAACTTCGGAAGCGCACACGACTTATGGCGTGATCGGCGTGAAGGCATGGCTCTACAAGGGCGAGATCCTGGACGCCGGCAACCGCATGAAGTCGCTATCGTCGGAGCCGGAACCGCGGCGCGACCGTGGCGATAGGGGCGACCGTCGCGATCGCGGTGGCGACCGCGGCGACCGCCGACCGCCAGTGGCGCGGCATCACGAACCGCCGCCGGTTCCGGTGGCCGAACCCACTGGACCCGCCAGGCAAGCGCCGCCGCCCGAGATGGCGCATCCGGCGCGCAGCGGCGGGCCGATCCTGCCGCCGCTCATGGCGCCTCAACCGCATTGGAAACAGGAAGTGCGCCCGGAGCTCGAGCCGCAGGCGGCCGAGCCCGCAGCCGCACCTGAAACGCCTCCCACCAGCGGGACGCCCGAAGGAGAGAAGCAGCCGTGATGATGCCGAAGAAGGTCAAATACCGCAAGCAGCAGCGCGGCCGCATGTGTGGCAAAGCGTGGCGCGGTTCGTCCATCGCGTTCGGCGAGTATGGCCTGAAGGCCATGACCTGCGCCTGGATCACCGACCGGCAGATCGAAGCCGCCCGTATCGCCATGACGCGCTCCATCAAGCGCGGCGGCAAAGTGTGGATTCGTTTATTCCCGGACAAGCCCATCACCAAGAAGCCCGCCGAGACTCGTATGGGAAAAGGCAAAGGCGCGCCGGAGCAATGGGTGGCGGTGGTACGGCCGGGCAAGATTCTGTTCGAGATGGAAGGCGTGCCGTTGAACGTGGCGGCCGACGCCATGCGCCTGGCGGCGCACAAACTGCCCATCCGGACCAAATTCGTAACGCGGGAGCAGGCGGAGTAGACGATGAAGTCGCAAAAGATCCGGGACCTCGACGAGAACGAGCTGCAGCATCAGTTGCGCACCATCGAGGAGCAGCTTTTCCGGCTGCATTTCCAAATGTCGATGGGCACGATGGAAGGCCTGAAAAAGGCGCGCGCCATGAAGAAGGACCGCGCCCGTATCTACACCATCCTTAAAGAGCGGGAAATGGCGGGAGCGAAGAAGTAATATGGCCGAACAGACCAAGAAGCCATTGAAGAACGAGAAAGTCGGGCAGGTGGTTTCCACCAAGGCGGCCAAGACGATCATCGTGGAAGTCAGCCGGCGCGTGCCGCATCCGCTGTACAAGCGGATCGTGAAGAAGCGCAAGAGATTCCACGCGCACGACGAGGAAGGCCGCGCCAAGATGGGCGACATCGTGCGGATTATGGAGTGCAGGCCGTTGAGCCGCACGAAGCACTGGCGGCTGACCGAAGTGGTCCGGCGCGCCCCGCAAGTGGGCGTGCAGCCGGAAGAGTTGGACGTAAAAGTATAGTGGGCGGTGGCTGGCAACCACCAGCCACGGGAGCGAGAGCGACCTTATGATAGGGATGCGAACAATTCTGGAGGTAGCCGACAATAGCGGCGCGCGCCGTCTGGCGTGCATTTTGCCGCGCGGCGGCGACCTCGGCTTGCGGGCCGGCTTGGGCGACGTGGTTACGGCCAGCGTGAAAGAGGCGGCTCCGGATTCCGCGATCAAGAAGGGCAAAGTCGTGCGCTGCGTGATCGTGCGCATGCGCAAGGAGACGCGGCGCAAGGACGGCACTTATATCCGGTTCGATTCCAATGCCGCGGTGTTGATCACCGAGTTGGGCGAGCCGGTGGGCACGCGCGTGTTCGGACCCGTGGCCAGAGAACTGCGCGAAAAGAGATTCATGAAGATCGTGTCTCTGGCGCCCGAGGTGATTTGAAATGCCGAAGAAGAAGCTGGCAGAGCCGGTACGGATTCTGCTGAAGAAGAACGACCAGGTGAAGGTGATCGCGGGCCGCGACGCAGGCAAGACGGGCCGCGTGCTGGACGTGAATCCGGCCAACGGCAAGATTCTCGTGGAGCACGTGTCGATGATCAAGCGGCACACGCGTCCGAATCCGGCCAAGCAGATCAAGGGCGGCATCGCCGAGCGGGAGAGTCCCATCGCGGTGTCCAACGTGAAGATCTTGTGCCCGCAGTGCGGGCCGGTGCGCATCGCGCACCATATGGAAACTCTGCCGGGCGGTAAAGAGCGGCGCACCCGCGTTTGCCGCAAATGCGGGCAGACTCTGGACAGGAAATAGGAAATGGCAGCACGACTGAAGCAACACTACGCAAAGACGGTGGTCCCGGCGCTCACCAAGGAGTTCGGGTACAAGAACGTGATGGCGGTGCCGAAGCTGGCTAAGATTTCGGTAAACGTCGGCTTGGGCGAAGCCACCCAGAACGCCAAACTGATGGATGGCGCGGTGACCGAACTGGGGCAGATCGCCGGCCAGAAGCCGGTGGTGACCAAGGCGCGCAAATCCATCGCAGCGTTCAAGCTGCGCGAAGGCATGGCCATCGGCTGCATGGTGACGCTGCGCGGCGACCGCATGTACGAGTTCTTCGATCGTCTGGTAAACGTGGCGCTGCCCCGCGTGCGGGACTTCCGCGGAGTCTCCAGCAAATCGTTCGACGGCCGCGGCAATTACACGCTGGGGATTCGCGAGCAGCTAATTTTTCCGGAAATCGATTACGCCAAGGTGGAGAAGACCAAGGGGATGAATATCTCGATCACCACTTCGGCGCGCACAGACGCGGAAGGCATGGCCCTGCTGAAACAGATGGGCATGCCATTCCGGCAGCAGTAAGGGAGAGAAAGAAAAGAAACATGGCCACCACCGCCAAGAGAGCCAAAGATCGGAAAATGGAAGAGGCCCACCGCGCCAAAACGCCCGGGCTGCACTACTGCAAGCACCGCAACCGCTGCTGGCGCTGCGGAAGGCCGCGCGCTTTTCTGCGCAAGTTCGGCATCTGCCGGTTGTGCTTCCGCCAACTGGCGTTGAACGGGGAAATCCCGGGCGTCACGAAGGCGAGCTGGTGAGAGCCAAAGGAATCGTTGGAGGGCAAGAATGACAAGTGACCCCATTGCCGACATGCTTACGCGGGTGCGCAACGCCATCCGCGCGCGGCACCCCAAAGTGGATGTGCCGGCTTCCAAGCTGAAGACGGAGATCGCCCGAATTCTCAAGGAAGAGGGCTACATCCAGAACTTCAAGGTTGCCGAGGAAGGCCCCAAGAAGACCATCAAGATCTACTTGAAATACTCGACCGGCAACGCGCCGGTGATTTCGAATATCGAGCGCATCTCGCGGCCGGGATGCCGCGTATATGTCGGGCAGCAGGATATTCCCCGCGTTTTGGGCGGCCTGGGAATCAACATTCTCACCACGCCGCGCGGGGTGATGACCGGGCGCGACGCGCACAAAGAAAAGATCGGCGGCGAGTTGCTGTGCCGGGTATGGTAAGGACTTTGACTTATGTCTCGAATTGGTAAAAAGCCGATTCCCCTGCCGAAAGGGGTCAAGGTGCAAATCGGCGAGCAATTGGAAGTGACCGGACCGAAAGGCGTCCTGACGGTGCCGATTCCGGGCGGCGTACACTTCAAGACGGCCGACGGCCGGCTCGACGTGGTGCGCGACAGCGACAAGTACAGCGCGCTGCACGGGCTGACGCGGGCTCTGGCCGCCAACGCCGTGCAGGGCGTTTCCACCGGGTTCACCAGGGAACTGGACATCGTGGGCATCGGCTATCGCGCCGACGTCAAGGGTAGAGTGGCCACCTTCACGCTAGGCTATTCGCACCCCATCGAGCTCCTGTTGCCGGATGGCGTGGACCTGAAGATCGACAAGCAGACGCACCTGGTGCTCAGCGGCTTCGACAAGCAGTTGGTGGGCCAGGTGGCGGCCAATATGCGCGCGCTGCGCAAGCCGGACCCCTACAAGAACAAGGGCGTCCGCTATACCGGCGAGCCGTTGCGCAAGAAGGTTGGGAAGACTGGGGCGAGCGCAAAATGATCCACGTAACTCAAAAAAATGAAATCCGCCACCGGATTCACGAGCGCATCCGGCACAAGGTGCGCGGCACCGCCGAGCGGCCGCGGTTGGCTGTATTCCGCAGCTTGACCAACATCTACGTGCAGGTGATCGACGATTCGCAAGGCGCCACGCTGGTCTCGGCTTCGACCATTGAAAAGGGCAAGCGCAGTAAGGGCGGCAATCTGGCGGCCGCCAAGACGATCGGCAAGCTGGTCGCCGAGCGGGCCAAGGAAAAAGGGATTCAGAAAGTGGTGTTCGATCGCGGCGGCTATATCTACCACGGCCGGGTGAAGGCTCTGGCGGATGCCGCGCGGGAAGCCGGACTGGAGTTCTGATGGCGGTAATGACAAGAAAACGCATCGATCCGCAGACGCTCAATTTGAAAGAGCAGGTGGTATCGATCAATCGCGTGACCAAGGTGGTCAAGGGCGGCAAGAACCTGAGCTTTTCCGCGCTGGTGGTGATCGGAGACCCGGCGGCCAAGGTGGTGGGCTTTGGCGTGGGCAAAGCCAAGGAAGTGCCGTCGGCTATTCGCAAAGGCATCGAAGCGGCGAAGAAGAATCTGCGCAAGATCCACATGCTGGGGACCACCATTCCGCACCAGTCGCTGGGCCGATTCGGCAGCGGTCTGGTGTTGCTGAAACCGGCGCCGGAAGGCACTGGGGTGATCGCCGGCGGACCGGTGCGCGCCGTGATCACCGCGGTAGGCATCCCCAACGTGCTGACGAAATCGATTGGCACGCACAACCCGCACAACGTGGTGAAGGCCACCATCGTGGCGCTGGAGCAACTGCGCGACAAGAACGAAATAGCGGAAATGCGGGGCCTGGCGGTGGACAAGCTTTGAAGCAGAGTGGCTGGTGGTTGGTGGCTGGTGGTTGGTGGATTAGTCAAAACCACCAGCCACCAGCCACTAACCACCAGCCACCGGAGACCCTTTATGGATGGCATGATTAAGATCAAGCTGTATCGCAGTCCGATCTGCACGCCCGAGAAGCACAAGCGCGTGGTGCGTGGGTTGGGGCTGCGCAAGGTCAATCAAGTCGTGGTGCGGCCGGATTCGCCCGTGTTCCGCGGCATGGTCAACAAATGCCCGCATCTGCTGAAGGTAGTGGAATAGGAGCCTAGCTTATGAATCTTAGCGGATTGAGACCTCCCGCCGGACAGAAGCACGTGCGCAAGCGCATCGGGCGCGGCATGGGATCGGGCCACGGCAAGACCGCCACGCGCGGCAGCAAGGGACAGCGCGCCGGCACCGGCTTCGGCCAGAAGCGCGGGTTCGAGGGCGGCCAGATGCCGCTGCACCGCCGCCTGCCCAAGCGCGGATTTACGAATATCTTCAAGAAGCAATTCGCCATCGTCAATCTGGAGCGGCTGGAGAAGCTGGAAGGGGATACGTTCACGCCCGACCATCTGCTCGAGCACGGCGTTATCAAGAAGCTCCACGAAGGGTTGAAGGTGCTGGGAACCGGCCAATTGACGCGCAAATTGCGGGTGGAAGCGCACCTGTTTTCGAAATCCGCGGTGGAGAAGATTCAAGCGGCCGGCGGCGAAGCCGTGGTGATCGGCGCCGTGCCGCCAACCGAGCCGGGCCCACAGGGCACCCCGTAGGCAAGCGGTTGGAGCGAAGGAACCATGAAGTTTTTTGAAGCGTTCGCCAACGTATTTCGCATCCCCGATCTGCGCAAGCGAGTCTTGTTCACGCTCGCCATGCTGGCGGTGTACCGCCTGGGCGGCCACATTCCCACGCCGGGTATCAACACGCAGCGGTGGGAAGACTTCCTGACGCGCAATTCCGGCGGCATCTTCGGCTTCTTCGACCTGTTCGCGGGCGGCAACATCCGGCGGTTTACTATTTTCGCCCTGGGCATCATGCCCTATATCACGGCCTCCATCATCCTGCAGCTCCTGACGGTAGTGGTGCCGACGCTCGAGAAGCTCCAAAAAGAAGGCGAGCTGGGCCGCCGTAAGATCACGCAGTGGACCCGCTATCTGACTATTGCTCTTTCCATCATCCAATCGTTCGGCATCGCGCAAGGACTCCAGCACAGTAACGGCGGCTTCGTCACCAACCCGGGCTGGGGATTCGTCTTGATGACCATCATCTCGCTGACCACCGGCACGGCGTTCATAATGTGGCTCGGCGAGCAGATCAGCGATCGCGGGATCGGCAACGGCATGTCGCTCATTATCTTTGCCGGCATCGTGGTGGGCTTGCCCAATGCGATTCAGAATATCTATCGCAACACCTTCATTACCCGTGAGTGGGGCCCGTTTCAGATGATCTCCATCCTGATCATGATGGTGGGGGTGGTGGCTTTCATCGTGCTGGTGGAGCGCGGGGAGCGGCGCATTCCGGTGCAGTACGCCAAGCGCGTGGTGGGGCGGCGGGTGATGGGCGGCCAGTCCACGCACATGCCATTGAAAGTGAATGCCGGCGGCGTCATTCCAGTGATTTTCGCTTCCTCGATTCTGGCCTTCCCGCAGACCCTGGCGGGCGTGCCGTTCGTCAAGAACATGACTTGGCTGAGCAATACGCTGGCTTCCATCCGGCACGGCGAACCGCTCTACTACGTGCTGTTTGTGGCGGGCATCATTTTCTTCTGTTTCTTTTACGTATCCATCATCTTCAACCCCAATGAAGCCGCGGACAACATGCGCAAGTACGGCGGATTTATTCCGGGCATCCGGCCGGGACGCAATACAGCCGAGTACATGAACGCCATCCTGACCAAGATCACGGTGGTGGGCGGAATCTACCTGGCGATCCTGTGCCTGATTCCGGACATCATGATTTCCGGCATCAAGCTGCAGCACTTGCCTTTGCTCGGCAACTTCATGGACGCTTACGCGCCGCGCTTCCTGCTGGAAGGGTTGAACGTGAACTTTTACTTTGGCGGCACATCGCTGCTGATCGTGGTGGGCGTGGCCATGGATACCATCAACCAGGTTGAAGCGCAACTGATCATGCGCCATTACGAGGGCTTTACGCCCCGGGCGGGGAGGATTCGCGGGCGCCGCAGCACATTCTGACGCAAGCAGCTTTCCATGACGCAAGCTGTGGTTTTGTTTGGTTCCCCAGGTTCGGGAAAGGGCACGCTGGCCAACCTTCTGAAGGATTATTTGAAGGCGCCGCACATTTCCACGGGCGATATGCTCCGGGAGCATATCCGGGAAGGCAACGCGTTGGGTGTGCGGGTGGCCGCTACCATGCAGACGGGCGCTCTAGTGCGGGATGAAGTGGTCGATCGGTTGGTGGAGCGGCGCTTGGCCGAGCCGGATGCCCAGGCCGGATTTATTCTGGACGGTTATCCGCGGACCAGGGAACAGGCTGAGCGTCTGTGCAACTGGCTGGATAGCCGGGGTATTCGCGAGTTGGTGATTCACCTCATTGTCGATTACAATATAATAGTTACCCGGTTAGCCGGACGCCGGCAGTGCCCTCGCTGCGGTACCCTCTACAACATGGTTTCCAACCCTCCGCGGGTGGAGGGGGTATGCGACCTGGATGGGCAGGCGCTGGCGATTCGCGACGACGACCGGGAATCGGTGATTCGCGCAAGGCTGGCGGCGTACGAATCGCAAAGCCGGCCGCTGATTGAGTTTTTCCGGGAGAAGGGCCGCCGCCTGTTTGAGATCGACGCCAGCGATCGAACCCCGGAGGCGCTGTTGTCTCAGGTCTGCCGGGAGATCGGGAGTCCGGAGGCGGGCTTGCGGGCCGAGCCGGCGGTATCGGGATGATTATTCGAAAGACCGCCGCGGAACTCCAGAAGATGCGGCGCAGTGGATTACTGGTCTGGCAGATCCTGCACGAGCTGGAGAAGATGGCTGGCGAGGGCGTCAGCACGCTGGATCTGGAAGTCGCCGCCGAGCGCATGATGAAGGACGCCGGTGCGCGTCCGGCCTTCAAGGGCTACTATGTGCCGGCCGCAGGCGATACGTTCCGGTTTGTGCTGTGTACTTCGGTGAACGACGAGATCGTGCATGGCATGCCGTCGGCTAAGCGGATTTTGAAAAAGGGCGACATCGTTTCGATCGACACGGGTGTGCAGCTCGACGGTTACTACGGAGATTCGGCCACCACCGTGGCGATCGGGGAAGTTAGCGAGACGACCCGCAAGCTGATGCGGGTGACCCAGGAATCGCTGGAGTTGGGCATCCAGCAGACCAAGGCGGGCAACCGCCTGTTTGACATCTGCGGCACGGTTGAGAAGCACGTGCTGGCGAACGGGTTTTCGGTGGTGCGGGAATATGTGGGCCACGGGATTGGGACGCAGCTCCACGAGGAGCCGCAGGTTCCCAACTACGTGGAGCGGAAGAACGAGAATCCGCGGCTGAAGGAAGGCATGGTGCTGGCCATCGAGCCGATGGTCAACGCCGGCAAGCCGGATACGCGGGTGTTGAAAGACAAGTGGACGGCGGTCACTAAGGATGGGTCGTATTCGGCCCATTTCGAGCATTGCGTGGCGGTGACCTCGAACGGTCCCTGGGTGTTGACCAGACCGTGAACGAAGGCGGGAACGAAGTAACGGCAACCGTTTTGGAAGAGTTGCCGAATGCGCTCTATCGCGTGGAGCTGGAGAACAAGCAGCAGGTTCTGGCGCACCCGGTGGGGACGGTAAAACGGAATTTTGTGCGGCTGCGGCCGGGTGATCGCGTGCGAGTGGAATTATCGCCGGGCGATTTTACGCGGGGCAGAATAGTGGGAATGAGCGGTCCGCTGAAAGCTGACCGCTGAAAGCAGAAAGCTTCTTATGAAAGTGCGCGCATCAGTCAAAAAGATTTGCGATAAGTGCAAGGTCATCCACCGCGAGGGCGTGGTCCGGGTCATCTGCACCAACCCGAAACATAAACAGAGGCAGGGATAAAGCTATGGCACGTATCGCCGGAGTGGAAGTGCCGCCCAAGAAGCGGGCTGAAATCGGGCTCACCTACATCTATGGCATCGGGCGCGCCCGTTCGCGGTCGCTGCTCTACCGGGCGGGCATCGATTTCGATAAGAAGGTGGCCGATCTGACCGAGGACGAAGTCAGCCGGATCCGTACGATTCTGGAAGAAGAAGGCGCGGTGGAAGGCGACCTGCGCAAGGAAATCTCGATGAACATCAAGCGCCACATCGAGATGGGTTCCTACCGCGGCCTGCGGCACCGGCGCGGCCTGCCCGTGCGCGGCCAGCGCACGCACACCAACGCGCGCACCCGCAAGGGTCCGCGGCGCGGCACCGTGGCCAACAAGAAGAAAGCCACATCCAAGACATAGAGGCGTATGGCAAAAGCACCGGCAAAACCGACCAAGAAGAAGAGCTTCAAGAAGAAGGAAAAGCGCGTCGTCCATTCGGGCATCGTGCACATACAGGCCACGTTCAACAACACCATCGTGACTATCGCGGATCAGGAAGGCAACGTGGTTTCGTGGTCCAGCGCTGGATCGCTGGGCTTCCGCGGATCGCGCAAGGGGACGCCCTTTGCCGCGCAGCAGGCCGCTATGACGGCGGCGAACAAAGCTAGCGAGAGCGGATTGCGTACGGTGGAAGTGCGGGTCAGCGGCCCCGGTTCGGGCCGCGAGTCGGCGGTGCGCGCGTTATCCACGGCCGGAATCGAAGTGCGCCAGATCAAGGATGTCACCCCGATTCCGCACAATGGATGCCGGCCGCCGAAGAAAAGAAGAGTGTAGATGGAGGGCGGGCAATTCTGCCCGCAGTCGGCTTTCAGCCGGCTCTGGCCGCCTGAAAGGCGGCTGCGGCCAAGATTGGCCGCCCTCCAGTTTCACAAGCAGGACGAAGGTCGCCATGACCGTAAACTGCACCTGAGAAGGTAAAGGAGAGTAACTTTGGCAAGATACATCGGCCCGGTATGCCGGCTTTGCCGGCGCGAGGGCATGAAGCTGTTCCTGAAAGGCGAGCGCTGCCACACCGAGAAGTGCGCCATCGAAAAGCGCAACTTCGTCCCCGGGCAGCATGGTAAAGACCGCAAGGCCAAGCTGGTCGGCTACGGCCTGCAGTTGCGCGAAAAGCAGAAGGCACGCCGCATCTACGGACTGCTCGAAACCCAGTTCCGCAACAACTTCGAGAAGGCCTCACTGTCGAAAGGCATCACCGGCGATGTGATGCTTTCCAACCTGGAACGCCGCCTGGACAGCGTGATCTACCGCATGGGCTTCGGCACCAGCCGGCCGCAGTCCCGCCAGATCGTGCGGCACGGCCACGTTCAAGTCAACGGACGCAAGGTGGATATTCCCTCGTTCATGGTCAAGATCGGCGACGAGGTCGCCGTGCGCGAGCCCAGCAAGAATAACCCGACCATCCTCTCGGCCCGCGATGCCACGGCGCACGCGCCGTCGCCGTCCTGGATGGATGTGGATCGGGAAGCGCTCAAAGGCAAGATTACCAGCCTGCCCAAGCGCGAGGAACTGGTCCAGATTCAGTTGAACGAACAGCTCATTGTGGAATTGTATTCAAAGTAGGGCGGACCCCAAAAGGAGATTATGTTCAAGGGCTTTCAGAAACCGAAAAGACTGGTTGCCAATACCGAGACCCTCACGGAGCGGTATGGCATGTTCACCGCCCAGCCGTTTCAACGCGGCTTTGGCACGACCATCGGCAACAGCTTGCGCCGCATCCTGCTCAGCTCCATCGAGGGCGCGGCCATCACGGCGGTCCGCATCGAGGGCGTGGAGCACGAATTCAGCCCGATTCCCGGAGTGGTCGAGGACGCCACCGACATCATCCTCAACCTGAAACAGATTCCCTTCAAGATCATGGGCGAGGCGGTCAAGACCGTACATTTGTCCGTGGATCACGCGGGCGAAGTGATGAGCTCCCAGATCCAGACCGACCAGGACGTGGAAGTGCTCGACCGCAATCTGCACCTGGCCACGGTCAGCGAAGGCGGCAAGCTTAGCGTGGAAATGCGACTGAAGAACGGCCGCGGCTACGTCAGCGCGGACAAGAACTTCGACGAAGACCTGGCCCTCGGCTACATCCCCATCGACTCCGTGCATTCGCCCGTGCGCAAGGTGAACTTCGCCGTGGAAGCCGCCCGTCTGGGGCAGATGACCGACTACGACAAGCTCACGCTGGAAGTCTGGACCAACGGCGCGGTTTCTCCCCAGGACGCCATCGGCTACGCCGCCAAGCTGCTGAAGGACCACATGTCCATCTTCATCAACTTCGAGGAGCTGCCGGAGGCCGCCGAGGACGTCTCCGAGCACGGCATGGACAAGATGGGCGAGATCCTGAACCGCTCCGTGGAGGAGTTGGAGCTCAGCGTCCGCTCATACAACTGCTTGAAGAACGCCAACATTCAGACCATCGGCGAGCTGGTGCAAAAGACCGAAGCCGAAATGCTGCGCACCAAGAATTTCGGGCGCAAATCGCTGAACGAGATCAAGGAAATTCTGGCCAATATGGGGCTGTCGCTGGGCATGCGGGTGGATCCGCACGGCCGGCTGGTGGCGCCGCCGCCGCTACCCGCAGGCAGCCTGCCGGAGCTCGACGAGGAAGAACTGCACGACGACCAGTTATAGAATCTGTGGGGCAGACCATCGCCTTTTGTGGTCTGCCGCTTAATTCAGGATTGACACGATGCGACATAGAGTAGCCGGATATAAACTGAAGCGGGACGGCGCGGCCCGCAAATCCCTGTTGCGGGGACTGGTCACCAACGTGATCGAGCAGGAGCGCGTCATCACCACCGTGCCCAAGGCCAAGGCCGCCAAGCCGCTGGTGGACCGCATGATCACGCTGGGCAAGGCAGACACGCTGCACGCCCGCCGCGAAGCCGCCCGGGTACTGTTCACGCCGGCTTCGGTCAAGAAGCTGTTCGACACGCTGGCTACGCGCTTCGGCCAGCGCAACGGCGGCTACACCCGCATCGTGCGCCTGGGACCCCGCAAGGGCGACGGCGCTGAAGTGGCTATGATCGAGCTGGTCGGCTCCGAGCTGGTGAAGCGCGCCGCCGACCGCGCCAAGCGCAAGGAAGAACGCGAACGCGCCGCGCGCGAAGGCCGCGACGTGGAAGAGGCGGAAGAGTAGAGGCCTGATGATGAAAGCCCATTGGAGGGCGGCCAATCCTGGCCGCAGCCGGCTTTTAGCCGGCTCTGCCGCCTGAAAGGCGGCTGCGGGCATGATTGCCAGGCATGATTGCCCGCCCCACACGACTGAGAGCCTACCCCACGAGTTACGGCACGTTGACGGTAAACTCGCCGGGCGTGACAAACTCAATCACGCCGGCCCAAATACACATCAATTTGGATGTATTGTCCAGAGTGGGCTGATTCCCCAACAGCACCGTTGGCGCACCTGGCACCCATGGCGCCGGTGTATTCGGTATGCACGGCATGGGCGTCAGCACTCCCAGGGCGGCGGCTGTCGCCGAGGCAACCTCCGGGTTTGCAATCGAAGAGCACATGCCGAAAGGCATAATATTCACCATCGGGACGTGGTCCATGATGTTGGCGTCGGGTACCTGATCCGTGAACGTCTTGTTCACCGGCAACACCACCAGCGAACTGGGCGCCGCGCCGAAAGAGCACATCATCTCCGCTCCCATGCAAACTTGCATTGCCATTTGAATGCCTCCCCGCCGATTGGGCGTCTTCTATTCTATCGAATCCTTCGGCGCCTCCGCCGCATAACCGGCTGCCGCGCGGCGCACCGCCCTCCCACGCCCGCATGACGAGCACGCGCGTGGTGCCCATGTTCCCGATCGCCAGGTGCAACGTGCACTTCCGTGCTGAATCCCGCCGCAGCACGCTTAAGCGCGCGTGACCGTATTTCCTGCCTTCCATTTTGCACTAGACATTTGCAACATGCCAAGTCCTTTATTTACAGGCCTTCTGGCGATGATGCAGAACCTGCCGTTTTTGAAACGGAACCGGCGCTCTTGCGGGCACAATTCGTGCCGAGATCGCGACAACACCGGCGAGCGACTATCGAGCACGCTCGGATTGCGCTCGATAGTTGCTCCGTGGTACTATTTGAGCATGAGCTTTGGCATACTGGTGCAGTTTCAGAGCATTCGGGAAGCGGAAATCGCCATTCAGGCTGTGGGGGCATATCGCTCAGCCGGTAGCCCTCCGGCCGCTCCGGGCAACGTGAAGCCGGAGGTTGCCGACCGAATCTTAGCGCGTCTTCGCGCCTCGCCATCCAACATTGCTAAGGAGCGGGTGCTTAGATCTCTGCTCGCCGCTCCGTACGCAAAGTGGGTGCCTTATCCGGATATCGTCGATGCCGTAGCTAAAGACGTGGACTTCCCTGAGGACGCAGCGGCGGCGGTAAATCGGACGAGGGCCGCCATGCGCGACCTGTCTGAGCAAATGAGACCACTCGCTGCTGGCGTCGGGCCTGGGGAGAAAAGCATTGCAGTGCTTGCCGAACGATCACGTACTGGCGGCGTCCTCCAGTATCGATTGACGGTCGCCGGCCGAGACGCAGTTCGTCGCTTCTTTGCCACCGACCCCGAATAATCATGCGTGACCTGGCTGTCAGAAATACGGGGGGCGGGGGCGCGATGGAGTTGCGGGCGCCGATCGTCGCGGCAGGGGACCGCGCCGCGCGGCGCGTCGTCGGGTTCTTCGCCTTCAACATCAGGAACGAAAACACGCGGGCGGCATACGCGCGCTGGTCTCGCCGAATACCTGGAGGACAATGTGATCGAAAAAGACATGGAAGACCTCATCTCTGCCTATCCCGACGACTTTTTCCCGCATAAGAACTTTGTGCTGGTTGACCGTCAGCGGTCCTTCGCGGGGGTCGGAAAGTTCGACCTGTTGTTTGAGGATGAGTTCAAAACGAATATACTGATGGAGTTGAAGGCCAGGCCACTAAAGTATGACGACGCAACGCAGGTTGCCAGGTACCGCGACGAGCTTAAGCGCAATGGTTACAAGAACATCGTAATGTGGCTTGTAGCTCCGCAGATTCCCGGCCACGTAAGGGATTTCCTGAGTATGTTTACCACGACAGCAAGGCACACGTCGGGGTTGGTTTGAGGGGTCGCGCTGGATGAGTTTTTGCGTGCCGGCGGTCAGAGGGGTGTAGCGAGTCCGGGACTAAGAGTGGGCAATCCAA
>Ga0224555_1000282_pt1 | contig 76695 bp, 60 predicted proteins | sample 714S23034metaG_FD_180687 | JGI IMG/M metagenome (GOLD analysis project Ga0224555, IMG submission 180687) | Peat soil microbial communities from Stordalen Mire, Sweden - 717 S2 30-34 | ecosystem: Environmental > Terrestrial > Soil > Wetlands > Peat | place: Sweden: Norrbotten County, Stordalen... | reverse complement strand
GGGCTGTGAGGTTGAAGACAGGCTTTGCAACTGAGCTGGACTCCTGGCCTCGCGGGCAAAATCCATCTGAAATTACGCGATTCAAGGGAGTATGAGCCACCAGAGCGTCCGCGTGCCGCAGAGCCGCCGTGAAGGATGGTTTACGACGATCATGATCCGATGCTCCCTGGACGAGGAGACAAAGATTGGGTTGCAAGTGTTCGAGGATGCTGTTGGACTCGAAGATAAGGTTTGTGCCAGGGCCGAAGTGGGGCCAGAGTTCGTCGAGCATCGGCGGGAGATCGCGTGTTGGCGGGTGATTGCGCATCGGCGGCGTGGCCAGGAAGGCGCGCACCGCTCCGGCAGCCAGATAGCGGGCGGTGTCGGTTCCCTTCCCTGCGGTGGTTTCTTCCCATATGGGTTTGGGTTGGCCGTGATCGTGGGTGGTGATCTTGACGGCGGTCCAGCGGAACTCGGGCAGAGCCGCGATAAGGCCGCAGACCAGCGGGGTCTTGCCGACGCCCCGGCTGCTGCCGCCTACAACGATGATGGCCATCAGCGTTCTTCCTATTCCCTATTTCCTATTCAATGTCTCGCGACTTGCGGGAAGCCTTCGCGAGGCGGGCGAGGACGACTTGCTCGCGAAGGACTTGTTTCAGCGGACGCGCTGGAGTTCCCCAGAGGACGGTTCCGGGCTTGAGGCCTTCATTGGTGAGCGTCTTGCCGCTGAGGACGCCGGCCTGCCCTCCGAGAATCACGCCGGGGCCAATGTGGGCGTGGTCGCCGATGCCTACCTGTCCGGCGATGACGGCGCCCTTGCCGACAGTCGAGGAGCCGGAGATGCCGGTGAGGGCGACCAGGATGACGTCTTCGCCGATGTCGCAGTTGTGGCCCACGTGCACGAGGTTGTCGATCTTTGTGCCGCGGCGGATGCGGGTCTCGGCCAGTGCTCCGCGATCGATGGTGGAGTTTGCGCCGATCTCGACGTCGTCTTCGATCATCAGGGTTCCCTGCTGTGGAAACTGGGTGTACGCACCCGTGGCGTTGTCGCGGACATACCCGAATCCATCAGCCCCGAGAACAGCGCCGGCGTGGACGACAACGCGATTGCCGAGGGTGGTTCCGGGATAGAGGACGGCGCGCGGGTAGATGCGGCATTGCTCTCCGATGCGGACGCCGTCGCCTACCACTGCGCCGGCTTCGATGCGGGTTCCTGCGCCGATGGACACATGGTCGCCGACGATCGCACAGGGGCTTACGGTCACGCCCTCCCCAAGTTCGACAGGATCGCCGAGAACAGCGGTTGGGTCGATTCCGGCTGCGAGCGGGGCAGCCTTGAGGAGTTTGGCGGCGCGCGCAAACCACAGGCGGGGCTGGGCAGTCTCGACGATGCACTTGTCGGTCGATTGCGTTTCCTCGCTCCCTGTGCGGAGTTCAGAGCTTCCCGTGCGCACGACGAGGACGCCCGCGTTGCCTGCCAGGGCTTCGGCAGTGGAAGCTGCGTCTTCGGCAAAAGCCAACTCAGAGTGACCGGCGAGCGGAGAGGAGTTCACGCCGGTGAGAACGATCGCAGGGCTTCCCTGCACCAGTTTGCCGCCCAGGATTTCGACCACTTCGCCAAGCTTCATGCGTTTCTCCTCGAGCGCGGAGTTTCAATACAGTCCCGGCTCACCCGCCGGCCTGGTCTTCCAGCGGCGGTGAATCCAGAGCCACTGGTCAGGATAACGCCGAATCCAGGATTCGATGGCTTGCGTACACAGTTGCGTGGCGGCGAGGATGTCCTCGGCTGGGTTGGCGGTGTGGGGAATTTGGATTTCAGGGCCGAAGTGGAGGACGTAGCGGCGCTCGGAGGGCTCCCAAAGCATGAACCCCGGCAGCACGGCGGCGCCGGTCTTGCGAGCCACATGGGCCAGGCCGGTTGCGGTGCAGGCTTCAAGGCCGAAGAATTTTACAAACGAGCCTTGGGGCGGGGTCATATTCGTATCCATCAGAATGCCGACGGTCTGGCCGGAGCGCATGGCGAGCAGCAGTCCGCGGCCGAAGTCGTCTTTGTGAATGACCTTGTTACCGTGAAGGCAGCGGATGCCATTCACAAAGTCGTCGAGGCGGCGGTTATCGAGCCGTCGGATGACCATGCCCATGGGATGGCCCATGAGGGAGTGGTAGAAGCTGGAGAGCTCCCATGCGCCCAGATGGCCGGTGACGACCAGAACACCCTTGCCGCGGGCCTGTGCGGCGAGATAGCGGTCAAGGCCCTCGGTGCGGAGCCATGCGCTGGTGTTTTGCGGGGTGTAACGGGTCATGCGGCAGAACTCGACCAGTTGCCAGGCCAGATGGACATAGACGCCGCGCAGGATGCGGTTTCGCTCGGCGGTTGAAAGCTCGGGGAGGGCGAGTTTGAGGTTGCGCACGCCCACGCGGCGAAGCCGGCCCAGCGCCCAATAGACGGCGATGGCGATGAGGCTGGCCAGCAGACGCGCCAAGGCGCGCGGTAGACGCCCCAGCGTGCGCGCCACAGCTACGACAAGCCAATACTCGAAATTCTCCCGCATGGTTGAAGGCAAAGATCAGTTTACCTTTCGATGCGGCTTGTTTTCTCGCCTACTGGTGGTATTTGGCCTTGACGAAGTACTGGGCCACGTCGCGGACAAACGCGACGGCTCCGGGCGGGACATCGACATTGCCCTTGAGGATGTCCTGAAAGGTGTGCGGCTGGCCGTAGTAAAGCTCAGTATCCTCGGAGTTCTGAGTGACGCTGGTGCCGTCCAGGTCAACCCCGGCAAAGAGGCCCTTGGCGCGCGAGTAGCTGAGCAGCTCGGCGTTCAACTTCCAGTCGGTGGCGGCCTGGCCGGCGCGGCCCACCGGACCGGCTGCCGCGGAGGCATCGCCGCCGATCTTGAACTTGCTCTTCAGCAGGTCCTGGAAGCCGCGGTCATTGACCGCAACCAGGACCAGATCGGTCGACTGGCCGCCTATTTGAAATCCAAAAGACCCGCCGGCCATGCGAATAAAGACCGGCGCGCTCCAGCCGTGGCCGGTGCGGCAGGTCACCACGCCCTGGCCGTATTGCGCACCCACCAGGATGGCGCCCTTGAGCATTCCGGGGACGACGCCGAGACAGGTGGCCTGCTGAAGAATATTCATGGGGATGGTGCTGTCCTTGGCGGCCATGATGTGGTCCAGGACGAGCTTGGCTTCGTCGATGCGGGCCTGCAAGTCGTCGCGCGTGGAGGCGGCAAAGGCGGTGCATGTGAGGATGAAACAGAGGCAGACGGAGGCAATGGTTTTGTTCATATCCGTATCCTTTCCACAACAGCCTAAATCATGCGAGCGTACATGCGAGTGCATCGGCCACCAAGGCCGGGCCTTGGAAGGCACACACATGCACAGCGAAATGAACCGCCCTGAATGCTGGGATGCACGGATAGGCGTTGGGGAGGGCTGAATGAGTGAGGCGCAGAGGCGGTTTTCACTGGTTAGAGAGAAAAAGCAAAAAAAGAGGAGTTCCCAGACATCATGGAAAACATGCTGTCTAGAAACTCCTTTCCCCAGATCTGCGTTGTTTCTGTAAACCAGTCTGTGGGAAACGTGGACATGTTGCAAGGGTACGGAAGGAGCGTGGCGCTAAGTAACCACAATGTTTACTAGTTGGTAAATGGGCTGAAAAGAGAGCGGGGGTTCGCGGAAAGCAGCGCGGTTTTCGGTGATGAACCATAGAAAGCCAACCCAAAAAGAGGAGTTCCCAGACGTCGCGGCGCAGAGAAGAAGGCGCCTGGGAACTCCATTCCCCAGATCTGCTTTGGTTCTGCGAATAAGTCTGTGGGAAACTAATCCTCAATGGTGGTCAATATTGCTCAGTCTTTGGATTACGGAAGTCGCATGGCCGTAAGTAACCGCATATTTTACTAATTGGTAAATGGACTGAGAAGGGGGCCCGAGGATCGCAAAGCGGGTTTTCGTGGTGGGAGACGAAAAGACGAAAAAAGAGGAGTTCCCAGGCATCATGGAAAACATGCTGTCTAGGAACTCCTTTCCCCAGATCTGCGTTGTTTCTATAAACAAGTGTGTGGGAAACGTGGACATGTTGCAAGAGTACGGAAGGAGTGTGGCGCTAAGTAATCGGAAAGTTTAATGGTTGATAAATGGCCGGCGGGACTCGTGGAGAGCAGAGCGGGTTTTCGGGACGAGAGACGAAAAAAACAAAAAAAGAGGAGTTCCCAGGCATCATGGAAAACACGATGCCTGAGAACTCCTTTCCCCAGATCTGCGTTGTTTCTGTAAACAAGTGTGTGGGAAACGCGGACATGCTGCAAGAGTACGGAAGGAGTGTAGCCATCGGTGACATGGCGTGTGTGAGGCGGGTCCGGGCTTTAGCCAGAGCCTAAACTGTGCATAATGAACGAAGCTTTAGCCACTGAGGTTGAGCTCTTCGAAGCCAAAGCATGCCTCAGGGGCTAAAGCCCGCGTTGATTCTGCTGCCTTTGTGCCGGGGATAAATCCCCGGCCTACCGCCCGAACGAGTTTTTCCGCAACCTGCAAAGGCCGCCATTTTTAGCGACCTGAATGTCAGTCAGGGCTGAGGCCCTGACCTACCGTTGTCCCATGTTCCAGCCGAGTTCTTAGACAGGTTCTAAGGAACTAACCGAGACGGCGCGCTTCCGCGCTCTGGCGGCGCTCGCCGCGGCGGCGCTCGATGGTCACGGCACTGGGCTTGATGGGATGGTTCATTTCGCGCATGGAGAGCTCCGTCCGGTTTTCGGTTCCGGTCTTGCGCATGAGGCGGCCCACATGGGCCTTTACGGTGCGCTCCTCAATGCCCAACTGGCGGGCGATCTCGCGATTGGAACAGGCCTGCATGATGAATTCCAGCACCTGGTGCTCCCGGTCGGTCAGGTGGGGGCTGCCGTTGGTGAGGCTGGTATCTGTCCCCTTCAGCAGGCGGTCAATGAGTTTGGAAAGCAGGCGGCGGGGCGCCCAAATCGAGCCGGCGGTGACCGCATCGAGGGCTTGGAGCACCATGTCCGCATCGGCGGTCAAATCCAGGTAGCCCCTGGCCCCGGCAACGATGGATTCCAGGACCAGTTCATCGTTCCCATCCGGGCCGATGACAATCAGCCGGATGGAGGGACGCGCGCGGCGAACGGCCTCGATGATCTCCAACCCCTTGGACGAAGAATGCAAGTCCACGAGCAGATACTCGAGCGTAGAGCGGGCCAGCAACTCTTCGACGCTCCCCAAAATCGGAAGCAGACGGGGCTTCCCTGGCAGAGGAGGCTGCTCGAAAATGCTGGCGAGCCCCTCAAGGCGGATAGGTTCATCTGAAACCAAGCCAATATAAATTGGATCAATGTTACGGATCGAAAACATCTTGCTCTCCCGGTAAAACAGAAGGAGAGCTGGGCCCAGTGCGGTCGGGGAGCGAGCTTGGGCCCCCATCGCCGCACATTACGTACTTATCCAACCACCCCAACCAGATTGCTTGCGGCCACCCTTAAAGCTTGGGCAGCACAATTCCTTGCTGCTTCTGGTATTTGCCCTTGCGATCGGCATAGCTGACCTCGCAGGCTTCATCGGAGCGGAAAAACAGGATTTGGCACAGCCCTTCGTTGGCATATACCTTTGCCGGTAGCGGGGTAGTGTTGGAGATTTCGAGTGTTACGAATCCCTCCCACTCCGGCTCGAATGGCGTTACGTTCACAATGATTCCGCAACGCGCATAGGTGGATTTTCCAACGCAGATCGTGAGTACATCCCTGGGGATACGAAAGTATTCGATGGAGCGGGCCAATGCAAACGAATTAGGAGGGATAATCACTGAGCCGGCCTGGACGGAGACAAATGACCGCTCGTCAAAGGCCTTGGGATCGATGATTGCACTGTTTACATTGGTAAAGATTTTGAATTCATCGGAGACGCGGAGGTCATAACCATAGGAAGAAAGCCCGTAGGAGATGACGCCTTGGGCCACCTGCTTCTCGCTGAATGGCTCAATCATGCGGTGTTTGGTGGCCTGTTCGCGTATCCAACGGTCACTTTGAATCGACATGGTTCTCCCGTTCCGGAGCATTTTCCTCTCCGGACAAAAAATAAGATGGTTCGTTGCCCGAGTCGCAATACCTCATAGTACGAAAATGCGCTGGGAATGCACAATGGTTTCTTGAAGATTTGCCTGCCGGCCTGTGGAAAACAACGATCGGCGCATTTGGATGGGCTGCGCAGGCGCATTCAACGGGTATTTCGGCAGCTTTCCTGGGATGAAAGTCCCGCCGGCAGGCTTCGGTTGTTTCACAATCGCATTAAAACTTGTAGCGTCATTCCCATCGGTCGTAGTAAAGTCAAACTTGCCAGCGAGGTTACCCCATTGATTAAGCAGGACATCGTCCATCATGTAATCGAGCGCACGGGCCTGCCCCGCACCAAGGCAGAGGCCGCGGTGGATACGGTATTCGAGGGCCTGAAACAGGCACTTACCGCCGGTGAGCGCATCGAACTGCGCGGATTTGGCGTATTCAGCGTCCGCGCCCGCAAAACCGGCATTGGCCGCAACCCCCGAACCGGCACCGAGGTCAGCATCACTCCCGGCAAGGCGGTGCGCTTTAAACCAGGCAAGGAACTGCATTCGATCGAGTCGGGCGGAGCGCAGAAGAGTTAAGGGAGTCTCCGATTCGGTCCCAATTCATGCGGCGACATTCCCGAGGCGGCTAAAGCCGTATCCCTGTTTGGCCTTCTTGCGGCACGGCTGAAGTTCCACGCCATCGACGAAGACCTGTCGATGGGGACCCCGGATGCGCTTTGCCCTTTCTGAAGCGGGCCGATCCCAATGATTGATTCAGAGGCTGGCTAACGCAAGAGGAGTTCGGTGCGCTCAACCTTCAGGGACTATGGCCTGCCCTTGCTGCTACTGGCGGCCAGCGTGGTTACGACAACCGCGAACGGCGCCCGGTTCATGCAGAATTTTGTTCAAGGCCTGCCGCCGGTGGTGCGCGACAGCGACCTGTGGCCCTGGGGTTGGCTAGCCGGCCATCCAGCACTCTTCAAGACGGGCTGGGCCTTTTCTGTGTCCCTGCTGGGCATTCTTCTGATCCACGAGTTTGGCCATTACTTTGCGTGCCGCTGGCATCGAATCCGGGCAACGCTGCCGTGGGTGCTGCCGGCGCCCACGCTCAGCGGCACGGCCGGCGCCATCATCAGAATCCGCTCCCACATTCCCAGCCGCGACGCGCTGATGGATGTGGGCGTGTATGGCCCGCTAGCCGGTTACGTGGCTTCAGTGCTGGTCGTGGGGCTGGGTTTTGCGCTCAGCCATCCTGCTCCGGCCAACGCGCCAGAGGCCCTCGTCCGCTTTGGAGGCGAACCGCTGACCCTGCGCATGGTGCACGCGCTTCTGGCGCACTGGAACCCAAGCCTTCCCTCATTCGAGCACCTCACGCCGCACCCGGTGCTGGTGGCTGGCTGGATTGGCCTGTTCATGACCTCGCTGAACCTGATCCCCGGCGGACAGTTGGACGGCGGCCACTTGCTCTATGCACTCTCGCCGAAACTGCACCGGGCTTTTACGTGGATACTGCCTCCGCTGCTGTTGATCGCCGGAACGCTGTTCTGGGTGGGCTGGATTCTATGGGGACTGATCTTGCTGCTGCCTGCGATGCGCCACCCGAAGGTTCCTTTGCAAGGTGGACTGCATCGAGGCCGTGTTCTGCTGGGCATTGCCGGGATCGTGATTTTTGTGCTCACATTCACGCTTGCGCCGTTCTATGACAACTCGCTGCTGCAAATCCTGCATGTGAATCTTTTTTGAATGCCGCCGATCTCCTCCATAAGCTGGGCATCTGATGCGAGTTAGGATGGAGATGAGCGAGCCGGGCTGGTCAAGCCGGTTTCAGCGCGACTTGAAGCGGCTGCAAATTGAGAATAATCGATGACCAAAACCAGGTTTGCTCCTTCCGCTCTGTTTGAGAGTCAGCCGATACGCCGTGTGTACGACGAATCCACGGATACATGGTTTTTCTCGGTCGTCGACATCGTCCGTGTCCTCACGCAGCAAGCGGATGCCACCGTTGCCCGGAAATACTGGAACAAGCTTAAACAGCGGCTGCATGAGGAGGGAAGTCAGTTGGTGACAAATTGTCACCAACTGAAGCTGCCAGCCTCCGACGGCAAGAGTTATCTCACCGATGTCGCCAATGCGGAGACGCTGCTACGGCTGGTTCAATCTGTTCCCAGCCCCAAGGCCGAACCCATCAAACTCTGGCTTGCGAAGGTGGGCTATGAGCGGCTGCGGGAGATCGCCGATCCGGCCTTGGGGTTGGAGAGGACGAGGGAAAACTGGCGCAAGCTGGGACGCAGCGAAAAATGGATCACCCAGCGCATGACTGGGCAAGAGACGCGCAACAAACTGACCGACTACTGGGTCGCCCACGAGGTCAAGCAGGGGGAGGAGTTCGCCATCCTCACCAATCTCATTCACGAGGAATGGTCCGGTGTATCGGTCAAGGAGCATAAGAACCTGAAAGGGTTGGAAAGCCAGAATCTTCGCGATCACATGAGCGAGGCCGAACTTATCTTCACGGCCCTGGCCGAGCTTTCCACCCGTCAGATCGCGGAGACGGAAGTGGCGGTGGGCCTGCCCGCTAACAAGAAGGCCGCGCAGTCAGGCGGCAAGATCGCCCAGCGTGCACGTGTCGAGCTCGAAAGCAAGACTGGCCGCAAGGTCGTCACCGGCGAGAACTATCTGCCGCCGGGGAAATCGAAAAAAGCACTCATGTCTTGAAAGAAGGCTGCGTGATTAGCCGGGTGCCCCATCCATCGCGTACTTTGCGATGGGTGGGATTCAGAACTGCCTGCCAGCGTGCGTTCCTAAGCAGCCCGGTTGAAAGGCTCTATCTTTGGCTGTTTCTTTATGGATGCCTGCCACATATCGTAGTCGGACTGCAACTCATACCAGATTTCAGCGTGGGTGCCGAACGCGGCGGAAAGACGCAGCGACATGTCGGCAGAAATGCCGGCCTTGCCATTGAGGATGCGGGAAAGCGTTGCGCGGGAAACCTGCAAATGCCTTGCGGCAGTTGTTACGTCCACGTCGCCCAGGAATTCCCGAAGCACTTTGCCTGGGTGTGGCGGGTTGTGCATGCGCATATCGTTTCTCCTAGTGGTAATCAGCACTTCATACCCCATCCACATTCTTACATCAAGCGCAGCGCATCGACATCGACAACCAGATTGCGGCGGGGAACCTGGGCGGCTTCGGCGTGGACCAACATCCCACGCAGCGCTGCATTGAGAACGCGGCGTGAGGAGGCTTTGAGAATCAGGTGAAAGCGGTACGTGCCTTTGATGCGGGCGATGGGCGCGGTGCAGGGGCCAAGCACACGCACGCCTGCGGGAGAGGCCTTTTGAAACCACTTGCCCAACTCCGCCGACCAGCCGGCGGCTTCTTCCAGCTTTTGCGACTGCACCAGCACGTTGGCGAGCACGCCGAAGGGCGGATAGTGCATCCAGCGGCGATATTTCAACTCGCGTTCGACGAAGCTGGCGTAGTCGTGCTTGCTGGCGGCAACGATGGCGTAGTGGTCGGGATAGTAGGTTTGCACCACGACGCGGCCGGGGAGATCGCCACGGCCGGCGCGGCCTGAGACCTGGGTCATCAATTGGAAGACGCGCTCGGCGGCGCGGAAGTCGGGCATGGACAGCGCATGGTCGCAGCCAACGACGCCCACCAGCGTAATGCCGTGGATGTCGTGGCCCTTGGCGATCATCTGCGTGCCAACGAGCAGGTTGATCTCGCCGGAGTGGAGGCGGGCTAGCAATCGTTCAAGGTCGTAACGGCCGCGGACGGTGTCGCGGTCCATGCGGCCGATGCGCGCCTCGGGAAAGATCTCGCCCAACCGGGCTTCGCCTTGTTCCGATCCTGCGCCGAGGTAGTAGAGGTGCTCGCTGTCGCATTTGGGGCAGCGGGCGGGGACGGCGCGGCGGAATCCGCAGTAGTGGCATTCGAGGCGCTGGCCTGCCCGCGCCAGGCCCGCATCTTCAGCCGGCGGCTTGTGGTGAGTCAGCGAGATGGCGCAGTTCTGGCATTCGAGCTTTTCTCCGCAGGCGCGGCAGATCACAGCGAAGGAGTAGCCTCGGCGGTTGAGCAGGATGAGCGCCTGCTCGCCGCGATCGAGGGCCTCGCGCGTTTGTTCGACCAGGGCACGGGAGAAGAGCTGGTCCTGACCGGTTTGCTGAAACTCCTGGCGCATGTCGATCAGCTCGACTTCAGGCAGCGGGCGGTTCATGACGCGGTCACGCATTTCAATGCGCGCGTACTTGCCCGTAGCCGAGTTCTGCCAGCTTTCAAGCGACGGCGTCGCGGAGCCGAGGACAACCACTGCGCCGAGGAGCTTGGCGCGCATCACGGCCACATCGCGGGCGTTGTAGCGCGGCGTCTCCTCCTGCTTGTAACTCTGGTCGTGCTCCTCGTCAACGAGGATGAGGCCGAGATTAGGCGCGGGTGCAAAGATGGCCGAGCGCGTGCCGACAACGATGGGCGCTTCGCCCCGCCGAATGCGGCGCCACTGCTCGCTGCGCTCCTCTGGCGTGAGCGCGGAGTGGAGCAGGGCGACGCGTTGCCCGAACGCCTGGTCGAGCAGGCCGGCAGTTTGTGGCGTGAGGCCAATTTCCGGAACCAGCAGGATGGAGGAGAGGCCGCGATCGAGGGCGCGCTGCATGGCGGCCAGGTAGACGGCTGTCTTCCCTGAACCCGTCACTCCGTGCAGTAAAAAGGGATGGAATGCCCCCAGAGCCGTGGCCAGGTCGGCCAGCGCGGCGGTCTGAGGCTCATTGAGGAGGAATGGAGATGCGGCGGGCTGCAGGCCGCCCAGGCGAAAGGCGGCGGGGCGCTCGTCGATGCGGACAAGGCTGCGGCGGACGAGGGTTTGCAGCGTGGAGGAAGGCAGATCGCGGCGGCGCAGTTCGGCCAAGGGCAGTTCGCCGCCGCAGGCCGCCAGCTCGGCCAGAATGGCCTGCTGCTTCTGAGTGAGAGCGGGAAGACGCGGCTCGGGAATCAGCACGGCGAAACGCTCCGTACGGCGCGCATCGCGCTCCACGGCGGTGGTCTCGCGGGCTATCCATTTTTTGCGCAGGAGGGCGGCGAGGACCGGCAGCGTGGCCGCAGTGGCCGTGCGCAGCGTGGAGACCTTTACCGGCTCGCCCGCGGCCAGGCGAGTCAGAACGCGGTGCTCCATATCCTGCTCTTCGGCGGACAGCTTTCCGCGCCGCTTCCCGCCGCCGCTCGATCCTGAGGCCTGGGAGTCCCCGTCCAGCGCTCCGGCCAGCACATCGCGGCCCAGGTCGGTAATGCGGTAGTAGACGGTGCGGCGGACCTCGGCCATCAGCGGCAACATGCCGCGCAGCACCTCGCCCAGCGGGGCCAGATAGTACTGCGCCATCCACTCGGCCAGGGCCAGCAGGTCGTCGCTCAGCAGGGGTTGGTCGTCCAGCACCGCCTCAAGGAAACGGACCTCAAAGTCCGCTGGGGCCGTGGTGCTGAGCGCGGTGACCACGCCGATAAGCTTCTCATTGCGAAAAGGCGCGATGACCCTGGCGCCCCGCTGCGGAAGCTGGCTCTCACGGACCGCGTAGGTGAAGGTGCGGTCGAGCGGGACGGGCAACGCGACTTCGCAGTAGGCGGGCATGGGAGGCAACTCCCAGTGTATTGGAACTGCCCTTTAGACTGGGCGAAGTGAGCGGCGGATGGAAGAACGCCCGAGAATACACTTCGCGGATGGCTTTGCAATGAGCGCCATTTCAACGGGCATCCAGTCCTATCCCAATTCGCAGGAAGGTGAAATACTTTCGAAATGAGATTTTCCGGGAGATTTGCCTGCATTTTTGCCCTGTGCTTCACGGCGTTTCAAACCACTGCGCTGGAGATGGCCGCACAACAGCCTGCCGTGGACCCTCTTCATTCCTGGGTGTCCGCCAAAGACTCCGCAGCGCTTGAGTCCTGGGTCAATCAGCGCCTGGCCGAGGAAGCCGCCGACATAGCCAAACTGCTTGCGGTCACCGGTCCGCGGACGGTCGAAAACACACTGCGTCCCTTCGACGACGCCCAGAATCAGCTCGCGGTAGCCAACAACAACGCGTACATGGCTTACTCGCTGGCAGACGCTGCGGCTTTGCGGGACAAGGGGCAGGCGCTTACGGCGAAGATCTCCTCCGCGAATACCGATCTGAGCCTGAACCAAAAGGTGTATAGCGCACTGGCGGCGGTTCCCTTGCCGACCAACAATCCGGCGACTCGGCACTACCTGGAGCGGACGCTGCTGGAGTACCGATTGAGCGGCGTGGACAAGGACGAAGCCACGCGCGTCAAGATTCGCGCACTCCAGGATAAAATCACCGACCTGGGGCTGAAGTTTGGCCGCAACGTGGCCGACGGCACCCTGAAAATTACTGCTACAAAAGCTGAGCTCGACGGCTTGCCCGCCGACTATATTGCACTGCACAAGCCATCCGCCGACGGCGCCTATACGCTGACCACCGAGCAGCCGGATGTGCAGCCTGTCATGAGCTTTTCCAAGAGCCCGGACCTGCGCCGCAGGATGTATCTTGCCTACAACGCGCGCGCCTATCCGCAAAACGTGCAGGTGCTCAAAGACCTGCTCACGGCACGCCAGGATCTGGCAACCATCCTCGGCTACGCCCACTGGGCTGACCTGGCAACGGCCGACCAGATGATTGGCTCCGCGGCCAATATGGAGCAGCTCATTCAGCAGGTCGACGACGCATCCCGTCCGGCTGCGGCCCGCGAGTACGCCCAGTTGCTGGCCTTTGCGCAATCGAAGGAGCCGGGCCTGAAGAACATCAGTCAATCGGATGGAAACTACTGGTCCGAGCAGTACCGCCGCGCGAAGTACAACTTCGACGCGCAGAGCGTCCGTCCTTACTTCCCCTACGCAGCGGTTCAGGCCGGAATCCTCAAAACCGCGGCCCGCCTTTTCCACGTCGAATTCAAGCAGGTTAAGGACGCTATCGTCTGGGACCCCTCGGTAGACACATTCGATGTCTTCGACGCTGCCGAAGGCTCCAAGGGCAAGCTGCTCGGCCGCATCTATCTCGATATGCACCCCCGCGAGGGCAAGGACAAATGGTTCTCGAGCGCGCCCATTCTTCCTGGCATTCGCGGCCGTCAACTTCCTGAAGGCATGCTGGTGTGCAACTTCTCCGGCGGCAAGGCGGGTGACCCTGGACTGATGCAGTACAGCGAGGTAGTTGTCTTCTTCCACGAGTTCGGCCACCTGATGCACCACATTCTTGGCGGACAGGGCGAGTGGTCCGGAGAAGGCGGCTTCAGCGTGGAGGGAGACTTCATCGAATCCCCGTCGCAGATGTTGGAGGAGATGTTCCACGACACGGCGATTCTGCAGTCGTTCGGCAAGCAATACCAGACGGGGGAGACGATTCCAGCCAGCCTGATTGCGAAGATGAACGCGGCCAGCGCCTATGGACGCGGACGCTGGCTCCAGGGTCAGCTTTGGGCCGCGACCTATGCTCTTGAGGTCCATGACATGGCCCCGGCCAGCGTCGATTTCGATGCCCTGCTAAAAGCCGACGACGCGCGCTTCGACCCCTATACGCCGCTCGAGGGCGACCGCTTCTATGCCTCCTTCACTCACCTCGTCGGCTACACTTCCAACTACTACACCTATGTGCTGGACAAGGTGATTGCCATCGACTTCTTTGCGCAGTTCGACAAGCGCAACCTGCTGGATGGGCCGACAGCCATGCGCTACCGGCGTGCGGTGCTGAAGCCGGGAGCGAGCAAGCCGGCAGCCGAATTGGTGAAGGACTTCCTGGGGCGTCCGCAAAGCATGGACGCGCTGAAGAGCTGGATGAATGAGGAGTTTCAGCCCGCGGCGGACGGAGGCAAATAGGGGACGCTTTTTCCGTCCGTTGCAAATGGGGTCGAGCGCAGTACAATTCATTTCTGATGACTCCCAAGACCGAAACGCCCGCCCCTGCTATGCCCGCCTCTGCCGCGCCCGGTAAGTCGCCGAGCGCTTCGCCCAAAACCGTTTCGCCCGTCACCATGTCGATCGACATTGGCGGCTCCGGGCTGAAGGCCATGCTTCTTGACCCGAGCGGCAAGCCGGTGAGCGAGCGGCAGCGTGTAGTCACTCCGGCCGTTCCCACGCCGGATGCGGTGCTGGCCGGGCTGGAAGAGCTGCGCAAGCTGCTGCCCAAATTCGATCGCGTGTCGGTTGGATTCCCTGGAGTCATCAAGCGCGGAACCACATGGACGGCGGCGAACCTGAATCCAGGATGGGTCGGCTTCCCACTGGCGGCGGAGCTTGAAAAGCGCTGGAAGAAGCCGGCGCGCGTATGCAACGACGCCGCGGTGCAAGGTTACGGCGCCATCAAGGGCGTCGGCGTGGAACTGGCGTTGACGCTGGGCACGGGACTGGGGTCGTCTCTGTTTACCGATGGCCGGCTTTGCCCCGGACTGGAACTGGGCCACCACCCCTGGCGCAAGAAGGGCATGTGCTACGAGGACTACCTGGGCCGGCGCGGGCTGGACAAATTCGGCAAGAAGATCTGGAACAAGTATCTCCAGTCGGCAATCGCGCAGACCTCGGCCACGTTCAACTGGGACCATCTCTACCTGGGCGGCGGGAATACCAAGAAAATCGACTTCGAGCTGCCGAAGAACGTCAGCATTGTCTCGAACGAGAGCGGGCTGCTGGGCGGGGTGGCGCTGTGGCGGGATCAGGGATAGGCTCAAAATGGGACGCTTGTTGAATTACTCAGCTGCCCCTTCGCGGCTGTTCAGAATGGTTGCTCATCTCCTGCTTCTGACAGGAGTTTCCCTGGCCACTTCTTCGCTTGGGCAAGACGCACCGCCTACGCAGACAGATCAACCGCCTTCTCACACGCCGCCCGTTACCGCCAAGATCTCCGCACTGGCTGACCGGGTGCTGAATGCCGGACTGAAGGCGAATGCTCTGGACGGCGACGATCTCCAACCGTGGCATTTGAAGGCGGATTTCCAAGTTGTCCTGGCAGGAACGCCGAAGCCGGCGGCCGGAACACTGGAAGTATGGTCCACGGGCCGCTACCAGTGGAAGCGCGCCTATATAGGCGCGCTTCCACAGTTCAACGGCATCGAGTGGAGCGTCTCGCAGACAGAGCGCTACCGCACCAAACCAGGCCAAAGCGGTTTTCAAACAGCATGGCTCAACCTGCGCGTCACGCGGCCGGTGATCGCCCCTCTCTACCAGGCGGCCAATATCAAACGCGATTTCGACATGAATATCCAGCGGGTCAACACTGGCGGGCTGGTTCTGAATTGCGTCTCGGTTGCCGATCCCTCCCGCTATGCAGACCAGACTGACCCCGATTGGCTTTTCCCAACGATGTGTTTTGACGGCGACATGCACCTGAGGCTGGTTTCAGCCTCCGATACGACAGTGCAGTTCGACGACATCCAGATCTTCCAGAACCGCGCTGTCGCCAGGGATGTGAAGGTCATTGTGAAAGGCAACCTGATCGCGGAGATGAAGGTGTCGCTGCTTGAGCCATTGGCCGCTACAGATGCGGCGGGTGTCAAGCCGGATAAGGGCGCGGCTGCAGAGCCGTATACCATCGAGCCGGGTAGTCCCAGACCTGAATCGGTGTATGAAGTTGGAGCCTCCCTTCCGATCAGGCCGGACGGCCTTCCCTATAGCGGAGTGTTCCCGTTCCCAGTGTTGATACATAAGGACGGCAGCGTCAAGGCCAACCCTGAGGGGGTTTCCTTCGCGCTCAGGGCTCTCTCCGATGCGCTTGAACTGGCTATTTCCAAATGGAAGTACAAGCCGTACATGGTTGACGGTCAGCCGGTTGAAGTAGCGATAATCATCCCCTACATCCTGAACGGAAAGCCGTTTGTTCCCTCCTATGATCGTCCCAAGCCAACCCCGGTAACCACCAGTCCGGAAGACTTCTCCAGCGCTTACGACCCCAAACGGGATCCGAAGAAGGATCTGGCGATGGCAGAGGCGCAGGCCCGGCCGGGAAAAAAGCGAATCCTGCTGGACGTGGGCGGCGATTGGTGCATCTGGTGCAAGTATCTGGACAACTTCTTTGCCGACCACGCGGATATCCGGGAGCTGCGGGATGAGAACTATGTGCTGATGAAGGTCAACATGAGCGCAATGAACGAAAACTACGCATTTCTCAGCCAGTATCCCAATATTCCTGGATACCCCTGGTTGTTCGTGCTGGATTCAGACGGCAAGCTGCTCAAATCAGAGAATACAGACGAACTGGAAAACGGTGCAAACGGCTATAGCGCCCAGCGAATCAAGCAATTTCTTTCCGCCTGGGAGTCGCAGTAGGCGTTCGCAGAACCCTCCCTTTCCCTAGCTCTGCGGCTTCACAGGCTGCGGAAAAACTCGGTATTTCGGGTGAAATTGGCGGAAAGCGTCCCGCCGGGGCTAAAGCCAGCATTGATTCTGTTGGCTTTATGCGGGGGTTGAAACCCCCGCCTCCCTCCGAATCGAGTTTTTTCGCCGCCTGTTCAGCCCCAACTCGCGCATGGCGAGCTTCGGGCGGCCCAGGCTCGTCTAGTGGTGGTAGCCAGCGCCATCCAATGTGGGATGGAAACCGGGCTGGGTGGCGAACCAGTCGAGATGGCGGCGGATGTCCCGGAGCAACATACTGGCCAGGTCATGGGTGAAGCCGTTGCGGACCACAACGCGCTGAATGATCGCGTCCTGCCGGTTGGCGGGCATCCTGTAGGTTGGCACCTGCCAGCCGCGATCGCGCAACCTGTCCGACAAGTCATACAGCGACCAGTTCAGCGTTGGGTCCTTCAGGGTCCAGGCGATGACGGGGAGATCGTGGCCGGTGGAGAGCATCTTGAAGGGACCGAGTTCGGCGATCTGGCCGGCGAGTTCGACGGCCACTTCCTGACAAGCCTCGTGGATGGCGCGATAGCCCGACTTGCCGAGCCGGATGAGGTTGTAATACTGGGCCACAATCTGGCTGGCGGGGCGGGAGAAGTTGATGGCCAGAGTCGGCATGGCGCCGCCGAGGTAATCGACGTTGAAGATCAGGTCGGGGTCGAGATCAGCCAACTCCCGCCAGACGATCCAGCCCACACCTGGATAGACGAGCCCGTATTTGTGGCCGGAGGTGTTGATGGATTTGACGCGCGGCAGGCGAAAGTCCCAGAGCAGGTCCGGCTGCAGGAAAGGCGCGACAAAGCCGCCGCTGGCGCCATCGACATGAATGGGGATGTCGAGGCCGGTCTTTTCCTGAAGCTGGTCGAGAGCGGCGCTGAGCGCAAGCACGTTCTCATAGTGTCCGGTAAAGGTGCTGCCCAGCACGGAGACAACGCCAATGGTGTTCTCGTCACAGGCCGCGGCGACGCGCTCAGGGTCGGTGACAACCTCGTTTGCTTCGAGGGCAACCTCCCTGGGCTCGACGTCCCAATAGCGGGCGAATTTGTGCCAGCAGACCTGGGTATTGGAGCCCGTGACCAGGTTCGGCTTGTCTGTCGGCTTGCCCACCTTGCGCATCTTCTGACGCCAGCGCCACTTGAGTGCAAGGCCGCCTAACATGCAGGCTTCGCTCGATCCAATTGTCGATGTCCCGATGGTGCGCTCAGGCTGGGGAGAGTGCCAGAGCTCGGCCAGCATGTGGACGCAGCGCATCTCCAGTTCAGCCGTCTGCGGATACTCGTCCTTGTCGATCATGTTCTTGTCGAAGGTCTCGGACATGAGGCGGTGGGCCTCGGGCTCCATCCACGTGCCGCAGAATGTGGCGAGGTTGAAGCGCGAGCTGCCATCGAGGATCAACTCGTCGTGGATCAGGTTGTATGCGGTACTCGGCGCCATGCCTTCATCGGGGATGGAGTGGCGCGGGGTTGGGCCGAGCAGCGACTTGCGGGCATACATGGGGCGCATCAGGTCAGTTCTTTGCTGTTTCTGGCCAAAATGCGGGATTGCGGCGTCCTTTTCCATTCGGGTTGGGTTCCTCCGGAGTCCTGATCATAGTCGCCGGCGTCGCGATACGTGCGTCAATTGTGGGCGAATCGTTGGGGAATTCGGAGGATTGCAATGGCCGGCTGCAGGTGATCCGGCTCTCTTCAGCCCTTCGCGGGCGGCTTGAGGCCGAGTTCGCGCATGGCGATCTGGAGGTCGGCCCACGCTTCTTTCTTCTGCCGCGGATCGCGCAGCAGATAGGCCGGATGATAGGTAACGATGAGCTGCATACCGCGGAACGCGTGTACCCGTCCGCGAAGCCCGGCAAGGGGCTGTCGCTGGCCAAGGAGATAGGTGGCCGCGGTTGCTCCGAGAGCTACCAGGACCTGGGGGCGCACGACATCGATCTGGCGGAAGAGGAATGGGGAGCAGGTGTTGGCTTCCTCAGGTTCAGGAGTCCGGTTGCCGGGCGGCCTGCACTTGACCACGTTGGCAATGTAGACTTCTTCGCGCTTGAGGCCCATGGCGGCGATCATGTTATTCAGAAGTTGCCCGGCCTTGCCGACGAAGGGCAGTCCCTGCGCGTCCTCGTCGGCGCCGGGGCCCTCGCCGACAAACATCAGGCGGGCAGAGGGTGAGCCGTCGCCGAAGACGAGCTTGTTGCGGCCTGTGTGGAGCGCGCAGCGAGTGCAGTCGCCGATTTCGTCGCGGATGAGTTGGAGGGCGGAGGCGCGATCGGCGGGGGAAACGGCGGCGGCGATTTGCGGGGGCGCGGAGATGGGCTTGCGGGGGGGAATTGGCTGGTCCTCCTGAGATGAAATGGGCTGGGAGTCTGGCTGGGGGATCGACTCCCAGGTCTCAGACGCGAGACCCTTCGACAAGCTCAGGGCAGGCTCTGGGGCACCCGAAGTGGAATCCACAGGGCGGCGGTAGAACTCGGTGAGGCCGAGATCGCGATAGAAGCGGACGCGCGCCACAAGGGCTTCGCGAGTTTCGGGGTCGAGCGTTCGCGCCACTTTCCTTTACTCCACAATCAGTTGCCGGCGAGCAGCCGGGATGGGAGCGGCTTCGTCCCGGACTATATCCTGTCTCGATTTTTGATCCTGATGCTCATCCATTTCCAGAACCATCGAACGGGGACGGCGCAGGGTGACGATCTCGTCGAGAATGCGGTCGGCGAGCTTGCGCTTGGGCATCTCAGGCAGCTCGATCGAGGTGGTGAGGGTGAGAAACGTGGCCGCGTTCCGATCCGCGTCAATGCCCACCCCATCGCCTGAAACATCGTTGACTACAATCGCATCCGCGCCCTTGCGCAGCAGCTTGGCGCGACCGTTTTCCATCAGGTTGTCTGTTTCCGCGGCAAAGCCCACGATGAGCTGACCGGGGCGGCGGCGGCGCACTACCTCAGCCAGAATGTCTTCAGTGGGGGCGAGCTCGAGGACGAGGTGACCGGTGCGCTTCAACTTCTGCTCGGAGACGTTGATGGGGCGGTAGTCAGCCACCGCAGCGGCTTTAATCACCAGAGTGGCTTCGGTCATTCGCTCGAGCACAGCCTGGCGCATCTGGTCGGCGGTCACGATCTTGATGAGTTCACAGTGTGCGGGCGGATGCAAGGCCGAAGGGCCGCTGATGAGAATGACTTTTGCGCCGCGGCTCTGCGCGGCTTCGGCCAGCGCGTAACCCATTTTGCCGCTGGAGCGGTTGCCGAGGAAACGAACGGGGTCAAGGGCCTCGCGCGTGCCGCCGGCGGTGACGAGAACAATTTCTCCTGCCAGGTCATGACGGCGGCCGAGCGCATTGAGCACCGCGTCGGCAATGGCCTCAGGCTCGGCCATGCGGCCTGCGCCGACCATGCCGCAGGCCAGATCGCCTGTGCCTGGTTCAACAACGCGGACGCCGCGCTGACGCAGCGTTTCAAGGTTGGCCTGCGTGGCTGGGTGGTCCCACATATTCACGTTCATCGCGGGAGCCACCAGGACCGGCGCCTGTGTGGCCAGGTACATTGTGGTGAGGAAGTCGTCGGCGATGCCGTGGGCGAATTTGGCCAGGATGTTGGCCGTGGCAGGAGCAACGACCAGCGCATCGGCCCACTGCGCCTCGCCGATGTGCTCAATGCCATTCTTTTCGCTTGCGGCTTCACAGCAGCCATCGACGGCGCCCGAGTCGTCCCAGAGGCTAGTGATGACCTTGTGGCCGGTGAGCGCGGCGAAGGTGAGGGGCTGGACAAACCTGGCGGCCGACGCGGTCATGACCACGTGGACTTCAAGGGCCTGGCGCTGCAGGGCGCGCACCAGTTCCGCCGCCTTGTAGGCGGCAATTCCGCCGGAGACGCCCACGGTTACTCTCATGGCTCGATTGTAGCCGGTTTCGATTGTGGCCGGCGCGATGCGGGATGGAAGAAATTGACGGAGATTGCGCGGGAGTAGACCAGGCTGTATGATCTTTCCATCATGAGTCAAATCGCCGGCCCAAAGCGAAACGCCTGACTTGCGAATCCCATTCAAAACTCAATTGCCGGCAATCGCTTGCGCGCTGTTGCCCGCTCTCTGTGCCCTCCTGATCCGTCCCGGCGTGGAGACGGGCATCAGTGACGACTGGTCTTATATCAAGATGGTTCAGGTGCTGGCGCAATCCGGCCACATCGTCTATAACGGCGCGGAAACGCCGATGCTGGGCTGGCAGCTTTTTCTTGGCGCTTTGTTTGTCAAGCTCTTCGGCTTCTCCTTCACAGTGGTTCGGTCCAGCACGCTGATCGTAGCCATGGCGATCGCCTTTCTGCTTCAGCGCACCTTTGTACGAGCGGGGATTGGCCAATGGAACGCGGCTCTCGCGACATTGACTCTGGTTCTTTCACCTCTGTTCATGCCGCTTGCTTTCATGTTCATGTCAGACCTGTCCGGCCTGTTTTGCATCGTGCTCTGTCTGTATATGTGCTTGCGCACTTTGCAGGCCGCAACACTCCGCTCCACCATAGCCTGGATCAGCTTCGCCGCCCTGTTGAATGCGATCGGAGGAACCGCACGCCAGATCTCTTGGCTTGGCGTCCTGGTGATGGTTCCCTCCACACTCTGGCTGTTGCGACGGAAGCCGCGGGTGCTCCTGATTGGAGGGATAGCGAACCTCGCCGGCATTGGAATCGTCTTTGCGTCGATGCACTGGTTTAGCCAACAACCCTATTCGCTCCCTGAACCGTTGATCCCGAATGCCGTCAACTTCAAATCTTTGGAGAACGTTGTCGCAAACTTCCTCCGCGGTGGCGCGGAAGTAACTTTCCTTTCGCTTCCGGTGCTCCTGATGTTCGTTGCAATCCTCGCCAAAGCTCGCCAAAAGATGATTGCCTGGTTCGCCGCGGGCAGTCTTTTCGTCGTGCTGGTGGGACTATTCATGTTCCACCACCATGGGCCGGAGCACTGGCTCGCTCCATTTTTCGGGGATTATTTGAGCGCTCTCGGTGTGGTTGACGCTTACTCCATCCTGGGTGACCGTCCGGTGATTCTGCAGCTTGGCATCCGCGTCCTGCTGACTGTTGCCACCATGATTGGCTTGCTCGGCTTATTGACGGTTGTCTTCGGAGGCCTGCCCAAGCTGCCATCCCTTCCAGGCAGCGTTGCTTCCCTTTCGTGGCGTCAACTTGGCATCGTCGTTTTGCCGTTCAGCCTCGCCTACATTGCCCTGCTTATACCAAGAGCCGTTGTCAGTCGAGCGGCTGACCGCTATTTCCTGCCTTTGATGATGCTGGCTCTGCTGGTGCTAGCGCGGTACTTTCAGGAGAATGTCAGGCCAAACCTGCCGCTTGCCAGTCTGTTTGTCGTCGGAATCTTCGCAGCCTTTGGTATCGCTGCCACACACGACATGTTTGCCATGTATCGTGGCTACCTGGCTGCAATTCAGGAGATTCGGTCAAGCGGATTGCCCGCCACTTCCTTCAAAGGAGGATGGGAATACGACGGCTGGACGGAACTGGAAAAGGACGGGTACATCAACGACGATCGGATTCGCATTCCCCGCGGCGCTTATGTCCCTCAGCCGGTCACCGTCTTCCCCGCCGGATGCAATGGGGACTTCCTGGACCATACCCCCGCGGTCAAACCGCTTTATGCTTTGTCGTTCGATCCATGGCGGTGCAATGGGCCAGCCGGATTTCCTCCCGTGACTTACACCACCTGGCTTGCCCCGCACGCCACCTCGATTTACATCGTTAAATATCCGGCCCTGTCGGATCGCTGAAGAATGCGGACTGCCGCTGTGCCTTGCTGTTGCATTCGACTTTGAATCTCACACTTCAAACCTCAAGCTTCTCGCTTCCATTTGATGTCTGCACATGGCGAGTGCTCGCAGCAGCCCGTTGCTGCTGCGAGGTGTTTCAGACCGGCAGGTGTGGAGCGGCTTCAAACTCAATGTGCAGGCGCAACAGTAGATTCCGTGTCCGGCGCCGCGAAGCACAGGCTACGGAAGAACGCGATGGGTGGTATATATTGTTGCAGAGCAACTTTCTCTCGGAGATCTCCGTATCCTATGATTTCCACACTATGCTTTCCGTCGTAATTCCCGCCTATAACGAGGAAGACGGCATCGCCGAAATGTACCGCCGTATCGTGGCGGCGGCTCCTGCCTGGGGCGAAGAATTTGAGATTCTGATCGTCGACGATGGAAGCCGCGACCGGACCCTGGAGATTTGCGAGCAAATAGCCGCCGCCGACAGCAGGTTCAAGGTCATCAGCCTTTCCCGCAATTTCGGCCATCAAGCCGCCGTTTCAGCCGGTCTTATGCACGCGCGAGGAAAGATCGTTACCGTGATGGATGCGGATCTACAGGATCCTCCCGAGGAACTTCTCCCCTTCATCAAGAAGATTCACGAAGGCTGGGATGTAGTCTATGCGATACGCGCCAAACGGAAAGAAGGCCCCCTGAAACGGCTCTGCTACTGGAGTTACTACCGCATCCTGAAGCGGCTCTCCGTTCTGGATATTCCGCTTGACACCGGGGATTTTTGCGTCATGCGGGGCGAAGTCGTGGATGCCATCAATCAGCTTCCGGAGCGCAACCGGTTCGTGCGTGGCCTTCGAAGCTGGGTGGGTTTCCGCCAGACGGGAATGGCCTACGAACGGCAGGCCCGTTTTGCCGGAAAACCCAAGTACAATTTCCCAAAGCTATTCAAGCTCGCCATGGACGGCATTATCAACTTCAGCTACCGGCCGCTCCAGTTCATCATGTCAATCGGCTTGGTTCTCGCTGGTTTCTGCATGCTGGCAGCCGTGTTTGTAGTCGTCCAGTATTTAACCAACTGGACGATTATCGGCTTCAATCCTCGCAATGCGCGCGGATGGACATCCACCATCTTTATCATCTTGTTCTTCTCCGCGGTCAATCTGGTATGCATGGGCATACTGGGCGAATATATCGGCCGGCTATTTGAAGAGGTGAAATGCAGACCGAGCTGGATCGTCAAGAAGCGGATCAACCTCTCCCATGATTCCTGAGGCACGCCGGTCTTAGATCGTGTCGAGAACAGCCATGACCGAGGTTCCCGCAATGCGTTGCGGCAGAACTTCACATCGGGAGAGGTGATACAGGCCTGTGTTTATCAGGTTCCAGCGTGCATCGAATCCGGCAGAGTGGATATCTGTTCGAATCTTTCCGATAGTCAGAGCCGCCTTGCGCAACGCAAGGACAGGTACCAAAGGCCAGCCCCAATACGTCGCCTTGCTTACGTTGAACCCATTCCTTCCGGCGACCTCCAGCAGGGAAGCCAGCGAATACCTGCGGTGATGACCCTGAGCCCAGTCATAAGGCGAGAACAGCCACTCGACTGCCGGAACATTGATGATCAGGCAGCCACGATCAGCCAGGAGAAACCTGACGGAATCCAAAAACCGATCCTGATCTTCGATGTGTTCGAGGACGTCAAACATCAGCAATAAGTCGAATGCTTTCCTAAACTCATCCGCACGATCGTGAATATCGTAGCAATACACTTCTCCTCGCCTGCACATGTTCCGGCGCAGAGCGAATTCGTGCAAATCATATCCCGCTGGAGCAATACCGTAGGCATCTTCGAGTTGCCTCTGCAGAACTCCATTTCCACATCCGATTTCAGCAGCGCTTTTAACTGATCGAAGCCGTGCGTCGGCAAGCTTCTGCAAGACCTGAAATCGCCGCCTGCGCCAGAAATGCTGGGGGGTGCGAGATCGAAGTACTGGCCCGGCATCATGCCACTGCGCGGCCTTGACTTGAAAACGACCCGGTTGGCCATCTCTAGCGTGTCTGGTTCACGTTTATGCGCCATGTGCGGAACACAACCCATGATCCCATGCTTGATGCGGCTTCCTCTTGGGGCGGTGAGGGCGGCGAAGGTGCGCGGCTGAACAGCGTTGCCGGCAGACGCGGTCATGACACCGGAGACTTCAACAGCCCGGCGCTGCAGAATGCGCACCACTTCCGCCGCCCTGCAATCGCGATCCTGCGGGAGATGCTCACGTTTCCTCTCGTGGCTCGATTTTAGCTGGTTTCGATTGCTGCGGGCGGGCACCTTGAACCAGGAGATCCGGGCGCTTGCGCGGTGTTCCGCGAGAGAGGGCGGGCGAAGCGGCTCCGAAGTCACTCGACGGCGGTATAATTTGGGCTGTTCAAGGCCGACGAAGAAGACTCCAACTCATGGGAGAAACCCTGCGGCAAATGTACTTTGATTCTTGGAGGGGGCGCCAACATGCAAGGCAAGTTGGAATTGATGCTGGGACCGATGAGGAGCAACAAGACCGCGGAACTTCTGCGTCGCGCCGATATGCGGCGTCAGTACGCAGGCCAATATGTCATGGTGCTCAAGCCCAGCGATGACACGAAGGGCGGACCTGGGGTGGTTGAGAGCCGCAACCCGAGAGGTCACGGGAAGATGCATGCCCTGGAATTCAAATCCAATGACCCATGGGAGATTCTTCAAGCGATCTCAGACAAGGAATTGGAAATTGGGAAGAGAGTGGAATGCATCGCGATCGATGAGGGGCAATTTGTGGATGAGCTATTCCCTTTGACGCGGCGCCTGCTCGATGAAAACCATGACGTCCTGGTCGCCGGGCTCGATCTGGACTTTCGAGCTATTCCTTTTGGAGAGATGCTCAACCTGGCGTGGTTTGTGAATGCATACGGCGGCAGTATTACCGAATGCATTGCATACTGCTCCTGCGGAAACCGAGCCCTTTACTCGCAGCGGCTGATCGAAGGTGAACCTGCGCCCTATGACAGTCCCATCAAAATGCCCGGCGACTCGTACGAGCCGCGTTGCGCGGAACATTTTGTACTGCCGGGGCGTCCTCACTGACAGATGGAACTAACTCAGCAGAATGGGAATGGCTGGACCATCGATCAGCGGCTTCACCACGGGAACATCGGTCTTGACGTAGGCGATTTTGCCCGCTTCGATTTCATCCTGGGCGATGCGGCAGGCCTTGGTGGACTGGCTGTGGACCAGAGCGTGGGAGCCACTCTGCAACTGCCGGGCGCGGCGGGCGGCTACCAGAACCTTGCGGTAGTTGGAATCGAAACCGGTCTCAATCGTCATTGGGGTCCTCACCATCCTGAGCGGGGTCCTCCCGATCGGAGTCCTCGCCAAAGTCAAGCTGCTGCTGGCCGGTGGAGCCGAGAATGCCAAAGGCCTCCAGCACGGGCTTTAGGCGCTCCTGCGAGTTGAACTGCAAACATGCAGCGGCAACTTCCAACACCCGGCGCGAGCGGTACGCGATCACTTCCCCATTGCGATAATAGCGCTCGGCGAGCACAATCGCCTCGAGTTGGGCTACCGCCCTGTCCAGAATGTCGTTGACCAGAATATAACCGTACTCGCGATAATTTTCAATTTCCTTGCTGGCCTCGTTGAGCCGCCGGTAGACTTCTTCCTCGTTCACAACACCTTCGGCGCGGCTGCGATTGCGCAAGCGGGTGCGCAGAACTCTGGGGTTGGGCGGCATGACGAAGATGCTGACGGCCTCTGGCATTCTGGCGCGAACCTGGGATGCGCCTTGAACGTCAATATCCAGCAGCAGGTCGTGGCCGGCCGAGCGAGCCTCTTCAAGCGACTTGCGGGCAGTGCCGTAGAAGTTGCCGAAGACCTCGGCGTGCTCAAGGAAGACGTTCGTGTCGAGCATGCGCTGAAACTCTTCCCGGGAGGTGAAGTTGTACTCGCGCCCATTCTCCTCAGAGCCACGGGGCGGCCGCGTTGTCCACGAGATGGCGAACTCGACGCCGCTCACCTGCTTGCGCAGTTCGCTTACCAGCGTGCTTTTGCCCGAGCCCGAGGGCGCCGAAATGATGAAGAGAATTCCTGCCACTGTTGTCCTTCAGGGAGTCTCGGATCACGCTGCCGAAAAGGCATATTCCGATAAGAAGCATTCCCTCGGGGGCTAAAGCCCCTTGAATTCTTGCGTCCGTTGCGGCACGGCTGAAGCCGTGCCCTTTCAAAGCAACAAGTTTTGCTGCAACCTGTAAAGTCGTGCCCCTTGAAAGCAGCGCGTCTTTCAAAGCCAGTAAAGCCGTGCGCTTTCAAAGCCTTGCTGTCCGACGCGCATCAAAGTTCGTTGGTTCATGTCCCTCAAGACTTGTTATTCCACGTTTTGAATCTGTTCGCGAGCCTTTTCGATCTCCGACTTCATGGCCAGTCCCAACTCAGTAATTCGGGTTCCCTTTCCGCCCACGCCGCCGGTCTTGGAGAGCAGGGTGTTGGCCTCGCGGTTCATTTCCTGGAGGAGAAAATCGAGTTTCTTGCCCAACTCGCCGCCTGCGGCCAGCAGCTCACGGAAATGCGCGATGTGGGTGTGCATCCGGGCCAGCTCCTCGGCAATGTCGCTGCGTTCGACGAGCACGGCAACTTCCTCGAGCAGCCGTTGGCGGTTGAACTCCGAGCCGGTGGCGGCAACCAGCCGCTGGGTCAGACGCTCCTGGTAGCGCTGCTCGATTTCGGGGCGCAACGCAGCCACTCCGTCGGTTGCCTCGGCCAGCCGGTCGAGCGTGGCGTTGAGGATCGCATCGAGCGCCTCGCCGTCGCGAGCACGCATAATCTTCAACTGGTCGAGCAGGGGCGCAATCTCCTTCCGCACGCTTTCGGCCAGGGCCGCCAGGTCCTCGTCGCCGCGATTCTCAGTTTGCAGAGCCCCGGGCAGGCGCAGAACAGAGTTCAGGTCCGGTTCTCCGGTGAGCCCATTCTCGTCGCGCGCCGCGGCAAATGCGGCAATGTAGCCGGCCACCAGTTCGCGATTGTAGCCGCCCTTTTGCTGGTTGCTGCGATCGACGGTCAGAGTCAACTCGACGTGGCCGCGGACGAGGGAGTCCTTGATCGCCTTGCGCAGCTCGGTCTCCAGCGCGTCGAGGCCCGAGGGGAGGCGCAACTGCACGTCGAGGAAGCGGTGGTTGACGCTCTTTACGCTCAGCGTGTAGCTGAGTTGCTGGTGCACCTGAACCCGCGCAAACCCTGTCATCGAATAGATCGGCATTTTCTGCTACTCCTGTGGCCCGGTGGTGAGCGCAAGATGCTACTGAGGCGGGTCTTCTTCCAGTGTGTCCAAACCTTGCGGCTCGGGCACGCCCATGAATTGCAGTTGATAGAGCCGCTGATAAGTCGACGATGAGGTCAACAGCTCGTCGTGGGAACCGATCGCGGTAATGCGCCCATCTTCAAGAACGGCAATGCGGCTGGCGCGGCGAATGGTTCCCAGACGATGCGCGATGACCAGCACGGTGCGTCCCTGCATCAGGTTGGCCAGCGCGGCCTGCACCAGCGACTCGCTTTCGGCGTCAAGGGCCGAGGTGGCCTCATCGAGAATCAGAATCGGCGCATCTTTGAGGATGGCGCGGGCAATGGCCAGGCGCTGGCGCTCGCCGCCGGAAAGGCGGAAGCCCTTTTCGCCGATCACTGTGTCGTAACCCTGCGGCATGCGGAGGATGAAGTCGTGCGCGAGTGCGTTCTGGGCAGCCTGCTGCACGATATCCAACTTGACATCCGGGCGACCGTAGGCGATGTTGTTGCGCACGGTGTCGTTGAAGAGGATGGTTTCCTGCGTGACCTGGGCAACCTGGCGGCGCAGCGAGCCAAGCGTGAGGTCGCGGATGTCGTGGCCGTCGATGAGGATTCGTCCCGAGGTCACGTCGAAAAAGCGCGGAATCAGGTTGACCAAGGTCGATTTGCCGGCTCCGCTTGGGCCCACCAGCGCCAACACTTCGCCGACCCGCATCTGGAGATCGACGTTGTGCAGAATCTGGTGCTCGCCCTTTTCAGTGCTGTAGGAGAAACCCACATTCTCAAACTGGACGGACTGCAGAAAGCCCTTCAACCTGGCCGCGCGGGGCCGCTCTTTCACGTCGTCCTTGGTATCGAAGAAGGCGAAGATGGACAATGAAGCGCCCATGGCCTGTTGGAAGCTGTTGTAGAAAGAGGCGAACTTGCGCACCGGGTCGTAGAGCTTGAAGAGCAGGATGATGAAAGCGCCGAAGAGCCCGATGTCCATGCGGCCGTGCTGAATCTCATTGCGGCCGACGAGCAGGAGCAGCGCGATGGCCACATAGCCGATGGTGTCCATCAACGGCGAACTGATGGACTGAATGCGCACGCTGCGGAGATTGGCGCGAAAAAGACGGGTAGCCGCTTTCTTGAAGCGCAGAATCTCCCACAGTTCCGTGTTGAAGGCCTTGACGATGCGATTGCCGGTAACCGTTTCATGCAGGATGTTCTGAATCTCGGCCAGCTTGTCCTGCCCGGTGCGGGTGCGGGTGCGGACTTCCCTGCCGATTTTGCGTGCGGAGGTAACCACGACAGGAACGAACAGAAGCAACGCCCAACTGAGATGGCCGCCCAGGCGGATCACGAGCACCATCCCCACCAGAAAGGTAAAGAATTGCTGCAGGAATTCGCCGATCACCGAGCTGACCGCGGTTTGCACTTTATCCACATCGTTGATGAGCGTGGAAAGGATAGTGCCCGTGGCGTGCTTGTGAAAGAAGCTGGAGGAGCGGCGCAGAGTGGCTTCGTAAAGACTGTTACGCAGATCCGTGATCATGCCGAAGCCGGCATAGTTGACCAGGTAGGTGCCCAGATAGTCGCAGAGGCCTTTGACGATGGTGGAGGCTATCAGAGCAAAGGCCACCACCGTCCAGGCATTGTGCATGAAGTGGGGAACCAGAATGCGCAGGTCGAAGTGCCATTGAGATTTGGGCAGGCCGAGAGTGATGGGGCCGTCGGGAGCCTTGGGGTCGAGGACATTATTGAGGATGGGCTGGAACAGGAGGGTGCGAAAGTTGTCGAGCAGGCCGACCATGGCCAGCAACAACACGCCGGGCAGGATGTGCAGCACGTAGGGAAGTCCGTAGCGCAGGAGGCGCAGGAAATTCTTCATGCTGGTTTGACCGCCTCGCGGCCGCATGACTCGGGGAGGAGCCATGAGGACTGGGTAAAAATCTCCATCCCCGTATTGTATCCGGCGGACGCTGGCTGAGCCGATGGCGCTCTAGGTGCCCGCGCCCCTGGCGATGAGGCGGGTGGTGGAGAAGCCTTCGACGATGGGGACGATTTTGACCTGTCCGCCCCAGGACAGGACTTCGCTGGCGCCGACCACGGTCTCCACGCCGTAGTCGCCGCCCTTGACGATGACGTCGGGCCGCGTGGCTACGATGTGTTCCAGCGGCGTTGGCTCGTCAAAGACCACCACGGCATCGACGGCGGCGAGCGCCGCCAGTACACGGGCACGTTCGTTCTGGCCCACGATGGGGCGGTTGGGGCCCTTGAGGCCGCTTACGGATGCGTCGCTGTTGATGGCCACGATGAGCCGGTCGCCGAAGCGTCGAGCCTGCTCGAGTACGGTGATGTGACCCATATGCAGAAGGTCGAAGCAGCCGTTGGTGAAGACTACACGCTCGCCATTGCTCTTCCACAGCGCCACACGGCTTACCAGTTCCTGGCGCGTGACCACCTTGTCCTCGGCGTGGAGGGCAATGTCCGGAGCCAGCGCAGCCAGCAATTCGTGCTTCTCCACGGGAACCGTGCCCACCTTGCCCACCACGATGCCGGCGGCAGTATTGGCCAGTTCCACGGCGGTCTCCGGCTTGAGCCCGGAGGCGAGGCACAACGCCAGCACCGCGATGACCGTGTCTCCGGCGCCGGAGACATCGAAGACCTGGCGAGCCACGGCAGGTGCGATGAACCGATTGCCGGGCCGCAATAACGCAATGCCTTTATCACTTAGGGTTGCGGTGAGGAACTCGATTTCGAGCGCGGGGACCATAGCCTCGGCCGCGTCCAACACGGCATTCAAATCGTGCGCGTCGAGATGTGTGGCCGTGGAGAGCTCGCCGAGGTTGGGGCAGATGGTGGTAGCGCCGCGGTAGCGGGCAAAGTCGGCGCTTTTGGGATCGACCAGCACCGGAATCGCCAGCTTGCGGGCGGCCTGAATCACAAGCTGGCAGACCCCTGGGGTGAGCACTCCCTTGGCGTAATCGGAAAGCACAACGGCATGGCTGCCGGGCAGGTGCGCAAGCACGGCGGCTACCAGGCGATCGTAGTCGGCCCGTGGACGCGTGCTCAGGCGCTCGCTGTCAAGGCGCAGCATTTGCTGCCGGCCGCCCAGAATGCGGAGCTTGGTGATGGTGGGAAAGCCGTCTGAGACGACGAAATGAGGCGAGATTCCGCTCTTGCGCAGACTCGCGGCGAGCAGCTTTTCGTTCTCGTCGCCACCGGTAAAACCAATCACCTGTGTGTGTGCGCCCAGGCGCGAGAGGTTCATGGCCACGTTGGCCGCACCGCCAGGCTGCTCGCTCTGGTGGGTAGCGCGAACCACAGGCACCGGCGCCTCCGGGGAGATGCGCCCCACGTCGCCCCAGATGTATTTGTCGAGCATCACGTCGCCCACCACCAGCAGGCGCTTGGCGGCCCATTTGTGCTCGATCTCCTGGATCACTTGGCGCAGTTGCTCGATCACCTCGGTGCCTCCGATTGGACTGCGGCGACTGGCGATTGCGCAGCGGCGACTGGAGCTGGCGCGGCGGTCTGGGTTCCGGCAGGTTGCGCGCCGATCCAATCCAGTTCGATCCAGTCGCAGAGCATGTGGCCGGCCAGAATGTGGGCCTCCTGGATGCGCGCAGTATCGCGCGAGGCAACGGCGAAGAGATGATCGGCCAACGCCGCCAGTTTGCCGCCGCCTGCACCGGTAAAGGCTACCGTAACCAACCCCTGGGAGCGAGCGGCCTCAAGAGCGGCAATCACGTTGCGGCTGTTGCCCGAGGTGGAGATGCCCACGACAAGGTCGCCGGGAACTCCCAGCGCCTCAATCTGGCGGGAAAATACCGCCTCGAAGCCATAGTCGTTGGCCACCGAGGTCAGGACCGACGAATCCGTGGTGAGCGCCATCGAGGGCAGACCGCGGCGCTCGCGGCGAAAGCGGCCCACAATCTCGGCGGCCAGATGCTGCGAGTCGCCGGCACTGCCGCCGTTGCCGCACCAGAGAATCTTGCCTCCGGCACGCAGGGTTGCGGTCATAGCCAGCGCAATCGACTCCAGCACGGGCTGCTGTGCTTCCATCTCGCGCACAACCTCCAGGTGCTCCGCAATGGCCTTCCCGAAGATGCTTGCGGCATCAGGACTCGTGGACATGACTTCCCTCTCGCTTTCGCTGACAAAACTTCCCTGGGCTTTACTTGCTGGGGCCTCACTTGCCGGCGAACTGGCTGGCCAGCGCAAGTCCCTCTGTTGCTATCATAGCGGGGTGACCAACGTCCTCAACCCATCGTATCCCGGTCTGGTGCAGACGGTGTTCCTTGACCGGGACGGTGTGGTGAACGAGAAGATGCCGGAAGGCCGCTACGTGACCTGCTGGAGCGAGTTCCAACTGCTGCCCGGCGCGGTGGAGGCCATCGGCCTGCTCAACCGGGCAGGGCTGCGGGTGGTGGTGATCTCGAATCAGCGCGGCATTGCGCTGGGACTGTACACGGCTGAGGATGTGCGGACCGTTCACGCGGAGTTCCAGAGGCTGCTGGAGGCGTTCGGGGCGCACGTGGACGGGTTCTACTTTTGCCCGCACGACAAGGGGCAATGCAACTGCCGCAAGCCGCTGCCGGGGCTCTTCGAACAGGCAGTGGCAGATTTTCCCGGGATCACCGCGGCAAGCAGCGTGATGATCGGGGACTCGTTGTCGGACATCGACTTTGGGCGGCGGCTGGGGATGGTCACCGCCTTTATTGATGGCGACCCTGAGCGGCGGAAGCCCGGCGCTGAGGCGGCGCGGGAGCTGGCCGACCTGCGCTATTCGTCTCTGGTTGAGGCGGTGAACGATTTGCTGGCGAGGAGACACGTTCAAGGCCAGTTGAGTGGAACGATGTGTCTCGGACTGCCCGCGAAATAGCGCTAATCCCCGATGGCGTTGAGTGTGGCGTAGGTCTCGACGATGCCCTCTTCGAGCGGGGTGGGCTCCAGATTGCAGCCAAGTTGGCGCAGGCCGGTGAGATCGGCTTCTGTGAAGTGCTGGTAGCGGCCTTCCAGATCGGCGGGAAAGGGAATGTACTCGATGGGGACTTCGCCATGCACCGCCATCAGCGCTTTGGCCACATCGTTGAAGGTGCGGCTGACGCCGGAGCCGGCATTGACCACGCCGCGATAGGTCTTTGGCGCCTCGCCAGGCTTGGGCGCGTAGGGGCCGATTTGGGCGAAGAACATGTTCAGCTGGGCCAGGTCGTGGACATAGATGAAATCGCGGCGCTGTTCGCCGTCGCCAAAGCCGCCCGTACCGGCAAAGAGGCGCACCTTGCCGGTTTCCTCCATTTGTTTCGTGAAGTGGTGAATGACCGAGGCCATGCGCCCCTTGTGCTGCTCGCGCGGCCCGTAGACGTTGAAATAACGGAGGCCGACGGCAGTCATCGGGACCCGGTCCAGAGCGAGTTGATGGCGAAAGTAGTGGTCGAAGACCAGCTTGGAATAGCCGTAGATATTCAGCGGGCGCTCATTTTCGATGGTGGGCGTGAAGTGCCCTGGGCCGGATAGGCCGTAGACCGCCGCAGTGGAAGCGTAAACCAGCGGCGCGCTCTGGCGAATGGCAAAGGCCAACACTTCCTTTGTGTACTGGAAGTTGTTGTCCATCATGTAGACGCCGTCGTCCTCAAGCGTGTTGGAGCAGGCGCCCTGATGCAGGATTGCCTCGATCTTGCCTGCAGCCAGCGCATTGTCTCCGATGGCGCGGCGGAACTCCCGCTTGTCCATGTAGTCCACATAGCGGGCGCCGTGCAGATTCTGGAACTTCTTCACGTTGGCGAAGTTGTCCACCACGAGGATGTCGGTGAGGCCGTGGGCATTCAGCTCGTGAACCAGATTGCTGCCGATAAAGCCCGCGCCTCCGGTAACGATCAACATATCCTACGGCTCCTCTTGAGCGCTGAGTATCTATCCGAGAAACGGCATCAAACAGCGACGATTGCGGGCTTCTCCCCCGCGCGTGCGTTCATTACCCTGCCTGCGGCTACAACCATCTCATCCACGGTGATGGAGGTGAGGCACCGGCGAGCCTCGACGATGCACGTCTCCAGGTTGCAGCCGTAACAACTGGTTTGATGATAAATGACCTGGTGCTGCGAGCCCGATGGGTACCAGATGCCAGGAAGCCCGCGCGCGGAAAAGGCAATCGCGCAGGGAACTCCAACGCTGGCGGCAAGGTGCATCGGCCCGGAGTCAGGCCCGAGAAAGACATGGGCATGTTCGAGTACTGCAGCGGTTTCGCGCGGGGTGAGCCGACCGCAGAGGTTCACCTTGGGGCCGGTCCACTCCTGGGCGGCATACTCGGCCACGCCAGCGTCTTCTTTGGCGCCGATCAGCGCAAGCCCATGCCGTGGATATTCTGCGTGCAACCTGGTGAGCAGCGATCGCCAGTTTTCCTGTCCCCAGTCCTTGGCCTGCATCTTGGTGCCAGGGCCGCACACGATCAGGGGCCATTGCGCGAGAGTGCCCAGCGCCGCAGCCGCAGCCTCGCGTTCCGGAGCGGTTAATCCAAGGCTCCAATTTGCCAACTCTCCAGATCTCGCGTCGCCCAACTCGCCGAGCGAGCGGCTCAGCCGGGAGGCCTCGGACTCGTAGAGCCGGGTCGTGCCGTCGAAGCGGTGTTCCAGTTCCTCCACTCCGGGCAGCCCGACGAATTGCCGCACACCGGCTACCCGGAAGAAAAGCCGGTCGCGGCGCACTTTCTTCAATGGGCGCACTGGCATCAGATAGACCAGGACATCGGGGCGGAAGCGGCGAATCTGCCACGCCAGGCGCACCAACTCGCCCACCCGGCGCGTGCCTACTGTGTAGCGCAGGTAGCCATGGACCAGTCCGGTGTTGCCCAGCACCGCCGCGGAGGCCGGCGCCTTGGCATGGGCGGGAAAGTTGGTGAGCAGAACGCGCTCCGCTTGTGGAAAGGTGCGCGCAATCAGGTGGAAGCACGGCAACGCGACCACCGTGTCGCCCAGGCTACCCAAACGGTAAATCAGGACCCTTCGAACTGTTAATCCAGGCTGCAGGCTGCTTCTCCCAAACCTACATCAGCAATCTTCCACTCCAAGGCAAAGGAACAATGACTCAGGGCCGCGTCCATTCTTCCCACTGAAACAGTCGTCCTGAGCGGAGCCAAAAGCCTGCTGTTGGGTTCCAAGACACTCTCATGAAACCAAGGCAACCGAATCGCAAGGACACTTCATCACGAACCAATTCTGATGCGGGATCTTAAAAACTGATCTTTCTTTCTGGGAACCAAGTGAGTTGGATAGTGGTTGTAGTGACGGTCTGCTGTCCGGGAAGATAGATGGGCGCCTTATAGTGCTCGTAGGCAAAGTTGCCGTTGACCTCGAAGTCCTTGCCGATGCGCTTGACCACCTTGAAGTTGATGTCGTTCAGGGTCGTTCCGCCGGGAATAAAGTCCTTGGCCGCCTTTTGATTGCGGACGCCCACCTCAAACCACTCGTTGCCGCTCAGATGATAGGTGATCCAACCTTGGCCGCCCTTGTCTTCGCGGCCGATCCAGTCGCCGAACATCTGGCCCGCGTTGGTGTAACCCTGCACCTGAATGGTCTCCCAGTACATGAATTTACCGCCATTACTGGTCGAGACGGGCGGATCGGTGGAGGCGCCTTCGACGCGCACATCGAGCTTGGGAACGCCCGGGACATGGGACAGATAGATGCCCGGCCTCCAGGAGGCGCGACGGGGCGCGTCGGCGGGCGAGACATCGTCGTGCACCTCAGAGTCGCAGTAGAGCGTAAGCCACTTGCGCACGAAAGGAAGGCGGTAGGTGAAATCGAATGCGCCAAAGCGTGCGCCTGGATCCTTGTTACTGAATTTGATCGCGGGTGTGACAGCAGTCAGGCTGAAGAAACTCCTCAGGAAGGACTTGATGGTAATTGCTTCGTGGCCCTCGCCTCCCCAGATCACGGTGCGCTCGAAGCCGAACTCCAGATCGGGCGTGGGCTTGAAGCTGACCTTCTCGACATGCACCCATGGATCGTTCGGATATTCGTGCCCCTTCAGGGAGCCGACGAGAAAGTCGTATCGAAATGGCCCGGTAATACGGGAGAGCAGTGGAATGCGCAGCGGCTCAATGCGGTTGATGCGAAACGAGTAGATGTTCTCGGCGTTATTGGAATAGGCCATGCCGCCGCCCATACCGGGTCCAAGCCAGTCGTCCTGTTTGCCGAAGGAAATCTCGTGGTTAAGGTAGTGGGCAGAGGCGTATGCCTCCATCACCCGCGCATCGATGGCCGCCGGTATCGGTCCCAACGGGATGGTCTCCTGGCCGGCTGGCGAGACGGGATAGTTGTAGTAGGCGGGGTCGTAGGGAGGCGGGAGGTCAATGTTGGAGAGCGTCTGGGCCAGGGCGGTGGAGTAACCGGCAGCCGAGGGTGCACCCTGAAACTCACCGCGCACATAGAGCAGGAACCGGCCGGCGGACGCGTAGCCGCTGGCGCCGGAGTAGTTGTTGAAGCCGTTCGAGTAGGGCCGGCCGTAGTCGTTGATGACCGTTGAGCCGAGATGAAAGCTGTCGCGGAGAGGCGTGCCGCTGATGGCGCGCGCCACGGAGTAGACCGACTCGATGCGCGAATTGCCCTCATGCACAAGGCAGGGGCCCTGCATATCGTCGCGCAGTGTGTGAATCAGCGCCTCATAAATATCTTGCGCTTCGTCCGTGGCTGGACCAGCATCCGCGTCCTCGATGCGCGCGCCGGCCTCTTCCAGCATGTGGTCCACGCTCGAACGCGTCCATGGGCGCATCCCCAGATATGCGCTATCCACAAATCCAAGCGAGAAAAGACGAAGAACTGCCGGATAAACCCAACTGTCGACAGGAATGTACGGCGAATCGAGAAGAGAGGGTTCGCAGACCGGCGCCGGACGGCTGGAATCGCGGTGGCCCCACTGCCACTTCCCTGTTGCCGACGATCCAGCATCTGCCGATTCAGCCGCAGCCGGTCGGGCATCGGCCTGTCCAGACGGAGCCTGTGCAGCCGCAGCCTGTCCAGATGCGGGTCCAGGTTGTTCGGCCGACACTGCGCTCGCGGTCAACAGCAAAAAGCAGGCCAACCATGCCGCGCTGAAAACCACCGGAGCTTTGGCCCTTCGGCTGTCCACATTCATACGCTCACTCACTCTCTCGACTCTTGTGCGCACGTCTCATGTTCCAAACGTGGAAAAGGAACCTGACGAACAGATTTGCAGCGGGAATTCGGAATTCTCCCAGCATGGCGCAGACTTCGTACCCATTTTTATGGGGTCAGAGCACTCGATCCGCCCACATTAGAAAGATACCACTGATACGCTTCCTTCATGCCCGTTTCAAAGTCGGTGGGGGCACTCCAACCGAGGGCGCGCAAGCGGCCGACATCCATCACCTTCCGCGGTGTGCCGTCGGGCTTCGATGGGTCGAACGTGAAAGTTCCCTTCCAGCCGATGGTGGAAGCAATGCATTGGGCCAGTTCCAAAATCGTCCTATCGACTCCGGTGCCGACATTCAAAAACATCTCGCCGGAGTAGTTCTTTATCACGAAGACGCAAGCGTCTGCCAAATCCTCAGAGAACAGGAATTCGCGTCTCGGCGTTCCGCTTCCCCACAATTCGACCGTTGGGCGGTTCGCGATCCTGGCCGCGTGGATCTTCATAATGAGCGCAGCCACAACATGACCGCCTTCCGCATCGTAACGGTCTCCGGGGCCGTAAAGATTGGTCGGCATCACCGAAACAAAATCGCAGCCATATTGGCGTCGAAAGGCCTGGCACAATTTGATGCCGGCAATCTTGGCGATTGCATACCACTCATTGGTGGGCTCCAACGCGCCTGTCAGGAGCGCCTCTTCACGCATCGGCTGGTCTGCCATGCGCGGATAGATGCAAGACGAGCCAAGGAACAGCAGTTTCTTGACGCCGGTGCGCCACGCCGCATGGATGATATTGGTTTCGATGGCGAGATTCTCATACAAGAACTCCGCAGGCCGGGTCGCGTTGGCCAGAATGCCACCCACGGTTGCAGCGGCAAGGAAGACAACATCGATCTTTGCATCCGCCATCCACGCATCAACATCCGCTTGCCGCAACAGATCGAGTTCGCTGCGCGCCGCCGTGACAATTTCGCAACTCTCTCGCTGCAAGCGCCGCACAATCGCCGAGCCTGCCATGCCGCGATGCCCGGCGACCCAAACGCGCATGCCGGTCAAGTCGAAGCTACTCATGACCAAGCTCTCTCATGTGGGCTTCCTTGGCGATGATCTTCAAATCCGAGCCCAACATATCAGAGACCAGTTCGGGAAATGCGACCGTATGCTTCCACCCCAAAATGCGGTGCGCCTTGGAAGCGTCACCGAGAAGCAGGTCAACCTCGGTGGGGCGGAAATAACGGCTATCGATTCTGACCAGCGGGTGGCCATTGGTGGAATCGATGCCGACCTCATCAATGCCGCTGCCCTTCCATTCGATCTTGCGATCGACCAAGGAGAATGCCAGCTCGATGAACTCGCGAACGCTGTGCGACTCACCCGTTGCGAGAACAAAATCGTCCGGCACTTGTTGCTGCACAATCCGCCACATGCCCTCGACATAATCCCGCGCATGACCCCAGTCGCGCTTGGAATCGAGATTGCCGATATACAGCATCTTCTGCACGCCCAGATGAATGCTTGCGACCGCGCGAGTAATCTTGCGCGTAACAAACGTTTCTCCGCGGATGGGGCTTTCGTGATTGAACAGAATTCCGTTCGAAGCATGCATGCCGTAGGCTTCGCGATAGTTTACGGTAATCCAGTAAGCATAGAGCTTGGCGACGCCGTAGGGACTCCGCGGATAGAATGGCGTGGTTTCTTTCTGCGGAGTCTCCTGAACCTTCCCGTATAACTCAGACGTCGAGGCCTGATAGAACCGCGTCTTTTCGACGAGTCCGAGGATCCGGATCGCCTCCAAAATGCGCAATGCGCCAAGAGCGTCGGCATTCGCGGTGTACTCCGGTGTTTCAAAACTGACCTGGACGTGGCTTTGCGCGGCGAGGTTATAGATCTCGTCCGGCTGCACGGCCTGAATGATGCGGATCAGATTGGTGGAGTCCGTCATGTCTCCATAATGAATCTGGAAGTGGCTGTCCGGCACATGGGGATCCTGGTAGATATGGTCGATGCGCGCAGTATTGAAAGATGAAGAGCGCCGCTTGATGCCATGCACAAGATAGCCCTTGTCCAGCAGAAGATCGGCTAGATAAGCGCCGTCTTGCCCCGTAATACCCGTAATGAGAGCAACCTTCCCCATGAATGTGCCTCGTTGAATGGATTTGTTGAGCGGCAAAGAGATGCCCTCTCATGGGCATATGCCTTCGCACGTGAGGTCGCGGCTACTGCCGCTGCAACGATGTGGAGATCAAACTGAAAAGCGCCACGGCAGGCACTTATAGTCTAGAGCATGGCTCGACGAGCCTTCACAATTGCGTGGCGTATTGGCCCACGCTGAACATGCTCAGGTTACGATCGCCTGGGCTGCTTCAGCCTTGGCATGCACAGAAAGGCCCTGGATGAGGTGAAGTATCTGGACCGAGAGCGCGCCAAAGGCCGTATAGATATTCATTTTGAGAACGCCCTCGGACGTATTCAGCGGAAGGAACATAACGCAGACAAGCTGTACCAGCGTCAGCACAATCACCTGCAGGGAACCGCTCCACCAGAAGATCCACTTTCGTGAAACTGCAATGGCCCACATGGCTCCCGCGAAGTACCCAATCGCCGAAGCGTAAATCACGAGCTGTACCTGGGGAGTGAGATTGCTGTATTTCGCGCCCAGCAGGAGGAGGTATGCGCCCGGGCACAACTTTGCCGACGCAGCCACCATGAGGGCAATTACCGAGATGGCGCACATGGCGTGGATGTATCTTTTGCGAAAGAGGGAACGCGGACTTTTTGCAAAGTAGGGTCCGATAAGGACCCCATTCGATGAATTCAGCAGCAGAAACAGTTGGCCAATCCTGCCTGCCGCCGCGACTTCCGCTATCTGGCCCGCGTGTCCGAAAACCGCGATCAGGAACAGTGAAATCTGGCCCTGCAGCGCTTGATACACGGTACCCGGCAGGAGCGGGACCAGGAACCGTATCATCTCCCTGCCGTGTTCCTTGGAAGCTTTACGGGGCACATCGATCCACGGACGAGCCATGACTCTGTACGACACGCCCGTGACCACGATGCTCAACGTATTTGCGGCGATCACCGTGGTCGCGGAGATCCAATGCATGTAATAGAGGGCGACGGAACTGACGATACGCAAGGCGGCGGCAGCTATCTGCGGGCTGTAATACGAAACCAGCTTGTTGTTCAACAAAAATGGAATTTCGTAGTACGAAGCCCACGCCTGGAACTGGACGGTCAACAATACCGCAAGGGCAAGGAAGACAAGTTCTCTCCTGCCATGCGCCTGGAACTGGACATTACGGAAGGCAACAGCAAGCAGAATGCCCGCGCCACAAATGAACAACAGAAGAACTTGTCTAAGATGGCTGGCGGTTCTTATATAAGAACCCAGGACAGCCTTGTCCTGATATCTCGTGCCCACCAGCCCTGAAATAGCTCCTCCGAAGCCTATATCAGTGAGGATGGTAATCATTCCCTGAATGCCGAGCGCAATGGCATAGACGGCGAAGTCGGGCTTGGTCATGAGACGAAGCAGCAGCAGCCCCGTTGCCGCATTGAGTAATTGGACTGCGCTTTGGCCACCAACAAATGTGGACAGTCTCTTCCCTATTCGGGAGACAGTACTGATATTCATAGGCTCCCTATGGAGTGATTTGGCGGACGACCCGTGCCGGAACCCCGAGCGCCAAGGAATAGGAGGGGATATCTCTGTTTACAACTGCGCCTGCGCCGATGATGCTGCCTCTTCCAATGCGAACGCCGGGGAGAACGATTGCGCCAGCGCCCAGCCAGCAGTCCTCCTCGATCGTGACCGGCAACTCGACCGCGATTAGACGGGTGGCGATCTGTTCAGAATGCGTAACGGATGCGATCGAGCAATTCGAGGAAATCAAGGTCCTTGCCCCGACATGCACGCCTCCTGCGCCAAAGATATGCGTGAAGGCGTTAATAGCAACATCGTCTTCCAGGGTCACTCCGTGCGTTCCCCAGATTCTTGCCTCGTGGCTAAGCCATACCCTCGCTCCGCAGAAATGAAGCTCCTTCATGAGCTTTTCGGTCCGATAATTCTGATGCCACCTGATGAGCTTATCGATCACCCTGAATGTAAATTGCTTCACCATCGCATCTCCCTATCTGTAGGCGCCGAGCTTCTTTGAAGATAGACCGCGGCAAAGAAGCATTCCCGGAGCCAGGCGGTACACAAGGGTTCGCGGAGCTTGTGGAGTCGCTACAGAGATCCCCGACACAATCAACGGAGCAGACCGCACAGGCAAATCGTAACTCCGGTGTCGTCTTGGCTCATCAACGCCAAGCCGAAAGAACAGACTCGTACATCTTGAGATAGCGCGGAATGAGCACGTTCCAACTGTAGCAGTTCTCGGCTCTCGTCTTGCCCAGTACGCTGAAGCGGCGAAGCACTTCCGGTTGACTGGCGACTTCCTGGATCTTCGACACCAGAGCGCCGGGCGCGGCCATGTCGATGTAGAGTGCCGCATCTCCAAGCGCCCATTGGAAATGCGAGGTGTTGTGGGAGATAACCGGTACTCCGGACGAACAGGCTTCAAGGAGGACCATTGGGAGCCCTTCTGCTAGGGATGGGAGTACAAAGAGATCCGCGGCAGCCAGAAGCGTCGGAATCCTGGCTCGCGGCACGGTGACGATTATGTGCCGGCCAGGAAGAAGTTCTGCTGCCAATTCTCTCAGCCCGGGAGTTTCCGGGGTTGGCTGGCCCGCTATACACAGAAAGACGGAATTGTCGCGCAGAGCGGCAACTTCCCGAATCAAGTAATCCAGTCTCTTTGCACTGCGGTTGAGAGCCGCGACAGAAAGAATTACGAAGCTGTCGTGTGGCAGGGAAAACTGCTCCCGCGCAGCCTCCCGGCTCTCTGACGAGCGGAACTGCTCCGGATTGATGCCATATGGGACCAAACGCATGCGTTCCGGGGCGATGCCAAACGCAAGTGCCTCCTTATAACACTCTCCACATATCTGCTGAATAAAGATGTCGGGCCGGAGGTGCTGGGCAGAATAGGGACCACCGTTAGACAGCAAGAGCTTGACCCGCGAGCCGGTGAAGCGCACAAGGCGGCCCAGTATGTTTCCCGCAGTGCCGTCGCTGTAGTGGACAAGATCGACTTTCTTCAGGATCAGATACGGAAACAGGGCGATGGCAAATGTAATCTGTTCCCAGCGATATGCGGTTTGCGGGTTCATAAACCGCGCGAGGAAGTTGCGCCTGAGGCAAGGCACCACCACCTCGTTCGGCTGGCGCTTGCCTGAGCCCTTGCACAGCGTGACATCGACCTGCCCGGAAAGAGCGCCAAACAGTTCCCGTGCGAACGATTCATAGCCGCGCCGTGTGTGTTCCAGGCCGCAGCACGCAATGACCATGCGCATCGCCAGATCCCTCCAGAAATATGTTGATGCAGAATTGATACCGTTCGTTCGAGAGGCCTATTGCGCCAGAAACCGCGATGGCGGAACCCGGTCAAACCGGGCGGACCTTGGAATACTCCGAATGCCATTTCCAGGCGGAACGGATGATGCAATCCAGGTCAGAGTACTGCGGACGCCAGGCCAAAACTCTGGCCGCGGAAGAAGGATCCGCAACCAGAATGGGCGGATCGCCCACGCGCCGGGGAACAATGCGGTGCGGCACTTTGCGACCGGCCACATGTTCCGCAACGCCGATAACTTCCCTGACCGAATGGCCGTTGCCTGTTCCAAGGTTCATTGCAACCGAGGCACCTCCGCTCAGCAGATAATCAAGAGCCCTCACATGGGCATCGGCCAGATCGGCTACGTGGATATAATCGCGCACACACGTCCCATCAGGGGTGGGATAGTCGCCGCCATAGATTTCGAGCGCTCCCCGACCGTCAATGGCATTCAACACCAGGGGAATGAGGTGCGTCTCCGGAGAGTGAACTTCTCCAAGTTTCCCGTCGGGATCGGCACCTGCAGCATTGAAATATCGAAGTGCGGCGAACGTAAGGTCGTGTGCTCCCGCATACCAGTGCAGCGCCCGCTCCATGATGAGCTTGGTTTCGCCATACGGATTGACCGGACGCTGCGGGGTATCTTCGGCGATCGGCATCCGGTCCGGCGTGCCGTATGTGGCGCAGCTCGATGAGAAGACTACGTGACGCACTCCAGAATCCACAAGGGCATCGAGCAGCGTAAGAGACTTGGTCACATTGTTATTGAAGTACCGCTCCGGCCGCTGGATCGATTCTCCGACATATGCAAAGGCCGCGAAATGCATCACCGCTGAGATGTTATAGCGGCTAATCGTCTCCAGCAGCTTCGCTCGATCCCCAATGTCCCCTTCAACGAAAGGGCCGGATTGCACAGCCCAACGGTGGCCATGGATCAAATTGTCATAGGTAACAGGGACAAAGCCGCGTGCAGCCAGCGCCTTGGCTGCATGACTGCCGATATAGCCTGCGCCGCCAGTTACCAAAACGAATCTCCCCGATGAATCGGACATAGGTCCTCGAATCTTGCAGCGAACGATTCACATAACTCTGGATCACTCTTCGCTCATTTCCACTATCGCAGACAGCCCAGCAGCAGTCTTGCCTGGCTCTCCACATCGGCGACTCGCACGTGTTGCTCATCGTCGCGAGGAAACAGCTGGTAATGCACGCCGTCGACTTCCCACAATTCCGCGTGGCTCTTGGGGTCTTGCAGCCTGGTGAGGATGAGAACACAACGCTTCTCGAAAGCGGCGGCAAGATGCATTGCAAAACTGCCATGACAAATTACCAAATCGGCCAATGAAATCAGAGCCATCGATTGTCGGAGCGAAACTTTCCCGCATCGGTTGCTCCAGCCTCCCAATTCGCGAGCAATTTCCTCTCCCAATGGCCAATCCGCTTGCGATCCAATCACACAGCCGCACGTCTGCTCGGACAATCGGCCTGCCAACTCGGCGAAGTTCTCGACTGGCCACTGCTTCTCTGGGGCGCCAGCTCCAGGAGCGACAACGATCCTGGGATTCCCACTGCCCCCTGTCGCTTCTATCTCCAACCACACCCTTTCTGCTTCTTCTATTTCATGGGCGTCGAGAAACAGTTGCGGCTTTGAACCCAAATCGACTTCGACACCGCTCTTAAGCAGGCCGACAAACTCGCTGGCGCTTTTTGCAACAGAAAGTGTCTTGCCGGCGTCCAGATATGCCGTTGAGCCGGTGTGACCGCCCGCATATCCCTTTCGACCTAACCGAATCGGGATCCGCAAATGGATGAAAAGCATTGAGCCGAATGGACTCCCCAGCACATCGATTCCGACGTCGAACTGCTTCGCTCTCAGCCGAGCGACCTCCCGAGACATGAAGATATATCTCAGCGCCTTTAGAAGGCTTTTCCGTCCTGTGCAGTGGTTGTGCCATGGTGCGTTGCAGTCGATAACTTCAGATATATAGGGATTGTTCTTGAGAATGTCTTTCGACCAACTGCCGACTCCTGCGGCGATATGTGAATCGGGAAACGCTCTCCGCAATGCCTGGAAGAGCGGGGTAATGATTACAAGGTCGCCAAGGTCATTGTTGCGCAATACAAGAATCGAGAGAGGTTCTTTTGCTTTACGATACCGGTACACTTTTCGCATCGTTGTTACGCATGCTTCCAGAATAGATCTTCTTATTCCCATGTAACCCTCCTCTCTCGACCTTCGCCTTGCCCGCCGATCCCATATACAATCCCGGATAGGCGCATGCAGGCTTCCCCATCGGTGCATCGTCAGCCATCTCGTCTGTGATGCCTACAACAATGATTCCAAAAGGATAAAGTCAATAACAGGCTCTAGCGCACATTCATGGATTGGACGGGATTCAGCAGACCGGAATACGCTGAATCCACCAACTCTGCCGCCGCCCTCCAGGTGTACTTCCTGGCAGCGTCAGAGGCTCCCTGCCGGCCAAGCCTCTGCCGCAAACTCGAGTCGGTCATGATGAGCTCAACCGAGCTAACAATCTGTGCTGTATTCCCTGGAGAAACAAGCAGACCGTTTTGCCCATCCTGCACAACATCCTTCATTCCACAGGTTGCGGTGGTAATGGCGGGGATGCCCGTGCACATCGCTTCAATTAAAGCGAGCGGCGTACCTTCAGCGAAACTGGGCAGGAGAAAAACATCGTAATCCAGCAGCACTTCAGCACAATCGGAATGCGAAAGAAGCGGGTGCACAACAATTCTCGAATGAAGGGACGCGGGAAAATCCGCGTAGACGCGCTCCGCGGGCATTCCCGCGCCCAGGATGCCGAGTTGCAACGAAGGGTACTTGCCGGCCAAAACTGAAAACGCTTCAATCACCTGCCGGATCCCTTTCCGTTCAATCCATGTGCCGGAAAACACCACCTTATTGCAGGGGCGATCGTAGGACCGTCTGCGGGCAACACCCGGAAACTCCGGGCCTGTCCCCGGAAATACTCGTGTAATCCTCTCCGGATTCAGGTGGAAACGAGTCACAAGGAAGGCCTTGTCTTCTTCATTCAGGCACAACACATGGTCGGCCCGCTTCAGCGTCAGCCGCGACTGCCACAAACTCATCAGGGGGAATAAGATGCGGGTCTTCAAACTCGGAGGCTCGGGGCCAGGAGGATCCTTTCTCAGGCGCAACTCCCAGTAACGCTGTTCGACTCCATGAGACATGGCCACAATGGCCGGGCTGCCCAATCGCGATTGCCCTAACACGATGGCCGCTCCGGCTGGTTCATGAATGTTAATCAGATCGTAGGGCTCACCGCGGAGAAATGCCTCCCGGGCACGGCGGCGGGCATACCACGTGAAAGCATATCGCTGAAACCGCTTGCCACCCACGTCGGGCAAATCGTCAGCGGTAAAGTAATCTGTTTTCCATCCGAAGGATTCCAGTTCAGAGTGGATAGATTCCATCAATCGCGCCATCCCGCCCCAGTTACCCCGCGGCACGTTGTGCGCAACAAGCATACGTTTGGATTTGGAATCGTGGAGCATAGAACTTGATCTACCTCAGAAGTCGGGCCAAGCCGGATGAACACTTCATTGTAAAGGACCGGAACGACAGGCCCGCTGCTCGCGCGAATTAGCAAGAATCAGAGTCTAACCATCAAACCGTTAAGAGCCTGAAGATGTGTCGCCCCGCTCGGGCGCATATCACTTGAAGTTAGAAGAAGCTTCAGATGCTTTTGCGACGTTACGGATGACTAACTCGCATCTTGCGCTCTCCAACCACCTTAGCAGGCGTTCCTACGGCGATGGCGGCCGGCGGTATATCGTGGAATACCGAACTCCGCGCTCCAACAACAGCTCCATGTCCGATTGTTACTCCGGGAGCGACAAACACATCCGTCGCCACCCACGCTTCCGCTCCGATTACTATCTTCTTGGCAAAAATGTCGAAGGTTGGGCTGGTGTAGTCATGGGAGCCCGTGCATAGATAGGACCGCTGGGATACCACGGCGCAGTCCCCGATCTCAATCTCCCCATAGGTGTATAGGTGGACATCGTCGCCGATGTGACAATGGTCCCCTATGGTGAGTTTCCAGGGGTACGGAATCTTAACGGATGGGCGAATAATGGTGCTCTTCCCAATCCTCGCTCCGAACAGTCTCAACAGGTTCGCCCGCCATCCGTACATCATCTGTGGCGACATAGCGAACAGAGTGGACTGCACCAGCCACCACAATTGAACGTAAAGCTTGGATCGTCCCCGAAAACCGGAGGGCACCTTGAACTGCTCCATTTGCTGATACCCGCGCAGAACAGGTTCCTCGGATTGAGACAACTCCTGGGCGAGTTCCAGCGACGCCGGCACGGGTTTGTCAGTGAGCATCTGTTCCTTCCTTCAGTGGAGTCACAGGATGATCGGGACTGGCAATGGCGGCGTGAATCAATTCACAACCGGGACAACATGGCGGATAAAACCTTCTTGCGAGCAGGGCGTGATATCTCCAGAAAAAGAGAATCAGCGATAGTTGAAGGTTAGCCCAGCAATGGAGAACAAGCTGCCCAGGATTCTTCATCTTCAGAGCGCGAAGGTGATGAGCTCCACTGAAAACCAGAGTTCTCATAGCCATGCTAAGAAAGTATGCTGAACTTTTGCCCGAAGCTTTCAGCCCATGTATATGAAGAAAGAGCAGGACGGAAAGCGTGTGGTGCTGGACGACCTTCCAGCCGTGCCGCAGTTCAATTTCGTGCCAGACTCTTGCATCCGGCAGAAAGAGAACCTCAGAATGCCTCTTCACTCGCAGATGGAGATCGACATCTTCCATTGCCGCAAAAGGGTATCGGTCATCGAACCCATTGATCTTCTGGAATAGGTCCCGCCGGATGGCAAAGTTGCAAGACCACAAATAGCCGCCGGTTTCATTTGTGGGAACTTGATCCGCGAAGCCGGACAACTCCCCCTTTGGGCTGATTCGCCCCTCAAAGACACCGATTTCCGGATTTCTCAGGGCGGCATCCTGATAGGCCGCAATCAGGTTTTGGTCCGGGATGCAGTCATCGTCGAGAAAAATGAGAAGCTCCGCGGTCGCGTGTGCGGCTCCACAATTTCGATTGGCGGACGGGCCTCGCCGTGGTCCCTGGACCACTTGCACGCTGGCCAGTTCCCGAGCCAGCACCTCCCTGGTCTGCAACGAGTTTCCGTCATCGCTGACGACGATCGAACAATTCGGGTGAGCAACGACATACGGAACGATCCGGCTGAGGCACCGCATAAGAAACTCATGCCGATTCCGGGTGGGGATGATAATCGCAACGCTGGGCAAGGCCATAAGGACAATCCAATTCAAGATCAAATGATTGTCAAAACCGCTGATCTCGACTTACAAACGCAAGGCCGCGTCCTTTGCAGGCTTGTTTTTCCTTCACCGGATGGGGACCAGCAAGATTGAGATGAGGCGCATCTGCGTGGATCGTGGTGGGCAGGGTTTTGGCGCCGGCGCCAACGCATTCAAGGGTGGATAGATGGGTTACGGCTGCTGTCTTGAACCTTTCGTGGCCAAGCCCGTATCCACTCCACCGTTTAGGGAGGGACTCTTGATGAGTCCTTGCTGCGCCAACCTGGCGGCCAAGCCTGAAGATGGCCGAGTCTCGCCGCTGCCGGCGCCGCCGGCAAGCGAAGCAAGCCCCCGCCGCGATCCGACGGCAGCATGACTTAATCCAGAGGATTTGGGCATAGCACGGCGGCCAAATGCAGTGCCGCCAGAAGACCGGCCCGAGGAAGAACGGGAGAGGTGCGCTGTACCCGCCGCGGCATTCCCTCTGACGCTTGCAGGCTTCGAACTGGAGAATTCCGAAGGAAGGGCGCCGCTGGGCGGAAGAACATCTACTACAGACGTGCGGGGTTGCGTGGTGCTGCGAACGCCGACAGCGCCTATACCGAGAGACGGCCCACTATCATGCCAGACTCCACCAGGCTGGGCAGATAGCCCGAAACTCCCTTTTCCCGCCGCCCAGTTGGAGCCTCCACCGGATCCAGTGCCCCGGACCGGAGCGCTTGCGCCTGTGGTCAAGCCTGAACTCGATGCGCCCTGGCCGAAATGGGCCGCACTTGCGGCCTGCTGGCCTTGAACGGCTGGCAGACAGATCGAGCATGCGAAGACACACGTGAGAATCGAGACAGAATTCGGCTTCTTTTCAGAGTTCATCGAATGGTCCCTTCCTGTGCCAAAGAATGCGTGACGGATGCGGCGACCGATAAAAGACTTCGTTCCAGATGCCCCAAAACGCGGGTGGATGACCACCTTCGGCTCGCGTACTCCTGCGCATTTTGGCGATACTCCCGCAGATCTGCGCCTCGAAACTCATGAATTGCCGCCAGCAGAGCCGCCCCGTCTTCCGGTGCGACAATTGTTCCGGCTCCCGATTCGCGAATGGTTTGCGCGGTTTCGCAGTTGGGATTTACTGAGGCTATAACTGGACGTCCCGCAGCTAGATAGGTCACAATCTTCGACGGGAAGGCGATTTCGGAAACCGATTTCTGCTGCGTCAGCAGACAAATGTCGCTCGCCGCCAGCAACCCTCGAAAGTCCTTCGCTTCCAGCAGCGGCAGAAACCGCACGTTGTGCAATTCAAGTTCAGCGACCCTTCGCTTGATCCTTCCGCAAACGGCGCCATCCCCCACGAACAGGAACTGCATCGAGTCATCCCCGCGATTCAGGACAGCGGCATCCACGATGACGTCCAGTCCCTGTTTGACTCCCATATTGCCGCTGTGCGTGACGAGAAACTTGTTTTCGAGGCCATAGCGCTGCCTGAATTCGCTTCCCTCCGATGCTCCGATGTCGAACAACGAATCGTCAACGCGCGCCTCGAGCAGCTCAACCTTTTCTGGCGGAATACCTTTGCCAACGATCTGGTTTCGCATCCCGTTCGTCAAGGTGGTAACCAGCGCGGCGCGGCGGTACGCTGCCTTCTCCACCTTGTAGAGGAATTTCAGGGCCCAGGACGGAAGCATGTTGAGCTCCGCCGCTGAGTCCGGTTGCAGATCTTCCACATCGAAAACATAAGGAATTCGCCACAGGCGGCTCAACAGAATGGCGTTTACGGCGAGTCCCAGGGGCGGAGAAACAACCAGCAGCAGATCGGGGCGCTTCCGGGCAATTGCTCTGACCATGGATGAAGCGATGAACGTGGCCTCATGCAGGACGCGCTTCAGAGAGGTAGCGGGGTTCGGAACGTAGGCATAGCTGCGAAGAATTCTAACCCCGTTGCGTTCTTCACTTGCCGTAAGTTTGCCGGCATAGTCTTGTGGAACCTTCCATTCCGGGTAATACGGAAAGGTTGTACACACTTCGACGTCGTGACCGACAGCAGCGAGATATTCCGCGCGATATGTAGTAAAAGCACCGATGCCGGTGACTTCGGGCCAATAATTAATGCTTAAGATCAGGACTTTCATCGGCCAGCCTTCCAACTCCAATTTTACACCGTTCAACGAGGCGGCAACAGCGGAGCCGGGTGACGGGTTCGAGGAAAGCCACAATGGGCCGGCCAAATGCCTGACGGAAACGAGGCCTGAGTACGGTCCCAGGCTTGGCGGCCTCATCGATAAGAGCGCTCGAAATGGACGGTCATAACACGCTGCTATGACGAATGAAGACCTATGAACCAGCATCCACCGCAAATCTACAAAGTCAGGTCGCGGCCTGCATCATTCCGCTCAACAATCACCCCGTGCGACAATCACCCCGCCGCGGAGCTCTCGCGAATTCTCCTGCGCAGAGCGATCGCGCAATAGACCGCAACAGTAATCGACGCGACGGCCACAATAGCAAGCGGTATCCGCGAAACTCCTGCATAGGCCGCCGAATTCATCCATACGTTGATCGTATTTGCAGCATAAGAATTGATGGGAGAATACGCATGCAGAGGGGGAATAGGCAACTTCAAAGCTATGTTGCGAAGATTTGACAGCGCACCCTGAATCATATCCAGTGCCTGCCCTCCACTTAGCGACCAAAGCATCGCGTCGTGCCGTCCCTGCGCATCGGCGAGCGCAAGGCGAAAGTGCCAGTTGCCGATAATTGACGAAGCGGAAAGAATCGCGCCCCATGTGAGAGCGCATATGAGTAAAATGCGCCGCCATAAACTTTCCTTCATCCACTCCCAATTGACGCACGCTGGCAGAACGAGAACCGGCGCAATGGTAACAAAGTGTCTTGGGCCCCAACCCCAAGAGCCGTACCAGTTAGTCTGAAGCTTTGCGTGAACAACCAGCCACAACCCGGACAGAACGACCACGAACGCAGCCTCGCATGGGTAGTTAGCCATAAAACGCCGAAAGCAAACAACCGACAACAGTGCAAGAGGGACAAACACGAAGATGCTCTTGCCGGGGCTGAACAGCAACCCAAACATGCCGCGCGCCAGATTGCCTGTGAGGCCGTTGGAAGAAGCATATTGACCGGATACGACTGGCGCAATCAGCCACTCCCCAGTCCGCAAATGATTGTAATAAGTTTGCCAGGCGGCAAATGGAGCCAAGACAGTTGCTCCTATCAATACCAGACGGATCAGCCGCTTGCGATCGTGCCAGAAGGCCATCGTCAGGTATACCGCAAAGGCCGGCAGTGATAGCACCATCGTAAGCCGTGTGATGACCCCCAGACCGCACAAGGCTATTGCGATCAGAAAGAAGCGCATTTTCATGGTCTTTCTGAAATGCAGCATGCAGAACACTGCTCCAGTCAACAAGCACATGCACAAGACACCGTCGTATAGAACGCGCGAATAGGTCCAGACGAAGGTGCAGAATGCAAGGGCCATCGAGCAGCTAAGTGCTGCCGCGATCGGTTTCCTGAAACTTATTCGGAGCATCGCGTAGAACAGCGCAATCGTTAGGGAACAGTAGATGATTGGCATCAAACACGCGATGAAGCCCGTAACGAAGCTTAGCCTTCGCTGGTCAAATCTATTCGACAGTGCCTTCTCCAAAACAATGTTGAAACCTGCGGCGGGAAGAAGAAACAGTGAGTTCCCAAATTCATGCGATCCATAGGTGCGGCCGTTGGGAGCAATCGTAGTAATTCCGGCCCCCATGTAGCTGCCATCGCTAGGCGACTCAAAGCCGATCGCGCCCCGCGTCAATACCTGGTGAGCGACTCTGTAATCATAGAAACCCTCCGATCCATCGAACCCTGCCGAGGTGAGGAAGAAAACCGCAAGAATCAAGGCAAATACGAGAAGACTTTCAGTGCGCACGGTTGCCGGAGCGGAAACTGATTGTCGATCTTGGCGAATCATTGTATCCACGGTTTGGATCTCCTTGAGTACGCCTTGCCGACCGCGCCTGTCTGCAAAGCGGACTTACTTTTACCGCCGCGGCGGTGCATTACACTGACCGCTGTCCGGAATAAGCCGCTAGGTTTCTTCTCCGGCGAAGGCGGGTCACGGCGTTAAGCATTGAGCCAGGCTAGTAAATATTTGAGCCGTTGGAATTGGCACGTACATGGGGTTGATCCCGGAAGAGAGCCAAGCTCATGTGTACCAGCATTTCGGAAGCGTTAGATGCCTTGCCGTCCGCGAGTTATCCGCGTCTAACTCGTGCGGAAACGTAACCTGCGGCCTGACGCTGCTCGCGCGCCTCTTGTTGAGAAAGGTAAACTCCATCATGATGGGAACTTCAATGTCGCCCCTTCTGACGGATTCACCGCTGTTATCCGGATGGATGTGGACAACATGAAATGACTTTAGCAGCTTTTCAAAGCAGGATGACAACAGATTGAACACAAAGGCGTCGAATAGCCTGTCCAGGCAGTGGAACTCTATCACCAGAATTCTGAATTGATCAAGCACGCTGTCTGGCGTGCTGAGGATAACCTCATACTCAGCGCCTTCAATATCCATCTGCAGAATTAGATCTCCGGTGTAATTCCTAAGGTATTTATCCTTCCAGGAGGCAAGCGTAATGAAGTGTTCCCGATCGAATGCGCCGAGGAATTTCTTATCAAAGACAAACTCAGGTCTGAAGATCGGCGGCGCGTCCACGGAGAAGTCGGCAAGAAACGACTTGATCTTCCGGTCTGCCAGTTGGTTCTCAAAATCCGATACGGTATTCACTCCAGGCGAGAAGCAGTACTCGATTCCTCCGAGATCGTCGGGGATCAAATAGCCCCCATCTCCACTTCCTCCAAATCGGATCAATTCAATTCCACAGTTCTGCGGTCTCAACTTCCTCATAAGCCCAAGGATATCTGCAGACTTTGTCTGTTCGACGGCGTGAAAGCCCAGAGCGAAATGTACGGACCTGAATGCCTGGCGGGATGCCGTCTTGATTCCTAGTCCCATGCAGAATCTCTTTCCTCAAACAAAGGGTGCTTAATTAAAATTGTAATCCCAGTTCCGGCGTTAGCCAAAGATCGGGACCCGCTCCACATTGCCGGAACGGCCTGCCACCTATCTTGATCTTTGCATCGAGTTATGAAGAAATGAAAAGAATGGTCCTGTTTCTCCGCGAAGCTAAATCTAACTTCGTTCATGGCAGTTTTGCAATCGAGATCTCCGGGCCGGTCATAGCCGGCAGCTGTGACTCAGCGGTTGCCATCCCTATGGCGCCGGACGCATCAGAGAACTTGTACCGGAAGTTTCTTTTGAGACGGAGAAACCTGCTCTCATAGAAATGGAAAGATAGGGCGGCGAGGGCGATGGAAGCAAGAACCGCCATGGCGAAAGCGAGGAGATGAAGCCCAACACCCGCGTTCGCACCTCCCAACCGTCCAGGCAGGTCAAGACGAGCGGCCAGCGTGATGATGGGCACGTGCAATACATAGATTCCGTAGCTGTACTTTCCCAGCATGCGCAACGTAGGCCGGTTGATTAAGGCGTGGAGCGCAGGCGTCGTCAGCGAAAGTGTTATCAGGGCCGCGCTTGCTAGTGCAATAACGGTATAGCCAAACATCGCCAAGCCGCTAGATTCCCAGTTGAGTTTTTGATAAGGCCACGCGAAAGCAGCCAGCACGACAAGGCTGCCTGGCAACACGAACCACGCAGCGCGTATCAACCTCTTTCGCGTTTCAGGCTGCGAGCGCAGAGCCAATGCGAGCAGCGCCCCAATCATCAACGAATCCGCTCGGGCCGGAGTGAATGTATAAATTGCCCCGAGCGGCATGTTCTTGTAGACCATCAATATCCGAACGCCAATGGAGCAGGCTGTAAGCATGACGGCTAGCAGCATGATCTTGGTCCGGTCCTTGAGGAGAAACACCAGGGCGGGCCACACGAAATAGAACTGCTCCTCTACCGCAAGAGACCATAAATAGTTGAGGTTGAAAAATGGAGAAAGAGGCTGGCTAAAGACGTGTTTCACAATGAGGGCATTATCAAGATAGGTGAGATAGAGGAATTGCCGCCCCCCCCAATCAATCTGCAAAGGTCGGGTAAAGGCCATAACTACAAAGAGGAATCCATAGTACAGCGGGAAGATGCGGAGGAAGCGACGGGCATAGAATGCGCGGAAGTAATTGAGGGACTCCCTTGTGTCGTAGAGGATGCCGGTGATCAGGAATCCCGAGAGTACAAAAAACAGATCGACGCCTATCCAGGCAGATTGTGTAAGCCCCTGAGCAACCCGCCCGGGAAAACTGTCGGGGAGAGTGACTCCCGCTATTGCGAAATGGTGGATAAGCACAAGCAGGATTGCCAAGCCCCGAATCCCATCCAGGACAGGAACGTGCTTTTCCTTCTCTTGTGAGTACCCCTTTTCGCTCATGCTCGCCATTCTCCGGAGCTTCGAGTCCCCCCTGCCGCAAGAACCCTCACCGCGCACCCCAGCTGAACTTCCGTTGCTGCCATGGCTGGTTTATGGGCTGCGCCGGCTCGACCGGGACAGATGCCAGCCGCAACGCCGCCAAGGAAAAGGCTACACTGATCACCATGAATCCTTGTTCCGTTGGCTGCTCGAGTACTCCGAATACCAAGGTCCAAAACATCAGCGGAGCCAGGAGCCATGGAAGCGGTTGGTGATCGCGTACTCGGGCGAGCGCCTTGGAGATGATCATCAATGCCAGAAAACCGCGAAACAGCATAAATGCGATCCCCGCGGGCAAACCGAATTCGTTGATGACGCGGGGAAACTCCTCTTCCCCGACGGTAAAGCCCGGGGTGCCGGTCAGGAGCGCCGAAACCGCATTGGCGCCGTGACCCAAGCCAACGCCGAGCCAGTTACTCCTACTAATGCTTTCTTCAATCGTTCCAGTCACAGGATGAAGAACACGCAAGAAGATCGAATCTTCCACAGTTCCTTCACTTGCCGATGCTTGGGAGAAACGCGTCGAGAGAGTGTCGGAGGCTCCGGAGAAAATCGGCAAACGCGAAACCATCGCGGATACCACCACTAGTACGGCGATTATTTGGAGAGATTTTACAAACTGGGATACTCCAAAGAACGCGGCCACTCCCACGCAGGCGACGATCGCTGTCAAGAGGAACACCAGCGTACGGCTGCCAGTGACCGGAATCGACAGAACCAAAGCGCCAGATGCCGCCCACAGTGCCGATTTCTTCACGAACCTGGGATTGGCCAGGCCGTAGAGAATGAATGCCGCTGCCATGGGAATATAAGACATCGGCCCCACGACATAGCTAAAGGTGGCGGAGGCTCTCACGTGCCCAAGCGCATAGTTGAGTTGCTCGGAACCTCGGTATGCACCAACGTTCAGAAACGAAACGGGCGGCGCCATGTACTGCGCGATCTCCAATGCGGTCAGGGGCAAAAGAAGCCATAAGGTGCACTTGCCGAACTTGCGCAGGTCTTCCTCGTCGAGATTCGATCCCATGATGAAAGCAACGGGGAATGGAAGCAGGTAGGAACGCAAACCATAAAGTGCAATGAACCATCGGGTTTCGCCGACGACCAACTGCACGAAACACAAGACCAGTATCCCGGCAGTTAGAATCCCAACGACAGCTGACCATTCCCTCGGCCACTTGCGAGTGCGATATGCCTCAGCGATGATGAAGAATGCGACCGGGTCGCGCACTACCAGCAGCGGCCCGGCGAGCTGCGGCACAATCCATTTGCGCAGCGCACCTTCAAAAATCAAAAGCAGGAAATATGCCCAGAAGAGCTTCTTCAGCATTGACATATGAGGCTCACGAACGATTGGGCCTCGCGATTCCATCACTGCCATAATGCGGCCCTCACAGCTTGCGCCCAATGTTCGCGATAACTCTTCCAAGACTTTGCTTCCGCGGTAACCTGTGCGTTATGCGACATTTCAGCCAACAACTGCCGATCCTGGCAGAGCAGGCTCAGCCGATCGGCAATCGCTTCAGACGAACGCACCGGAACTACGAAGCCCTCATGCCCATCTCTGATCAAATCGCCTGCGCCCACGTTGGGAGTGACAATGACCGGCAGCCCACAAGCGAGCGCCTCTGTCACTACGAGACCGAATGCTTCACTGATCGAGGGAAGCACGAGCACGTCCGACTGCATCATTTCGTCCAATACCTGACTATGCGGAATCGTCTCAAGCCAGCGCCAGCGCCTGCATGCGGCGTCTACGACGTCGTTGGGGGCGAAGCGCTGCCCAATCAGCGTGAGGTTGACATCCGATCCAAGCGTATCAATGGCGCTCAAGAGATATCCGATGCCTTTTCGCTGGTGGAGCGCGCCGGCAAACAACACTCGCAAGGGACGGTGAAATTCGGTTGGGCGCTCCGGCCTGGTGCGAACAGGAGGAGCGCCATAGGGCACAACCAGTATTTTATCTTCAGGAACAACTCCCACCAAAGTTCTGCGCACATGATCGCTGGCAACGACAATCAGGTCGGCAAGCGCGATTTCTTCGTCCTTCTCACGCATGTGTTCAACGGAGTCGGACAGCTTGGGAAGCACGGACGCCATGTGCGGGCTTCGTGCCTGCTCCTCGCGGAGCAGATCGCGTTCCCAGTACCAATACCCGCTGGTGAGGTCATACAAAGTGCGAATGCCCCGGCGCTTGGCCTGACGGAACGTTTGCAGTGCGCCACCTTCATAGGCATAGACGGCGTTGGCGCCAATTTCCCCTAGCCGCCGCGCCACCATGGCATCGAAGTTGCGGTACATTCCGATGACTGAGAACGCCCGCTCTCCAGAACAAAGGAGCCGTTCCAGGGGCGAGAACCTGGCACCCAATCGGACCATCTCTCTCCAAGGAACACATCTCACGCGGTCACCGGGCACATCCCCAAAAGCGCGCCTCACCAACTGGCCGCGGAGGCTTGACGGCACCACCCGGTTCCACCTGGACTCGGGATTCCACGCAATGGTCGTCCAGAACTCGGCAAGCATTTCGTGCTCGACGAGGCTGCGGAGGGCATTGCGCACGTTCTGATTGCCCGTAGGATGGGAGATCAGGATGGAGGGCTTTGCTTCCCGGTTGGCAGCCGTCGCGAGCGTCTCGTCCTCAACCATACGCATGTCCCGTCTACGCTCCTGCGGCTCTGGAAGCGGGCCGCATATCCGATCCAGCCTGGGTGGCCGACCGATCCATCCATTCCGAGTATTCCGCTGCATGGACATGCAGCCGATGTCCTGAGTACCAATGCCAAGCCGCGGCGGAACATCGCTCCAGTCCGCCAGCCATCGCAGCGGCTGCGGTGCTTGGGCTCACCAACTGAACTCCGTCTTTCAGTCCGTCGACCTCCCCAGAAAAGGATTCCGCAATCACAGGAATGACACCAAGCGCGCAAAGACCAGCGAAGACTCCGGATTTCGCAAGGCAGAAGGACTCATGCTTCACAAACCCGAATTTCGACTGCGACAGCAAGTTGGCGAGATCCGGCATGGGCAGCACTCCCATGCGTCTTACCGGAATTCCGTTCAGCTCCGAAGAGGCACTGAATTCCGGGCCGACATCCACGATTTCCTCGACGCCAAGGGTATGCAGCAGTTCCCCCAGCGAAGACAGCAGGTCATAGGCTTTTCGTCTCGTGTCTGCCAGGCCAAAAACAACCAGTGCCGGCCGTCTGGTGCGCAGCAGCGGAGTCTCCAGGCTCTCTCCAACGTTGGAAAACATCGGCAACAGCCGGACCGCGGGGTTGCCGCCTAGGATCGCTTCCCGTTCAAGCCAGTCCAAATGAAAAGTCGCATTGGTTGCAATCAGATCGGATGCATGCGCAAGCCTGCGAATCACCTGCTTCTGGCGGCGCGTGTACCAGAATGCAGATTTCCAGGGCATTCCGGTTGCATACAATTCATGAAAATAAGTTCCAATGCGGAATTGCTGACTTTTTCTGACACGCTCAAGCGCTTCGGCAAGGATCAGCGGAGCTCCATCCCTCGAGTAACCGTATCCGCTGTAGTGGACGAGGAGCGCCCCAGGTTGGCCCTTGCTCAGGGAAATGCATGCCTCAAGCAACTGACATGGCGCGCAATAGACCCGTGGAAACGGCGAGTTGCACGGCTCGGTTGAATTCAACACGACAAATGCCGTGCCGATTCGAAAAGCAGCCTCCAGCTCCTGCGCCAACAGTATCGCGTGATCGCTCACCCCGCAACGTTCGGGCTTTAGCTGGGCAACAACCTGAATCAGCAGTCGATTCGTGGGGGGCATAGATGAATCCGAAGATTGGACGGCAACCGGCTCAGTCCCGGCAACCACGCATCAAAGACGCAATAAGACGGGCGGCCATTCTCGAGTTCAGGTCAGATATCCATGACAGAAGCTGTTTCAAAGGCGAATCACCTGAGCGCGATGGAAAGACTCGGCACGCCCCGCGGACCGCGTGGTCCTTACTGGTATGCGGTTCGATAGATCGCGACGCTGGTGCCGATGCCAAGAGCGGAATTGATAGCCTGTATCAATATCGACTTGGCGTCGCTGGTGGGAATGAACAGAATATCTCCATCCTTCAATGCCATGTCCGGAGCTTTAGCTTCCTGGATCTTATTGACGTTGAGGATAATATCCTCCTTTCGGCCATCCTCCAGAGTACGGACGAGGTGGGAACGCCACATCGCCGCGGAAGCTCCGCTGCCCCCGGCCAGCGCCATCGCTGTTTCTACCGACAGGGTTCGGCGGCCATCAAGGACAAATCCTCCGGGGCGATTCACTTTGCCAAGCACATAAACAATGCCGGCCCTGGGAACCGTAATCGTATCCCCCGGAAATATCTGGATTCGAGGTACCACGGGGGTGAGAGCCTCGGGGTTGTAATCGACCGTGATCGGGTGGTCCGGATCGGTTTTGCGGGTGATGATCACCTTTGAGGACGCAGCCGGCGTCACCCCGCCGGCAGCGGTCATCACATCGCTGAACATGCGAACGCCCAGAGCCGGGTAGAGACCGGCGCTTTTCACCTGCCCGTTCACCAAAATACCCTGGGTCGCATACTCGGATATGAAAACGGTGGCGTGTGCCTTGCCTGGCCTGAGAATGTCGGCCTCTACGAAACGCTCCTCGATGGTTGCACCAACCTCCTCCGCGGTCTCTCCCGCGACATGGACCAAGCCCAGCAGCGGAACGGTGATGTCGCCCCTCTCATCCACCCGAAAGCGGCCAGACAGGTCAGCGTTGTCGTACATAGCGATTTCAATCAGATCGCCGGAACTGATGATCAGTGGCGGCACAGCCGGTGTGGGATTCCCGGTTTGCTGGGCAACGCCAGCACCCGCCTGCACCAAAAGAAATGCCGCAATGGTCGCTGCGAACGCGAATGTCTTAGCCATGCTACTCACCCTTTTCCTCGTCTTCTTCATGTCCGTAGGCAATATCAGAGCCCTTGGGCGCATATCGATATCCATACCCGTAGTTGTAGCCGTACATGCCGTAGCGATATGTGTAGAAGTTTTCAAGTCGCATGTCGACATCGTTTACGACGACCCCGGCGATGGGTGCATTGATGCGCCAGAGCAGATCGCGGGCGCGGACCAACGCGCGTTTGCGAGTCATTCCGGCGCGAGCAACCAGGATGACCGTATCGGCAAGCGCCGCCATCGCCTGTGTGTCGCTTACGGCAAGCACCGGGGCAGTGTCGAGGACCACACGGTCGAATTCCTGGGTCCACTGATGCAACTGCTCCTCCATTCGATTGGATGAAAGCATCTCGGCTGGATTGGGAGGCCTCGGGCCGGTCGGCAGCACCCGCAGCATTGGCAGTTCAGGCAGCGGACAGGCCAGCTCCCTGTAAACCGCCGGTTGCGTGAGCACGGTGGACAAGCCGAAATTCTTTTCCTCCAATTTGAACACGCGGTCAAGGCTTCCACGGCGAAGATCGGCGTCCACCAGCAGAACCCGCTCTCCGCGCTGAGCGAGAACGATTGCAAGGTTGACGGCGGTCGTCGTTTTGCCCTCGCCCGGGAAGGCGCTGGTTACGACAATCACGCGCGGCGGCCTGTCGATAGAAGACAGCAACAGAGAACTGCGCAGCCCACGGTAGGCTTCAGCGGCATGCGATTTGGAGCTGTGCAGGGCAATGAGCTGCTGAGCGTGGGCGCCTTCGGGAAGGGGATCGTCGGTGGCTTTGCGCTTGCGCTTCCCCGCTTCGCCCAGGATGTGGGGAATGGTCGCGAGCGATGCCAACGTCGACACGTTTTCCACCTCTTCCGACGTCTGCAGCGTGTCATCAATCGATTCGACCATGAAGGCGAGAACAATGCCGCACAGGAGCCCGCCCGTCAGCCCCATCATCATGGCCAGGGTTTTCCTGGGTGCGACCGGTTCCAAAGGAACCTGGGCGCGGTCGACGACCGTGATGTTCGTCGCTGACAGACCCGCCGTAACACTGGCTTCCTTCAGCCTCATCTGTAAGGTGTCGTATAGATCGCGGTTCAATTCGGCTTCGTGGCGGAGTATTGCATATTGAGCCTCGTCCTCGTTCAGGCGGTAGGCGTCTTCCTTCTGCGCATCCAGCCGCTTCTGCAGCATCTCCTCCAGGCGAAGCGAGCCGGTGTATTCATCGCGCACCTGACGCCGGGCAAGCGTAACTTCGCTGTTAATGCTGGTCTGGACTTTGTCAATCTGCGCATTGAGCTCCTGCATTCTCGGATGGTGTTCGCCATACTTTGAAGCGAGATCCGCGCGCTGCGTTTGCAGGCCGGTGAGTTGGCCTCGAAGACTAGACAGTTCGGGATTGTCGCCCATCAGTGCCACGAGATCCGGATCCTGAGATTCAAACTCGCGCATCCGCGCTTCCTTCATAATCCGGTCTGCCTCGGCGGTCTCCAGGTCTCCGCTGATCTGTGCCAGGTTCTGCATTGTAAGATTCGAGGTCTCGGTGGTTCCGACGATATTGTGCTGCTTCTGGTAGTCCGCGAGTTGGCGTTGCGCATCCCCCGCCGACTGTTTGAGACTCTCGAGTTGCTTCTGCAGCCAGACCGACACGCGCATCGTATTGTCGAATTTTGACCGCAGATCTTCATCGACGTAGGTATCCACGAGCTTGTTCACAACATCGGTCGCCAGTTTCGGATCGTTATTGCGGTAGCGAATGTCGACCATCTGCGTCGAGGGGACGATCTGAACTTGCAGTCCGCCCTTGATCAGGCCGATCAGGGCAATACGCTCCGCTGTCGTCATCTCGCCGGAAGGGATGGATTCCCCGGCCTTGCTCTCTTTCTGCTCGGCACTACGAACCAGTTTCAGCAGATCGAGACTCTGGGCTGTCTGAAGCATCACCGAATTGCTCTGAAGAACAAGGATCTCCGTCTGCAAGGCGCTGGCGGATTCCGCGCCGGCGGCCTCTTCATTGATCAAACTCTCCAGCCCGACGTTGGGCGAGTTGTTCGGTTTGACCTCAATGCGCGAAACACTCTCATAGACCGGCTGGGTGCGGAATGTATAGATGGCGGCTCCGGCCAGGGAAATAGCCGTCACGGCCAGGATGATGAAAATCCGCTTCATCAGGACGCGCCAAACGTCCATCAGTGAGAGCCGTTCTTCAGAGGGAATAATGGTCGCCCGGGCACGAGCTATCTGGCCGGCTTGCGACTCGGGCTGCGGTTCAAGGGACATTTACGCTCCTGAGTTTACTTGGAACCAGTTCATATTGCCATCACTTCGCCAACCGCGCGAAATGCTTCATACCGAACGAAATTCATCCTTTGCAACGCGCCGGGACGAACGCGGAACAGTGCAATGTTAAGGAATGGGAAAGGACAGCGGAATTGGAGCAATGGCACGCGAGCTTCGCGCACAAAACCCCGATCGATTCGACCGATCGATGTTCCGGAGCACCTAAGCCGCATGACCGGGAGGATTGCGAAGAACACGACACAAACTGGCGCAGCCTCAACGAACAGTCCCCCATTGATGCAACTTCGCACTGTGGCTGCATGGTCTCATTGCCGGCCCAGGCTGCCAGACTGGCGCCCGACGGCCTATCTGTTGCGCCATCGTGACAGTTGCCGCCGGAAAGGTTCCCGGTTGGCACGAATTCCTTCTTGCAGACTCGCCCTCGCTGCCCACCAGCATTTGGATCAGCCTGATGTCCATGACCAATCGCAGCCTGGTTTCCGCCCATGAGATACCTAACAACGATTCGCCGTCAGCTTCCAGCACCTGCCGGTCAGTCAGGCCAGATCGAGAATGGTCAAACCTTACTCTGTAGCGATGTTAATCAGGGGCAACATCCCCAGTCAAGAGGGCGTCTTGCCGAACGCGCGAACGTCTGGCACTGGGAATTCTTGAAATTCCTCTTTTGGGCAACGTAAGGGCCTAAATGAACGTCTGCCCTGACACTGCGATTGAAAGGGTCAATCAGTGGTCGGAGGGACAAGGATGCTCGAAGAATAACCTGGGCGCCGTTCTTCCATCAGCGCCCCGCTCGAACCAGCGGACGATCATGCTCAATCCAGCACTGCCTGAATCGCTGTGCGGCACTCTGCGGATGGCGTAAAAACTGCAAAATCACTTTGGCGACGGCGATTCAGAGAGACTGGAAGATACCAAACACCACGAAGGGACAACCGTCGCCTTGGCAATTCCGGACAAAGCTTCGCCCTCCTTACTTGGGTAAGGTTTTCCACGACGCAAATTGAGTGTACGCTTCCAGGCATGCAATCGGACAGAAAACACGCACTGGAACTGCATTGCAGATACCCCACTCGAAAGCATGTGCTTTCACACATCGTGTCCGTACTAAGGTTCCGCGCCAACAGGATTGAGCACTGTTTCGACTATATCAGTAATCACTGGGTAGTCAACTTCTAATTCAAAGGGGATAGGTCTGGTTTCCACGGGAAAGATAGTAAGAGTTTGACATATTCAGAAGCGAGCGCAATCCTGCGGTTGGCTTTTGGTTGCTGCTTGCAAACGATTGCGTTCAGAGTCTCTCGGGGGGCCGGCAATCATCGATTCCCGCGCTCTGAATGAAGCTCGAACCGTTGGAAATCCATCGATGCGGGATTGAAGGATCTTGCTCATATAACTGTCCAGACTCAGTCCGCAGGCTAGAGTTTGGCTGGGTCACTCGCCCATCCGCTTACCTTCATGCAAGCGGATCATTGCATTGAGAGGGCAGCAAGGCCAGACCTGCAATTGCAGTCAAATCCCTGGCTGCCGGAGGGAGGCTTGATCGGTTGGAACGGCTCAGGCCGGGCAGGCTGGAATGGCGATCCGGAGCCGGGACGTAGGAAACACAAGAAATGAGTGTCGTCGTCTCTCTATTCTGGCTGAGTCCCAAGCTCGCTGGGAGAGAATTGCCGATTGATGACCACTGCCGCGCGCTTCATGGCATAACGCTTGATAAAACTGGCCCGTGCACGGGTGGCCATGGCGGCGCGTTCTGCCGGGGGCAGGTTAAACCAGCGGCGCAGGAGGCGCTCGGTGCCTTCAAGCGTGTCTTCCTCGACCAGGCCCACCCCGTCGGCCTCGATATCCGGCCAGATGTTCACTTGATTGCTAATGAGCACCGGGCGTCCGACGGCAAGGGATTCGATCACGGCGACGCCGAAGTTCTCCTGGTGAGACGGCAGGACGAAGGCGTCGGAGGCTCGGAGCGCGCCCCATTTGATGTCGCCGCCAATCATGCCGGGCCAGTGCACGCGGCTGGCAATACCAAGCTTTTCGGCCATGCGCTGAAGCCTGAGCTTGAGTCCCGCCTGGTCGGGGCCGGCTATGACGAGGTCCGCTTCCGGATGCGAAGCCGCGGTCCTGGCAAATGCCCGGAGGAGGAGATCGCAGCCCTTCTTCTCGTGGATTCGACCGAGGAACAGGAGATAGGGACGCCCGCGAAGCTCCGGCAGCATGCTGTAGAACGCCGCGATCTGCTCAGCGGGATCTCCCCTGTGCAGCTTTCTGCGCTCCACCCCATCTGCCCTGGACACCTCAGGTTTTTTCCTGCGCTCCTCAGGATCGTTGATCCCAATGGGAACGACCACGCTGTTCCAACGGTTCGGACGGAAGCTGGTTTTCGCCAGATCCCGCTCCGTTCCGCTGGTAAAGAAGACCGCCCGAGCATCGCGGAGGACGGCATATTGGAAAGGCCAGTAAAGAATCTTCTTGAGGTGCTTGAGAGGATAGGTCCGGTTAAACCAGGGATCCAGCGCACCGTGCGCAAATATCCCATAGGGTTTTTGAGCGCGGCGCGCAGCGGAACGAACGGCAAGATCGGGGAATGTCCAAATCCCGTTCATGACGATTCCGTCGAAGCGATGCGCATTGCGGTGAAGCCAGGTCCAGAGCCGCGGCGAGAATCCAAACCTGCCCAAATAAGACGGCCCGAGAGCATGCACCGGGCAAGCAATGGATGTGAGGAAGGTCTCATCTGGATTGTCCCCGCAAACCACCTCGATACCCTCACCGACTTCGATATAGGCTTCGACAAGCTGGCGCACCGCTTCAGGCGGGCCGCCGGCCGCGGGAGAGAGACTACCGATGACGTGAAGTATATGCAGAAGAGACCGCTATGCCTTCGTGGATTTGAGACGAACAGGTTCATGGTAAATCAAGAACCCGGTCGACTGTGGAATTTGAGCCTGTTCCCAACACCTGCCCGCGGGAGGCGGCAACTGCGCCTCATGGGGCTGACTGGAAACGGCCGGCTTGGGTGTTTGGAGCGGCCGACCTAATCTCAGGCAGGCTTTTCAGCCACAGGCTTTGCGGCTGGTTCATCGTCAGGCCTGACGATCGAATCGGCTTGATCGATTGAAATTTCGCAGAGATCCGCATACGCCTTGAACATGGCTTCCGGGCCGGATCCGCCGGTCAGGAAAAGCCGCTGCAAGGGCCCGTAGTTCACAACAATTGCGATGAGGGCCAGAACGACAGCCTTGGTATTTGTGCCGCGGATTTCTCCCCTGCTGGCCCATGGCTCAAGATAGTGGGCCACCACCTCGACGAGCTGACCCAGGTGTTTACGCAGCAACGGATCGATGTCCTCACCGAGTTCGAGGGTGCTGTATTGCATCAGGCGCAAGAGCTCGGGCTTGTGCATGAGAGTCGCGGCAATGAGCTCGAAGGCACGCAGCAGCGCGGTCCGCCCTTCAGTGGCTTCGGCAATGCGAGCCAGCAGGTCGCCGCGCAGCTTTACCTGCTGCAACTCCGCATCGAGCACGGCCAGATAGAGGTCGCGCTTGCGGGGATAATGGCGGTAGATCGTAACCTCGTTCACGCCCGCGCCGGAGGCGATGTCGCGGGTGCTGACGCCGTTATAGCCTAATTTGGCAAAGAGGCCCGCGGCGCTGAGCAGAATGCGCTCGTCGGCGGCGCCGCGCTCGGGATTCGAGATTGTTGTCATGGGTTTTCCTTCTCCTGCGTGAATGCCAAGAGTTCACGGTCTTCATCCATGCTGCGTACTTGTGGGATGGAACGAACTTGCCGTTTAGATTGAATAGGTTAAGTGTGCTTTCACAGTTTCACAGTCAAAAAAGGCGCGATCGTCCTGGAGGGGACAGTCTCCGGGTTTCGGGAAAGCTGCGGCTGCTGGATTGGACGAAGAGATGGCGAACATAGGGGGGGGGGATTATTTATTTGGTAAACACCGGGTGGCCAACCCCGATGTTTCTTTACCTTCCGATTGTGCGCCTTGAGGAGGTAATTATCGGCAAGGCGCGAGGGGGTGAAGATGGCTCAGCGGGAACCGGGGGGCGAGTTTTTACGAGGCTTCGCCATCCTCAGCCCCGTGGGGGTGTCCACAAGACCATAGGTGAGGAAAGACTGACACCCAAAAGAGCGGGTTCATTCCTGGATGAAAGCAAGCACTCTCATTCTGCCGATTGACTTGTTTCGATGCAGTGTTGGAGTGCCGGTAAGGACAAGTTAACAGAAATCCGTTGATAGTCAACCGTTTTCTCTGCGAATTGCTCTGAACTCGTTACTTTTGGATGAGTTTGCACGGGCGCTGGCGGTGTCGTTCGAGCGCTTTTGGACCTTGCGGATTGCGCAAGGATGCCTTGCATGGCGTTATCGATTCCCTGCTCTATGTTGGAGATACTGGCTGAACTTGCCGGTGGTCTGCCAGGGACGATGCCATGCTGTCCCACCCTTCGCACAGTACGCGAAGGATGGGGCACCCTCCTTCTTCTTGGAACCGAAAGGGTGAGCCACCCGCCCACCCGCCATGTCAGTGATTCATGACCGCGTCGAGTTGGTGCAAGGCGGCGGCCATCGCGGCGCCGTCGCCCTTTTCAAGGCTTTCAAACAAGGCAATCCACGATGCGCGGCCCGGCTCGAAGGCCGGGGACGAGGCGAGAAAGTGGCGCGTCCCGGCAAAGCTCCAACCAGAGCTGTGCAACCCCGCAGCCTGGGGCAACAGAGCCGTCGCGGTCTGTTGCGCAGCGGCCTTTTGCCCGGCGCCCCACTGGCAGGCCAGCTTGATGGTATCGCGGACCGGTATTTTGGATGTAGATAAAACCGGATCATCGATTGCTACTGCCTGCTCGACGCACTGGGAGAAGTGGGCTGCGGTGAGGCTTGCCTCCACCAGGTCCATTCGGTTCCCTGTTGAGGGATCGATCTTGAATGCCTGCTCATCCAATTCAAGCGCCCTGTCAAAGCGGAAGAGCTCTTCATGGTCAATGTGTGACAGGGCCTTAATGATGCTTTGGCTGGTGGGCGAGACTTCGAGAACCGATTCGAACGCAGATGCGGCGGCGGACAGAAGCTCTGTCGCCTCCGCCCCGCTGCTTCGCTCCCCCTGAACCCGGAGAGCGATTCCCAGATTGCTCTGTGTCATTGCCCAGTCCTGGGGCAGGTCAGCCTTGGTATAAACCTCCAGCACCGCACGGTAGGCTTCGACTGACTGGGCCAACAATTTCGTCGCCTCCGCCCCGCTGCTCCGCGTCCCCTGATCTTTGAGAGCGATTCCCAGATTGTTCTGTGTCCTTGCCCAGTCCTGGGGCAGGTCTGCCTTGGTATAAACCTCCAGCGCCGCCCGGTCGGCTTCGACTGACTGGGCCAACAATTCTTTCGCCTGCGCCCCGCTGCTTCGCTCCCCCTGAACCCGGAGAGCGATTCCCAGATTGCTCTGTGTCATTGCCCAGTCCTGGGGCAGGTCAGCCTTGGTATAAACCTCCAGCACCGCACGGTAGGCTTCGACTGACTGGGCCAACAATTTCGTCGCCTCCGCCCCGCTGCTCCGCTCCCCCTGATCCGAGAGAGCGGTTCCCAGATTGTTCTGTGTCGACGCCCAGTCCTGGGGCAGGTCAGCCTTGGTCCGCACTTCAAGCGCCGCCCGGTAGGCTTCGACTGACTGGGCCAACAATTCCGTCGCCTCCGCACCGCTGCTTCGCTCCCCCTGATCCGAGAGAGCGGTTCCCAGATTGTTCTGTGTCGACGCCCAGTCCTGGGGCAGGTCAGCCTTGGTCCGCACTTCAAGCGCCGCCCGGTAGGCTTCGACTGACTGGGCCAGCAATTCCGTCGCCTCCGCCCCGCTGCTCCGCTCCCCCTGATCCGAGAGAGCGGTTCCCAGATTGTTCTGTGTCGACGCCCAGTCCTGGGGCAGGTCAGCCTTGGTCCGCACTTCAAGCGCCGCCCGGTAGGCTTCGACTGACTGGGCCAACAATTCCGTCGCCTCCGCACCGCTGCTTCGCTCCCCCTGATCCCAGAGAGCGATTCCCAAATTGTTCTGTGTCATTGCCCAGTCCTGGGGCAGGTCTGCCTTGGTATAAACCTCCAGCGCCGCCCGGTAGGCTTCGACTGCCTGGGCGAACAAACTCGTCGCCTCTGACCCGCTGCTCCGCTCTCCCTGATCCGAGAGAGCGATTCCCAGATTGTTCTGTGTCGCTGCCCAGTACTGGGGCAGGTCAGCCTTGGTATAAACCCCCAGCGCCGCCCGGTAGGCTTCGACTGACTGGGCCAACAATTCCGTCGCCTGCGCCCCGCTGGTCCGCGTCCCCTGATCCCAGAGAGCGATTCCCAGATTGCTCTGTGTCATTGCCCAGCCCTGGGGCAGGTCAGCCTTGGTATAAACCCCCAGCGCCGCCCGGTAGGCTTCGACTGCCTGGGCGAACAAACTCGTCGCCTCTGACCCGCTGCTCCGCTCTCCCTGATCCGAGAGAGCTAGCCCCAGATTGGTCTGAGCCCTGGCCCAGTCCTGTCTCTCCGCCTGCGCAGACCTCTCCTTTAGTAGTTCGCGGTAGTCCTTGATCGACTGGGCTAATAACGCCGCACTTTCGCTGGCCTTACCGGAGGCGCCCTCAGCCTTACGCGCGTCGGCTAAACGGAGAACGGTATCCAGCCAGATGCTGCGATAGGCGGGGTCTTCCGGAGAGATGCGGTGTTGCTCGGCAGCCTCGTCGCGTGTGTCCTCAAGAACCTGGGTTGCCTGATGATACTGTGAGGCCAACTGGTATGCATTGGCGCTCTGGTATTGTTTGTCGACGGCGGCCTGAAACTCCTTTCTGTCCTCCTCGCGATCTCTCTGCTGCTTTTCCCTCAAGGCGGCGAATCGGTCCGTGGCATCTTTATGAAACATCGGAGCGGCGACGGCATAGTGCTTGAGGGCCAGCTCGGCGAGTTCCTGCTGCTCGGCGGTGGCCTGATCCTTGCGCGTCTGGATCTCTTTTGCCCATTCCTGAATTCTCTTGTCGGCATCCGCGGCTGCAAAGCCGTTCGCCGTGGCCCACTCCGTCATGGCCTGCGCCAGGTCATCCGGCTTCTGGCCTTGCGCTGCGGCAAGTTCTCCTTTGACTACGCGGTTCTCCTGTTCGAGGTGCTTATTCTGAAGCGACAGGCGATGGAGCATGGCCTCGATCTGCGTGGGTCCGAGCAGCGCGAGCGACCCCTGTGGGAGCATTTTGATGGTGATGGTGGCGGGTAGTCCGTTCAACTGACCGTCTGCCGGTTCGAAGACGACGAGGCCGGTAACGCCAGTGATTTCAATGCGCAGGTTGCCGCGCTGGACAGCTTCAGGAGAGACGAGGAGCAAGGCCTGGCCCGAGCGGTTGGTGGCATCGCGGGAGTCGACTACTTTCTCTGCGCCGGCTACAAAGCTCAACGAGACGCGTACCCCCTCAACAGGCTTGGAGGGGTCAGCATGTGCGTTGACGACGACCACTGTCAGCTCAGTTGGGGGCGAACTTTTCGGAGGCGCCGGCCAGGCTGCGTGAACGCCCAGACACAATGCAAGAGGCAGGAGTTGGAGGTTTCGCAAACCGGGGTCCCTTCAGCAACGGATGAATTGGGCACTTCTTGAAGGAAATTCAGAGCTATGTATTTTTACCACAAGTTGCACTGTTGAAGGAGGGCCGGGTATTTCGTGAAAAGGAAATGCAGGTCCAATGCGGCTTCGATCAGGAGGCTTTCGACGAAAGACAAATGCAGGTCCTTCGGCTCCGATCAAAGACAATAAAGGGCTTTAGATAGGTGGATCTATCCCACCCAAGCCAAAGGCAGCTTGGATGGGGCACCCATGGCGCCCATGACTTTGCGTTATCGGCGAAACCGGTTTAGTAGGCTTTGAGGTCGACGATGGCTTTGAGGATGGTCTCGGGCTGGGGGAGGATGGCGTCCTCCAGGACGGGCTGGTAGGCGACGAAGGTGTCCATGGAGCCGATGCGGCGGACGGGGGCGTCGAGGGTGTCGAAGAGCTCGTCGGCGATGCGGGCGGCGATCTCTGCGCCATAGCCCCAACTGAGCATGTCTTCATGGGCCACGATGACGCGGCTGGTCTTGCGGATGCTGGCAGCGATGGCTTCCCAGTCGTAGGGATTGAGGGTGCGCAGGTCGAGGATTTCAACGTCGATTCCTTGACGCTGAGCCTTTTGCGCGGCCTGCATGGCACGGGGCACAAGGGCGCCATAGGTGACGAGCGTGATGTCGACGCCGGGGCGGACGATTTTGGCCTTGCCGAAGGGGATGGCGAACTCGGGGCCGGGATAGGGGGCGCGGCCGTGGGTTTCGCGGTAGAGGCGCTTGTGCTCGAGAAACAGGACCGGATCGTCGCAGCGGATGGCGGTGCGGAGCAGGCCGTTGGCGTCGAGCGCGTTGGAGGGGAAGACGACGCGGAGGCCGGGAGTGTGGGTAAAGATGCTCTCGCCCGACTGCGAGTGGTAGATGGAGCCGCCGGTGAGGTAGCCGCCGATGGGTACACGAATCACCGCCGGAGAGGCCCATGTGCCGTTGGAGCGCCAGCGCATCAGGGCGAGCTCGTTGCGAATCTGGTGCATGGCCGGCCAGATGTAGTCGAAGAACTGAATCTCGACGACGGGCTTCATGCCGCGGGCAGCGTAGCCGATGGCCCGGCCTACGATATTGGCTTCAGCGAGCGGTGAGTTGAAGACGCGCTCGGAACCGAACTCAGTCTGGAGGCCGGCGGTGAGCTTGAAGACGCCGCCCTTGCCTTCGACTTCTTCGAGGGCGTGGGCGCGGCTGGCGTCGGCTACGTCCTCGCCATAGACGACGATGCGTGGATCGCGGCGCATCTCGTCGTGGAGGCAGGCGTTGATGAGATCGGCCATGGTGCGCGGGCCAGCCGCCTTGGAGCGGCCGGTAACGCCGCCGCCAGCAAGACTGGAACCTTCGACTTGCGGTTGAATCTGCTCGGTGGCGAAATTCACGCTGGTTGGGTCGAGGTCCTCGGAGTAGACATGGCGGGTGATTTCCGCCACCTTGGGCAGCGGCGCTTCAAGGGCGCGCTCGGCGGCTTCGGCGGCTGCATGGTCGAGGGACTGCTCCAGCGCGTTGATTTCGCTCTCGGTCAGAATCCCCTCGCGCAAGAGGCGCATCTGCATCTTGGCCAGGGGGTCGCGCAAGGAGTCGGCCTCGCGCTCGGCGGTGGAACGATAATGCTTGTCGTCGTCGGAAAATGCGTGCGAATAGGGGCGCACCACGTGGCCGTGGACAAAGGCAGGCCCAAGCCCGGCGCGGCAGTGGGCCGCAGCAGCCTGGAAAGCGAGCAGGCAGGCCTCGGGATCGGTGCCGTCCACCTCAGCAAAGTGGAAGTTGGGGAAGTTGGCCACCAGCTTGGAGATGTTTCCGCCGGGCGTGTTCACTTCGACCGGGACGCTGATGGCGTAGCCGTTGTCTTCCACACAGAAAATGACAGGGAGCTTCTGGTTGGAAGCGGTATTGAGCGCCTCCCAGAACTCTCCCTGGGAGGTTGAACCCTCGCCCAGCGAGGTGAAGACGACTTCGTCGCCGTGAAATTCCACGTCATGGAAGGCGCGGTAGTCGGCTGCGATGGCGGCCGCCTCGGGCTTGGCGGCGGCATCAGGATGGCGGCTGAAATAGCGGCCGGCCTCCGCGCAGCCTACGGCATGGAGCAGTTGCGTGGTGGTGGAGGAGGAAGTGCTGACGATGTGGAGCGGACGGCTGCTCCAGTGGGTGGGCATCTGGCGGCCGCCGCTGGCTGGATCGGTGGCTGCACCGACGGCCTGCAGCAACATGTCAGCGGGCGTGACGCCCAGCGCCAGGCAGAGAGCACGGTCGCGATAGTAGGGGAAAAACCAGTCGTATCCGGGACGGAGCGCCAAGGCAGCGCCCACCTGCAGCGCCTCGTGGCCCGCGGCCGAAATCTGGAAGTAGACCTTTTGCTGCCGTTTGAGCAGGATTTCGCGGTCGTCCACGCAGCGGGAGAGGTACATCAGCCGGTAGATTTCGACCATCCGTTGAGAGCCCTGGCACCCTGAGACGGCAGCCGACTCGGGCTCGCAAGCTCTGGAAGCTGCCAGTTCCATTCCCGTCACTCCCCAAAACACCGATTCCAAAAAAATGCCAACCCTGATTGTAACAACCCTTCCCGTAATCGAACAGCGGCGAATTCGACAGCGGCTTTGGCCCCGGATGGGGACCGCGGGCGCTATCGAATCATGGGAGAAAGCTCGGGCCGATAGACAGGCGTTGCCGCCAGGGATGTGCGCATCTTGTCCTTCACGCTGTGCGCCAGTTTCTCAATCTCCGCGAGCCTGCGAAGCTGATCCGCATTGAGCGAGCCGGGGTTCGCACTGGTTACCTGGGCATCCAATTCCTGAACCAGCTTGAGCAGCCTGTTGGCATCGGCGACCATCGACTTCTGCCGGTCGGCATTCATCATGCGCAGCCGCTTTGCTTCCCAAACGGGGTCGCCAGCACCGATGCCGGGTTCAGAACTGGGTTGTTGGGCGAGCGGCTGAGAAAACTGACCATGCGGGTCCGGGGGCCCGCTCTGTGCACCACCCGGCACCGCGAGCAGCAGCGCGAGGCAAAGCACCTGGCGCGCAGTTTGGGGGCCCCGGTTTACCACCCGGCTTACCACCCCAGCGACCGAGACCTGTCGCTGGGGGCCCCGGTTTGAGGTGCGGCTCGATGATAGAAATGGGCAGGTAATCATCGCCTTTCATCCTCTAAGAAACTAGCAAGAAACAAGATTCCAATCGTGCTGCGAGTTCAACTATCTACACGGAAACAGCGTGTTCAGGCAAAAGCAGCGAGTTAGCCTCAGCTGAAGCGGGGATAGCAAGTTGGCAGGTTAGCGGCAGCGCTAGACGCCGTTTCATCCCTCCGTTGGTTGGCAACGCCGATGGAGGACTCAACATGCTTGCCGCACACGAAACGAGCAATCGTTTCAGCCAGGGCCCACCGTGAGCTTCATCTTTTCCTTTACATCATGGGCCAGTTTCTCGATCTCGTCGGCCTTGCGGATTACATTCATCGAGAGCGTATCCTTGGTGGTCTTGTCCACCTCGGCCTTCAGATCGGTGGCCAGCTTGAGCAGCTTTGCGCTATCTTCGGCAATCTGCTTCTTGCGTGCGGCATTGGCCGCCTCGAAGCTTTCTTTCTGGGCGTTCTGCGCGTTAATGTCGTTCTGCTGATTGGTATCGGGAATGCGGTTGAGTTCGGGCGGAAGATGGGGATAGGTGTTCTGCAGCAGACCCTGGCCGACAACCGGTGCGAGTGCAATGGAGGTCAAGGCTGCAAAGATGCCAAACCATAGCGCCCTCTTCGGCGACAAACGCGGGTTCTGGGTTGTGTGGAATCGCTGAATTCTCATGGGGTAACCTCCTGCGTTGTCCGGCAACTGGGCTGGGGAGAGCGGCTCGGTAACCGAATTGGAGTTGGCCGGCCATCCCGGCGCTGCCTGCGGACAGTCTAGTCTAGAACCAGGAGTTTGGGATGCATCCATTTTTGTTGGCGTCAAGAACGGGCTTGTTTGCGGAGGGACGGTTTCTGGGCAAGGTGCTGGACGAGTGGGTGGTCGACACCCAGGAGTTCATCCGCACACGGCTGCCGCACCTGATCGTCATTGCGGTTATCGCCTTTCTGCTCAGCCGGATACTGCGACTGATCACCTTCCACATGACGCGCGTGGCGGAGCGGCACTCGGCCAGTCCGGACCGCATTGCGCAGGTGAAAACGGTGGCCGGAATTGTCCGCGCCACGGGGTTTGCCATCATCGGCCTGATCACCGGGTTGCAGTTTCTGTATGCCCTGGGGGTGAATGTTGCTCCTCTATTGGCCTCAGCAGGGGTTGCCGGAATTGCCATCGGACTGGCCGCTCAGAATATCGTCAAGGACGTGCTGAACGGGATCATGATCTTGATCGAGGACCAGTTCAACGTGGGCGACACGGTGCGGCTGGCCGGTTTGTCCGGCACCGTGGAGGAGATGACCCTGCGCAAGACCTCCGTTCGCGATGCGGACGGAACGCTCTACATCATTCCCAACTCGCAGATCACGACGGTGGCCAACCTGAGCGCGAACTATTCGGTAGCAACGGTCAATGTGAGCGTGGACTACTCGGCAAATCCCGACGTGGTGCTGAAACTGCTGAAGGGAATTGCCATGGATATACGCAACAGTGAGGAATTCCGCGAGGTCTTTGTCGCCGATCCTCAGATTCTGGGTGTGGATTCCGTGAAGGGGTCTGAAGTCATCTTTCCCGTGGTCTTCAAGACGCTGGCAACCCGGCAGTACGCCCCGGTTCGGGAGTTTCGCCGCCGGGTCCGCCTTGCCCTCGAAGAGAACGGCCTGCTGCCCGGCGACCCCAACCGGGTCTTCAGTACATTTTCCGGAAAGGCTGTGAGGGGGGGCAATCGGCCAGGCTCGGAGGCCGTTCCCCAGACCGACCCAACCACGCTCAAGCCGCAGGATGGGAGTCCGTTCAGCGGCGCGTAGGGGGCAGGGCGCTCAATCGGCTGAAGGGGCTTTGGCGGAGGTAGCGGCCTGGTCGCCACGAACGGGATTCAGGCCACTCGACGGGCGGAAAACAACCCGGTTGCGGCCCTCGGCTTTGGCGGAGTACAAGGCCTGGTCGGCGGTGGCGAGCAAAGACTCCGGGCTTGGCGACCCGGAGGATGGGTTAAAGACTGTCGCGCCGATGCTGCAGTTGATCGTGAACGCATCATCTTGAACGCGGACCTCCAGCTCGGAGACCGAAGCATGGAGTCTTGCCAATCTCAGTTCCGCCGCGTCCGGCGGAACAATGGTGAGAATCATCAGGAACTCCTCACCACCATAGCGCCCTGCGTTGTCATAGGAGCGAATTGCGGCACGAACGGCAGCGGCGAAGCAACACAGCGCCTCATCGCCGGCCTGGTGTCCACGCTCATCGTTGACGTTCTTGAAGTGATCCAGGTCGGCTAAGGCCACAACCAGCGCTTTGCCCTCCCTTCGGGTACGTTCCATCTCGGTCGCCAGCGCACGCAGGATAGCGACGCGATTGAGCATTCCGGTGAGCCCGTCGTGGGTCGCCTGGAGGCTCAACTGCTCGCGGCTCTCCTCGAGTTCCCGCGTTCGCTCGCCGACGAGTGTTTCCAGTTCCCGGCTTCTTTGCCGCATATTCCGCGCGCGCAGCCTGTCGGCGGCTGCCAGCAGAGCCAAGAGGGCCAAGCCGCACAGACCATAGAACCAGTCGCTCCTCCACCATGGCGGGAGGATCTGGACTTGCACTTTGACGGTGGCGGAAGAGGCATTCAGGCCCAAATTGCGAGCCATGGCCATGAATGTGTATTTCCCCGGCGGCAGAGCGGAGAAGACAGCCACGCCATCGCGGCTTTCGGTCCAGTCCGGTTGCAGTCCCTCCATGCGATACACAAACGCAAGATCGCCACGGTCGCGCATGGCAGGCGAGGAGATTTGGAACCGCAGCGGCAAAGATGCCCACGGCAGCGTAATCTGCTGCGCAGCCGGGTAGACCTGATCGCCGCGCTCCATGCCGGTAATCGAGACCGCCAGGGGCTGGGGATCGAAGATCCGCTCGGGATGCACCAGTTGGGCCAGGCCGCCACTGGTTTCCACCCATACGGTGCCGTCCAGCCCGTTGGTCAGTATTCCCTTGTTCATGTCATTCCAGATCAGGCCGCTCTCCTGCGTCAGGTGGCGCCATTCCCGGCCGTTCCACACCACCAGGCCCCAATCGGTCCCCAGCCAAACCCAGCCGCGGCGATCCGTCAGGACGGACAGAGGCGCCAGCGCTTGAAACTCCGCGGGAAGCAGCAACTGCCAGGCCGTGATTCCTGAGCCGCTTGGCGTCAAGCGCCATGTTCCGGTCAACTGCCCGGTCGCCCACAAGGCGCCATCCGCGCCACACGCCAGATCGAGCAGCGGTCCTCCCAGTTTGGGGAGGCCGTCGATCGGCGGAGCCGTCCAACGACTATCCTGTTCGCGAAACAGTTTGCCATTGGCCAGGAACCACACGGCGCCGTTGGGCGCTGCACAACTGGCATCGACCCTGGTGGATTCTCCGACCAGAGCGTCCGCAGCGGGAATCCGGTGCGGCGGAGCGTTCATAGCCCCAGCTTCGCGCATGTAGATTCCGCCGGCCGTGGAAAAGAAAATTCGCCCGGCTGGGTCCTCGACGGCGCCCACGATCAGTACCGGCAGCTTTGCGGTCTCGTCCACGCGACCGGTCTTGGGATCGATGCGGAGTATGGCGCCGGAAAAGGTTCCGGCCCAGACGGAACCGTCACGATTTGCGCCGATGCCGCTGACCTGTCCATAGGTCCACTTGTGACCGGAGAAGAGCGGCCCTGCCGATCCGCTGCGGGGGTCCACCCAAGCTGGTCCCTTCTCAGTTCCCACCAACACGCGATCCTCGCGGATGGGGAAGGCGGACAAGATGTTTGCACTTGGCAACCCACCGAGGTCGGTCCAGCCTTCCCAGTCTTCTCCGCCGATCCAGTGGTAGAGCCCGTGTCCGAATCCGCCCAGCCACAGGTCACCTGCCGCATCGAAAGCCATGCTGGTGATGTGGCCGGTGTGCAATCCGTTGTCAGAACCGATCTGCCGCCACTTTAGTCCCTCCCAGCGAGCAAACCCCTCCGCAGTGGACGCCGTCACCCGGCCCTCCCGGTCTTCGACCAGGGCAGTGTGCTGGTAAACAATGTCCGGGTCGGGGCCGGGAACACTGCGATCGACGAAGCGGGTGGCTCCGCGCGTGAGGACCACGATGGGATGCAACTGGCCCGCGGCCCAGTAGGCGCCCGCGCGATCCAAAACGACGCAACGCCAGACATTCTCGGGGACGCCCTTGTCCGTTCCCCATTGCGCGACCGCACCCTCGCGCCCGTTGACCCCGTGGGCCCAGGAACATAGCTCCTTTCCGCAGCCCATCCAGATGGTCTGGCCGCCGGGAACGCTCACACTGGAGAGTTGGCTCAGGGCCGGGATGGAGGCGAGCGTTTCGCCAGAAAATACCGGGGCATAGGAGAGCATCCTTCCCTCGGCGTCGTGCTCCAACCGGTAAAGGCGGCGCTGATCCACGACCAGCAGGTGGCGCGCATCTTCGGCGGCCAAATGCTGGGCGCCGGAGACTTGAATTGGATTCTTGCCGACAGCGACGAAGCGGTGGCCGTCCCAACGGTACAAATTCGCGTCCGTGCCCGCCCAGATTATGCCGCCCGGGTCCGCGTAGATGTCCTGGACATCGCGTTCGGCAATCCCCTGCTCCTGCCCATACTGCTCAAACCGGGCGCCAAGAAACCGGTAGACGCCGTTCTCCGTGGCCACCCACAGAAACCCGGAGCGGTCTGTGGTCAACGCATTGACCGCAAGGTTCTCGAGCCCTTCGGCCTGCCGATAGGCACGAAAATCATACTGCTGCGCTTGAATGGCTGCCGCGAACGCCAGCCAACCAGCCAATATCCGAATTGAACCGAACCGTAGCAAGTTAGACCTTGCGCGAGACCATTCCCCCGCTCCAGATTCATCGGCAGATTCGAAAGAAAGTTAGAATCTTCTCTTAGACTTGCATCTGCGAATTAGTCCACAGAATACTCTACGCCGCATGAGAAAAGTCTGCTTTGGAGTTTTTGAGAAGATGGCCCAGTGCAGGGACTCTACAATGAGACGGCGCGGTCAGACGGC